>CAACWQ010000580.1_pt1 | contig 51054 bp, 49 predicted proteins | sample 2275681 | NCBI WGS metagenome assembly CAACWQ01 (sample SAMEA5312463, study PRJEB27640) | indoor metagenome | biome: indoor environment; feature: controlled; material: polymer furnished wood metals | place: Austria | collected 2011-04-21
GCACCCGCCTGCATCACCGAACACAACTGCGCCATCCGCCCCTCACGCACCAGGTTACGCACCGCCGTCGTCGCCACCAGCACTTCCCGCGCTGCAACCCGCCCGCCACCTACGCGCCTGACCAGCACCTGCGCCACCACCAGGCGCAGCGACTCGGCCAGCATCGCGCGCACCAACGGCTTTTCCTCGGCAGCAAACACCTCCACCAACCGATCGATGCTGTTTACGGCCGAACGCGTATGCACCGTCGCCAGCACCAGGTGCCCAGTCTCTGCCGCGCGCAAGGCCAGACGAACGGTCTCCAGGTCGCGCAATTCGCCAATCATGATCACATCCGGGTCCTGTCGCAGGGCACTGCGCAGCCCCTGGGCAAAGCCGCCGCTGTGGCGGCCAATCTCACGCTGATTGACCAGGCTGCGTTGGCTGCTGTGGATAACTTCGACCGGGTCTTCCAGGGTAATGATGTGCAGCGCACGCTCCCGGTTCAGCTGGTCAAGCAGCGACGCCAGGGTGCTGGACTTGCCACTGCCGGTCGGCCCACCCACCAGGACCAAGCCATCATGGCATTGCGCAACAGCTTGATACACATCCCCCAGGTCCAGTTCATCCAGCGTGGCGATCCGCCCGGGGATCAGCCGAAAGGTTGCTCCAGGGCCATTCAGCTGGCGAAACAGGTTCAGCCGAAAACGGCCGAGCGTGGGCAATGCCAGCGCCAAGTCCAGTTCATCGCCCTCGGCCCATTGCCGCCTTTGCTGCTCTGTCATCAAGAGCGCCATACCCTCGGCCAGGTCTGCCGCCACCAGCGGCGGCAAGTACATGCGCTGCAATTCACCGTCCAGGCGCAGCATCGGTATCTGGCCCGCCGCCAGGTGCAGGTCCGAAGCCCCCGCCTCCACGGCTCGGGCCAACAGGTCAGTCACATCCATGAGACTCCCCAAAGGCCTTCAAGTAGGTAGAATGCCGCAAACCCTACAGCTGCCGGCATCCATCCATGTCCACCCTAGCAGACAACCTTTCCGCGATTTCCGCCCGTATCGCCAGTGCTGCCCAGGCAGCCGGGCGTGATCCGGCCAGCGTCCAGCTGCTGGCTGTGAGCAAGACCAAGCCCGCCAGCGCTATCCGCGAGGTCCACGCTGCCGGCGTGCGTGACTTCGGGGAAAACTACCTACAGGAAGCGCTGACAAAGCAGCAGGCGCTCAGCGACTTGCCCTTGATCTGGCACTTCATCGGCCCCATTCAGTCGAACAAGACCAAAGCCATTGCCGAGCATTTCGACTGGGTGCATTCCGTGGACCGCCTGAAAATCGCCCAACGCCTGTCCGAGCAGCGCCCTGCCGGGCTGGCGCCACTGAACATCTGCCTGCAGGTGAACGTCAGTGGCGAAGACAGCAAGTCCGGCTGCGCCCCCGCCGACCTGCCGGCCCTGGCCAAGGCCGTGGCCGCATTGCCCAACCTGCGCCTGCGCGGGCTGATGGCAATCCCCGAACCCACCGATGATCGCGCTGCCCAGGAGGCTGCCTTCGCCAGCCTGCGCGCGTTGCAGGAAGGGCTGGACCTTGGCCTGGACACCCTGTCCATGGGCATGAGCCACGACCTGGAAGCGGCGATTGCTCAGGGTGCGACCTGGGTGCGTATCGGTACCGCCCTGTTCGGGGCACGCGACTACGGCAACACCTGATTCCATGCTTCACTCACTCTTTTCCACAAGGACCTGACATGAGCAAGACTCGCATTGCCTTTATCGGCGCCGGCAACATGGCCGCCAGCCTGATCGGTGGTCTGCGTGCCCAGGGCCTGGACGCCTCGCAGATCCGCGCCAGCGACCCGGGCGCCGAGACCCGCAGCCGCATCCAGGCGGAGCACGGCATCGAAACCTTCGAGCACAACGCCCAGGCCATCGACGGCGCCGATGTCATCGTGCTGGCAGTCAAGCCGCAGGTCATGAAAGCCGTGTGCCAGGCCCTGCAACCCAACCTGCAGGATGGCCAGCTGATCGTTTCCATCGCCGCCGGCATCACCTGCGCCAGCCTGCAAAGCTGGGTGGGCGCTCGCCCGGTCGTGCGTTGCATGCCCAACACCCCGGCGCTGCTGCGTCAGGGCGTGAGCGGCCTGTACGCCACCGCCGAAGTGTCCGGCGAACAGCGCCAGCAGGCCGAGCAACTGCTGTCGGCCGTGGGCACTGCCCTGTGGCTGGAGCAGGAGCAGCAACTGGACGCTGTGACCGCCGTGTCCGGCAGTGGCCCGGCGTACTTCTTCCTGCTGATCGAGGCCATGACAGCGGCAGGCGAAAAACTCGGCCTGCCACGCGAAACCGCCTCGCAGCTGACCTTGCAGACGGCCTTGGGCGCGGCGCGCATGGCGGTTGCCAGCGATGTCGATGCCGCCGAACTGCGCCGCCGCGTCACCTCGCCCGCCGGCACCACGGAAGCGGCGATCAAGTCGTTCCAGGCCAGCGGCTTCGAAGCCATCGTCGAGCAGGCACTGCAGGCTGCGGCCACGCGCTCTGCCGAGCTGGCCGAACAACTGGGCAAATAAGGAGCTTTAGATGAATGCACTGTCCGGTGCCGCGATCTTCGTGGTGCAAACCTTGGTCAGCCTGTACCTGGTGATCGTACTGCTGCGCTTCGTGCTGCAGCTGGTCAAAGCCAACTTCTACAACCCGCTTTGCCAGTTCGCGGTGCGCGCCACCCAGCCGCTGCTCAAGCCGATCCGCCGGGTCATCCCCAGTGTGGGCGGGCTCGACACCTCGTCGCTGCTGCTGGCAATCGTTATCCAGGCCCTGCTGATGGGCTTCGTGCTGATGGTCACCTACGGCACGTTCGGCGACATCCTGCACCTGCTGATGTGGGCGATCATTGGTATCACCTCGCTGTTCCTGAAGATTTTCTGGGTGGCGATGATCGTGATGGTGATCGTTTCGTGGGTCGCGCCCAACAGCCATAACCCGGCCGCCGAGCTGGCCTACCAGATCAGCGAGCCAGTGCTGGCACCGTTCCGCCGTATCGTGCCTAACCTGGGCGGCATGGATATCTCGCCGATCTTCGCCTTCCTGGCGATCCAGGTGATCCAGTCGTTCGTCATGCCCCCGCTGGCCGCCTACGCCGGCATGCCACAGGAACTGTTCCGCATGATCTGACCCTGGTTACCCCCAGCGGCAAGCCTTTGCTTGCCGCTGGGGGTAGCGCTCTTTAGACTTACGCCTCCGTCAAGCGTGAGCAGGGTCGATGTCCACTGTCTTTCCCGAAGATTCCGTCGGTCTGGTAGTACCGCAAACCGCCCGGTTCGATGAACCGCTGGCCCTGGCCTGTGGCCGTTCCCTGGCCAGTTACGAGCTGGTCTACGAGACCTATGGCACCCTGAACGCCAGCGCGAGCAACGCCGTGCTGATCTGCCATGCCCTTTCCGGCCACCACCATGCCGCTGGCTACCATGCCGACACCGACCGCAAGCCGGGTTGGTGGGACAGCTGCATCGGCCCTGGCAAGCCCATCGACACCAACCGCTTCTTCGTGGTCAGCCTGAACAACCTCGGCGGCTGCAACGGCAGCACCGGCCCCAGCAGCATCAACCCGGCCACCGGCAAGCCTTATGGCGCCGATTTCCCGGTGCTGACTGTCGAAGACTGGGTACACAGCCAGGCACGCCTGGCAGACCGCCTGGGCATTGCGCAATGGGCGGCAATCGTCGGCGGCAGCCTGGGTGGCATGCAGGCACTGCAATGGACCATGACCTACCCCGAGCGTGTGCGCCATTGTGTCGACATCGCCTCGGCGCCCAAGCTGTCAGCACAGAACATTGCCTTCAACGAAGTGGCACGCCAGGCCATCCTTACCGACCCCGAATTCCACGGCGGCTCGTTCCAGGACCAGGGCGTGATCCCCAAGCGCGGTCTGATGCTGGCGCGCATGGTCGGCCACATCACCTACCTGTCGGACGACTCGATGGGTGAAAAATTCGGCCGTGAGCTCAAGAGCGACAAGCTCAACTACGACTTCCACAGTGTCGAGTTCCAGGTCGAAAGCTACCTGCGCTACCAGGGCGAAGAGTTTTCTGGCCGTTTCGACGCCAATACCTATCTGCTGATGACCAAGGCGCTGGACTATTTCGACCCGGCCGCCGCCCAGGGCGGTGACCTGGCTGCCACTCTGGCCCACGTCAAGGCGGACTACTGCATCATGTCGTTCACGACCGACTGGCGCTTCTCGCCGGCCCGTTCGCGCGAAATCGTCGACGCCCTGATGGCGGCCCGCAAGAACGTGTGTTACCTGGAGATCGACTCGCCTTACGGGCACGATGCCTTCCTGATCCCCACACCTCGCTACATGCAGGGTTTCTCGAACTACATGAACCGCATTGCCATCTGAGGACAGCATGAGAGCCGATCTGGAAATCATCCACGACTGGATCCCCGCCGGCAGCCGGGTACTTGACCTGGGCTGCGGCAGCGGCGAACTGCTGGCCTCGCTGCGTGACCGCAAGCAAGTCACCGGCTATGGCCTGGAGATCGACGCCGACAACATTGCCGCATGCGTGGCCAAGGGCGTCAACGTCATCGAGCAGGACCTGGACAAAGGCCTGGGCAACTTCGCCAGCAACAGTTTCGACGTAGTGATCATGACCCAGGCCCTGCAGGCCGTGGAATACCCCGACCGCATCCTCGACGAGATGCTGCGCGTGGGCCGCCAGTGCATCATTACCTTCCCGAACTTCGGCCACTGGCGCTGCCGCTGGTACCTGGCCACCAAGGGACGCATGCCGGTATCGGACTTCATGCCGTATACCTGGTACAACACGCCGAACATACACTTCTGCACCTTCGCCGACTTCGAAGAGCTGGTGCACGAGCGCAGGGCCAAGGTGCTCGACCGCCTGGCCGTCGACCATTTGCACCGTAACGGGTGGGGTGGCCGGCTTTGGCCTAATCTTCTAGGTGAGATCGGCATCTATCGCGTCAGCAGCCCGGGCCTGCAAGAGCACCAGCTCGCGGTCTGACGCCCACCGGAGGAATCGCCCCATGCGTCGCCTAGCCCTGTTCCTGATCAGCCTGTGCCTGGCCTTGCCGGTACTGGCTGCCGATGCCGCCCGGCCCGAGCGCAAGGAAGTGTTTGGCGACGTGACGGTGCACTACAGCGCGTTCACGTCGAGCATGCTCACGCCCGAGGTGGCCGCAGCCACCGGCCTGGTGCGCAGCAAGAACCAGGGCGTGCTCAACATTGCCGTACTCAAGGCCAACAAACCTGCCACAGCGGTAGTCAGCGGCACGGTCAAGGACCTGACCGGGCGTAGCAGCCCGCTGTCGTTCAAACAGATTACCGAACAGGGCGCGGTGTACTACATCGCCCAGTTCAAGATCGAACAGCCAGAAACCGTTACCTTCGACCTGAATATCGAAACCGGCGGTATCAGCAATTCCCTTAGCTTCAACCAGGAAGTGTTCCCAGGCGAATGATGAATTTCCAGCAACTCGTATTGGCCAGCCACAACGCCGGCAAACTCAAGGAACTGCAGGCCATGCTCGGCCAGTCCGTGCAACTGCGTTCGATTGGCGAATTCAGCCAGGTAGAGCCAGAAGAAACCGGCCTGTCGTTCGTTGAAAACGCCATTCTCAAGGCGCGTAACGCCGCACGTATCTCCGGCCTGCCGGCCTTGGCTGACGATTCCGGCCTGGCGGTGGACTTCCTCGGTGGTGCGCCGGGTATCTACTCGGCGCGCTACGCCGACGGCAAGGGTGACGCGGCCAACAATGCCAAGCTGCTCGAAGCCTTGAAGGACGTGCCCGAAGCCGAGCGCGGTGCGCAGTTCGTCTGCGTACTGGCGCTGGTGCGCCACGCCGACGACCCGCTGCCGATCCTGTGCGAAGGCCTATGGCACGGCAGCATCCTGTTCGAGGCCAGCGGCGAGCACGGCTTTGGCTATGACCCGCTGTTCTGGGTGCCGGAACGCAACTGCTCCAGCGCCGACCTGGCCCCTGTGGACAAAAACCAGCTCAGCCACCGCGCCCGTGCCATGGCACTGCTGCGCCAACGTCTGGGCCTGGCATGATCGCAACGCTGTCCACCCCCGGCGCGGCGGGTTTCACCAGCCTGCCGCCGCTGGCGCTGTACATCCACATTCCGTGGTGCGTACGCAAGTGCCCTTACTGCGATTTCAATTCCCACGCTGCCGGGCCTGAACTGCCGGAAGACGCCTACGTCACAGCACTACTGGACGACCTCGATCAGGAGCTGGCCGCCGTACAGGGCCGCCCGATCAGTTCGATCTTCTTCGGTGGCGGTACGCCCAGCCTGTTCAGCGCCAACGCCCTGGGCCGGCTGCTGCGCGGCGTGGAACAACGCATCCCGTTCGCACCAGACATCGAAATCACCCTGGAAGCTAACCCGGGCACCTTCGAGCAGGACAAGTTCAAGGCCTACCGGCAAACTGGCATCAACCGCCTGTCCATCGGTGTGCAAAGTTTCCAGCCCGCCAAGTTGGAGGCGCTGGGGCGCATCCACAATGGCGATGAAGCGGTCCGTGCTGCCGGCATGGCGCGTGCGGCCGGCTTCGACAACTTCAACATGGACCTGATGCACGGCCTGCCCGACCAATCGCTGGATGATGCGCTGGGCGACCTGCGCCAGGCCATCGACCTGGGGCCGACGCACCTGTCGTGGTACCAGCTGACCGTGGAGCCAAACACGGTGTTCTGGAACCAGCCGCCTGAGTTGCCCGAGGACGACATCCTCTGGGATATTCAGGAAGCCGGCCAGGCACTGATGGCCGAGCACGGTTTCCGCCAGTACGAGGTATCGGCCTACGCCCAGGCGGGCCGCGCTGCCCGGCACAACCTGAACTACTGGCGCTTCGGCGACTTCATCGGCATCGGCGCCGGCGCCCACGGCAAGCTGACTTTCGCCGACGGGCGCATCCTGCGTACCTGGAAGACCCGCCTGCCCAAGGATTACCTGAACCTGGCCAAGCCATTCAAGGCCGGCGAGAAGCTGCTGCCGGTCGACGAGCTGCCATTCGAGTTCCTGATGAACGCCCTGCGCCTGACCGACGGAGTGGAAGCCGAGCTGTTCACCCTGCGCACCGGTTTGCCACTGGAGCAACTGCGCGAGGCACGCCGCGCCGCCGAACAAAAGGGCCTTTTGCAGGTCGAACCGGATCGACTGGTGGCCACGCCGAGGGGCCAATTGTTCCTCAATGACCTGCTGCAGTATTTCTTGACCTAAGGATGACCCATGGATCTGGTACTTGATCTGCTCGCGACGGTTTCCCGCTGGAGCCGCGGTAACCTGTCGGAGATTTCACTGGCCTTGGTAGGCTGCCTGCTGGTGCTGTTTGGTAGCGATGTCAAAGCCTGGGCCGAGCAGCGGCTAGGTGGCTTGGCAGGCGCCCTGCGCGTGCCGTTCATGGCGCTGATGGTGATGATCGGCAGCGGTGCGGCGCTGATCTATGCCACGCCGTGGGTGGTGAAGGGGTTGAGCCAGTTCAACAACTACGCGCTCGCGCCGGTGCTGTTGGTAGTGCTGGTGTTGATTGGTGTGGTGGCGGATCGCCGCGGGTAAGCATTGCTAAAAGCTGCCCCGGGATACCAGGGCAGCCCTACCTCCTGACTAGCCCTTAACGGGCATCATCGAAGTGGTCGCGCATGAAATCCCGAACGGTCTTGATCACTATCAAGATCCGGACAAGCTTCCAGACGCGGCTCAGCGCATCAAGCAAACGCTTCATATGCCTTGGCCTCCATGTTGGCGGGCCAATCTTCCAGCATCTAACCGGCACTTCGATGCCTTCGAAAACCACGTGAATGTTTTCGGTGAAGTGGCCAGGTTAATGGCCCTTCGAAGTCAGTTGCCGGCACGGTTCTCAGGCCATGTCGAAGGGGCCGGAAAGCAGAATTCTTCTCTTACCCGGCCCATCACCGAACACATCCACACAGGAGCAGAGCAATGATACTTGGGATCTTCGCACAAGACAGTTAACCGCGCCGACACACGTGATGCCGGATATTTCGGAGCATTGACGCACTGTATCACCCTGCTTATGATCCTCTTACCACGTGAATGTTTTCAGTGAAGTCCCAGAGCAAAGGATACTCAGTCCTGTCGCTCACAAAAAAAACCGCCTTTCTCAAGGCGGTTTTTTTGTCTGCATTTCTGCAAGCACCAACACATCGAAAGGCCAGATCAGCCGATCAATCCACCCTCTCGAACTTCAAGTCCCACACCCCATGTCCCAGCCGCTCGCCGCGGCGTTCGAACTTGGTGATCGGGCGCTCTTCCGGGCGTGGCACGTAGGTGCCGTCGGCCGCACGGTTGCGATAGCCAGGCGCAGCACTCATCACTTCCAGCATATACTCGGCATACGGCTCCCAGTCGGTCGCCATGTGGAACACGCCACCGGGCTTGAGCTTGCGACGTACCAGCTCGGCAAACTCCAGCTGCACGATGCGGCGCTTGTGGTGACGGGCCTTGTGCCACGGGTCGGGGAAGAACAGCATCAAGCGGTCGAGGCTGTTGTCCGCCACGCAGCGGTTCAGCACTTCGATGGCATCGCAGTCATACACCCGCAGGTTCTTCAGGCCCTGGGTCAGCACGCCGTTGAGCAGCGCGCCCACACCGGGGCGGTGCACTTCCACGCCGATAAAGTCCTGCTCAGGCGCGGCAGCAGCCATTTCCAGCAGGGAATGGCCCATGCCGAAGCCGATCTCCAGGGTGCGCGGCGCCGAGCGGCCAAACACCTGGTCGTAGTCCACCGGGCTGTCGGCCAGCGGCAGGATGTACAGTGGGCCGCCCTGGTCCAGGCCGCGTTGCTGGCCTTCGGTCATGCGCCCGGCGCGCATCACGAAGCTCTTGATGCGGCGGTGTGGGCGGGCGTCGCCGTCGGGGGTGATCGGCGTATCGTGCGATTCAGTCATCAGGAGCTCTTACTTGATCAGACCATCCAGCGGCGAAGAGGCGCTGGCATAGAGTTTCTTCGGCATGCGGCCGGCCAGGTAGGCCAGGCGACCGGCGACGATGGCGTGCTTCATGGCTTCGGCCATCAGCACTGGCTGCTGGGCGTGGGCAATGGCCGAGTTCATCAGCACGGCCTCGCAACCCATTTCCATGGCGATGGTGGCGTCGGAAGCCGTGCCTACTCCCGCATCGACCAGTACCGGCACCTTGGACTCCTCCAGGATGATCTGCAGGTTGTAGGGGTTGCAGATACCCAGGCCGGTACCAATCAGGCCAGCCAGGGGCATGACCGCGATGCAGCCGGCTTCGGCCAGTTGGCGGGCGATGATCGGATCATCGCTGGTGTACACCATCACGTCGAAACCGTCCTTGACCAGCACTTCGGCGGCCTTGAGGGTTTCGATCACGTTAGGGAACAGGGTTTTCTGGTCGGCCAGCACTTCCAGCTTCACTAATGTGCGGGATTCGTGCGATTTGCGCCCATCCAGCAGTTCGCGGGCCAGGCGGCAAGTACGCACCGCTTCCACCGCGTCAAAGCAGCCTGCCGTGTTCGGCAGGATGGTGTACTTGTCGGGCGACAGTACGTCGAGCAGGTTCGGCTCGCCCGCATTCTGACCAAGGTTGGTGCGGCGCACGGCGACGGTGACGATTTCAGCACCCGAGGCCTCGGTAGCCAGGCGGGTTTCTTCCATGTCACGGTACTTGCCGGTGCCCACCAGCAGGCGCGACTGGAAAGTACGCCCGGCCAGGGTGAAGGGCTTGTCGCTACGAACGTTGCTCATCGTTGTTCCTCGGGAAAAGGTTGCAGGGCTAGCTTGTGAACCGCCGGGCTGCTGTCAGCCGCCACCAATGGCGTGGACCACTTCGACCTGGTCGCCGTCGTTCAGCAGCGTGCTGTCGTGCTGGCTGCGCGGCACGATGTCCAGGTTCAGTTCCACTGCGACACGGCGCCCGGCAAGCTCCAGGCGCGTCAGCAGGGCTGCAACGCTTTCGCCAGCAGGCAGTTCGTAAGGTTCACCGTTCAGTTGAATGCGCATGCGCACGGCCACCATTGTTCTTTGGGGCCCGCATTCTAGCGCCGAACCGCCCTGCAACCCAAGGGCGGTGCGCGCCATTAGTCGCGATTGTGGACCACCCAGTCAGCCCAGCCTCCAGGCTGCCAAGCCCAGGCACAACCAGCCGGCCAGGAAGCATAGGCCGCCAATTGGGGTGATGATGCCCAGTTTGCCCAGGCCGCTGAGGGTCAGCAGGTAAAGGCTGCCGGAGAACAGCACGATCCCCAAGGCAAACAGGCCACCAGCCCAGCCCACCAGGCGCCCGGGCAGGTGCGCCGAGAGCACGGCAACGCCGAAGATCGCCAGGGCATGCACCAGCTGGTAGGTCACACCGGTATGGAAAATGGTCAGGTAGTCAGCCGTCAGACGGTTTTTCAGGCCGTGGGCGGCGAAGGCACCCAGGGCGACCCCAGTAAAGCCGAAAAAGGCGGCAAGCATCAGGAAGCTGCGAAGCATGGGACGACTCCTTGGATCGGGTCTGTATAATGGCCCCTTCCACCCGTACGGCCAAGCCATCGCCATGCTGCCAACCCTTCTTCGCCGCCTTTCCCGTGCCCTGCTCTGGTTCGCAGCCGGCAGCACCGTGCTGGTGCTGGTGTTCCGCTGGGTGCCACCGCCCGGTACTGCACTGATGGCCGAGCGCAAGGTGCAATCGTGGGTCAGTGGCGAGCCGATCGACCTGCAACGCGACTGGGAGCCGTGGGAGAACATCTCCGATGAGCTGAAGGTTGCCGTCATTGCGGGTGAGGACCAGAAGTTCGCCAACCATTGGGGGTTCGACATCCCGGCCATCCAGGCGGCACTGGCCTATAACGAGCGCGGCGGCAGCGTTCGCGGTGCCAGCACCCTGACCCAGCAAGTGGCCAAGAACCTGTTTTTGTGGTCCGGGCGCAGTTGGTTCCGCAAAGGGCTGGAGGCGTGGTTCACGGCCTTGATCGAGCTGTTCTGGTCGAAGGAGCGAATTCTCGAGGTCTACTTGAACAGCGCCGAATGGGGCAAGGGCGTGTTCGGCGCTCAGGCAGCGGCGCGCTATCACTTTGGCGTGGATGCCAGCCGGCTTAGCCGCCAGCAGGCGGCGCAACTGGCGGCCGTGCTGCCTAGCCCAATCAAGTGGAGTGCCAGCCGGCCAAGTGCCTATGTGGCCAGCCGGGCCGGGTGGATTCGCCGGCAGATGAGCCAGTTGGGTGGGCCTGGCTACCTGATGCAACTCGACACTTCGCGCAAACTTTGAGCCTTTTGGGGCTGCCGCGAAAGGGCCGCACAGCGGCCCCAAAACCTCACAGGCATAAAAAAGCCGCTGCCCCTCACGGCCAGCGGCTTTTCAATACAGCCAGGCTAGATCAGACCGCGATCAACGCCTTGACCTTGTTCATCGCATTCTTCTCCAGCTGGCGAATCCGCTCAGCCGACACGTTGTACTTGTCTGCCAGCTCATGCAGCGTAGCCTTCTCTTCCGCCAACCAGCGCTGGTAGAGAATATCGCGGCTACGCTCGTCCAGCCCTTGCAGTGCTTCGTGCAGGTTACTGGTCGAGTTGTCGCTCCAGTCAGCATCCTCAAGTTGCACCGCCGGGTCGTACCGGTGGTCTTCCAGGTAATGTGCAGGCGACTGGAAGGCGCTGTCGTCGTCAGCTTCCGCTGCCGGGTCGAACGCCATGTCCTGGCCACTCAAGCGGCTTTCCATCTCACGCACTTCACGCGGCTCTACACCAAGGCTTTCTGCCACGCGATGCACTTCGTCGTTGTTCAGCCAGGCCAGACGCTTTTTCTGGCTGCGCAGGTTGAAGAACAGTTTGCGCTGGGCCTTGGTGGTCGCCACCTTGACGATACGCCAGTTGCGCAGGATGAATTCGTGGATTTCTGCCTTGATCCAGTGCACGGCGAACGACACCAGACGCACACCCATTTCCGGGTTGAAGCGCTTGACGGCTTTCATCAGGCCGACGTTGCCTTCCTGGATAAGGTCAGCCTGGGCCAGCCCGTAACCCGCATAGCTACGGGCAATGTGTACGACGAAACGCAGGTGGGCCATCACCATTTGACGAGCGGCCTCGACATCCTGCTCATAATAGAGACGCTCGCCCAGATCACGCTCCTGCTCGACCGTCAGCAGCGGGATGCTGTTGACCGTGTGCACATAGGCTTCCAGGTTTGCACCGGGTACCAAGGCATAGGCAGGTTGCAACGATGTGGTCATTCAAGAACCTCCGACTTACAAAACTCGCGCCTTGTGGGCGCTGCCAACATTGACCTGGAACGACGGTACAAGTTCCACAGTGAAGAAAATGTCAATGCTGGCACGTAAAAACTATCGCGGCGCCAGCTCGTTCAGGTGACGAGCGACTGCGATCCATGCACCGATATACCCCAACAACACTGCTCCGATCAAGAGGGACAGACCATCGGACGCCGGCACACCCCCCAGGGCGAAATCACTGCCATACAGCCCGGAAAGCCCTACAACCGCCTCGTTCAGCCAGTTCAGGCCAAACGCCAGGATGCCCCACGCCAACAGGCCCGCACCCAGGCCATAGAGGGCCCCCATGTACAGGAAAGGCCGGCGTACGTAGGCGTCGGTGCCGCCGACCAGCTTGATCACTTCGATCTCGATCCGGCGGTTTTCAATGTGTAGACGAATTGTGTTACCGATTACTAACAGCAGGGCAGAAATCAGCATCACGGCCAAGCCGAAGACGAAACGGTCACCCAGCTTGAGGATGGCCGCCAGGCGCTCGACCCACACCAGGTCCAGTTGCGCCACTTCAACCCGTGGCAGCTCCGACAGACGCTGACGCAACGCTTCCAGGGCCGGTTTGTCGACCTCGGTCGGGGTCACAACCACCACGCCAGGCAACGGGTTGTCGGGCAGTTCACGCAGGGCCTCGCCCAGGCCGGACTGCTGCTGGAATTCCTCCAGCGCCTGCTCGCGGCTGACATATTGCGCGTCTGCCACGCCGGGCATGCCCTTGATCTCATCCCGCAACGCCTCACCATCACGGCTGCCGGCATCCAGCTTGAGGAACAGCGAAATCTGCGCGGCGCGCTGCCACGAGCCGCCAAGCTGCTCGATGTTCTTCAGCAGCAACGACAAGCCCATGGGCATGCTCAGCGCCACCGCCATCACCAGGCAGGTGAAAAAGCTGCCGATCGGCTGCTTGCCCAAGCGGCGCAGGCTGTCGGCCATGCTGGCACGGTGGCTTTCCAGCCAGGCATGCAGCAGCGTGCGAAAATCCGGGCCATCATCGTCTTCGCCGCGCTTTTTCTTCACCGGTTGCGGGTCAGCGGGCTTTGGTGCAACCCGCTCGGAAACCTTCGGCGTACGTGTAGTGCTCATTGCCCGGCCTCCCCATCGCCGATCAAGCGGCCGCGTTGCAAGGTCAGCATGCGGTGGCGCATGCGCGCAATCAGTGCCAGGTCGTGGCTGGCGATCAATACCGTGGTACCCAGGCGGTTGATGTCCTCGAAGACACCCATGATCTCTGCGGCCAGGCGCGGGTCGAGGTTACCGGTGGGTTCGTCGGCCAGCAGCAGGGCCGGCTGGTGGACGATGGCGCGGGCAATGCCTACCCGCTGCTGCTGCCCGGTGGACAGGTCGGCCGGGAACAGCTCGCCCTTGTCGGACAGTGATACACGCTCCAGGGCCGAATCCACGCGCTTGGCGATCTCCGCCTTGGACAGGCCGAGAATCTGCAGGGGCAAGGCGATGTTGTTGAACACCGTGCGGTCGAACAACAGCTGGTGGTTCTGAAACACCACGCCGATCTGCCGGCGCAGGAACGGGATTTGCGCATTGCTGATCTGGCCCAGGTCCTGCCCGGCCAGCATGAGCTTGCCGCTGGTCGGGCGCTCCATGGCCAGCAACAGGCGCAGCAAGGTGCTCTTGCCGGCGCCCGAGTGCCCCGTGACGAACAGGAACTCGCCCCGGCGCGCCCGGAAACTCAGCTCATGCAAACCCACATGACCATTGGGGTAGCGCTTGGCAACCTGTTCGAATCGGATCATGGTCAGTCTCGCTCGGCGAACAGAGCCTTGACGAACGGCTCGGCTTCAAAGGTACGCAGGTCGTCGATGCCTTCACCCACACCGATGAAGCGGATCGGAATGTTGAACTGCTTGGCCAGGGCGAAGATCACCCCGCCCTTGGCAGTGCCATCCAGCTTGGTCAGGGCCAGGCCGGTCAGCTCGACGCTTTGGTTGAAGTACTTGGCCTGGCTGATGGCGTTCTGGCCAGTACCGGCGTCGAGCACCAGCAGCACCTCGTGCGGCGCATCGGCGTCGAGCTTGCCGATAACCCGGCGGACCTTCTTCAGTTCTTCCATCAAGTTGTCTTTGGTGTGCAGGCGGCCGGCGGTGTCAGCGATCAGCACATCGGCGCCACGCGCCTTGGCGGCTTGAACTGCGTCGAAGATCACCGACGCGGAATCGGCGCCAGTATGCTGGGCGATTACCGGAATCTGGTTACGCTCGCCCCACACTTGCAACTGCTCGACCGCTGCGGCACGGAAGGTATCGCCAGCGGCCAGCATCACCTTCTTGCCTTCCAGCTGCAGCTTCTTGGCCAGCTTGCCGATGGTGGTGGTCTTGCCGGCGCCGTTCACGCCAACCACGAGGATGACGTAAGGCTTGTTTTGCGCCTGCACTTTCAACGGCTGCTCGACCGGGCGCAGCAGTGCGGCCAGCTCTTCCTGCAGCGACTTGTACAGGGCATCGGCGTCGGCCAGCTGCTTGCGCGCGACCTTCTGGGTCAGGTTCTGGACGATAGCCGAGGTTGCTTCCACGCCGACGTCAGCGGTCAGCAAACGGGTCTCGATCTCGTCGAGCAGGTCGTCGTCGATGACTTTCTTGCCCAGGAACAGGCTGGCCATGCCCTCGCCGATGCTGGCGCTGGTCTTCGACAGGCCCTGCTTCAGGCGGGCGAAGAAGCCGGGTTTGGCTTGCTCGACAACGGCTGGGGCAGCGACAGGGGCCGGTTCTGGCTCGACAGGTGCTGCTACCAGACGCTCGGGGATCGCTGGCGGGGCCTTTGGCTCCAGGTCGGGAACCAGAGCAACAGGCTCTTCGGCAACGGGCAGGACCAGGTTGCTGACAGGGGGCCCGACGGCTTGAATGACCGGCGCTGCTACGGGTGCAGGGGTTTCGACCTGCGGGGCGGCAGGCTCTGCAGTCGCGGGCACACCCGCTCCCACAGGGGCCGGGGTTGGCTCAGGGGCCTGGGCCACCACAGGGGCAGGTGCCGGCTCGAATACCGGAGTCGCCACTGGCGCCGTTGCAGGCTCAGAGGCCAAGGCTGGCTCGGCAACCCGAGGGGCCTCCGCTACAGCTGCGGGGGTTGCTGCAACCACCGGCTCGACCGGAGCAGCTTCAGGGCGCTCGACGGCGGGCTGCGGCGCTACGGGTTCTGCAGCCTGGGGTTCGGGGGCTTGTGGCTGTTCGGCGACAGGTTGCTGCGGCTTCTTTCGAAACCAGCTGAACAGGCCTTTCTTTTCGCCAGCCTCGGCCGGCGCTTTTTTGTCGTCGTTGGAACCAAACATGGAGGACGGCTATCTCAGGGTAGCGATGAGCCAGCAATGGCACATCGGGAATTCTCTCTACGCAGAACAGACTATCTTGAAGCCCGCTGGTTCATGCGCAACGTTTTGTCTTAGTGTCCTGTGGGCCAGAACGGCGACAGGCATGGTCGCCAGGCAACCGGATCAGTATCCTAGCACCTCCTGGCCCGTCGACGCTAAACCCAGCGGGCCGCCGAACAGGTTAAACACTGTATGAATGCTCTAGCCCGCCGCGCCGCTGGCCTGTTGTTCGGCACGCTCTGCCTGCCGCTCGCGGCCCTCGCCGCCGATGTGCAACCCACCCACGAATTCATCCTCGACAATGGCCTGAAAGTGGTCGTGCGCGAAGACCACCGCGCCCCGGTGGTGGTCTCGCAGATCTGGTACAAGGTGGGTTCCAGCTACGAGACCCCGGGCCAGACCGGCTTGTCCCACGCGCTGGAACACATGATGTTCAAGGGCAGCGCCAAGGTCGGCCCCGGCGAAGCTTCGCGCATCCTGCGTGACCTGGGCGCCGACGAAAACGCCTTCACCAGCGACGACTACACCGCTTACTACCAGGTGCTGGCCCGCGACCGCCTGCCGGTGGCCCTGGAGCTGGAGGCTGACCGCCTGGCCAGCCTGCGCCTGCCCGCCGACGAGTTCAGCCGCGAAATCGAGGTCATCAAGGAAGAGCGCCGCCTGCGTACGGACGACCAGCCCAATCAAAAGGCGTTTGAGCTGTTCCGCGCCATGGCCTACCCAGCCAGCGGCTACCACACCCCGACCATCGGCTGGATGGCCGACCTTGAACGTATGAAGGTCGAGGAGCTGCGTCACTGGTACGAGTCCTGGTACGCGCCCAACAACGCGACGCTGGTGGTGGTCGGCGATGCTACCGCCGACGAGGTCAAGGGCCTGGCGCAGAAGTATTTCGGCAGCATTCCCAAGCGCGCCGTGCCACCGGCCAAACTGCCCCTGGAGCTGGCCGAACCTGGCCACCGCCAGTTGACCCTGCATGTACGCACCCAACTGCCCAGCCTGATCTACGGCTTCAACGTACCCGGCCTGCCCACCGCCAAAGACCCGCGCACCGTGCACGCCCTGCGCCTGATCTCGGCCCTGCTCGATGGCGGCTACAGTGCCCGCATGCCGGCACGCCTGGAGCGTGGTCAGGAGCTGGTGGCCGGCGCTTCTTCCAGCTATAACGCCTTCACCCGCGGCGACAGCCTGTTCCTGATTTCGGCTACGCCGAACGTCCAAAAGCAGAAAACCCTCGCCGATGTCGAAAAAGGCATCTGGCAGTTGCTTGAAGAACTCAAGACCACCCCGCCCAGCGCCGAAGAGCTCGAACGCGTTCGCGCCCAGGTCATCGCCGGCCTGGTCTACGACCGCGACTCCATCAGCAGCCAGGCCACCACCATCGGCCAGCTGGAAACCGTCGGCCTGTCCTGGAAGCTGATCGACAGCGAGCTGGACGAGCTCAAGCGTGTCACCCCGCAGGACATCCAGAACGCCGCGCGCACCTATTTCACCCGCGAACGCCTGAGCGTTGCCCATGTACTGCCCGAGGAGTCCGCTCATGAGTGATTGCCGCGCACCACGCCCAACCCTGCTGGCCACGGGCATCCGCGCCCTGGCGCTGGCGACCGTGCTGGCCGCCCCGGCCATGGCCGACAACGCCGCCAAGGCCGACAACAGCGCCGCTCGCCCAGCCAACACCTTGCAGTCCTTGGCCGAGCTGGATGGCAAGGCACCCAGCCGGCGCCAGTTGAACATTCAGCACTGGAACACCGCCGAAGGCGCCCGTGTGCTGTTCGTAGAAGCCCGCGAACTGCCCATGTTCGACCTGCGCGTCACCTTCGCCGCCGGCAGCAGCCAGGACGGCGTTACGCCAGGCGTGGCCGCACTGACCAACGCCATGCTCAACGAGGGCGTGGCCGGCAAGGACGTGACCGCCATCGCCGAAGGCTTCGAAGGCCTGGGCGCGGACTTTGGCAACGGCTCCTACCGCGACATGGCCGTGGCCTCGCTGCGCAGCCTCAGCGCCAAGGACAAACGCGAACCGGCCCTCAAGCTGTTTACCGAGGTGGCTGGCAAGCCGACCTTCCCCGAGGACGCCCTCAAGCGCATCAAGAACCAGATGCTGGCCGGCTTCGAATACGAAAAGCAAAACCCCGGCAAGATCGCGGGCAAGGCGCTATTCGGCAAGCTTTACGGCGATCACCCTTACGCCCACCCCAGCGACGGTACCGCCGAAAGCATCGACGGCATCACCCTGGCACAGCTGCGCGCCTTCCATGCCAAAGCCTATACCGGTGGCAACGCGGTCATCGCGCTGGTCGGCGACCTGAGCCGCGCGGAAGCCGAAGCCATTGCGGCCCAGGTATCTGCCGGCCTGCCGAAGGGCCCGGCACTGGCCGCGCCAGCCCAGCCCACTGACGCCAAAGCTGGCCTGACTCACATCGACTTCCCGTCCAAGCAAACCCACCTGATGCTGGCCGAACTGGGTATCGACCGCCAGGACCCGGACTGGCCAGCCCTGTCGCTGGGCAACCAGATCCTCGGCGGCGGTGCGTTCGGCACCCGCCTGATGAGCGAGGTACGTGAAAAGCGCGGCCTGACCTACGGTGTGTACTCGGTGTTCAGCCCGATGCAGGTCCGCGGCCCGTTCATGATCAACCTGCAAACCCGTGCCGAGCTGAGCGAAGGCACGCTGAAGCTGGTGCAGGACATTCTTGCCGACTACCTCAAACATGGCCCTACCCAGCAAGAGCTGGACGACGCCAAGCGTGAACTGGCCGGCAGCTTCCCGCTGTCCAATGCCAGCAACGCCAGCATCGTCGGGCAACTGGGTGCAATCGGCTTCTACAACCTGCCACTGACCTGGCTGGAGGACTTCATGCAGCAGTCCCAGGCCCTCACCGTCGAGCAGGTCAAGGCGGCCATGAACAAACACCTGTCAGCCGATAAACTGGTGATCGTCACCGTTGGCCCGAAAGTGCCACAAAAACCGCTGCCAGCCCCCACTGACAAGCCCTCCGAGCAGCCGCTCGGAGTACCGGAGCACTAATGCCAAGATCCACCCCTCCCGCCCGCCCGCAATCGGGCCAAAGCAAGGGCCAGGGCCACCTGCGCATCATCGCCGGCGAGTGGCGCAGCCGTCGCCTGGCGGTACCGGAAGGCGAAGGCCTGCGGCCAACGCCCGACCGCGTGCGGGAAACCGTATTCAACTGGCTGGCGCCTTACATCGAAGGCGCCCGCGTGCTGGACGCCTTCACCGGTAGCGGTGCCCTGGTGCTCGAAGCCCTGTCGCGCGGAGCCGAAGACGCCGTGGCGCTGGACAGCAACCCGGCGGCCATCGCCAACCTGAAGAACAACCTCGAAATCCTGCGCTGCCCGCGTGGGCAGATCCTGCAAACCGATGCCCTGCGCTACCTGCAAGGCCCGGCCAAGCAGCAGTTCGATGTGGTGTTCCTCGACCCGCCGTTCCACCAAGACCTGCTGGCCAACACCTGCAACCTGCTGGAGCAGAACCAGTGGCTGCGCGAACAGGCGTGGGTCTACACCGAAAGCGAAGCCGCGCCTTCAACCTTGCAACTGCCAGGCAACTGGCGCCTGCACCGCGAGAAGAAAACCGGTCAAGTGCACTACGCGCTCTGGCAGCGGGACTAACCGTTTAACCCAAGGTTGGCTACTTAGTTACCCCCAGCCCGCCGACCACATGGCTGAAGCTGCTCCTTCGTTCTTGCAGGAGCACTTCAACCATGACCGAACACCCTTCCCCGCCCATACCGACCGGCGCGGTAAGTTCTTTCACACTAACCAACGGCCTGCGCGTCTATCTGCGTACAGACCAGCGTGCGCCATTGGTCAGCGTGCAACTGTGGTATCACGTTGGCTCCAGTTACGAGCCCAAAGGCCACACCGGCCTGTCGCATGCCCTGGAGCATCTTTTGTTCGAGGGCAGCAGCAAGCTGGCTGCGGGCCAATATTCCGCCCTCATGGCCCGCTTGGGCGGCGAGCCAAATGCGTTCACTCACTCCGATGCCACTGTCTTTCCTCTGACACTACCAGCCAACCGCCTGGAAATCGCCCTGGAGGCAATGGCAGACGTCATGGCCAGCGCGACCCTCGGCGATGCCCCTTTCGCTCGTGAGCTCGCGGTGGTCATGGCCGAGCGACGAGAGGATATCGATAACAGCCCTTGGGCTTTGGCACTGGAGCATCACCTGCTGCTTGCCTACGGCGACAGCGGCTATGGCACCCCCGTGATCGGCCATAACACCGACCTTACCCACGCAACCCTGGCGGCTGCACGCACTTGGTATCAGACCTGGTATCACCCCAACAACGCCACACTTGCAGTGGCTGGCGACATTACCCTGCCTCAGTTGCAGACGCTGGTCACACGGCATTTTGCAGCGATCCCCGCCCATCGCCTACCCGCGCAGCAAATCCCCACAGCGCCAGCAGGGCTGGTTCGGCGCTTTCAAACCCTGCGACTGCAAGGCCTGTACAACGGAGCGATCACCAGTTTCAATCTCCCAAGCCAATGTACTGCCACCTCTGACACGCAGGCATATGCCCTGCGGTTGCTGCCCGACATCCTTGCCGAGGGCCATGCCAGCACCCTGCAGCGCCGCATGGTGCTGGACGACCCCTTACTGTCGGGCCTCAGGGCTAGCTACGAGCCTTGGCAGCGAGGTGACAGTCTATTGACCCTCTATGCACTTTGTAGCCCACAAGTCAGCCCTGAAACCGCAGCAGAAAGGCTTACGCTCGAAATCGAAGCGTTCTGTCAGTCGGTGCCGGCCGCGGCAGACCTGCAACGCGCCAAAGCGCGCTGGATAGCACGGCAGGTGTACGAAAAGGATGACATCGCAAAACAGGCACATTCCATTGGCAAGCAGGCCGCCTGTGGCCTAGACCCGGTTGCACTGGGGGATGAGTGCCAAACCATCGAAGCCGTGACAGCCGAGGAGATCGGCGAAGTCGCCCATGAATTCCTGACCAAGGCCCGCACAGCAATCACCTTCATGCATCACAAGGAAAGTGCAGATGAATAACTTAGACTCAGCTGCACAGCAGCCCGACGCAGCCGACGGCATTCCTGGCGGTTTGGTCTCAGCCCGAGGGCTTGACCTGGAACAATTCGAAACCCTTCAAACGCCGGTGCATACCTGGACAACTGAAGGCGGCACAGGGGTGAAGTTCGTCGAAGCCCGCGGGCTACCGATCGTGGATTTGATATTGCGGTTCAAGGCCGGCACAACCCAGGACACCTCTCAACGCGGACTGGCTGCCCTGACGTTGTACATGCTCGATGAGGGCAGCCAGCATTTCACCGCGATCGAGCAGGCAGATCAGCTGGAACGCCTGGGCGCGATCATGGAAAAGCATATTCGCCTGGAGCACGCGACTCTGAGCCTGCGCAGCCTCAGCACGAAAACACTGCTTGATCCTGCATTGGGGCTCTTCATCGACCTTGTCGCACAGCCTGCGTTCACGCCTTCGGCGTTGGAAAAAACCAAGCGCCAGCTGATGCAGCACAACGCATCTCGCGAACGACACCCCTATCTCAGGGCGCGATGCGAAGCCTATCGACATCTGTTCCAAGGCCACCCCTATGGCAATCCACTCGGGAGCACCGATCAAGGCATCGAAGGCATTTCCTCTGCAGATTTGAGGCGTTTCCATCAGCGTGCTTACTGTGCCAGCAACCTCGAAATGGTGCTGATTGGAGACCTTTCGCCCGAGGCCGCCCAAGCCATTTCACAGCGCGTTAGCCAGGCATTGCCCCAAGGCTGGTCCGCAGCTGAACTGCCCGTCATACCACCGGCGACCAGCGCAACGATCAACATTGAGCAGGCTGGTGCCAGCACCGCCGTCCTGCTTGCGCTTCCCATGAATGTGCCAGCCAATGATCCTGAATACCCTGCCCTGGCACTGGCCAGCACCGTGCTGGGGGCGGGTATAGAGTCCCGCCTGATGCTGGAACTGCGCCAACGTCGCGGCTTGACCTATGGCATTCATGCCAAAGTGACGCCCATGAGTGCTGGCGGGCTGTTCACCATCGATTGGGAAATTGCACCGAAGCATGCGCAAAGCTCAGCTCAACTGGTTGATGCCTTGCTGCGTGACTTCATCGAGCAAGGGCCAACCCAGGCCGAGCTGCAACTGGCACGGATACAGCTGGCAGGGCAACTATTACGGGCCGTGGCGCAGAACAAGAACCTGGCGGACTTGCTGGCCGAGGTCACCTATCAACGCCAACCCGCGGATCATCTCGACACCTACGTCGAACGCATCCGCGCGCTGACACCGGCCGATATCAGCGCCGTCATGCGGCGCAGGCTCGATCTGACGAAAAGAGTATTGGTCAGCGTCGGTCCATCGGCCAAGCAGCAACCTCTGCCAGATCTCGACCAATAGCGCAGGTACTGTGGCGCTTTTTCATGGCACTCTAGGCAGGCACATCACGAGTCGCCCAGTATGCCCAGCCAAAGCGCCACATTTCGCCCGGCCACCGGCCTTTCCAATCCCCACCTGCAAACCCTGTGGGGGCCCCTGTGGCGCAAGCTGCCTGAACTGCAGCGCAACCGCGAGCGGCTGTGGCTGGCCGACGGCGACTTCATCGACCTCGACTGGCATGGCCCCCATGAACCTCATGCACCACTGGTGCTTGTGCTGCATGGGCTGACCGGCTCGTCACATTCGCCCTATGTGAAAGGCTTGCAGCAAGCGCTGCAAGGGCGCGGTTGGGCCAGCGTGGCAGCGAACTGGCGCGGCTGCTCGGGCGAACCCAACCTGTTACCACGCAGCTACCATTCCGGCGCCAGTGAAGACCTGGCGGAAATTGTCAGCCACCTGCGCGCCCAACGCCCCTTGGCGCCACTGTATGCTGTGGGCTACTCGCTGGGTGGCAATGTACTGTTGAAATACCTGGGCGAAAGCGGGGTTGCCAGCCAACTGGAAGCAGCGGTTGCCGTGTCGGTGCCCTTTCGTCTGGACCACTGTGCCGACCGTATCGGCCAGGGGTTCTCCAAGGTGTATCAGGCGCACTTCATGCGCGAAATGCTGGCTTATGTGCAGCTCAAACAGCGGCACTTCCACGAGCAGGGTCAGCATGATCGGCTGGCGGCGCTGGAGCGCCTGGGGCAACTGACCAACTTGCGCACATTTTGGGACTTCGACGGCAAAGTCACCGCACCGCTCAACGGCTTTCGCGATGCGCACGACTACTATCGCCGCTCATCGAGCCACTTCTTCCTCGGCCAGAACCGCACGCCAACGCTGATCATCCATTCCAGCGATGACCCGTTCGTATCCGGCCATAGCCTGCCAACGGCCCGTGAGCTGGCGCCACAAACCTGCTTCGAACTGCACAGCCGCGGTGGTCATGTGGGCTTTGTCGATGGCAGCCTGCGAAATCCGGGGTACTACCTGGAACGGCGGATTCCGCAGTGGCTGGTGGAGGGCCAATAGGGCGCTTACCGATTACTCGCCAGTGGCTACGCCATGCTCCGGATCATTGATCCACTCGCTCCAGGACCCGGCATACAGCTTGCCCAACGGGTACCCCGCCAGCGCCAGCGCAAACAGGTTGTGGCAAGCCGTCACCCCAGACCCACAATAAGACACGAGTTGCTCCGGCGCGCGTCCGGCCAGCTTTTCGGCAAAGCGCTGCTTGAGCTGCTCCGCCGGCAAAAAGCGCCCATCAGCCCCCAGGTTGTCGGTAAAGGCTGCGCACTGGGCCCCGGGAATATGCCCCGCCACTGGATCGATCGGCTCCACTTCACCGCGAAAACGCGGCAAGGCACGCGCATCGATCAAGGTCAGGTCACTGCTACCCAGGCGCTTGCCCAGGTGGTCGGCATCGATCAGCAGCCTGGCGTCCGGCTCACCCTTGAAGTTACCTTCGCGTTTGGGCGGCGGGTCCAGGCTCAGCGGCAGGTGCGCGGCATGCCAGGCCTTCAGGCCACCGTCGAGAATCGCCACACCGCTGCGCTTGCCCAGCCAGACCAACAGCCACCAGGCACGGGCGGCAAAGGCACCGGGGCCGTCGTCGTACAGCACCACCTCACTGTCGTTGTCCAGGCCCCAGTCACGCAGGCGCGCGACCAGCCGCTGCGCATCGGGCAATGGGTGGCGCCCGGTGCGCCCCTTGCTCACCGGCCCGCTGAGGTCGCGGTCAAGGTCGGCAAAATGCGCACCGGTGATATGCCCTTGGGCATAGCTGCGTTGGCCATAGTCCACATCCTCAAGGGCAAAGCGGCAGTCGAGAATCACCAGCTTGGGCGCGTCCAGGCGCTCGGCCAACTGCTGCGGGGTGATCAATTGCGCAAGGGGCATGACAATCTCCTGATCGATGGCACTTGGGCCCTGGGCTACAACTCCAGGGCCTGGTTGAACGGTACATGGAATTCCTGGCACAAGGCGTCCACGGCAGCGCGGGCGTTGTCGGTCACATAGCCGAGCTCCAGCACCAGCACCTGATAGACGCCGCGTTTGAAAGCTTCTTCACCCAAATGCGCGGAATGTTCACGCGTGGTGCTGAGAAAACGCACCCACGATGTCAGCACGATCCAGGCATTGATGGTCAGCGACTCGATCTGTGCCGGCGCCATGGTCAGAATGCCCGCCTCGACAAAGCCACGGTAGATCGCCTGGCCCTGGCGCAGGCAGCGCTCAGAAAAGCGCCGGTAACGGGCGGCCAGTTCGGCATCGCTGTCCAGCAGGTGCTCCAGGTCGCGGTGCAGGAAGCGGTAGTTCCACATGGCGGCCAGCAAGGCCTTGAGGTAGAAGCGTTTGTCCTCCACGGTGGCCGCGCGGCCTTGTGGCGGGCGCAGGAAGCTGTCCACCAACTCTTCATACTGGCTGAACAACAGGGCGATGATCGCCTGCTTGTTGGGGAAGTGGTAATACAGGTTGCCGGGCGAGATTTCCATGTGCGCGGCAATGTGGTTGGTACTGACGCTGCGTTCGCCCTGCTGGTTGAACAGCTCCAGGCTGTTCTGCACGATGCGCTCTCGGGTCTTCATGCGCGGGGCCATGCTCAGCTCCCAGTCTGCGGGCCTTCTTCAAAGGGTCATCTTACGGCGTATTGCAGGTGGAATGCACCGTTCGAACACGTGGAAAAACTCGCACCATCGTGCAAATTAGAGTATAGGCTCTAGAGATCCCCTGCCCGGACTCGACACCGCCATGAACTCGCCCAGTGCCTTGCCCCCTGTGCAATCCGACCTCGACCTTGCAGCGTTGTTCGCAGCCCAGCGCCAGGCCTTTGCAGGTACCCCTCTGCCACCGGCCGCCCAGCGTCGGCGATGGCTGAAAAGCCTGCGTGAAGCCCTGTTGGCCAGCCAGGATGAACTGATCGAGGCCATCAGCGAGGACTTTACCGGACGCAGCGCCGACGAGACCTTGCTGGCCGAGTTGCTGCCCTCGATACAGGGCCTGCGCCACGCCGAAAAACACCTGCAACGCTGGATGCGCGCCAGCCGGCGACGCGTTGGTCTGGCCTTCCAGCCAGCCAGCGCGCAGGTGCGATACCAACCGCTGGGGGTGGTCGGCATCATCGTGCCGTGGAACTACCCGCTGTTCCTCGCCATCGGCCCGCTGACTTGCGCGCTGGCTGCCGGTAACCGGGTCATGCTCAAGCTCAGTGAAGCCACACCCGCCAGTGGCCAGGTATTGAAGCGGCTGTTAGAGCAAGTGTTTCCCGCCGACCTGGTCAGCGTGGTACTCGGCGAGGTCGAGGTGGGCCAGGCCTTCGCCCGCCTGCCCTTCGACCACCTGCTGTTTACCGGCGCCACCAGCGTGGGCCGCCAGGTGATGCTGGCTGCGGCGCAGAACCTGACGCCGGTCACCCTGGAACTGGGCGGCAAGTCGCCCGCCATCGTGTCGGACGACGTGCCCCTGGACACTGCCGCCGAGCGCATCGCCTTCGGCAAAACCCTCAACGCCGGCCAGACCTGCGTCGCCCCCGACTATGTGCTGGTGCCGCGTGATCGGCTGGCGGCCTTCAGCGACGCCTACCAGCGCGCCGTTCAGCGCCTGTACCCGCGCATCGCCGACAACCCTGACTACACCGCCATCATCAACCCACGCCAGCTGCAGCGTTTACAGTACCTGCTGGATGATGCCCGCGAAAAAGGTGCGCAAGTGCTCGACCTGTACCCTGGCGAGCCCCGCCAAGGCCGACGCCTGCCGCCACACCTGCTGCTGGCCGTGAGTGACGACATGCAGGTGATGCAGGACGAAATCTTCGGCCCGCTGCTGCCGCTGGTGCCCTACGACAGCCTCGACCAAGCGCTGGCCTACATCAACCAACGCCCGCGCCCGCTGGCGCTTTACTACTTCGGGTATGACCGGGCCGGGCAGGAACACGTGCTGCGCCACACCCACTCTGGCGGCGTGTGCCTGAACGACACCCTGCTGCATGTGGCCCAGGACGACCTGCCCTTCGGCGGCATCGGCCCCTCGGGCATGGGCCACTACCATGGCCACGACGGTTTCCTGACCTTCAGCAAGGCCAAGGCCGTGCTGGCCAAGCAACGTTTCAACGCCGCGCGGCTGATCTACCCGCCTTATGGCAAAGCCTTGCAGCGCCTGGTCTACAAGCTGTTCATCCACTGAGGGGCAGCCTATGCACCGTCGTGATCTGCTGCGTTTCAGCCTTGGCGCCAGCATCTTTCTGAGTGCAACCGGCCTGGTCGGCTGCACCGCGCAAACCAGCGCACAGGGTTACCAACTACTGCGCGACGACGACCTGCCACTGCTACGTGCGCTGATCCCGGTGGTGCTGGCCGGCACACAGGCCGCCGAAACGTGGGTACTGCACAGCCTCGACCACAAATTGGCGGCCTTGTCGCCGGAAATGCTCAAGCTCACCCGGCAACTGTTCGACCTGCTCAGCCTGCCGCTTACCCGTGGCCCGTTGACCGGTGTCTGGGGCGCCTGGGAACAGGCCAGCGCCACCCAAGTCACAGCCTTCCTGCAACGTTGGCAGGACAGCTCACTGAACCTGCTACGCATGGGCCACGCTTCATTGCTGCAACTGCTGCAAATGGCCTGGTACGAACGCCCCGAGTCCTGGGCCGCCTGCGGTTACCCGGGCCCACCGAAAATCTGAAAACAACAAGAGCATCGCCAATGCCTGTAGCCGACCCGTTTCGCCAAGGCCTCGAACGCGGCTGGATCACCCATGACGCGTCACGCCTGGAGCACGACCTTTTGCTGGAGGCCGATATTGCCGTGATTGGCAGCGGTGCCGGCGGCGCCACCAGCGCACAAATGCTCAGCGCCGCCGGTTTCAAGGTGCTGTTGATCGAAGAAGGCCCGCTCAAGACCAGCAGCGACTTCCACCTGTTGGAAAACGAAGCCTATGCAACCCTGTATCAGGAGGGCCTGGGGCGCATGAGCAAGGATGGCGCCATCACCATCCTGCAAGGCCGCGCCGTAGGCGGCACCACGTTGGTGAACTGGACGTCGAGCTTTCGTACCCCGCCCCAGACGCTGGCGCACTGGGCCTCGGCCCACGGCGTGACGGGCCTGGGCGAAGATGACCTGCGCCCCTGGTTCGAGCGCATGGAGCAGGACCTGGGCATTACGCCATGGGCCATGCCACCCAATGCCAACAACGACGTACTGCGCCAAGGCTGCGAACAGTTGGGTTACCGCTGGGCGATTATCCCGCGCAACGTACGCGGCTGCTGGAACCTGGGCTACTGCGGCATGGGCTGCCCGGTGAATGCCAAGCAATCGATGTTGGTAACCCGTATTCCCGCCACCCTCGACCATGGCGGCGAACTGCTGTACCTGGCCCGGGCCGAGCGCTTCACCCACAACGGCGAGCGCATCCAGGGCCTCACATGCTTGGCCCTGGATGCCCAAGGCGTACGCCCCACCGGCAGGCAGGTCAGCATCCGCGCGCGCCATTACCTGCTCGCCGGCGGCGGCATCAACAGCCCGGCCCTGCTACTACGTTCCGACGCACCGGACCCTCATGGCCGCCTGGGCAAACGCACCTTCCTGCACCTGGTGAACTTCAGCGCCGCGCGCTTCAAAAACCGTATCGACCCCTACCATGGCGCCCCGCAGTCCATCTACAGCGACCACTTCCAGTGGCAAGGCGGCACGGATGGCCCGGTCGGCTACAAACTGGAAGTGCCGCCGTTGCACCCGGCCCTGGCCAGCACCCTGCTGGGTGGGCACGGACAAGAAAACGCCCAACGTATGGCCGAGTTGCCGCACACCCATGTGATGTTGGCGCTGCTGCGAGATGGCTTCCACCCCGAGAGCCAGGGCGGTGCCGTGGAGCTGCGTGGCGATGGCTCACCGGTGCTCGATTACCCGGTCACCGACTACCTGCGCGACGGCTTGCGTCGCGCCTACCGCAGCATGGCGCAGATCCAGTTTGCCGCCGGCGCTACCCAGGTCACCCCCGTGCACAGCGATGCCAGCGCCACGTCCAGCCTGGAACAGGCCTTGGCCATGATCGACACGTTGCGCCTGGAACCCTTCCGCACACGCCTGGGCAGCGCCCATGTGATGGGGGGCTGTGCGCTGGGCGAAGACCCGCGCCAAGCGGTGTGTGACAGCCAGGGCCGTCATCACCAGCTGGAAAACCTGTCCGTCCACGACGGTTCGCTGTTCCCCACCAGCATCGGCGCCAACCCACAACTCTCGGTGTATGCCATCAGTGCCAGGCTCACCGAAGCACTGGTCGCCCGCCTGGCACGCAACGCATGACAACGAATACGCCCCCTGTCTATAGTGCCATCAGCCGGCCGCATGACTTGGCCGGGGCGCCGTCGCTGCGCTACCATCCGACTCCCCAACGCACTCCAGCCAGGATGACGCGATGAACCGAGTGTTGTACCCGGGTACTTTCGACCCCATTACCAAAGGCCATGGCGACCTGGTCGAACGCGCTTCGCGGCTGTTCGACCATGTGATCATCGCAGTGGCGGCCAGCCCGAAGAAAAACCCCCTGTTCCCGCTGGAACAACGGGTGGAGCTCGCCCGTGAGGTCACCAAGCACCTGCCCAATGTCGAAGTCATCGGCTTCTCTTCCCTGTTGGCGCATTTCGCCAAGGAACAGGGCGCCAACGTCTTCCTGCGTGGCCTGCGTGCCGTGTCCGACTTCGAATACGAGTTCCAGTTGGCGAACATGAACCGGCAACTGGCCCCCGATGTCGAGAGCCTGTTCCTCACGCCTTCTGAGCGTTATTCGTTCATTTCCTCGACGTTGGTCCGGGAAATTGCCGCACTGGGTGGAGATATCAGCAAGTTCGTCCACCCGGTGGTGGCCGACGCGCTGACCGAACGCTTCAAGAAGTAACCCTGATCGCCTGATTGTCGCGCCCGCGTGCACTGCGGGCGCGAATGCGGCACAATTGTGCCCATTGCGTTGAACATGCCCGGGCGGTGAGCCCCGGCCGGAGTCCCCATGTCCCTGATCATCACCGACGATTGCATCAACTGCGACGTCTGCGAACCCGAGTGCCCGAACGAGGCCATCTCCCAAGGCGAAGAGATCTACGTGATCGACCCTAACCTGTGCACCCAGTGCGTGGGCCACTACGACGAGCCGCAGTGCCAGCAGGTCTGCCCGGTCGACTGCATCCCGCTGGATGAAGCCCACCCGGAAACCGAAGAGCAGCTGATGGCCAAGTACCGCCGCATTACCGGCAAGGACTGATCGCCACCAGGCAAGGGCCTCGCCCTTGCCTCAGCGCTGGCAACGCGGGCAGTACACGCTCGCCCGCTGCCCCAGCTTCACCTCGCGCAACTCCGTGCCACACACCTTGCACGGCTGCCCGCCGCGACCATAAACGAACAATTCCTGCTGGAAGTACCCCGGCTGCCCATCGCCCCCGATAAAGTCGCGCAGGGTGGTGCCCCCTTGCTCGATTGCCGCCGCCAGCACACGCTTGATCTCGATCGCCAGCTTCAGGTAGCGCGCCCGGGAAATCCCGCCCGCCTCCCGGCGTGGGTCAATCCCTGCAGCAAACAGCGCCTCGGTGGCGTAGATGTTGCCCACCCCCACCACCACGGCGTTGTCCATGATGAAGGGCTTGACCGCCATCGACCGGCCGCGCGACAGCTGGAACAGCCGCTCGCCGTCGAACAGGTCGGTCAACGGCTCTGGCCCCAGGCGCAGCAGCAATTCGTGGTTCAGCGGATCCAGGCTCCACAGCATGGCCCCAAAGCGGCGCGGGTCGGTGTAGCGCAGCATCAGCCCCGATTCCAGCTCGATATCGACATGTTCATGCTTGGCCGCCGGCAAACCCAGCTCAACCAGCCGCAGATTGCCTGACATGCCAAGGTGGCTTATCAACGTGCCGACTTCAGCATTGATCAACAGGTACTTGGCACGCCGCTCGACGCTGACAATGCGCTGCCCCGACAGGCGTACATCCAGGTCTTCCGGAACGGGCCAGCGCAGGCGCCGGTCGCGTACCACCACACGGCTGACGCGTTGGCCTTCCAGGTGCGGCGCAATACCGCGCCGGGTGGTTTCTACTTCTGGCAATTCCGGCATGTGTCAGTGCCCGCCTAGCTCGCGAATGTTCTGCTTGAGGTTTTCGAAATCGTATTCCGACAACCCAATGTAATCGAGCACCAGCGGGCCCACCACATTCCATTCATGGTCCACCGCCTGGTTGCCCAGTACCCGGTAGGACGCGCAAATGTGCTCGGCCATCTTCAACACCGCCAGCAGGTTTTTCAGCTGGCTCTGGGTATTGCGCGAACTCTCGTCGCGGAACACCGCCAAGGCGTTATGGTGGTTGGCAATGGCCGCGCTAAGATGCTCGGGCAGACGCCAGGACTTGGCGGTGAAATAGCCGACCACCGAATGGTTGGTGTTGAACGTATGGTTTTCAGTATCGACCACGCGCGTTTCTTCACCGGCCTTGGCGTAGGCCTCCTCCAGCACCTCCATGTAATTGGGGAAGCGCTTGAGCATCAACGGTATGCCGCAGTCATGGAACAGGCCCAGTGTGTACGCCTCGTCCGCTGCCTGGATACCGGTGCGCTTGGCCAGGGTCAGGCAGGTGTTCGCCACGTCCTGAGCGGTATCCCAGAAGCGGTTGAGGGTAACGATGGTCTCATCGCTCATCTCGCCCTTGATCGACTGGGCGTTGATCAGGTTGATGATCGAACGGCTGCCCAGCAGGTTCACCGCGCGCTGGATCGAACCGATCTTGTTGGACAGGCCGAAGTGCGGCGAGTTAACCAGTTTGAGCAAGGCACCGGAGAGGCCCGGGTCCTGGGAAATCAGCTTGGCGATGGTTTCCAGGTCCGGGTCAGGCATGTACTGCTCGAACTGAAGATCGACCATGATCTGCGGTTGCGGCGGGATGGTGATGCCTTGCAAGGCTTGCTGGATCTGTTCGGCGCTGAGTTCTTGGGACATACGTGCACACTCGTTTAGGACGGGGGATTCTAACCCAGTTGAGTGCACAAGCGCTTTGTCGCGCCTCGAACAGAAGTGCGGCCCAACAGGTTATACTCCCGCTCTTTTTTCCCGGAGCGACGTCATGTCCCTGCCCAGCCTTCGCCTCAAAGCCAATGCCGACCGCCGTCTGCGCGCCGGCCACCTGTGGGTCTACAGCAACGAAGTCGACGTCAGCGCGACCCCGCTGCAAGGCTTCCAGGCCGGTCAGCAGGCTGTTCTCGAGGCAGCCAACGGCAAGCCTCTGGGCATCGTTGCACTCAGCCCGAACAACCTGATCTGCGCCCGCTTGCTGTCGCGCGACATCAAGCTGCCGCTGGACAAGTCGCTGCTGGTTCACCGCCTGAACGTCGCCCTGTCGCTGCGTGAACGCCTGTTCGACCAGCCGTGCTACCGCCTGGTCTATGGCGACTCCGACCTGCTGCCGGGCCTGGTGGTCGACCGCTTCTTCGACATCCTCGTGGTGCAGTTGGCCTCGGCCACCATGGAAGCGCACAAGGACGACGTGATCGCCGCCCTGGTTCAGGTGCTCAAGCCAAGCGGCATCCTGTTCAAGAACGACTCCGCCGCACGTGACGCCGAAGGCTTGCAGCGCTATGTCGAAACCGTCTACGGCGAAGTACCGGACTGGGTGCCGCTGGAAGAGAACGGCGTCAAGTTCGAAGCCCCGGTGCGTGAAGGCCAGAAGACCGGCTGGTTCTACGACCACCGCATGAACCGTGCGCGCCTGGCCCCCTATGTAAAAGGCAAGCGTGTACTTGACCTGTTCAGCTACATCGGTGGCTGGGGCGTGCAAGCGGGTGCCTTCGGCGCCAGCGAAGTGTTCTGTGTCGATGCTTCGGGCTTTGCCCTGGATGGCGTGGAGCGCAACGCGGCACTCAACGGCATCAGCGAGAAAATGACCTGCATCGAAGGCGACGTGTTCGAGGCCTTGCGCGAACTGAAGGCCGCCGAAGAGCGCTTCGACGTGATCATTGCCGACCCACCCGCCTTCATCAAGCGCAAGAAAGACCTGAAGAACGGTGAAGCGGCCTACCGCCGCCTGAACGAGCAGGCCATGCGCATGCTGAGCAAGGACGGCATCCTGGTCAGCGCCTCGTGCTCGATGCACCTGCCCGAGGACGACCTGCACAACATCCTGCTGACCAGCGCCCGCCACCTGGACCGCAACCTGCAGCTGCTTGAGCGCGGCGGCCAAGGCCCGGACCACCCGGTGCACCCGGCCATCGCCGAGACCCGCTACATCAAGAGCATCACCTGCCGCTTGCTGCCAAACAGCTGATTGCTGTCGGTCGGGGGCCTTGCGCCCCCGGCCCGCTTCAAATATCCAGAACGTGCGTCGCAATCCCGAAGTACACCAATACCCCCGCTGCATCGGCAATCGATGTAATCAGTGGCCCGCTGGCTGTCGCTGGGTCCAGCCGCAAGCGGCTCAGCAGAAATGGCAGGCTCATGCCGATCAGGCTTCCAACCAGTACGATGATCACCATGCTGCTGGCTACGATCAGGGCAATTTGCGGCCCGCCGCGCAGTACCCCCAAGGACGCCACGGCAACAGCCATGGTGCATCCCAGAGCCAATGCAACCCCGAACTCCCGACCCAACATGCGCCACCAGTCACGCATGGCCACTTCACCCGTCGCCAGGCCTCGTACCATCAGCGTTGCAGACTGAGCACCAGCATTACCGCCGCTGTCCACCAGCAATGGCAGGAAGAATACCAAGGCGATATGGGCGGCGATGGTTTCCTCGAAAGCGGCGATACCCGCCCCAGAAAACAGGTTGCCAAACACCAGCAAAACCAGCCATAGCACGCGCTTTCGGTAGAGCAAACCAAGGGTCGCATCGCGCAAGTTACCGACATGGTTGGTGATTGAAGCGCCCTTGTGAAAGTCCTCTGTCGCTTCGCGCCGTTGGGCCTCCAGGGCTGCATGGGCGTTCGACTGAAGGGTGTTTTTATCGATTTGATGTTGCATGAAGTTCTCCAGGCGCCGACGCAGGCGCCTGCAGACTTCAGCCTCGCGGACTCAAGCCTTCGGCAGCCCTGGCGGCGGCGCGCTCAGTGCCAGATAGCAGGTTCATGTGGAACCGGTAACTGGGAAGGTCCATTGAGGGTTATCTCGTTAAACCGCACATGCGGCGGCCGGATGATAGTTATTCGAGGTGCGCAAGTCAGCCCGTTGGGGGATGTTTCGGAAGCGTCCTACAGGTACCGGCTGTACGGGCAAATTCACCGACCAGGCACATCTTCATTCCCTCGCCGCGCCAGCGGTGTAGAATCGGCCTATTCATCGCCAGTCATCCCCGGCGGGTTTATGAGCTCTGGCCAAGCACGCGGCGATCCCGCGCGGTCTTCGGCCTCATCCGTGCCAGTGGCAACCGGCCTGCGGCGCAAAGGACAAGAGAAGCTCACTCCCCTTTTTGTGACCTGATTAAGCCGCCAGGAGTGTTTCATGCCTGATTATCGTTCCAAGACGTCCACCCAAGGCCGCAACATGGCCGGCGCCCGTGCCCTGTGGCGCGCCACCGGGATGAAGGACGAAGACTTCAAGAAACCGATCATCGCCATCGCCAACTCGTTCACCCAGTTCGTCCCGGGCCACGTGCACCTGAAGGACCTGGGCCAACTGGTTGCCCGCGAAATCGAGCGCGCCGGTGGCGTGGCCAAGGAATTCAACACCATCGCGGTCGATGACGGCATCGCCATGGGCCACGACGGCATGCTGTACTCGCTGCCAAGCCGCGAGATCATTGCCGACGCCGTGGAATACATGGTCAACGCCCACTGCGCCGACGCCATTGTGTGCATTTCCAACTGCGACAAGATCACCCCCGGCATGCTGATGGCCGCCCTGCGCCTGAACATCCCGGTGATCTTCGTTTCCGGCGGCCCGATGGAAGCCGGCAAGACCAAACTGGCCAGCCACGGCCTGGACCTGGTCGACGCCATGGTCATCGCCGCCGACTCCACGGCTTCGGACGAAAAAGTCGCCGAGTACGAGCGTAGCGCCTGCCCGACCTGCGGTTCGTGCTCCGGCATGTTCACCGCCAACTCGATGAACTGCCTGACCGAAGCCCTGGGCCTCGCCCTGCCGGGCAACGGCTCGACTCTGGCCACTCACTCCGACCGCGAGCAGCTGTTCCTCACCGCCGGCCGCACCATCGTGGAGCTGTGCAAGCGCTACTACGGCGAGAACGACGAGTCGGTACTGCCGCGCAGCATCGCCAACTTCAAGGCGTTCGAAAACGCCATGATGCTCGACATCGCCATGGGTGGCTCGACCAACACCATCCTGCACCTGCTGGCTGCCGCCCAGGAAGGCGAGGTGGCGTTCGACCTGCGCGACATCGACCGCCTGTCGCGCAAAGTGCCACAGCTGTGCAAAGTGGCGCCGAACATCCAGAAGTACCACATGGAAGACGTACACCGCGCCGGCGGCATCTTCAGCATCCTCGGTTCGCTGGCCCGTGGCGGCCTGCTGCACACCGACCTGCCGACCGTGCACAGCCGCAGCATGGAAGAAGCCATCGCCAAATGGGACATCACCCAGACCGATGACGAAGCCGTGCACACCTTCTTCAAGGCAGGCCCTGCCGGCATCCCGACCCAGACCGCGTTCAGCCAGTCGACCCGTTGGGAAACCCTGGATGACGACCGCGAAAACGGCTGCATCCGCAGCTTCGAGCACGCTTATTCGCAAGAAGGCGGCCTGGCCGTGCTGTACGGCAACATCGCACTCGACGGTTGCGTGGTGAAAACCGCCGGTGTCGACGAGTCGATCCACGTGTTCGAAGGCACCGCGAAAATCTTCGAAAGCCAGGACAGCGCCGTACGCGGCATCCTCGCTGACGAAGTGAAGGCCGGCGACATCGTGATCATCCGCTACGAAGGCCCGAAAGGCGGCCCGGGCATGCAGGAAATGCTGTACCCGACCTCGTACCTGAAGTCCAAAGGCCTGGGCAAGGCTTGCGCCCTGCTCACCGACGGCCGCTTCTCGGGCGGCACTTCGGGCCTGTCGATCGGCCACGCCTCGCCTGAGGCTGCTGCTGGTGGCGCCATCGGCCTGGTGCGCGATGGCGACAAGGTATTGATCGACATCCCTAACCGTTCGATCAACCTGCTGGTCAGCGATGAAGAGCTGGCTGAGCGTCGTGTAGAGCAGGACAAGAAGGGCTGGAAGCCTGCCGAAGTACGCCCACGCAAGGTGACCACTGCGCTGAAGGCCTACGCCCTGCTGGCGACCAGTGCCGACAAGGGTGCTGTGCGCAACAAGGCTATGTTGGAAGGCCTGTAAGAAGCGTCTGAAAACACCAACCGGCGCCCCGTGCGCCGGTTTTTTTTGCTTTTCCGCTCCCATACTGCCTAAAAAGCAGCCTTAGGGGGCAATGGCAGCCATGAGTTGGAAAAGCCTGCTGTACAGCGTGACCATAGGGTACGCATGCCTGGTACCCACCTCTACCCAAGGTCAGGAGCGTGCAATGACCGGAGCCATCAGTTTCAGGGGCTCGGTACATGTACCTGGTTGTCGCCATGCCTGGGATGCCGAACAAGGGCGCTTGGTGCTTACCGATTGCCCCAGCGCCTTTCTTCCATCAGACGCACCCCCTGTCCATTTGCAAGCCGAGAACATTTTCTCTGGCGAGTACACCACGGTCATTCATCAAGAGACCCTGGCCGGTCACACGTTCGCCATTCACGACCGCTACGGCAAACGTGTTTCCAGCGGCAGTTATCGAATCACGGTACACGTACCATGAGCCTACTGGATCTGCTCCGGCGTCACGATCACCCAGTTCTTGTCCGCCGTCACCAAGAGCCCTTCCTTGGCCTGCGCCGCCGCATTCTTGGCAATCATCCCGTTAAGCTGGTCCATGTACTTGGCCTTGCGGTTTATCCACAGGTGAATACCGCCCTTGCCTACATCCACCCCATGAAACTGCATGTAACCGTCACTGGTCGGCGTGTCGCCCCCCACCAGCACCGGCTTCTTCCACTCATCGATATAGGTCAGGATCGCCGCCTGCTTGCCCGCCATCCAGGTGGCGGGGGTCCACAGGTACGGGGTCAGTTCCAGCCCTTCGTTGGCCTTGGCGTCATAGTGCCCGGCGCTGATCTGCTTGCGTGCCGTGGTCAGCTGGCCATTGGCGCGGTCTTTCAGCAGCAGGCTCACACCAATCACGTTCTGCGGCTTCACGTTGTACCCGTACTTGGGGTCTGACGCGACCATGCGCACCAGCTCTTCCGAAGCCGCCGAAATCACGTACACCTCGATGCCGTTCTCCATCAGCTTGTTGTACAGCTCGGCCTGGCCTTTGAAGACCTTGGGCGGCTGTACCTCGATGGCCTTGACCTGGTCCCCGTCGTAATAGGTGCTGGGGATCGGCTTGGTGGAGGCCATCAGCTCATCCACCTGCACTTTCAGCTCCTTCAGGGTAAAGCCCGAGAACACCTGGGCCACCCACGGATAGCAGACCATGTCGTCAACTTCGCACAACCGGTAGTAGTAGCTGAACAGGCTTTCCTTGTGCTCGGCGGTGTCCTTGAACGGCATCAGCTTCAACGACGGGTCGAGCTTGTCGCGGCTCAGCAGCCCCTTGTTTTCCATGAATGGCAGCAGGGCCTCTTCAAGGTCATAGCGGTAACTGGTGTTGTCCATGTCGAACACCGCGTAATTACCTTTGTTGGCATTTGCGGCAATCATGCTGTCGAGCTGTTTGGCTGCTTCTGCAGGCCAATGCTTGAGCTCGGTGGCGAAGGTTTCGATACTGAACAGCAGGGACAGGCCGAGGGCCACGGCTTTAGGGGCGCGCTTCATGTACGAATCTCCTGAAATGACCCGGAAACGCTAGTGCAACATTCCCCGTCAACGGCCCTCGATAACGACCTTCATGCAGCTGCAAACGCCGTGTTCATTGCAATCTGCGACACGCCGTTATTCCATAAACGACTATGCACATTCCATTTGGATATAAATTCGTTTGTTTTCAGCCTGTTAGCATTTCCGTTCGCAATCGCTCACAGAGGCGATGCTTCCTTTGCTTTTTTTCGCTGGAGCTTCAATGAACCTGCCGCTGTCCCTTAACCTGCTGGCGTTCCTGGCCCTGTTGCTGGGCCTGGCACAAACCCGCCGTACCGACTGGAGCCTGGCCAAGAAGGTGCTGCTGGGCCTGGTGCTGGGTGTGCTCTTCGGCCTGGCCCTGCACACGATCTACGGCGCGGGCCACCCGGTGCTCAAGGCCACCATCGCCTGGCTCGACCTGGTCGGCAACGGCTATGTCGGCCTGTTGCAGATGATCGTCATGCCGCTGATCTTCGCCTCGATCCTCAGCGCCGTGGCACGCCTGCACAATGCCTCTTCGCTGGGCCGCATCAGCGTGCTGAGCATCGGCACCCTGCTGCTGACCACCGCCATTGCCGCGCTGATCGGCATCGTGCTGACCAACCTGTTCGGCCTCAGCGCCGAAGGCCTGGTGGCCGGCGCCCAGGAAAGCGCACGCATGCAGGTTATCCACAGCGACTATGCTGGCAAGGTTGCCGACCTCAACATCCCGCAACTGCTGCTGTCGTTCATCCCCAGCAACCCTGTGGGTGACCTGGCGCGGGCCAAGCCGACTTCGATCATCAGCGTGGTGATCTTTGCCGTGTTCATCGGCCTGGCGGCCTTGCAGCTGATCAAGGACGATGCCGAGAAAGGCGAACGTGCCCTGTCGGCCATCGACACCCTGCAAGCCTGGGTGATGCGCCTAGTGCGCGTGGTGATGAAACTGACCCCGTATGGCGTGCTGGCGTTGATGACCAAGGTAGTGGCCAGCTCGAACATGGAAGACATCCTCAAGCTGGGCAGCTTCGTGGTGGTGTCGTACCTGGGCCTGGCGCTGATGTTCGTGGTGCACGGCATCATCCTCGCCGCCGCTGGCGTGAGCCCGCTGCGCTTCTTCCGCAAGGTGTGGCCGGTGCTGACCTTCGCCTTCACCAGCCGCTCCAGCGCCGCCAGCATTCCGCTGAACATCGAGGCGCAAACCCGTCGCCTGGGCGTTCCGCAATCCATCGCCAGCTTCAGCGCCTCGTTCGGCACCACCATTGGCCAGAACGGTTGCGCCGGCCTCTACCCAGCCATGCTGGCGGTGATGGTGGCGCCGGCGGTAGGCATCGATACCTTCGACCCGCTGTGGATCGCCACCCTGGTGGCCATCGTCACCCTGAGTTCGGCAGGGGTTGCCGGCGTGGGCGGCGGGGCCACCTTTGCCGCGCTGATCGTGCTGCCGGCCATGGGCTTGCCGGTGGAGCTGGTGGCGTTGCTGATTTCGGTGGAGCCGTTGATCGACATGGGGCGTACGGCGTTGAACGTGAACGGTTCGATGACGGCGGGCGTGGTCACCAGCCAACTGCTGAAAGAGACTGACAAAGCTGTGCTGGCGGGCGATGAGCATGCCGAATTGAGCCATACCTGACGCGTCACCCGGGGCTGCTATGCAGCCCCAATATCCCGTAACGCAATGGCGTGGGGAGTGAACAACAGGCGGCTGGCAGCATCGCTATACTGCTAGCTCGCCTTAGCGAACACTCCTAGGGAAAAAGCCACACCATGCCCCAGTACGACATGACGCAGGCCGAAGCCGAAAAACTCCGTATTTGGGACCAGCTGTCTTGCTGTGCCTGCGATGGGGTTGCAAAGCAGCCCCGGCAATCTCAAACCCTGTTCCAGACCTCGAAGTGATAGGCAGGCTTACCTTCTTCAGCCTGCGCCTCACTCGACGCCAGCTTCCACTGCCCCTCATCAAACGCCGGGAACCACGCGTCCCCTTCCGGTGCCATTTCCACCCGCGTCAGGTACATCCGGCTGACCAGCCCTTTCTCCAGCGCCTGCCCATACAGCTGCGCCCCGCCAATCAGCATCAGCTCATCAACGCCTTGCTCACGCGCCCACTGCTCGGCCCGCACCAGCGCCTCCTCAAGGGAAGCGAACACCTCGGCGCCTGCCAGCTCAAGCCCCGGCTGGCGGCTGACGACGATGTTCAACCGCCCGGGCAGTGGCCGCCCCAGCGAGTCCCAGGTCTTGCGCCCCATGATGATCGGCTTGCCCAGGGTGGTGGCCTTGAAGTATTTGAAATCACCCGGCAAATGCCAGGGCATGGAGTTGTCGATGCCGATCACGCGGTTTTCAGCGTATGCCGCGATCAGGCTGAGGGGGAGTGATGTATTCATGCCAGCGAGGATAGCACCGGGCGTGTGGGTTATGCTTCTGCCCTGACCTGTGCAATGGAAGACCTTGTGACTGCACCCACTTCACTGGACAAGCGCTGGCTCACCGAAGCGGTACGCCTGCGTGAAGAACATGCCGGCCCTCTGGAAGACCAGGAGGCCAACCGCCGCGCCCGCCAACTGGGCGGCGACCTGGCGGCCCGCATCGAAACCCGTGCGCTGTGCCTGGCCGAACGCGACGGCATGACTGTCGCCTTGCACCACTGGAAGCAGGGGGCGCGCCTGGCGCTGCTGGCCTTGTTGCTGCTGGCCGTGCTCAGCGGCGCCGGCATGGCACTGGCCGCCCTGGGCGATGGGCAACGGCCGGTCAACGTATTCTGGGCCTTGGGCAGCCTGCTCGGGCTGAACCTGCTGATGCTGCTGGGCTGGGCCGTCGGCCTTGCCATCAGTGGCGAGCACGGCGCGGGGCTGGGCCGCCTGTGGCTATGGCTTAGCGAACGCTTTGCCCGCGATGCCAAAGCCGCGCACTTGGCACCTGCGCTGCTAGTGCTGCTGCAACGCCAGCGGCTCAACCGCTGGTTGCTCGGCCTGCTGGTACACGGCCTGTGGCTGCTGGCGATGCTCACCGCGCTGGGCATGCTGCTGGCCTTGCTGGCGACCCGGCGCTATGGCTTCGTCTGGGAAACCACGCTGCTTGCCGCCGACCCGTTCATCCACCTGACCCAGGCCCTGGGCGCCCTGCCCTCGTTGCTGGGCTTTGCCATACCCGACGAGGCCATGATCCGCGCCAGCGGCGACACCTTGCCCGCGCTGGACCTGGCCCGCCAGGCCTGGGCCAGCTGGCTGCTCGGCGTAGTGCTGGTGTATGGCCTGCTGCCGCGCTTGCTGCTGGCCGCGTTATGCCTGTGGCGCTGGCGCCAGGGCCGCGAGCGCCTGACGCTGGACCTTAGCCTGCCCGGCTACGCGCACCTGCGAGATGCGCTGATGCCCCGCAGCGAGCGCATCGGCGTACAGGACCCCGCCCCCGATGCCTTGCCGCAGTTTGCCGTAGGCCAGCTGGAAAGCGGCAGCAGCGGTGCCCTGCTGGTCGGCCTGGAACTGGACGACCAGCGCCCTTGGCCGCCCGCCCTGCCCAAAAACGTGACCGATGCCGGTGTGCTCGACAGCCGCGAATCGCGCAACCGCCTGCTTGAACAACTTAGCCGCTTCCCGCCCGCACGCCTGGCCATCGCCTGCGACCCACGGCGTTCACCCGACCGCGGCAGCCTGGCACTGCTCGCCGAACTGGCGCGCAATGCCGGTGCGACCCGAATCTGGCTACTACAGGCTGCGCCTGGTCAGGCCCTCGATGCCCAGCGCCTGGGTGACTGGCACGAAGCCCTCGACCGCCTTGGCCTCGCGCACGCCGACACCTCGCCATTGACCTGGCTGGAGCATGGCCATGACTGAGCCGCTGAAACTGGCCGTGGTCGGCCACACCAACGTCGGCAAGACCTCGCTGCTGCGCACCCTCACCCGTGACGTCGGCTTTGGCGAAGTCTCCCACCGCCCCAGCACCACCCGCCATGTGGAAGGTGCGCGCTTGTCGGTGGACGGCGAACCCATGCTGGAGCTGTACGACACACCGGGCCTGGAAGATGCCATCGCTTTGCTCGACTACCTCGAACGCCTGGAGCGCCCAGGCGAGCGCCTGGACGGCCCGGCCCGCCTGGAGCGCTTTCTTCAGGGCAGCGAAGCACGTCAGCGCTTCGAGCAGGAGGCCAAGGTGCTGCGCCAGCTGCTGGCCAGCAATGCCGGCCTGTACGTGATCGATGCGCGTGAGCCGGTGTTGGCCAAATACCGCGACGAGCTGGAAGTGCTGGCCAGCTGCGGCAAGCCGTTGCTGCCGGTGCTCAACTTCGTCGCCAGCCACCAGCACCGCGAGCCGCAATGGCGTGAAGCCCTTGCCCGGCTTGGGCTTCACGCGTTGGTGAGGTTCGACAGCGTGGCCCCGCCCGAGGATGGCGAGCGGCGTTTGTACGAGAGCCTGGCCCTGTTGCTGGAAGACGCTCGACCTGCCCTGCAGCGGCTGATCGACGACCAGCAGGCGCAGCGCCTGGCGCGCCAGCACAGTGGCAAGCGCCTGATCGCCGAGCTGCTGCTGGACTGCGCCGCCTGCCGGCGCAGTGTCGAGGCTGAGCCGGCAGCCGAAGTCCGGGCCATCGAAGCGCTACGCCGGGACATACGTCAGCGGGAGCAGCGCTGCGTCGAGGCACTGCTCAAACTGTATGCCTTCCGCCGCGAAGACGCCCATGCCAGCGACCTGCCATTGCTGGATGGCCGGTGGGGTGACGACCTGTTCAACCCCGAAACCCTGAAGCTACTGGGCGTACGCCTGGGCAGCGGTGTGGCAGCCGGGGCGGCCGCCGGTGCCGGGGTTGATTTGCTGGTTGGCGGCCTTACCCTCGGTGCAGCGGCCTTGGCAGGTGCAATTGCCGGTGGTGCGCTGCAGACGGCACGCAACTATGGTTCGCGGTTGATGAGCAAGCTAAAGGGCAAACGCGAGTTGACCGTGGACGACACGGTATTGCGCTTGCTGGCCTTGCGTCAGCAGCAGTTGATGGTTGCGCTGGACAACCGCGGGCATGCGGCGCAGGACAGCATCAGGCTGGGTGAGCTGGATGAAAAGGCCTGGCGTGAAGGCAAGTTGCCAGAGGCGCTGGTCAAGGCGCGAGCACATCCGCAGTGGTCGACGCTCAATCCAGGGTCGAAGCTGAATCAGGCTGAGCGGCAGGAACAGCTAGAGGCGTTGGTTTCTCAGTTTTGAGTAAACAGGTCTGGCCTCTTCGCGGGTAACCCGCGAAGAGGCCAGAGCTGCAAAGCGAAAGGTTACTGCTGGGCCACCTTCTCCGACTTACCGTCATAGCGCTTGCGCCATTCAGCCAGAATCTGGTCGCGGTTCTGCGAGGCCCAGGCAAAGTCGTTCTTGATCAGGCGCTGCTCATAATCCGCTGGCAACTCGGTCTGCGGCTTGGCAATGCCCGGCGCCGCCAGCACGGCGAAGTTCTCCTTGTACAACTCCATGGCTGCGGGGCTTGCCGAAAAATCGGCCAGACGCTTGGCCGCGTCCGCCTTGGGCGAGCCCTTGATCACCGCAGTCGCCTCGATCTCCCAACCCAGGCCTTCCTTCGGCAGCACGATGTCCAGCGGCGCGCCCTGGCGCTTGAGCTGCACGGCCGGGTATTCGAACGAGATACCGATCGGGAACTCGCCCGCCGCCGCCAGCTTGCATGGCTTGGAGCCGGAGTGAACGTACTGCCCGATGTTCTGGTGCAGCGCATCCATGTAGGCCCAGCCCTGCGGCTCACCGAAGGTCTGCAACCAGGCGCTCACGTCAAGGAATCCGGTGCCCGAAGAGGCCGGGTTAGGCATGACGATCTTGCCCTTGTACTCCGGCTTGGTCAGGTCTTGCCAGCTCACCGGTTTGCTCAGGCCCTGCTTCTCGGCCTCGATGGTGTTGAAGCAGATGGTCGCGGCCCACACGTCCATGCCCACCCAGGCCGGTGGGTTTGCGGCATCGCGGTAGTTGGCGGCGATCTTGCCCAGGTCTTTCGGCGCGTAGGCTTCCAGCATGCCGTTCTGGTCGAGAATGGCCAGGCTGGACGCCGCCAGGCCCCACACGGCGTCAGCTTGCGGGCGGTCCTTCTCGGCCAGCAGCTTGGCGGTGATGATGCCGGTGGAGTCGCGTACCCACTTGATCTCGATGTCTGGGTTGGCCTTTTCGAAGGCCTGCTTGTAGCTCTTCAGCTGTTCAGCTTCCAGGGCGGTGTAGACCGTCAGCTGGGTACCGGCGGCCAAGGCCTGCAGGCTGAACACGGCAGAAACGGCAGCGGCAAGTGCAAGGTGCTTGTACATGGGTAGGTTCCTTACAGGTCAGACGGTCGCGGCGCGTTGGCGCCAGGCTTGGGAGCGGCGCAGCAGGCCGCGTGAGGCTGCGGCCAGCAACAGTGAAGCGCCGGCACTGGTCAGCAGAATCAGGGTGGACATGGCAGCAGCACCGCCCACGTTGCCGGCATCGTCCATGTTCAGCACGGCAACGGCGGCCAGGATGGTGCCGGGGCTGTACAGGAAGATCGCCGCCGAAACCGTGGTCATGGCCGAGACGAACAGGTAGCGGATGATGTCCAGCAGCGCCGGCAGGCAAATCGGCACGGTCACCCACAGGAAGTGCTTGTACAGCGGTGCCTTCAGCGACAGCGCGGCGGCCTCGAACTCGCCGTCGAGCTGGCGCAGCGCAGTGGTTGCGGTCATCTGTGCGGTGGTCAGGTAGTGAGCAATGGTGCACACCACCAGCAGCCCCATGCCGCCATACAACACATGCAGCGGGTTGCCGTTCAGGTTGAAGAAGAAGACGTAGCCCAGGCCCAGTACCAGGCCTGGCACGGCCATGGGGATGAAACTGAGCAGGCGCAGCATCTGGTTGAGCAGGCGCTGGCCCTGGGTTTTCTCCATCAGGTAAGCACCGGTGAAGATCACGATGCTGCCGATCAGCGCGGTGCCGATGGCCATGGTCACGCTATTGCGGTAGGCCAGCCAGCCACCACCGGCGGTGTCTTCGAACATGTAATGACGCAGCGACAACGACAGGTTGTACGGCCAGAAGGTGACCAGCGAGGAATACACCGCCATGCCGATCACCAGCAGCAACGCCGCGCACACCAGCAACACGATGGCCAGGAAGCAGGCATCTCGGCTGCGCGATGGCTTGGGCTCGAACACCTGGGCACGACCGCTCATGGCTTCGCCCTGGCGCCGACGCAGCCAGGCATCGACCGTGAAGCTGAACAGCGCCGGCAGCAGCAGGACCATGCCGATCAACGCGCCACGGCCGAACTGTTGCTGGCCCACCACCGCCTTGTAGGCCTCCAGTGCCAGTACCTGATAGTCACCACCGACCACGACCGGTACACCGAAGTCGGTGATGGTCAGGGTGAACACCAGGCAGAACGCCGCGAATACCGCTTGCCGCGTGGCTGGCCAGGTGATGCTGGTAAATGCCCGGCACGGGCCGGCGCCCATGCTGGAGGCCGCATCGAACAGCCGGGCATCGGCCAACGACAGCGCCGACAACAGAATCATCAGCGCATGCGGGAAGGTGTAGATCGCCTCGCCCAGCACGATGCCCCAGAAGCCGTAGATGTTGTCGCTGAGCAACCCGCGCAGCAGCCCCTGGTTACCAAACAGATAGACCAGCGCGATGGCCGGCAGCATCGACGGCGCCAGCAGCGGCAGCAGGGAAATCCCCCGCCATACGCCCTTGGCCGGGATCCGCGTGCGTTGCAGCGCATAGGCGAACAGGTACGCCAGCGGCACCACGATGGCCGCCACGGTGAAAGCCACCGACAGGCTGTTGCCCAGCAACCAATGGAAATTGTCGCTGGCGAACAGGTCGCGGGCTGCCAGCAGGCCGCCACCCTGGCCCGCGTCAGCGCTGAAGCCACGCCAGAAGATCGCCAGCAGTGGCATCAGCACGGCCAGCACCAGAAGGATCAGCAGCAGGCTCTTGCCGCCGACGACGAACAACCGGTCACCCAGGGCGATACCAGCTCGCGGCATGGGGTTGGCCTGGGTCAACGGCAGGGACATTGGCGCGGCCATCTCAGGCAAACACCTGCAGGCTCTGCGGCGGCAGGGCCACCCAGATGTCCTGCGAACCCAGGCGCGGCATGGCTTCGGGGGCCAGTTCAGCCAGCAGGGCATGGCCAGGCAGGGCTTTGAGTTCGAAGCTCATGCGGCAGCGGTTACCCAGGAACGTAATCTCGCGGACCATGGCCGGGAACAGGTTTTCCTCGTGCACCACCGGGTTGACCGTGATTGCCTCCGGGCGGCAGAACAACCGGCCGCTGCTGGCCTGGGCCGAGCCCGGCGCCAGACGCATGCTCATGGCGCCGACCTGGGCATGGCTGTCACCGTTGCGCTGGAAAGGCAGCCAGTTGCCCTGGCCAACGAACTCGGCGACGAACGGTGTGGCCGGCTGGTCGTAGATTTCCTGTGGGGTGGCGTACTGCTCAACCTGGCCGTTGTTCATCACCGCAATACGGTCCGCCATCAGCATGGCCTCGTCCTGATTGTGAGTGACCATCAAGGTGGTAATGCCCAGCTGGCGTTGCAGTTGGCGCAGTTCGGTGCACAGGTGCTCGCGCACCCGTGCGTCAAGCGCCGACATGGGCTCATCGAGCAGCAACAGGGAGGGTGACGGCGCCAGCGCACGGGCCAGGGCCACACGTTGCTGCTGGCCACCGGAGAGCTGGCCGGGGTACTTCTTCTCGCTGCCAGAAAGGCCTACCAGTTCAAGCATTTCAGCCACCCGCTGGCGGGCCTGCTCGCGGCCACTGCCGGCCAGGCCGTAGGCAATGTTGGCCTCGACGGTGAGGTTGGGGAACAGCGCGTAGGACTGGAACAGGATGCCGTAGTCACGGGCCTGGGGTGGCAGCTCGGAGATATCGCGTTCACCGATGTACAACGTGCCACGGTCCTGGCGCTCCAGGCCGGCAATGCAGCGCAGCAGCGTGGTCTTGCCACAGCCGGACGGGCCGAGCAGGCACACCAGCTCGCCGGCGGCGATGTCCAGCGAGACATCGTTGAGCGCCGTAAAGGCACCGAAGCGCTTGTGAATGTTGCGCACTTTCATTTGTGCGCCGGGGGTGGCGTGGTTCATGGCAGGGCCTCATCGAAGAGATGGGGGCCATGCTAGGCAGGCTGTGCGAAGGTTCTGTGGCTTTAAGGCAAAAGCAAGTGATAGTGGTATTGGCAGATTTTGTATTGCCCAAACAAATCTAGAAGTGTGAGCCCGCCACTTCCTGCGCCACCCCAAGGAAGGCAGCCGGCAACCGCGCCTGGCGCCGCTCCTTTAGGCAATACAAATACTCATGCATCACCGGCGCATCTTCCAGCGCCAGCACCCGCAATTCAGGGTTATGCGGCACCTCATGCCGGGCAATCACGCTGATACCGATATTGCGCAGCACCGCTTCGCGGATCGACTCGCGGCTGCCGATTTCCAGCAAAGCCCCGGCTTTCACCCCGGCCTCCTGCAGCATCTGCTCGGTCAGCTTGCGCGTGGTCGAGCCCTTCTCGCGCATCAACAGGCAGTGCCCGGCCACAACGTCGATCGACACCGCCTGCCGCTGGGCCAACGGGTGGTTGCGATGCACCGCCACCACCAGCGGATCAGTCCCCAGCACCCGCCGCACCAGCCGGGCATCTTCCACCAGCTGTGACGAAGCGGCGATGTCCACCCGGTAGTCTTCAAGCATTTCCAGCACCTGCTGCGAGTTGCCGATTTCCACCGCCACTTCCACCTGCGGCAAGCGCTCGCGATAGATCTTCACCAGGTCGAGAATGTAGTAAGGCGCCGTGGCGGCAATACGCAGGCTGCCCTGGGCCTGGCCACTGTTGCGCAGCTCGAACTCGATATCGGCCTCTTGCTGCAGCAGCGCCTTGACCATCGGCAGCAGGCGGACGCCCTCTTCACTCAACACCAGGCGCCGCCCGCCACGGTAGAACAGCTCGACCGCGTACTGGCTTTCCAGATTGCGGATCTGCGTGGTCACCGTGGGCTGGCTGAGCCCGAGCTTTTTCGCCGCCAAAGTGATGCTGCCCAAGCGGGCCACCATGTAGAAGGCTTTCAGCTCCGAACTCAGCATGCACGTCCTCTATTTGCGCAGCAGGCGCAAGCCGTTGAACACCACCAGCAGGCTCACGCCCATGTCGGCGAACACCGCCATCCACATGGTGGCCATGCCGGCAAAGGTGATCGCCAGGAATATTGCCTTGATGCCCAACGCCAGAACGATGTTCTGCATGAGGATCGCCGCACTTTGGCGCGACAGCCTGACGAAGGCCGGGATTTTGCGCAAGTCGTCGTCCATCAGCGCTACATCGGCAGTCTCGATGGCGGTGTCGGTGCCAGCCGCCGCCATGGCAAAGCCGATTTCGGCGCGGGCCAGGGCCGGGGCGTCGTTGATGCCGTCACCGACCATGCCCACCCGATGGCCCTTGGCGTAGAGGGTTTCGATGCACTTGAGCTTGTCGGCAGGCAGCAGGTTGCCTTCGGCACGGTCGATGCCCACCACGGTGGCGATGGCCTGGGCGGTATGCGGATTGTCGCCGGTCAGCATGACAGTCTTGATACCCAGCTCATGCAGTTCCGCGATGGCCTGGCGGCTGCTGTCCTTGACCGTATCGGCCACCGCGAACAGCGCCAGCGGGCCAGAGCGGTCGAGCAGTAAAACCACTGTCTTGCCCTGGCGCTCCAGCGCATCCAGCTGGGTTTCCAGCGCGGGCGAGCACAGCCCCAGTTCCTCGACCAGGCGGTGGTTGCCCAAGTGGTAAACCTCACCCGCGATAGTACCGCGCACGCCGCGCCCGGCCAGGGCGGCGAAGTCATCGACCTCGCTCAAGGCCAGGCCTTGCTCCTTGCCGAACTGGGCTATGGCACGGGAAACCGGGTGGTCCGAACGCTCGCCCAGGCTGGCGGCCAGGGCTTGCGCGCGGCCTTCGAACAGCGGCTCCAGCACCTTGGCGTCGGTTTGCACCGGTTTGCCGTTGGTAATGGTGCCGGTCTTGTCCAGGGCCAGGAAGTCCAGGTGGCGACCGCCCTCCAGGTAAACACCGCCCTTGATCAGGATGCCTTTGCGCGCCGCAGCGGCCAGGCCGCTGACGATGGTCACCGGGGTCGAGATCACCAGGGCGCACGGGCACGCGACCACCAGCAGCACCAAAGCGCGGTAGATCCAGTCGAACCAGGCGCCGGCCATGAACAGCGGCGGAATCACCGCCACGGCCAAGGCGATGGCAAACACCACCGGGGTGTAGATGCGCGAGAAGCGGTCGACGAAGCGCTGGGTCGGCGCCCGCGCGCCTTGCGCTTCCTCGACGGCCTTGATGATCCGCGCCAGGGTCGATTGCCCGGCAACAGCGGTAACGCGAAACTCCAGTGCCCCTGCCTGGTTGATGGTGCCGGCGAACAGCTTGTCGCCCACTGCCTTCTCTACAGGCAGGCTTTCGCCGGTGATCGGCGCCTGATCGACGCTGGATTGGCCGCTGATCACTTCACCATCCAGGCCGATACGTTCGCCGGGGCGCACCCGCACCAAGGCGCCGATGGCCACTTCACGCACCTCTACCTCGCGCCACTGGCCGTCGACCTGCTGCACCGTGGCCATGTCCGGGGTCAGCTGCATCAGCCCGCCGATGGCATTGCGTGCGCGGTCCAGCGAGCGCGCTTCGATCAGCTCGGCGACGGTGAACAGCACCATCACCATGGCCGCTTCCGGCCACTGGCCGATCAGCACCGCGCCAGTCACAGCAATGCTCATCAGCGCGTTGATGTTGAGGTTGCGGTTTTTCAGGGCGATCCAGCCCTTCTTGTAAGTACCCAGGCCACAGCCGAGGATCGCTGCCAGCGCCAGCGCCGCCACCACCCACTCCGGGGCCAGTGCGGCAAAGTGCACGATTTCGGCGGCGATCGCGGCAATACCGGACAGCGCTAGCGGCCACCAGCGGGTCTTGGCCACGTGTGGTGCACTGGCGGTGCCATCGTCTTCGGCGCCAAGCGGCTCGGCTTTCATGCCCAAGCTGTCGATGGCCTGCTCGATTTCAGCAGTGCCACCCAGGGTGTGGCGCACGCCAAGCACACGGTTAATCAGGTTGAATTCGAGCTGCTCGATACCGGCCAGCTTGCCCAGCTTGTCCTGGATCAGGTTCTGCTCGGTAGGGCAGTCCATGGCCTCGATGCGGAAACGGCTGAACTGGGCGTGGCTGCTGGCCTTTTCGCTCAGCTGGACCAAGGCTGGCGCAGCAGCGCTGCCACAGCAGCTGTGGGCGTGGTGATCGTGTTTGTGTTCGTGGCTGACAGGCTGGTTCATGGGGTCATCCTTAATTTGAGCCTGTTGCCAATGGAACACCCTGTAGCCACTATAGGGTCAAGCCATTTGCTGGAGATTTCGTGATGAAGATCGGAGAGCTGGCCAAAGCCACCGACTGCGCCGTGGAAACCATCCGCTACTACGAGCGTGAACAGCTGCTGCCGGAGCCGGCGCGCAGCGACGGCAACTACCGGCTGTACACCCAGGCCCACGTCGAGCGGCTCACCTTCATCCGCAACTGCCGCACCCTGGACATGACCCTGGATGAAATCCGCAGCCTGCTACGCCTGCGCGACAGCCCCGATGATTCGTGCGGCAGCGTCAATGCGCTGATCGACGAGCATATCGAGCATGTGCAGGCACGGATCGATGGTCTGGTGGCGTTGCAGGAACAGCTGGTGGAGCTGCGGCGGCGCTGCAATGCGCAAGGGGCGGAATGCGCGATCTTGCAGCAACTGGAGACGAACGGGGCAGTATCGGTGCCGGATACCGAGCATTCGCATGTGGGGCGAAGTCACGGGCATTAAGCCGAAAGCATTCGCGGGCAAGCCCGCGAATAGGCCAGCTCAGGTAATGGAGATCTGTCAGACCGCCATCGGCGCCGTCATCGGCGCATGGTGCTCATACCCTTCCAGCCAGAAGTCACTCGGCTCGATCTTCTCCAGCCACTCCGGCTCATACTTGCCGGTCTCGGCAAACGCCGGCACGCGATCACTGATCACCAGCTTCGGCGCCTCCAGCGGCTCGCGCTTGAGCTGCTCATTCAGCATGTCCAAGTGGTTTTCATACACATGGGCATCACCAATGAAGTAGCTGAACCAGCGCGGGGTATACCCGGTCAGGCGGCCGAACAGCGACAGCAGCGCCGCGCCTTCGGTGAGGTTGAATGGCGTGCCCAGGCCCAGGTCGTTGGAGCGGATGTAAAGGGTCAGGGAGATTTCCTTGGTCTCTACATTCGGATGGAACTGGTACAGCAGGTGGCACGGCGGCAGGGCCATTTCGTCCAGCTGCGCGCAGTTCCAGCCGTGGAACAGAATACGGCGGCTGCCCGGGTCGTTGGCGATGGTGTCCAGGCACTGGCGCACCTGGTCGATGGCCTTGTACAGGATGACGAACGCGACGCCGCCCTCTTCGTCCTGAGCGATGCGACGGAAGCCTGCCTTTTCGGCCATTTCGATGGCCGCCGGGTTGCTCAGCGGGATGCGCTTGTAGCCCGGCCACTGGCGCCATTGCACGCCGTAGATTTCGCCCAGGTCGTCATGGCCCTGGCGGAACGGGTTCGCCAGCCACTGAGCGTTCTCGTTGGCGTTCTGGTCCCAGACCTTGCAGCCCAGCTCGCGGAATTCACCGGCGTTCTTCACGCCACGCAGGAAACCGACCATTTCGCCGATCGCCGACTTGAACGCCAGCTTGCGCGTGGTGATGGCCGGAAAGCCCTTCTGCAGGTCGAAGCGCAGCATGGCGCCCGGCAGGCTGATGGTACGGATGCCGGTGCGATTGCCTTGCAACGTACCGTTCTCGATGACTTCACGGACCAGATCTAGATACTGTTTCATGACTTTCCTGTAACAAGAACGGCAGGGGGATCACCCCTGCCGTGAAAATCATACGGCTGGTTTTGCCGTAGGTTTGCGGTTGTAGGCCAACCAGATCAAGAAGATGCCGCCGACAATCATCGGCACGCAAAGCAACTGACCCATGGTCAACCAGCCGAAGGCAATGTAGCCAAGCTGGGCATCAGGCACCCGCACAAACTCCACGATAAAGCGGAAAATGCCGTAGAACAGCGCGAACATGCCGGAAACGGCCATGGTCGGGCGCGGCTTGCGAGAGTACAACCAGAGAATCACGAATAATGCCACACCTTCCAGGGCAAACTGGTACAGCTGCGACGGATGACGGGGCAACTGGGCCGGGTCGCTGAACGGCGGGAAAACCATCGCCCACGGCACGTCGG
>CAACWQ010000407.1_pt1 | contig 45987 bp, 46 predicted proteins | sample 2275681 | NCBI WGS metagenome assembly CAACWQ01 (sample SAMEA5312463, study PRJEB27640) | indoor metagenome | biome: indoor environment; feature: controlled; material: polymer furnished wood metals | place: Austria | collected 2011-04-21
AACGCCCAGATGATGTGGGATTTCTGGTCGCACTCGCCCGAGGCGCTGCACCAGGTCACCATCCTGTTCTCTGACCGTGGCATTCCGGACGGCTACCGCCACATGCACGGCTTTGGCAGCCACACCTACAGCCTGATCAATGCCCAGGGTGAGCGTACTTGGGTCAAATGGCACTTCAAGACCCAGCAGGGCATCAAGAACCTTGCCCCGGCAGATGCCGCACGTTTGGCAGGTACTGACCCAGACTACGCCCAGCGCGACCTGTTCGAAGCCATTGAGCGAGGCGATTACCCACGCTGGACTGTCTGCATCCAGGTGATGAGCGAAGCCGAGGCCGCGAGCCGCGACGAGAACCCGTTCGACGTGACCAAAACCTGGTCGCAAAAGGACTACCCGTTAATCGAAGTGGGCGTGCTTGAGCTTAACCGTAACCCGCTCAACTACTTCGCCGAAGTCGAGCAGGCTGCCTTCGGGCCAAGCAACATGGTGCCGGGGGTCGGCCTGTCACCAGACCGCATGCTGCAGGGCCGCGTATTCGCCTACGCGGACGCACACCGCTACCGTGTGGGTACCAACCACCAACAGTTGCCGGTGAATGCGCCACGCTGCCCGGTCAACAGCTACCAGCGCGACGGCTCCATGGCCACTGGTAGCTATGGCAGTGCGCCTAACTACGAACCAAACAGCTACGCTGCGGCACCGAAGCAGTCGCCACGTCACGCAGAGCCCGCATTGGCCCTGAATGGTTCGGCCGACCGTTACGATCACCGCGAGGACACTGACTACTACAGCCACGCCGGCGCGCTGTTCCGCCTGATGAGTGATGAGCAAAAGGCCCTGCTGATCAGCAACATCGCTGGAACCATGGCGGGTGTCAGCGAAGACGTCATCCAACGCCAGTTGCAGTACTTCTTCAAGGCCGACCCAGCCTACGGAGAAGGGATCGCCAAGGCCCTGGGCATCAATCTCGCCTAAGTCGAAGTGATAAGAAGAACCGCCCTCATTTGGGCGGTTTTTCAATGAATATCACTACTGTTTAACCGATTTTTTGCTTCTTATTGCGCGTTTTTCAGTGACCGCAGGCAAAAGCTGGTTCACACTATGTGCCATAGACGTTTTCATATGGAGAAGCAGGGCGATGCAAGGCCACCCGGACGTAATCAACTACCTTGTCACGTTGCTGAAGGGCGAATTGGCGGCACGCGACCAGTACTTCATTCATTCGCGCATGTACGAAGACTGGGGCCTGACCAAGCTCTACGAGCGTATCAACCACGAGATGGAAGAAGAGACGCAGCACGCGGATGCCCTGATGCGTCGCATCCTGATGCTCGAAGGTACCCCTGACATGCGTGCAGACGACCTGGAAGTCGGCAGCACCGTGCCGGAAATGATCGAGGCCGACCTCAAGCTTGAGTACAAGGTGCGCGGTGCGCTGTGCAAAGGCATCGAGCTGTGCGAGCTGCACAAGGACTACATCAGCCGTGACATCCTGCGTGCGCAGCTGGCGGATACCGAAGAAGATCACACCTACTGGCTGGAGAAGCAGCAGGGCCTGATCAAGGCCATTGGCCTGGAGAACTACCTGCAGTCGCAGATGTAAGTTATCCACACACTCAAGAAAAAGCCCCTGGCACCAACGGTACCAGGGGCTTTTTCATTGCAGCGGCACTTAGGCCCGGTCCCGCTCCAGCAGCGGTTTCAGGTAATGCCCGGTATACGACTGCTTCATCTCGCTCAGCTCTTCCGGGGTACCGCAGGCAATGATCTGCCCACCTTTGGAACCACCTTCCGGTCCCAGGTCCACCAGCCAGTCAGCAGTCTTGATCACATCCAGGTTGTGCTCGATCACCACCACGGTATTGCCGTGATCGCGCAGGCGATGCAGCACGTCCAGCAACTGCTGAATATCGGCAAAGTGCAGGCCCGTGGTTGGCTCATCCAGGATATACAGGGTTTTGCCGGTATCGCGCTTGGACAACTCGCGAGACAGCTTCACGCGCTGCGCCTCGCCGCCAGACAAGGTGGTCGCCGACTGGCCCAGCTTGATGTACGACAGGCCAACATCCATCAGCGTTTGCAGCTTGCGCGCCAGCGCTGGCACCGCATCGAAGAACTCGCGGGCATCCTCGATGGTCATTTCCAGCACCTCGTGGATATTCTTGCCCTTGTACTTGATCTCCAGTGTTTCGCGGTTGTAGCGCTTGCTCTTGCACACGTCGCACGGCACGTAGATGTCTGGCAGGAAGTGCATCTCGACCTTGATCAGGCCATCGCCTTGGCAGGCCTCGCAACGGCCACCCTTGACGTTGAACGAGAAACGTCCCGGGCCATAGCCGCGTGAGCGCGACTCCGGTACCCCGGAGAACAGCTCGCGGATAGGGGTGAAAATACCGGTATACGTTGCCGGGTTCGAGCGCGGAGTGCGGCCGATCGGGCTCTGGTCGATATCCACCACCTTATCCAGGTGCTGCAGGCCATCCATGCTGCTGTGCGGTGCGGCTTCCAGGCTGCTTGCGCCATTGAGGGCCGTAGCGGCCAAGGGGAACAGGGTGTTGTTGATCAGCGTCGATTTGCCCGAGCCGGATACCCCCGTCACGCAGGTCAGCAGGCCGATGGGGACTTCGAGGTCGACGTTCTGCAGGTTGTTGCCACGCGCACCCTTGAGCTTGAGTTGCAGCTTCTTGTTGCGCGGCGTGCGCTTGGCTGGCACGACGATCTTCTTGCGCCCGGACAAGTACTTGCCGGTTAACGAGTCAGGGTGGTCCATGACCTCCTGTGGCGAGCCCTCGGCGACGATCTGTCCACCATGCACGCCGGCCCCTGGGCCGATATCGACCACGTAGTCGGCCAAGCGAATGGCGTCCTCGTCGTGCTCCACCACGATAACCGTGTTGCCCAAATCACGCAGGTGGTTGAGGGTGGCCAGCAGGCGGTCGTTGTCGCGTTGATGAAGGCCGATGGACGGTTCATCGAGGATGTACATCACTCCGACCAGGCCGGCGCCAATCTGGCTGGCCAGGCGGATACGCTGCGCTTCACCACCAGACAGGGTGTCGGCGCTACGGTCGAGGGTGAGGTAGTCAAGGCCGACGTTGACCAGGAACTGCAAGCGCTCGCAGATTTCCTTGAGGATCTTGGCGGCAATCTCGCCACGGCGGCCAGTCAGGGTCAGCTCGCCGAAGTAGCTGCTGGCTTCACCGATCGGAAGGTTGGTGACCGCCGGCAGCGTTTTTTCGCCCACCCACACATGGCGTGCTTCGCGGCGCAGGCGGGTACCACGGCAATCCGGGCAGGGCTGGGTGCCGAGGAACTTGGCCAGTTCTTCACGCACGGTGGCCGATTCGGTCTCGCGGTAGCGGCGCTCGAGGTTCGGCACGATGCCTTCGAACGGGTGCGAGCGCTTGACGATATCGCCACGGTCGTTGAGGTACTTGAAGTCGACACTCTGCTTGCCACTGCCTTGCAAGATCACCTTCTGGTGTTCGGCCGACAGCTCGCCGAACGGCTCCTCCAGGCTGAACCCGTAATGCGCGGCCAGCGAACCGAGCATCTGGAAGTAGTACACATTGCGCCGGTCCCAGCCGCGGATTGCGCCTTCGGCCAAGGTGAGTTCGGCATTGACCAGGCGCTTGGTGTCGAAGAACTGCTTCACGCCCAGGCCATCGCATGTCGGGCACGCACCGGCAGGGTTGTTGAATGAGAAAAGCTTCGGCTCCAGTTCACTGATGGCATGGCCGCAGACCGGGCAGGCGAAGCGCGCGGAGAAAATCATCTCTTCGCCTGGCTCGTCGTCCATCGGTACCACCAAGGCGATACCGTCGGCCAGCTTGAGCGCGGTCTCGAACGATTCGGCCAGGCGCTGTTGCAGGTCGGCGCGCACTTTGAAGCGGTCCACCACGACATCAATGCTGTGCTTTTTCTGCTTGTCGAGCTTGGGCAGTTCGTCCAGCTCGTAGAGCTTGCCGTTGACCCGGGCACGTACAAAGCCCTGGGCACGCAGTTCGTCGAACACCGCCAGGTGCTCACCTTTGCGCTCGCGCACCACTGGCGCCAGCAGCATCAGCTTGCTGCCTTCCGGGCGCTCCAGCACCAGGTCGACCATCTGGCTGATCGTTTGCGCCTCTAGCGGGATATCGTGGTCCGGGCAGCGCGGCGTACCCACGCGGGCATACAGCAGGCGCAGGTAGTCGTAGATTTCGGTGATGGTGCCGACCGTGGAACGTGGGTTGTGCGAGGTCGACTTCTGCTCGATGGAAATGGCCGGCGACAGGCCTTCGATGGTGTCGACGTCAGGCTTTTCCATCATCGACAGGAACTGCCGGGCGTAGGCCGACAGCGATTCCACGTAGCGGCGCTGGCCTTCAGCGTAGAGGGTGTCGAACGCCAGGGACGACTTGCCGGAACCGGACAGGCCGGTGATCACGATCAGCTTGTCCCGGGGCAGGGTCAGGTCGATGTTCTTCAGGTTGTGGGTACGTGCCCCACGAATCAGGATCTTGTCCACTGCGGCCTCGCTTGGCGGGCATAAACAAGGAAGTATACGGCGCGCCAGTATGGCGCGGCAAAGCGTCGCGTAGATGCCGTTACGCTGTCGGACTGATAGAATCGCCGCCGGTTCACACGAGGTTAATCCATGCACGACACCCACAACGAGCGCATGAGTGGCGGCGAAACCCGCGCCGCTGGCGGCCTTGCCCTGGTCTTTGCCTTTCGTATGCTGGGCATGTTCATGGTCTTGCCGGTACTGGCCACCTACGGCATGGACCTGGCCGGTGCCACCCCTGCGCTGATCGGCCTGGCCATTGGCGCCTATGGCCTGACCCAGGCGGTATTGCAGATCCCGTTCGGGATGATTTCCGACCGCATCGGCCGCCGGCCGGTGATTTACCTGGGGCTGGTGATTTTCGCCCTGGGCAGTGTGCTGGCGGCCCAGGCCGACTCCATCTGGGGTGTGATCGCCGGGCGTGTTTTGCAAGGCTCCGGTGCGATTTCTGCCGCCGTCATGGCGCTGCTGTCCGACCTCACCCGCGAGCAACACCGGACCAAGGCCATGGCCATGATCGGCATGAGTATCGGCCTGTCGTTTGCCGTCGCCATGGTCGTCGGCCCCTTGCTGACAAGTGCCTTTGGCTTGTCAGGATTGTTCCTGACCACGGCAGGGCTCGCCCTGGTAGGCATCTTGCTGATTGCCGTTGTCGTGCCCAACACGCATAGCATCCTGCAGCACCGCGAATCGGGCGTGGCGCGCCAGGCACTCGGCCCAACCCTGCGTCATCCGGACCTTCTGCGCCTGGACGTAAGCATCTTCGTCCTCCATGCCATTCTCATGGCCAGCTTCGTCGCGCTGCCGCTGGCCTTCGTCGAGCGCGGTGGGCTGCCCAAGGAGGAACACTGGTGGGTATACCTGACCGCATTGTTCATCTCATTTTTTGCAATGGTCCCGTTCATCATCTACGGCGAAAAAAAGCGCAAGATGAAACGCGTGTTGGCCGGCGCTGTCAGTGTCCTGCTGCTGACAGAGATATACTTCTGGGAGTGGGCTGACGGTTTGCGCGGACTGGTGATTGGCACCGTGGTATTCTTTACCGCATTCAACCTGCTGGAGGCATCGCTGCCTTCGCTGGTGAGCAAGGTGTCGCCTGCCGGTGGCAAGGGGACGGCGATGGGGGTGTATTCCACCAGCCAGTTCCTCGGTGCGGCGCTGGGCGGGATCCTTGGTGGCTGGTTGTTCCAGCACGGTGGGCTGGACACGGTGTTCCTCGGTTGCGCGGTGCTGTGTGCCATCTGGCTGGTCGTCGCCTTGCGCATGAACGAGCCGCCTTATGTGACCAGCCTGCGCATGCCGCTGACGCCTGAGGCAGTCCGGGAAGCCGGCCTGACAGAGCGCCTGATGGCCGTGCCGGGTGTGACCGACGCTGTGGTGGTGGCTGAAGAAGCCGCTATCTATATCAAACTGGATACGAAAATTTTGGACCGTGCGACCCTCGAGCGACTGGTGAACCCAGCCTCTTCGGCGTGCGAAGCCTAGGAGAACGTTATGGCCCGTGGGGTTAACAAAGTCATTCTGGTCGGCACCTGTGGCCAGGATCCCGAAGTCCGCTACCTGCCCAACGGTAACGCCGTGACCAACCTGAGCCTGGCTACCAGCGAGCAGTGGACCGACAAGCAGTCGGGCCAGAAGGTAGAGCGTACCGAGTGGCACCGTGTGTCGCTGTTCGGCAAGGTTGCCGAGATCGCCGGCGAGTACCTGCGCAAAGGTTCGCAGTGCTACATCGAAGGCAAACTGCAGACCCGTGAGTGGGAAAAAGACGGTATCAAGCGCTACACCACCGAGATCATCGTCGACATCAACGGCACCATGCAGCTGCTGGGCGGTCGTCCGCAGGGCCAGCAGGGCGGTGACCCGTACAACCAGGGTGGCGGCAACTACAACCAAGGTGGTCAGCAGCAACAGTACAACCAGGCCCCGCCGCGCCAGCAGGCCCAGCGCCCGCAACAGGCCCCTCAGCGCCCGGCGCCGCAGCAGCCAGCGCCACAGCCGGCGGCTGACTTTGACAGCTTTGATGACGATATTCCGTTCTGATCAGAACGTGTAGACGTCTAGCAAGACCAGAAACCCAGGGCAGTTGTCCTGGGTTTTTTTGTGGCCAGCCATCCTGCTTTACAAATCAGTCGGCACTTCAGTAGAACAACCGCGGCTCTGGCGAATCCAGCAGGCTTGCCAACTTGGTCAGGGCAAAGCCCAGCTCCTGGCGGCTGGGTGCCATCAGGGCGATGCGCACGCCGCAGGTGGCGTGGCTGCGTTCTGGCAAAAACTGGCTGCCGCTGACCACTGTAACGCCGTTGTTACGCGCCAGATTGGCAAACTCGTCGCTGGTCCAAGGCTCTGGCAACTCCAGCCAGATATGGAAGCTGTGGGGCTGAGTACGAATGTTGTATCGGCCGAGAATCTCCCGGGCCATCTGCTGGCGCGCGGCCGCCTCGTCCTGCTGGACCCGTAGCAACTGGTCGGCCATGCCGCTGTTGATCAGGTTACTCGCCAATTGCGCCATTAATGGCGAAGGCATCCACACGCTGCTGCGTACCATCGACGATAACCGTGACAGGGTTTGCGGCGGAGCGTACAGGTAGCCGATGCGCAGCGCCGGCAGCACGCTCTTGGACAGGCTGGTGAGGTACACCGAGCGTTCAGGTGCATACGCGGCCAGTGGCTTGTAATCCGGGGCGGGCTCGAGAAAACCGTAGATGTCGTCATCGACGATGAACAGGTCGAACTCGCGAGCGATCTCGGCGATGGCCTGGCGCCGTGCGTGGGGCATGATCGAGTTGGTCGGGTTCTGGTGCGTGGTGACGCATATCAGCAGGGAAGGGCGGTGCTCCAGGCAGGCCGCGCGCAATGCATCAGGAATAATGCCGTGCTCGTCCATGGCCACACCATGCAGACGGCGGCCCATGCTGTGGGCGAGGGAGATGATGCCCGGGTAGCACAGCGACTCGCACAGCACCACATCGTCATTCTTCGACAGGCTGCTGATGGCCACCAGCAGCCCATGCTGCGCGCCAGAGGTCAGTACAACCTGTTGCCAGCGTGCATCTGGCAGCCAGCGCTGAATCCAGGCCGCACCGGCTTGCTTGTGTGAGGTGTGGCCACCCTCGGTCACGTAATCGAGTACTTGCCCCAAGTCCGAAGAAGCGGCCAGTTCGACGATGGCCGTGCCTAGCCACTCGCTCATGTGAGCGTCGTTGGGTTTGATGATCGAGAGATCGATCTGGCTGCTTTCGCCGGCAAGGGGGGCGGGCGCCGACGGGATAGGCAATGGCTGTCGCTGCTGTTTCACAAATGTGCCACGCCCGACTTCGCCAACCACCAGGCCACGCTTGGCTGCCTCGTCGTAGGCCCTGCCGACAGTGCCGGGCGTCACATTCAGTGCTTCGGCAAGGTCCTTGAGGGTGGGTAAGCGATCACCTGCTGCAAGCCGACCACTTTCGATGTCCTGTTCAAGGGCATTAGCGATCATCAGGTAAACCGGCTGGGTTTGATCGCCGTAATGAGGGACCCACATGGAAAACGCACCAGATTCTGCAAGAGCGCGCAGCCTAGCATGAAAGCTCAGATGCAGGTAATGATGGTAATCGTGAGAATTGAGTCGAATAAATTTCTGATTGAATCGATTCAATCTTCGTAATTACAATCATCGCATCAATCAGGGCAGGCTCACTCACGTCGGCCTTGGCAAAACACGCCATTGGATGGGCTTTGCTATGGAAATTCTGGGTGCTTACTGGGCGGAACACTGGTTGCTGGCAATCCTCATGCTCGGCGCGATCGCCTTCGTTGCAGGCTTCGTCGACAGTATTGCCGGTGGTGGCGGTCTGTTTCTGGTACCGGGCTTTTTGCTGGTTGGCATGCCGCCGCAGGTGGCACTGGGCCAGGAAAAACTGGTCAGTACCCTTGGCACGCTGGCGGCCATTCGCAACTTCCTGGCCAACAGCAAGATGGTCTGGCAGGTGGCGTTGGTCGGGGTGCCGTTCTCACTGCTGGGTGCTTACCTGGGGGCGCACTTGATCGTGTCGATCTCGCAAGAGACTGTAGGCAAGATCATCCTGGCGCTGATCCCGTTCGGGATCCTCATCTTCCTCACCCCCAAGGACCGCCCGGTAGCGGAGCGAGAGCTGTCTTCTCGCATGCTCTACACCGTGGTGCCGTTGACCTGCTTGGCCATCGGCTTCTATGACGGCTTCTTCGGCCCCGGCACAGGCAGCATGTTCATCATCGCCTTCCATTACCTGCTGCGCATGGACCTGGTCTCCAGCTCGGCCAACTCCAAAACCTTCAACTTCGCTTCCAACATCGGCGCCTTGGTCGCCTTCGTCATCGCCGGGAAGGTCGTCTACCTGCTGGCATTGCCGCTGGTGGCCTGCAACATCCTGGGTAACCACCTGGGCAGTGCCCTGGCGCTGCGCAAAGGCAACGAAGTGGTACGCAAGGCGCTGGTGTTCTCGATGCTTTGCCTGTTCACCAGCCTGGGCGTGAAGTACCTGGCCTGACCTACTGATAGGAGAAAACTGATGAAAACCGCATTCGTGACTGGCGCCTCCTCGGGTTTTGGCCGTGCCATCTGCTGCACGCTGATCGGCAAAGGCTACCGCGTGATCGGTGGCGCCCGGCGCATGGACAAACTGAAAGCGCTGGAGGCCGAGTTGGGCGTCAATTTCATTGCGCTGGCGCTGGATGTCACCGACCCGGTGTCGCTGGAGACGGCGATCGAGCACATTCGGGATGCATCGCTGCAGATCGACCTGCTGGTCAACAACGCCGGGCTGGCGTTGGGCGTGGACCGTGCTCAGGCCAGCAGCGCCGAAAACTGGCAGCGGATGATCGACACCAACATCACCGGGCTAGCCATGGTTACCCACAAGATTCTGCCGCAAATGGTGAAAGCCGACAGTGGCATGATCATCAACATTGGCTCTATCGCTGGCACTTACCCCTACCCGGGCGGCAATGTGTATGGCGCCAGCAAGGCCTTCGTCCGCCAGTTCAGCCTCAACTTGCGTGCCGACCTTGCGGGCACCCGAGTACGGGTGAGCAACATCGAGCCGGGGCTATGCTCGGGCACTGACTTCTCGGTGGTACGTCTGAATGGCGACCTGGATGCGGTGCAGGCGTTGTATCGGGATGTCGAGGCCATCCTGCCGGAGGATATCGCGGCTACGGTAGCCTGGATTGCCGAGCAGCCGGCGCACGTGAACATCAATACCGTCGAGATCATGCCGGTGGCGCAGAGCAGCGCGGCCCTGAATGTGGTGCGCAACCTGCCGCGTGCCTGCCCCGGGCCTTGACACTGACCCATGTCATCGCACCTTCCCGATTCTTGACTAGTCTTAACCATTGGCGGCCATCCATTGGCCGCCACCGTGACTACCAAGAGGCGCCGGCCATGTTCCGCGCGTCCACCACCTGATCAGGAGTGCACGATGGACCTGAACCGTCGGCAATTCTTCAAGGTCGCCGCCGTCGGCCTTGGAGGCTCGAGCCTGGCGGCGTTGGGCATGGCCCCGACGCCGGCCTTCGCCGAGCAGGTGCGTCACTTCAAGCTGGCGCATACCAAAGAAACCCGCAACACCTGCCCTTACTGCTCGGTCGGCTGTGGCCTGATCCTGTACAGCCAGGGCGACGCGGGTAAAAACGTCAAACAGAACATCATCCACATCGAAGGTGACGCCGACCATCCGGTCAACCGTGGCACCCTCTGCCCTAAAGGCGCCGGCCTGCTGGACTTTATCCACAGCCCGAGCCGCTTGCAGTACCCCGAGGTGCGCAAGCCGGGTAGCAAAGAATGGACGCGGGTCAGCTGGGACGAGGCGCTCGACCGCGTCGCCGACCTGATGAAACAGGACCGAGACGCTAACTTCATCGAGAAGAACGCCCAGGGGCAAACCGTAAACCGCTGGCTCACCACCGGTTTTCTGGCTGCCTCCGCCGCCTCCAGCGAGGCAGGCTACCTGACCCACAAAGTCGTCCGCGCAACAGGCATGCTGGGGTTCGATAACCAGGCACGTGTCTGACATGGCCCGACGGTGGCAAGTCTTGCCCCGACGTACGGCCGTGGCGCCATGACCAACCACTGGTCCGATATCGCCAACGCGAATCTGGTCCTGGTGATGGGTGGCAACGCAGCAGAAGCGCATCCGTGCGGCTTCAAATGGGTGACCGAGGCCAAGGCGCACAACAAGGCGCGGCTGATCGTGGTCGATCCGCGTTTTACCCGTACCGCTTCGGTGGCGGACTACTACGCGCCGATCCGTACCGGTACCGATATCGCTTTCATGGGCGGGCTGATCAACTACCTGCTGAGCAACGACAAGATCCAGCACGAGTACGTGCGTAACTACACCGATGTGTCGTTCATCGTCAAAGAGACCTATGGCTTCGAGGACGGGCTGTTCAGCGGCTACGACGAGGCCAAGCGTGTGTATGCCGACAAATCCGGCTGGGGTTACGAGCTGGGTGAGGACGGTTATGCGAAGGTCGATCCGACCCTGCAGCACCCGCGCTGCGTGTTCCAGCTGATGAAACAGCATTACAGCCGCTACACCCCGGAACTGGCGAGCATGACCTGTGGCATGCCGCAGGACGCCATGATGAAAGTCTGGGAAGAGATCGCCACCTGCTCGGCACCGGGCAAGACCATGACGATTCTCTACGCGCTCGGCTGGACGCAGCACTCGATCGGTGCGCAGATCATCCGCAGTGCGGCCATGGTCCAGCTGCTGCTGGGCAACGTCGGCATGCCCGGTGGTGGGGTCAACGCGTTGCGCGGGCACTCCAATATCCAGGGTCTGACCGACCTCGGCCTGCTGTCCAACTCGTTGCCGGGCTACCTGACCCTGGCCGGTGATGCCGAGCAGGACTACGCGGCCTACATCGACAAGCGCGCCTCCAAACCCTTGCGCCCAGGGCAGCTGTCGTACTGGCAGAACTACGGCAAGTTCCACGTCAGCCTGATGAAGGCCTGGTACGGCGCCAACGCCACGGCGGAAAACAACTGGGGCTATGACTGGCTGCCCAAGCTCGATGTCCCGGCCTACGACGTGCTGCGCATGTTCGAGATGATGGGCCAGGGCAAGGTCAACGGCTACATATGCCAGGGCTTCAACCCGATTGCCGCGCTACCGGACAAGAACCGCGTCACCGCAGCGCTGGGCAAGCTCAAGTGGCTGGTGATCATGGACCCGCTGGCCACCGAGACCTCGGAGTTCTGGCGTAACGCCGGGCCGTTCAACGACGTCGACACCGCCAATATCCAGACCGAAGTGATCCGCCTGCCCACCACCTGCTTCGCCGAGGAGGACGGCTCGCTGGTCAATAGCAGCCGTTGGCTGCAATGGCATTGGAAGGGTGCCGATGGCCCGGGTGAGACCCGTACCGATGTGCAGATCATGAGCGAACTGTTCCTGCGCCTGCGTCAACGCTACCAGGCCGAGGGCGGCGCCTACCCTGATGCGATAATGAACATCAGCTGGCCGTACAAGGTCCCTGATGAGCCATCCCCGGAGGAGCTGGCCAAAGAGATGAACGGTTGGGCGGTCACCGACCTTACCGACGCCACCGGTACCACACTGAAGGCTGGTCAGCAGCTGTCGGGCTTTGCCCAGCTCAAGGACGATGGCAGCACGGCGGCTGGTTGCTGGATCTTCGCTGGCAGCTGGACCGAGCAGGGCAACCAGATGGCCCGCCGTGACAACAGCGACCCGTTTGGCATGCACCAGGTGCAGAACTGGGCCTGGGCCTGGCCGGCCAACCGTCGCATCCTCTACAACCGTGCCTCCAGCGACCCGCAAGGCAAGCCGTGGGACCCAGAGAAGAAGCGCTTGGTATGGTGGAACGGCAAGGCCTGGACCGGTACCGATGTGCCGGACTTCAAGGCCGACTCGCCGCCCGAGGCCGGGATGAACCCGTTCATCATGAACCCCGAAGGCGTGGCGCGTTTCTTCGCCATCGACAAGATGGCCGAAGGCCCGTTCCCCGAGCACTACGAGCCGTTCGAAACGCCGATCGGTATCAACCCGCTGCACCCGCAGAACAAGAAGGTGGTCAGCAACCCGGCTGGCCGCATCTTCGACTCGGTGTGGGACACGCTCGGCACGCATGACGAGTTCCCCTACGCGGCGACCACCTATCGGCTGACCGAGCACTTCCACTTCTGGAGCAAGCATTGCCGGCTCAACGCCATCGCCCAGCCCGAGCAGTTCGTCGAAATCGGCGAGGTGCTGGCCAACGAGAAAGGCATCAAGGCCGGCGACCGGGTGCGGGTGTCGAGCAAGCGCGGGCATATCGATGCGGTGGCGGTGGTGACCAAGCGGATTCGCCCACTCCAGGTCAACAACCAGACCGTGCACCAGATCGGCATTCCGTTGCACTGGGGTTTCACCGGCGCTACCCGGCATGGCTACCTGACCAACACCCTGGTGCCATTCCTCGGTGACGGCAACACCCAGACGCCAGAGTCCAAGTCGTTCCTCGTCAAAGTGGAGAAACTCTGATGGCCAGCCAAGACATCATCGCCCGCTCGGCCACCACCACCGTACCGCCTTCGGTACGCCAGCAGCAGGAAGTCGCCAAGCTGATCGACACCACCAAGTGCATCGGCTGCAAGGCCTGCCAGGTGGCGTGCTCGGAATGGAACGAACTGCGTGACGAGGTCGGCCACAACCACGGCACCTACGACAACCCCCAGGACCTCACCGCCGAAACCTGGACCCTGATGCGCTTCACCGAGCACGAGCGCGACGACGGCAACCTGGAGTGGCTGATCCGCAAGGATGGCTGCATGCACTGTGCCGAACCGGGTTGCCTGAAGGCTTGCCCGAGCCCGGGGGCGATCATCAAGCACGCCAACGGCATCGTCGACTTCAACCAGGACCACTGCATCGGCTGCGGGTACTGCATCACCGGCTGCCCGTTCAACATCCCGCGTATCTCGCAGAAGGACCACAAGGCGTACAAGTGCACCCTGTGTTCCGACCGCGTGACCGTGGGCCTGGAGCCCGCCTGCGTGAAAACCTGCCCGACCGGGGCGATCGTGTTCGGCAGCAAGGACGAGATGAAAGTGCATGCCGCCGAGCGCATTGTCGACCTGAAGTCGCGGGGCTACGACAAGGCCGGGTTGTACGACCCGGATGGCGTCGGCGGCACCCATGTGATGTATGTGCTGCACCATGCCGACACGCCGAAGCTCTACGCCGGCCTGCCGGACCAGCCGGTGATCAGCCCTTTGGTGGGGTTGTGGAAGGGCTTCACCAAGCCGCTGGCGCTGCTGGCCATGGGCGCGGCGGTATTGGCCGGGTTCTTCCATTATGTGCGGGTTGGCCCCCAGCGGGTCGAAGAGGAGGAGCACCCCACGCCGGCGGATGACAACGTGCATCAGGTGGATCCTGCGGTCCATGTCTACGACCCGACCAAGCCCGGTGGGCAAGGGGAGCAGCGGCCATGAACGACAACAAACCCATCCTGCGCTACAACGCCAATGAGCGGACAAACCACTGGATTGTGGCAATCCTGTTCATCCTGGCGGGGCTGTCGGGGCTGGCGCTGTTTCATCCGGCGCTGTTCTGGCTCAGCCACCTGTTTGGCGGCGGGCCGTGGACACGCATCCTGCACCCCTTCATCGGGGTGGCGATGTTCGTGTTCTTCCTCGGCCTGGTGTTCCGTTTCTGGCGCGCCAACTTCATCACCGCCAACGACCGCCTGTGGCTACGTCGCATCGATCGGGTGATGGTCAATCGAGAGGATGGTGTGCCGCCCATCGGCAAGTACAACGCCGGACAGAAGCTGCTGTTCTGGACCTTGCTGGCGTGCATGCTGGTGCTGCTGGTGAGTGGGGTGGTGATCTGGCGAGCGTACTTCAGCCACTGGTTCGGCATCGATACCATTCGCTTGTCTGCGCTGCTGCACGCGCTGGCGGCGTTCGTGCTGATCCTCAGCATCATCGTGCACATCTATGCCGGCATCTGGATCAAGGGCTCGATCGGCGCCATGCTGCATGGCTGGGTCAGCCGCGCCTGGGCACGCAAGCACCATGAGTTGTGGTACCGCGAAGTGACCGGCGACAAGACGCCGGGCAATCACGGACGAAAAGAAGGATGAATGCTTGAGCACGATACTCGAACCCGGGCAGATCGAAGCGTCGGCGGTGATGCCGCCGTTTCTGCACCTGCCGCCCGCCAACCTGTTTGACGTGCGCGCTGCACGTCTGGATCAGCTGGCCGAGGGCAACGCACTTGGCGACTACCTGAGGCTGGTGGCGCGGTTGTGCCGTGTCCAGCAGCAGCTTGTGGATAACCCGCCCGCTGGCGTGCCGGTGGCCGAGGAACGTCAGCGCCTGTGCATAAGTCATGGTTTACCGCCGCTGGCGGCGGACAGCCTGGTGCGCGAAGGGCCTTGGCTGGTTTGGTTACAGGCCCTCCTTGAGCACTTCAACGGTGAAAACAGTGGCCCGCTGGGTGAGGCCTTGCAGGTGCTGCGTGGCAGTGATGAAAACCAGCGCAAAGGCTGGGGCATCGCTTTGCTGGCAGGGCAGTATGACGCGGTGCCAGCGGCAGTGGTGCCGTTCCTCGGAGCTGCGTTGCAGGCGGCCTGGTCCAGCTGGCTGCTGGCGTTGCCAACGCCGGAGCTGAAACCTGCTGGCAGCTTGGCCCAGTGCCCGGCTTGCGGTTCGCCGGCAATGGCCGGGGTGGTGCGCAACCGTGGCAAGCACAATGGCCTGCGTTACCTGGCCTGCTCGTTGTGTGCCTGTGAATGGCATGTGGTGCGGGTGAAGTGCGTGTATTGCGAGTCGAGCAAGGACTTGCGCTATACCAGCCTTGAGGATGATCGCCATGCGCCGGGCAAGGCGCCATTGCGTGCCGAGTGCTGCCCGGGGTGCGAAAGCTACCTGAAGCAGAACTATCTGGAGAACGATGCGGCGGCCGAGCCTTTGGCCGACGACCTGGCCAGCCTGGCGCTGGACATGCGCCTGGACGAAGAGGGATTTCATCGCCTGGCGCCCAACCTGATGCTTGCGCCCGGTTAGTGGGTGAGTGTCTACACTGAAAGACCGAGTTGCCTTCTTCGCGGGCACGCCCGCTCCCACATGGACTGCGCAAGCCTCAAATACAGCGCGGACACTGTGGGAGAGGGCGTGCCCGCGAAGAGGCCAGTACAGACACCGGATAACCCAAGGTAGTACCGCATGTCTTCAAGCCTAGCCAGCGACACCCCACGCCTCCCATCCATCGACACCCTTCTGCGCCACCCGGCCTGCCTCCCGCTGATCGACCGTCACGGCCGCGATGCAGTGTTGGCTACCTTGCGCCAACTGCTCGACGACCTGCGTGACCCTGCCCGCAACGGTGAGCTCAGCGCCGCCGAACTGGCCGCCGAAGTGCTGCTGGGCCGTACCGGTGAACGCCTTGCCGCGCAACAGCGCAGCCAGGTCCGCCGTGTGTTCAACCTCACTGGCACCGTGCTGCACACCAACCTCGGCCGCGCCCTGCTGCCCGAAGAAGCCATCGAGGCCATGCAGACTGCCGCCCGCTATCCGCTCAACCTGGAGTTCGACCTGGCCACCGGCAAACGTGGCGACCGCGATGACCTGATCGAAGGCCTGATCCGCGAACTGACCGGCGCCGAAGCCGTCACCGTAGTCAACAACAACGCCGCCGCCGTGCTGCTGGCGCTCAATAGCCTGGGCGCACGCAAGGAGGGCATCATCTCCCGTGGTGAGCTGATCGAGATCGGCGGTGCCTTCCGCATTCCCGACATCATGGCCCGGGCCGGCGTGAAACTGCACGAAATCGGTACCACCAACCGCACCCACGCCCGCGACTATGAGGCCGCCATCGGCCCGCGCACGGGCCTGCTGATGCGCGTGCATTGCAGCAACTACAGCATTCAGGGCTTCACCACACAGGTGCCCACTGCCGAGCTGGCGCGGATCGCCCATCAACATGAACTGCCGCTACTCGAAGACCTCGGCAGCGGCAGCCTGCTCGACCTTACCCGCTGGGGCCTGCCCGCCGAACCTACGGTGCGCCAGGCCCTGGCTGATGGCGCCGATATCGTCACCTTCAGCGGCGACAAACTGCTGGGCGGGCCTCAGGCAGGGATCATCGTTGGCCGCAAGGACCTGATCGCCAGGATCAAGAAAAACCCGCTCAAGCGAGCCTTGCGCGTCGACAAGATCACCCTCGCAGCCCTTGAAGCGGTGCTGGCACTGTACCGCAACCCCGACCGCCTGGCCGAACGCCTGCCCAGCCTGCGCCTGCTGACCCGCAGCCAGGCCGAGATCCAGGCTCAGGCCGAGCGCCTGTCGCCTGAACTCAAGGCGCGCCTCGGCGAGCAATGGGCCGTCAGCGTCGAACCTGCACTGGGCATGATTGGCAGTGGCAGCCAGCCGGTGGCGCGCCTGCCCAGTGCCGCGCTGTGCCTGCGTCCGCAAGTGTCGAAGAAACTGCGCGGGCGCAGCTTGCATGTACTGGAGAGGGCCCTGCGTGATCTGCCTGTGCCGGTGCTGGGCCGCATCGATGACGATGCCTTATGGCTGGACCTGCGCCAACTGGATGACGAAGCCCAGTGGCTGGCCCAGTTGCCCGCCCTGCAACTGGGGGCTGTGCAGTGATCGTTGGTACCGCCGGGCACATCGACCACGGCAAGACCGCACTGCTGCAGGCGCTGACTGGCCAGGCCGGCGACCAGCGGCAGGAAGAGCGCGCCCGCGGCATGACCATCGACCTTGGCTACCGCTATGCGGCACTGAGCGAAGGCGCGCCGCTGACGGGCTTCATCGATGTGCCTGGCCACGAGCGTTTTATCCACAACATGCTGGCCGGTGCCCATGGCATCGACCTGGTGCTATTGGTGGTGGCTGCTGACGACGGGGTCATGCCGCAGACGCGCGAGCACCTGGCGATCATCGAGCTGCTGGGCATTCCCCAGGCCCTGGTGGCGATCAGCAAATGCGACCGGGTCGAGCCGGCCCGGCTGGCCGATGTGCAGGTGCAAGTCAGTGAACTGCTGGCGCCAGGGCCGTATGCCGGTGCGCGGCAGTTCCCATTGTCGAGCATCAGCGGGGAAGGCGTGGACGCGCTGCGTCAAGCCCTGCTGGAGGCTGAGGCCAATGTACGGGCACGCGCTGTGCGCGGTGGTTTTCGTCTGGCCGTGGACCGCGCTTTCGCGGTTAGCGGCGCTGGCGTGGTGGTCACCGGCACGGCGCTGGCCGGGCGGGTCAGTGCCGGCGATACCTTGTTGCTGGGCAAGGCCGGCAAAGCGGTACGCGTGCGTGGCCTGCATGCACAGAACCAGGCCTCGTTGGTGGCAGAAGCGGGCCAGCGGGTAGCGCTGAACATCGCTGCCGAGCGACTGGCATTGGAGCAGGTACACCGGGGTGACTGGCTGGTGCCTGAGTGGCTGCATGCGCCTGGCGTACGGGTGGATATCGAGCTGAGCCTGTTACCGGGAGAGACACGTACGTTCGAACATTTCAGCGCGGTGCATGTACACCTGGGGACTCAGGATGTGACGGCCCGGGTCGCCTTGCTTGAAGGCGAAAGCCTGGCGGCCGGCCAGCGCATGTTTGCCCAGTTGTTGCTCAATGCGCCGCTGCAGGCGGTGCATGGCGACCGTTTGGTGCTGCGCGACCAGCGTGCCCAGCGCACCTTGGGCGGTGGCAAGGTGCTGGACCCGTTCGCGCCAAGCCGCCAACGCCGCAGCGATGAGCGCCTGCGCCAGTTGCAGGTGCTGCGCGATACCGAAGAACTGGAGCAGGCGCTGCCGGCGCTGCTTGCCAGTGCACCGGGCGGTATCGACCCCCAGCGGCTTGAGCGGCAGTTCAATCGCCTGCGAGAAACCTGGCAGTTGCCGGAAGAAGTTTTGGTGGTGGCCACGCGGCAGGGCCAACTGCTGTTCGCCACTGCCAAGTGGCACGTGCTGAAGCAGCAGGTGATGGAGCAGTTGGCACGGTTCCACGAACAAGAGCCCGACCAGCTCGGCCCGGACCGTGATCGCCTGCGCCGTTTTGCAGCCCTGCCCCTGGAGCGACCGGCCTTCGTCAGCCTGCTGGATGAGTTGCTTGAGGACGGCAGCATCGCCAGCAGCGGGCCTTGGCTGCATTTGCCCGATCATAAGGTGCAATTGAGCGAAGCCGACAGTGAGTTGTGGGCGCGCCTGGAGCCGAGGTTGCTGGCGGGGCAATACGACCCGCCCTGGGTCAGGACGCTGGCAAGTGAAGAGAACTGCGCCGAAGCTGATGTGCGCCTGTTGTTGCGCAAGCTTGCACGGCTGGGCCTGGTGCACCAGGTGGTGCGTGACCTGTTCTACCCGGAGTCGACCTTACAGCGCATGGCAGCGTTGCTGCTGGGGCAGGCCAGTGAGACGCCGATAGTGCAGGTTGCCGCGTTTCGCGATATGTTGGGGATCGGTCGCAAGCGCAGTGTGCAGATTCTCGAGTACTTCGACCGCATCGGCCTGACCCGGAGGGTGGCCGACCAGCGTCACATCCGCGCCGACAGCGCCCTGGCCCAGCAGCAGACCAGGCACTGAGTTCAAGGAAGGCAATCGCGCCCGGTGGCGCGGCCGGGCTTCAAACCCGGTTGGGGACGGCAGCCGTTCCCGGGCAGGTTCGACTCCCGCTGCCTTCCGCCATTTTCTTTCGCCTGTTCAGGCCCGTTCGCCGCACAGGTCCAGAGCAAACCACTGCTCTGCTGCATCCACATTCAAGCCCGCCCCCAACAGCGCAACCATCTTGCCCAGCGCTGCCTCACGGGTCATGCCGCCACCACTGACCAATCCGGCCCCGCGCAAGCGGTTACCTGCCGCATAGGTGTCGAATACCACCGAACCTTCAGGACACTGGCTGATAGCCGCCAGCATCACACCGCGCTGGCGCGCCGCGCTCAGAGCATTCAGCAATGCCTGGTCATCCGATGGCCCAGTACCGCTGCCGTAGCATTCCAGCAGCAACCCCTGCACACCGCTGTCGATCAAGCCCTGCAAGTGCCCGGCCTGCAGCCCCGGGAACACTGGCACGACCGCCAGGTTGACCGGCTTGCGCGGCTGCTTGTAGCCCAGCTCGGCAGGGATCATGTCGGCATGCTCACCATCACGATGGCGCGGCAGCGCCGCAAAGGCATCGAACGCCTCGCTGCGCAGCTTCGAGGCCCGGCAGCCATGCAGCAGTTGGCCATGGAAGTAGAGCTGCACGCCATCTTCCAGGCCATGTTCGAACTGGCGCAGCGCACCACACAGGTTGGCCCACGCATCGCTGTCAGCGGCACCCGCCGGCAGCATCGAGCCGGTCAGCAGCACCGGAACCGGCAGCCCCAGCAGCAGGAACGACAATGCCGCAGCGCTGTACGCCATGCTGTCGGTGCCGTGCAGCACCAGCACGCCGTCATGGCCCGCCACATCTACCGCATCGACAATGGCATCGCGCATCGCCAGCCAGTTGTGCTGTTGCATGTTGGCGCTGTCGAGCAGCGGGTTCAGTTCCTGCAGGGTCCATTGCAGCTGGGGCGCATCGGCCATGTGCGCGAAGTGCTCGCGCATCCGTGCTTCAAAACCGCCGGCTGGCGCCAGGCCTTCCGGGGTTTCGAGCATACCGATGGTGCCACCGGTATAGAGAACGAGAAGATTCTTTACGGCACGCATGGAGAACATCCGTAGCGGTGAGCGGAGAAAGAAAAGCCGCCCGCAGAAGGGGCGGCTGGGCAGGGCAGCGTATCAGCGCTGAGGCTGCGCTTGGGCGACTGTTTTGTCAGTGGCTGTTTCCGCCTGCGGATTGGCAGGCCAGGCATTGCGGTCCAGGTCCAGGTCGGCGAACTTGGTCGAATCGAACACCGGCTGCTGGATACCCGCCTTGCGCTGCTCGTCATAGTCGCGCATCACACGCAGGCCGACTTTGAACAGCAGGGCCAGGGCCACCAGGTTGACGAAGGCCAGGCAGGTCATGGTGATGTCGGCGAAGGCGAACACGGTCGACAGGTCTTGCATCGAGCCCCAGACCACCAGTGCCAGCACCAGACCACGGAATACCATCAGTACCACGCGGTTACGGGTGAGGAACTGCAGGCTGTTCTCGCCCAGGTAGTAGTTGTAGAGGATGCAGGTGAACACGAACAGCGACAGTGCAACGCTGACGAACACACGGCCCCAGTCACCGACCACGGCGGCCAGCGAGTTCTGGGTCAGGACAATGCCGTCACCCTCGAAGCCCGGAGTATAGAAGCCCGACAGCAGGATCAGCAGCGCGGTACAGGTGCAGATCACGAAGGTGTCGAGGAACACGCTGAAGGCCTGGACCACGCCCTGGGCGCCCGGGTGTTTCACCGCAGCCACGGCAGCGACGTTTGGCGCACTGCCAAGGCCCGCTTCGTTGGCGAACACGCCACGCTTCACGCCCATGACGATGGCGCTGCCGAGCAGGCCGCCGAAGGCTGGGTCGAGGCCGAAGGCGCTCTTGAAGATGGTTTCCAGCATGGCTGGCACGTGTTCGATCTGGGTGCCGATCACGTACAGGGTCACGCCGATGTAGGCCAGGGTCTTGACCGGTACCAGCAGGTCCGACACCGCAGCGATGCGCTTGATGCCGCCGATGAAGGTGATTGCCAGCAGCACGGCCAGGACAATACCGGTTTGGCTCGGGGCAAAGTTGAAGGCGTTCTGCAGCGAGTGGGTCACGGTGTACGACTGCAGGCCGATGAAGGCGAAGCCGTAGGTGACCAGCAGCAGGATCGAGAACACGATGGCCATGCCTTTGCGGTTCAGGCCATGCTGGATGTAGTAGGCCGGGCCGCCACGGTACAGGCCGTCACCATCGGCGCGCTTGTACACCTGGGCCAGGGTACATTCGAAGAAGCTGCTGGACATGCCCACCAATGCGGTGACCCACATCCAGAACACGGCACCTGGGCCACCCAGGGTCACGGCAATACCGACACCGGCAATGTTACCGGCGCCAACGCGGCCGGCGAGGCTCAGCATCAGGGCCTGGAAGGAGCTCAGCTGGCCTGCCTGGCCACGCAGCGATTCCTTGAACACGGCGAACATGTGGCCGAAATGGCGGAACTGAACGAATCGGGAGCGGATGGTGAAGTAGCTACCCAGCCCTACGATCAGCACGATGAGGAGTTTCCCCGAGAGGAAATCGTTGAGTACTTCGAGCATTGGAGAATGACCTCGATTCTTATTCTTCGTGTGGAAAGACCAGCGGACGGCAGGCGCACCGCTATTCGTTGGGGCGCATGGTTGGCCATGACAAGAGTGGTTACAATTTCGCGGGTTGGTCTCAGTTGGCGCGACTTGATGCTACAATGGCGTCATTCGCGTCACCTGGGTCCCGCACATGAGCGATCATTTCGCTACCAACCTCAAGCTGGCTTGCAGCCACTACCGCTCTATTTCCGAAGTTTGCCGACAGCTGTCGATCAACCGGGCACAGTTCAACAAGTACCTGAGCGGGCAGAGCCGTCCGACGGCTTACAACCTCAAGCGCATCGGTGACTTCTTCGGCGTCGAGGATTACGAACTGAATTTGCCGGCCGAGCAGTTCGCCAGGCTCATCGGCGCACGGGTGTCGACGCTGGCCGACCAGCCCAGCGACCCGATCAGCGAACTGTTCCGTCCGCTGCACGACCACGCCGGCAACCTGTCGCGTTATTGCGGTTACTACTTCGAGTATTCCAACTGCATGTCGGTGCCGGGCACCATCCTGGTGTCGCTGGTGCACCTGTGGGAGGAGCGCGGCCGCTTCCTGTTCGAGCGCCAGGAACGCCAGGAACGCTCCAGCACCACCGACCAGCACGCCGAGGTACGCTGCCGCTACTTGGGGGCTGCGTTCCAGTTGCAGGACCGGCTGTTCCTGATCGACTACGAGTCGCTCACGTACAACGAAATGAGCCAGACCATCCTCATCCCCAGCTTCAAAAGCCGCATCACCCGCCTGAATGGCCTGAAGGCTGGAGTGTCCAGCGGCGACCGACGCAACCCGGCCTGTACCCGGGTGGTGTGGGAGTATCTGGGGGAAGAGATCAATCGCATCAATGCCTATCGGCAGGTAAAACTGTACCGGCCGGATGATCCACGTATAGATGACGATGTACGTGAACGGTTGAGTGTGGGGCCATTGCGCAACAGTTTGTTTGAGATTGAATAGATGTAGCGCTTGCATTGAACCAATTGCTGGTCAGGCTATGCCGGGGCCACACAGTCGTAAAAGCGCGGGCCCCGCTCAAAATACATTCAACCATCACTCAAAATTGCCGTAACCATTCTCCAACTGCGTGCCCATCATTGAACAACAACCTCAAGGACATCAGGCAGCAGACAGTGATGAGCAATGGTCTGATCAGCCGTGGCCCAAAGTAAAGCGCACACCGTGCGCCGAGTTGGGCGCCAAGAATGGCGCAAAATGCCATTACTAAGGCTAAGGGCCATATAATTGCGCCACTGAAGGCAAAGACTGACAGGGCACCAAGGTTGCAAGATGCGTTAAGCAGTTTGCTATTGCATATTGCCTGCATCAGTTGCTGACCCAGCAGCAAGGAAAAGGCCACCATGAAGAATGAACCGGTGCCTGGACCAAAAATGCCGTCGTAAAAACCAATGATTGGGATAATCACCAGCGTAAAGCTTAAGGACGACATGCGCTGCTTACGATCCCGTGCATCAAGCTTGGGACTGAATGCAAAATAGCTTGCAACTGCAATTAGCAAGATTGGAACGGTTAATTCCAGGATGGCTTTGTCGAGCATACTGATCGACAAGGCACCTGCAACACCACCTGTGAATGACAGAATGGCCATTGGCCGGCCTACCTTCCACTGGATCATTCGCTTACGGGCGAACGCCCACACCGCTGAAACACTGGCGGATGAAGCCTGAAATTTGTTGGTAGCCATAGCAGACAATGGATCGATACCTGCAATGAAAAAGGCCGGTAACGTCAGTAAACCCCCGCCTCCTGCAATTGCATCGAAAAAGCCAGCGAGCAATGCGACTGACGCCAGCACCAAGAGTATTGAGACTTCAATTTCCATTTTGCTCCTACCTTACCCGCGTACGATCAGGGGGTCTTGTTGCAGCATCACAGGTTGGGCATCAGGCGAGTAGCCGAATAGCCGAACCAGCAACCTCCGGTTGTCCGTGGGAACTCATTTCGGCTTGATGATGTTTGGATTCATTGCGTAGCAGCCATTTACCGCCCCCTTTGAAATTACCGACTAGGCGTACTTGCATTCCGCAATTGTCAATATCGAATGCGAATGAGCGGTAGTCTACAAGGCTTAAAAGAATTTGGTTTCGTGAGGCCATGTTGATGATAACGGGGTCGTCGTTCATGGTGTCAATGTTTGCCAGGCTCTCTGGCACAGGATCGAAGAGCGGAGGCAGCATTGCAGCGAACTCCAGTGCTGCTGCTTTTCCGGAGGCAAACATTTTTAATAGGTCGAGTTGCTCAACATTTAGTGACCGTTTTATAACTTGTGCTTGGTAGCTTGACATTGCAGCAGCCCCAGCGGCATCCGGGCCTCCAATAGCGGCAGTTTGCTGAATGTTAGGCGAAGAACCTCAGGTGTTGCCTTGGTGTTTACCCCTGTCATTGTTATTTTCCTTGTCTGTAGGGAAAGGTGAAACTTTTTGTTAGAACGCTGAGCATTTAGCCAGATATTTTTTACTGATGATGTAGGGCTGCCCCTCTCTGGCTTGTAGGGAAACTCTATGGTCGTGGTAGGAATCGTCCGTGGTGCTGCTGTCAGCCTCAGGGTTGGACTTCCCCGCCCGGAAACCGCAAAATGACCCCTTTCCTTTATCAACCTCTCCGGATCTGCTGACTCTATGCGTATGCGCCTAATGCTGTTGGGTGGTGGCAATGCCCTCGGGCAAGCGCTGATTCGTCTTGGGGCCGAGGATGACATCGCATTCCTGGCGCCGCGCCCGCCCGAAAACGGCTGGACGCCGGCCAGCCTCACCCAGTTGCTCGACGATCACCGCCCCGACGCCGTGGTCAACCTGGCCTATTACTTCGACTGGTTCCAGGCCGAGTCGGTCAGCGAACAGCGCCTGGCTCAACAGGAGCGGGCAGTAGAGCGGCTCGCAGAGCTGTGCCAGCACCACCAGATCACCCTGGTACAGCCTTCCAGCTACCGCGTGTTCGACGGTTCGCGGGCCACGGCCTACAGCGAAAAGGACGAGCCAGTGCCGTTGGGCCTGCGTGGCCAGGCGTTGTGGCGCATCGAACAGAGCGTGCGTGCGGCCTGCCCGCAGCATGTGCTACTGCGCTTTGGCTGGTTGCTCGACGAAAGCATCGACGGGTCGCTGGGCCGCTTCCTGACCCGTGCCGAGCAACCGCAAGAGCTGCTGCTGGCCGATGACCGGCGTGGTAACCCGACACCGGTCGACGATGCTGCGCGGGTGATCCTGTCGGTGCTCAAGCAGCTCGATTGCACTGCGCCGCTGTGGGGCACCTACCATTACGCCGGCAACGAGGCGACCACGCCGCTGGCGCTAGGCCAGGCGATCCTTGCCGAAGCGGGCCAGTACCGCCAGCTCGCGGTTCAGGCGCCAACGCCACAGGCTCATGCCGCACGGCCGGATGCCAGCGAAGAGCCGCAGCATGCGGTACTGGCCTGCAAGAAAATCCTTCATACCTTCGGCATCAAGCCGCGTGCCTGGCGCGCCGGCCTGCCGCCTCTACTGGACCGGTTCTACCGCCATGGCTGACGCCCCCATCCTGATCACCGGCGGTGCCGGCTTCATTGGCTCCCACCTGTGCGATGCGTTGTTGGACAAAGGCTACGCCGTACGCATTCTCGATGACTTTTCCACTGGCCGGCGCAGTAACCTGCAGGTCGACCACCCACGGCTGGAACTGATCGAAGGCGATGTTGCCGATGCCGGGCTGGTCACCCAGGCCGCAGCCGGCTGCAGTGCCGTGGTGCACCTGGCGGCAGTGGCCTCGGTGCAGGCCTCGGTCGAAGACCCGGTGCGCACACACCAGAGCAATTTCATCGGCACCCTTAACGTGTGCGAAGCGATGCGCGTGCATGGCCTGCGCCGGGTGCTGTTTGCTTCAAGTGCAGCGGTGTACGGCAACAATGGCGAGGGCGAGTCGATTGCCGAAGACACGCCCAAGGCGCCGCTGACCCCCTACGCCGTGGACAAACTGGCCAGTGAGCAATACCTGGACTTCTACCGTCGTCAGCATGGCCTGGAGCCGGTGGTGTTCCGCTTCTTCAATATCTTCGGGCCACGCCAAGACCCGTCTTCGCCGTATTCCGGGGTAATCAGCATCTTCTGCGAGCGCGCGGTGCAGGGCTTGCCGATCACCGTCTTCGGTGATGGCGAACAGACCCGCGACTTTCTTTACGTGGGTGACCTGGTGCAGGTGATGGTGCAGGCGCTGGAACAGCCGCAGGTGGAGGAGGGCGCGGTGAACATCGGCCTCAACCAGGCCACTTCGCTGAACCAGTTGCTGGCGGCGCTGGAGAAGGTGGTGGGGAGCTTGCCGGCGATTAGCTATGTGGCGGCGCGTTCGGGTGACATTCGCCATTCGCGGGCGGATAACCAGCGCTTGCTGGCGCGGTTCGATTTCCCGCAGGCGACGCCGATGGTCGAAGGCCTGGCGCGGCTTCTGGGTAAAAGCTGAAAACGCTGGGGCCGCTAAGCGGCCCCAGAATCAGGCAGTGCATGTCACCAACCAGAGCGTGTTGCTGGCAGGGCGTGGCGCGATGGCTAGCCGATTGATTGGTGCTTATATGTGCTGCTACTCGGTCGGTAGCGGCTTGGGTGCGGTGCTGGCGAGCGGCGTGTATGCCCGATGGGGGTGGCCTGCGGTGTGTGGGCTTGGCATGGCCATCAGTGCGGTTGCGCTGGGGTACTGGCTGTGGCTGCAACGAGAAAGGGCGGCCGAAGCCGCCCTGCCGTGTTCCGGTCAGAACTTGTAGCCAAGGCCGACCATGTACACCCACGGGTCGACGTCTACGTCGACCTTGGTCTTGCTGTAGCCCAGTGCGGTCGGGCCATTGACGCTGGCCTTGGTGTCGATGTCGACATACCAGACCGAGGCGTTGACCAGCAGGTTGTCGGTGAGCATGTAGTCCATGCCCAGCTGGCCGGCAATACCGACCGAGTCTTGCAGCTTGAGGTTGCTGAAGCCTTGTTGCTTGCGTGCGCTGCTCAAGTCTTCGTCAAAGAACAGGGTGTAGTTGATGCCCACGCCGGCGTACGGCTGGAAGCGCGAGTTCGGCTCCATTGGGTAGTACTGCAGCGACAGGGTCGGTGGCAGTTGCTTGATGTCTGCCAGCTTGCCGTCCAGCCCGCCGCCCAGGCCTTTTACGCCCACGGTGTGCTTGAACGGGGTGGCTGCCAGCAGCTCCAGGCCGATGTGGTCGGTGAGCATGTAGGCAAAGGTCAGGCCCAGCTGGGTATCGCTGTCCAGGGTCGCCTTGGTGCCCGACACCTTGTTGCCGTCGAACTTCAGGTCGCCGCTGCTCTCGTTCGGGGCAGTGGTAATGGCGCCTGCGCGCAAAATCATGTCCCCTGCCTGGTAGGCGTGGGCGGCAGGGGCGGCGAGCGCAAGGGCCACAAGCGAGGCGCCGAGCAAGGACTTGTTCATGGAAGCTCCCAAAGGACGTTATTAATCGAGTAGTCCAATGGTACGGAGCTGGTTAAACAGAAAGTTTGACCCAGCTCAAAGAAGCGTCTTCATGAATTCGAAACAGTTCTCATCTCAGCTCATATGCGTAGATTTTCTCGGCCTCCATCTGGTAACCGGCATCGGCCAGTTCGCTGCTGGAGGCTCTAACCTGCATTTTTCCCTCGATCCAGTAGGGCTGGTAGAGGTCTTCGACGCGTACGCCCATTTCGCTGAAAATATGCACGATCTGGTTTGACGGTGGCGGGGGCACGTGGATGCACGCGCCGTAGTACGGCACCAGCAGGAACTCGGTGGTGCGGCCTTCTTCGCTGACCTCAAGCGGCACGATGTAGCCGGGCAGTTTGATTTGCTGGCCGTCAAGGCTTTTCACCACGGGCGCGTCGGGGGCTTGCTGGCGCGCGGGTGGGGCGGACTCGGCAGACAGGGCGTTGCTGAGCTGTGACATGTCATGCAGCGGCGCCAGTTGTGGCGGGATGACCGGGGCGCCTTCGGGGATCAGGGCGGGCCAGTCCAGCTCCTTGGGTTCGGCGGCCCACAGAGGCATCGCTATCAGCAATAGCAGGGCCAGCAACATGAGCATTGCAGGCCTTTTCGCGGGCGTGCCCGCGAAGCAGGCGATGAGGTTTCTGATCATTGCAGGCTCTTAAAGATGAATGGACAGGCCATCAGCCAGCGACTGCCTGTAGGCTCGCCAAGCCGGCACGCTACCCATCAGCAACGCAGCCCCCAGGATGATAGCCAGCAAGGTCCATTCATGGGTACTCGGCAGGGCCAGTGGCAGATACAAACCATAGTTGGCCTGCACATACCCTTGTGCCAAGGCGATACCCGCATACAGCAGGCCCAGCCCGGCCACGATCCCGACCGCCGCCAGTGACAGTGCCTCCAGCACCAGCAGCCCCGCGATATGCCACGGCCTGGCCCCGACCGACCGCAAGATTGCCATTTCTCGCCGGCGCTCGTTGAGGCTGGTAAGAATCGCCGTGAGCATGCCGATCAAGCCGGTCAGCACCACGAACAGCGACACCACGAACAACGCCTGTTCCGCCGTGCCCATCAGGCTCCACAACTCTTGCAGGGCCACCCCAGGCAGGATCGCCAGCAGCGGCTCGCTGCGATATTCGTTGATTTCCCGCTGTAGGCTGAACGTCGCGATCTTGTTGTTCAGGCCCAGCATGAACGCGGTGATGGCGGCAGGTTGCAGGTCCATCGTGCGTGCCTGCTCTGCACTGATGCGCCCGGCGCCACGGGCCGGTACGCCGTTGTGCCAGTCGATATGGATAGCCTCCATGCCGCCCAGGCTGATATGCAGTGTGCGGTCGACCGGTGTGCCGGTGCGCTTGAGCACGCCAACCACGGTGAACGGCTTGTCGTCATGCTTGACCAGGCTGATCGCTGCCACGCCATGGGCCAGCACCAGCTTGTCACCCAGCTTGTAGTGCAATGCCTCGGCGACTTCGGCACCGAGTACCACCTCGAACGGGTCGCTGGCGAACTCACGCCCCTGGCTCAATTCCAGGTGCTGACGGCGGCCGTATTGGTAATGCTCGAAGTAATCCGTCGTGGTGCCCATCACCCGGTAGCCGCGATGCGAGTCGCCCAGCGAGATAGGGATCGCCCACTTCACCCGCGGGTCCTGCGCATAGTGCTGGAAGCTGTCCCAGCGGATGTTGTTGGTCGCGTTGCCAATGCGGAATACCGAATACAGCAGCAGGTTCACCGAGCCGGAGCGGGCGCCGACAATCAGGTCGGTACCGCTGATGGTGCTGGCGAAGCTGGCGCGGGCCTCGGTGCGAACGCGCTCCACGGCCAGCAGCAGGCACACCGACAGGGCGATGGCAAACGCGGTGAGGAAGGCGGTGAAACGGCGGTTGGCCAGGCTGGCCAAGGCAAGGCGGAGCAGGTACATCAGGCCTCCCGGGGCTTGGCGGCGCGGTTGAGGTCGGCCAGGGAAAGGTGGCGGTCGAACAGTGGCGCCAGGCTCTGGTCGTGGCTGACGAACAGCAGGCTGGCACCGGCGGCGCGGCATTCTTCGAACAGCAGGCGGATGAACGCTTCACGGGTATCGGCGTCCAGCGCCGAGGTCGGTTCGTCGGCGATCACCAACTCGGGCTGGCCGATCAGTGCGCGGGCGGCGGCCACCCGTTGTTGCTGGCCGATCGACAGGCTGTCGGCGCGGCGGGCGAGCAGGCCGGAGTCATCCAGCCCCAGGTGGGCCAGCAACGTGCTGGCTGCCTGGTCGACACTGCCATGGCGCTGCTCGGCGCGGGCCTTGCGGCTGCTTGAGAAGCGGCAGGGCAGTTCGACGTTTTCGCGTACCGACAGGAACGGCAGCAGGTTGAACTGTTGGAAGATATAACCCGTGTGGTCGACGCGGAAGCGGTCACGCGCACCCTGGCCCAGGCTGCCAAGGTCCTGGCCAAGCAACTGGATGCGGCCCTGAGCCGGTACGTTCACGCCGCCCAGCAGGCCCAGCAAGGTTGTCTTGCCACTGCCGCTGGGGCCTTTGAGGAACAGGGCTTCACCCGTGTCCAGGTGGAAGGCCGGAATATCCAGCAGCGGCGGCTGACCTGGCCAGGCGTAAACCAGGTCGTGCAGTTCGATCAGCGACTGGCTCATTCAGAAAGCGACCGCTGCCTTGGCCGGCGTGGCTTCCACACCTTTCTGGCCATTCGGGCCGATCAGTTGCACGTTGATCTTCTGAGTGGCCGGGAAGGCCTTGAACAGCGGCGCGAGGTCCACTTGCGCCAGTTTGTCGGGGTTGGCGCAGGTCAGCTGGTAGTGGGCGCCGATGTCGCTGTGCTGGTGGCCGTGCTCATGTTCGTCGCCATCTTCGTCGGCTTTCGGGGCGTCACCGAACAGCGGGCTTTCCAGTTCTTGCTGATCCTCTTTGCAGCCAGCGGCAGCAGAAAGGCCGAACAGCTTCAGGGGTTGTTCGAGCTGCTGGCGCACGGCGGCGACCTTGGCCTTGTCGGCACCGCTGTTGGCGGCATGTTCGAAGCCGACCAGGTTCATTGCCGGGCTGTCCAGTTCCAGCTCCAGGGTATTGCCATCGAGCACGGCGTTGAGCTTGGCGACGCCATGCTCGTGGGCGCCGAGGGTGCCATGGGCGTGGTCGTGATCATGGTCATCGTGGGCATGGGCCACGGCCAGTGGCAGCAAGGCGAAGGGCAGGGCAAGCAGCAGGCGACGCATGGACGGCTCCGGGGAGGGCTGAATGATTGAGTTATGTTATAACAACTTTTCTGCGCGCCGCCAGCCTGCGTGGCGCAGGTTTCATGTTGCGGTAGCATGGGTGCATTGACCTGGGTTCAAGGAATGCATCATGAGAATTCGTGGACAGATTGGTAACTGGCCGGTGGACCTGACCATCGAGTTGGCGCCTGAGGAGTGGGCGCAGTTGGGGCGGCAGGTTGAGGTGCCAGTGGTGGCGCAGGCCGCAGCAACGCAAACCGTGGCGGCATCGAGACAGGATGATGGGCAATGGACTGCCGCACGTGAGGTGTTGCGCCTGGCGGGGCAGATGAACGGGCCGGAATTGTTGGACAGGCTGGAGGGACTGGCGGGGAGTGCGGCGGCGGGCAAGCGGCTGCTGGTGCGCTTGCGGCACAGCAGTGAAGTGAAAGTGGAAAGTGGCGTGGATGCGCCGGTTTATCACTGGGTGGGGTAAAAGGGTCAGAATTTTGGGGCCGCAAAGCGGCCCCCGGCATTCTCAGAACATCGCCGCCGACAGCTTGCGGCGATACACGCCAACCAGCGGGTGATCGCCGCCGAGCAACTCGAACACCTGCAGCAACGCCTTCTGCGGCAGCCCGTTCTCATAGCCACGGTTACGCTGGAACAGCTTCAGCAACCCCTCCAGCGCCGCCTCATACTGCTGACGCGCCAGCTGCTGAATGCTCAGCTGATAAGCCGCTTCGTCATCCTGTGGGTTCTGTGCCAGGCGGCTTTTCAGGTCCGCCACTTCTGGCAGGCTGGCTGCCTGGCGCAGGAAGGTCAGCTGGGCCTTGGCGCCGGCCAGTGCAGCCTTGTGCTCATCAGTCTTGACCGCATCCAGCACCACTTGGGCCTCGCCCAGCTCACCACGCTCGGCCAGGCAGCGGGCGTACAGGATCAGCGCCTCGGCATTGCTGTTGTCCTCACCCAGCAGCGCCTGCAACAGCGCTTCGGCTTCGGCAAAGCGGCTTTCGGCGAACAGCGCCTTGGCCTGTTCCAGTGGCGAAGCTGCAGGTGCGGCAGGCATCTGCACATGCGGTTCGAGCATGGCGCGAATCGCTGATTCCGGCTGGGCACCGGCAAAGCCGTCAACCGGCTGGCCGTCCTTGAACAGCACCACGGTCGGCAGGCTGCGGATGCCGAACTGGGCAACCACCTGTTGCTCCACGTCGCAGTTGATCTTGGCCAGCAGCAACTCGCCTTGGTAACCCTCGGCGATCTTGGCCAGCAATGGCATCAGCGCCTTGCACGGCGCACACCACTCGGCCCAGAAGTCCACCAGCACCGGCTTGTGGAAGGAGTTCTCGATCACCAGTTGCTGGAAGGTGGCATCTGTAGCGTCGAAAATGTAAGGCGTGTCTTGGGTCATCGCGACTCTCGCAAACTCGTGTATGGCACCACTATAAGGTGTCGCGGCTGGCGTGGTACAGGCTGACCCTGCGGAATTCGTGTGGCTCGGCCAGGTCTGGCAGGGTCAGCGCTTCGAGCACGCCCAACTGCTGGTACAGCGGGTGGCTGAAGTCGCGTACCCGCGAGTCGGCCACCAACGCCTGGCGGCCGCGACAGAGGAAGGCATCCAGCAGCGGCAGGTTGGCGCGGTCGTACAACACATCGGCAACCAGGATCAGGTCGAAACGGTCGTCTTCGGCAAAGAAGTCGCTGCTGTAGTTCAGCTCAACCCCGTTCAGCGCGGCATTGGCGCGGCAGGCATCGAGGGCCAGCGGGTCGAGGTCGCAGGCCACCACTTCCCGCGCACCCGCGCGTGCGGCGGCAATGCCGGCGACTCCGGAGCCGGCGCCAAAGTCCAGCACGCGCTTGCCTGCCACCCATTCAGGGCGTTCGGCCAGGTAGCGGGCCATGGCCAGGCCGCTGGCCCAGCAAAAGCTCCAGTAGGGCGGCTCTTCAAGAATGCGCCGGGTTTCTTCGCTGCTGAAGGCGCGGTCCATGTTCTGGTCGTCGATCAGCCACAGCTTCAGGTCGCAGCCGGGTAGCTCGCTGACCACCAGACGCGCTTCGCCGATCAGGCCACTGAGGGCCTGTTGCAGGGCCAGCGGAGCCACTTACGGCGCCTTCTCGAAACGCAGCGGGCCGGTGCCCTGTGTCTGGGCTTGGGTAATGCGCACCGGTGGCAGGTGCATGATCAGCTGGCCGGAGCTGCTGGCCCGGCCACGCAGCTCGACCCGCGCACCGGCCGGGAAGGCCTCGGGGTTGAAGCGCAGGTGGTAGGGCAGGGCCTGGCCGGTACCGGTCAGGTTACTGCTGGCCAGCAGGCGTTGCGGGCGGTCGCGTTCGTCGATGACCAGCAAGGCAAGCTCCACGTCGGCACCGGCCGGGATTTCCAGCAAGGTGCCACTCAGTTCGCGCTGGTAGGCCGGCAACGGGCCGAGTACTTCGGCCTGTTTGGCCGCGCGGGCTGGCGTGGGCGCCGCAGGTGTATCGGTTTTGGGCCTGTCGCTGCCGCAAGCGGCGAGCAGGGCGGCGCAGCACAGCACGACGAGCGCTCGGTAGTGCATGGGGTAGTCCTTCGCGGGCAGAATTCCCATGGATGTTAACCCCTTTGGCTTGTCTTGCCAGTGCAATGCGCTACCATGGCCCTCCCTGTGCGACACGCGTAGCGTGTCTCCGCCACCAAGCTGTATGGTCAGCTTGATGGGATTTCCGCAAGGAAATCGAATGCTTGGGTACCCATCCCCAAGGAACAAAGCCAGCCCTGAAGTCCAATGCCTTCAAGGATTTACCGCTGCGGCGGACGGCATAACCCAAGGTCGTTTAGCTCTCGGAAGCACGACCGCAGAACCGGTAACCCCGGTTTTGGAGAGCCCTCTAAACCTAACCCATGCGGGAGTGATGATCCCCGCAGGGGTCTCCTCCTGCGCATTTGAGACAGGAGGTAACAACTTCCCGACCAACGGTTAATTTCACCGTCTTGGTTCGGTCCTTCCTCTGGAGACATGGGCGAAAGCTCTGTCTGTCATTGTCCAACTGCCGCCTGTATGGAGCAGTAGCGGACTCGTTGTGCGACCAACGGTAGCCTATGACGGCATGCATCACTGGCAACGGTGATGTTTGAAGCCCGTCAGACAATGTAGCCCCCTTAATGGGTGCATCTCTTCCGCGAGGTGGAATGCAGACACTCGGAGCAGCACCGGGTTGAGGCGCTAGGCTGACTGGTACGGATAACTAACGTGAACCGCTGATAAACACCGTGAGCATGAAGGAGCCAAAGCTGCTGTTAGGCTCTAACCAAAAGGTACGTGGTCGGTTATCCCTGTAGGGAGTGGAGATACGTCGCCATGCAGACCACCGGTGAAAAGGCGGATCCTAACCCAGTCGTGTGACAGACAGGGAACGTGGTAAGCCCGTATTGCTGCCCTTGGGCAGGTGAACCGCAAGGAACACTGTTGGCAGTGCGGGTATGGGATCGCAGAGAAAGCGAATGCCAGGCTGTAATGGCCGGGATAGGGGTTGGAACATCACCCCACGGGAAACCGGGCAGACTTCTGCGTGGTCTTCTGTCGCAATGACTCTGACTGAGACCGTCTCATTAACTTCAGGGCTTATAGCTTCATCGGCCCTTGATAATCCTACCCTGACGGGGTGCATGCACCCCTCAGGGGGTACGTGCGCCTTCCGCTCGGGTGGTTTCACTTTGAGAGGAAAGCAGCATGAAAGAGCTCAGCCAGCAAGGTGAGCCTGCGCTTTCCGGCACTCCGCAGCAGTGGCACGACATCGATTGGTGTCGGGTTCAGCGGAACGTCCGGGGAATGCAGGTGCGAATTGCGAAGGCTTGTCGGGAAGGCAAATGGCGCAGGGTTAAATCCCTGCAACGGATGCTCACCCGCTCGAAGTCAGCCAGATACTTGGCTGTACGGAGAGTCACGGAAAATCAGGGAAGCCGCACGACGGGAGTCGATAAGCAACTCTGGGATACACCCAACGCGAAATGGAATGCGGTTGGTTTGTTGAAGGTGCGGGGATACAAGGCACGGCCACTACGGCGCGTCTACATCCCGAAGTCGGATGGACGGGAGCGCCCTCTGGGCATACCGACCATGACGGATAGGGCCATGCAAGCGCTGTACATGCTGGCCCTGTCTCCCATCGCCGAAACCCGAGGCGATCCGAATAGCTACGGCTTCAGGATCGAACGTTGTACGGCAGATGCGATGGCGCAATTGTTCGTATGCCTATCCCAGAAAGCCTCGGCCCAATGGGTGCTGGACGCAGACATCGAAGGGTTCTTCGACAACATCAACCACGAATGGCTGCTAAGGAGTGCTCCTACGGATACACGGATGCTTCAGCAATGGTTAAAAGCTGGGGTCGTCCACAAGGGGCAGTTACACGCAACGGACGCAGGTACGCCACAAGGGGGAATTATCTCCCCCGTGTTAGCGAATCTGGCACTGGATGGTCTGGAAACACTCCTCAAGCAACACCTAGGAGTGACAAGGGCGAAGAAGCTGAAGGTGAATGTGGTGCGATACGCGGACGACTTTGTGATTACAGGTACCTCCCCGGAGGTCCTGGAAAACGAGGTGAAACCTTGGGTAGAACAGTTCCTCGCTACACGGGGGCTGCAGTTGTCTGCCAAGAAAACACGTGTCGCCCATATCGATGAAGGCTTCGACTTCCTGGGATGGAATTTCCGGAAATACGAAGGAACGTTACTGATCAAGCCGAGCAAGAAAAACGTCAAGGCGTTCTACAGCAAGATCAGAGAGGCAATCGACACCCACAGGACGAGTAAGCAAGAGGATCTAATCCGACTGCTGAATCCGATGCTGAGGGGTTGGGCGCTATACCACCAGCCCGTAGTAGCCAAGCAAGCGTATAGCTGGATGGACCACAGGGTCTTTGTAAAACTCTGGCGTTGGGCGAAAAGGCGGCACCCCAACAAATCGTTGCAGTGGGTTCGACAGAAGTATTTTCGGACCATTGCAGGGAAAAGTTGGATGTTCGCCACCACGGTTCTGGAGGAGAACGGCAAGAAAAGGGAGGTCGTGCTGTATTCCCTCGCGGATACACCGATCGAGCGGCACAAGAAGGTGAGTGGGGAATACAACCCCTACGATCCTGCCATGGAGGCGCTAGGTGAAAAGCTGCGGATGGACCGGATGCTGAATAAGCTGAAGTACCGGAAACAAATCGGCAGTCTTTACGCAAGTCAAAAAGGTCTGTGTCTGCTGTGTAAGCAAGCTATCACCAGAGAGACGGGATGGCATGACCATCACATAATCTTCCGCACTCAGGGCGGTAGTGACTCAATGGAGAATCGGGTACTCTTGCACCCCAACTGCCACCATCAGCTCCACACCCGTGGTCTGCACGTGGATAAACCGGCTCCCACTGGGGGCTTAATGACGGCTTGAGCCGTATGCGTCGAAAGGCGCACGTACGGTTCTTAGGGGGGGATCAGCCAGCAATGGCTCATCCCCACCCGACTTTTTTGTTGCCTGCCACCATGCACTGTCCCTTTTGCGGTGCCAACGACACCAAGGTCATCGACTCTCGCCTCGTCGCCGAGGGCGAGCAGGTGCGCCGCCGCCGCGAATGCGTGGCCTGTGGCGAGCGTTTCACCACCTTCGAAACCGCCGAGCTGGTGCTGCCCCGGCTGATCAAGCAGGACGGCACACGCCAGCCCTTCGACGAAGACAAGCTGCGTGCCGGCATGCAACGGGCCCTGGAGAAGCGCCCGGTCAGCGTCGAGCGCCTGGAAGCGGCCCTGGCGCACATCAAGAGCCGGCTGCGCGCCACTGGCGAGCGCGAGGTGAAATCGCTGGTGGTGGGTGAAATGGTCATGGCCGAGCTGCGCAAGCTCGACGAAGTGGCCTACATCCGCTTTGCCTCGGTGTACCGGCGCTTCCAGGACCTGGACGAGTTCCGCGAAGAAATCGACCGCCTGGCCCGTGAGCCAGCTAAAGAGTGAACATGCCCAGCCAAGCCGCCATCCTTGACGCCCATTACATGGCCCGCGCGCTGGAGCTGGCGCGCAAAGGCCTGTACACCACCCACCCGAACCCGCGTGTAGGCTGCGTGATCGTGCGCGACGGCGAAGTGGTCGGCGAAGGCTGGCACGTGCGCGCCGGCGAGCCGCATGCCGAAGTGCATGCCCTGCGCCAGGCCGGTGAGCGTGCCCGTGGTGCCTGCGCCTACGTCACCCTGGAGCCGTGCAGCCACCATGGCCGCACGCCGCCCTGTGCCGAAGCGCTGGTCAAGGCCGGTGTGGCGCGTGTGGTGGCCGCCATGCAGGACCCTAACCCGCAAGTGGCGGGGCAAGGCCTGCGGCGTTTGGCCGAGGCGGGTATCGTAGTGGCCAGCGGCGTGCTCGAAGCCGATGCCCGCGCACTCAACCCGGGCTTTCTCAAGCGCATGGAACATGGCCTGCCGTTCGTGCGCGCCAAGCTGGCCATGAGCCTGGATGGCCGCACCGCCATGGCCAGTGGCGAAAGCCAGTGGATCACCGGCCCGGCTGCCCGTTCCGCAGTGCAGCGCCTACGCGCCCGTTCCAGCGTGGTGCTGACCAGCGCTGCCAGTGTGCTGGCCGACAACGCCCGCATGACCGTGCGCGGTGACGAGTTGGGCCTGGACCCCGAAACCACCGCCCTGGCGCTCAGCCGCACACCGCTGCGCGTGCTGGTCGATGGCCGCCTGCGCCTGCCACTGGATGCACCGTTCTTCCAGGCCGGCCCGGTGCTGGTGGTGACGGCTGTCGCAGATGACCCGCGCTATGCCGCTGCCGGCCACGAGTTGCTCAGCCTGCCGGGTGACAATGGCCAGGTCGATCTGCCTGCGCTGCTGCAAGCCCTGGCGGCCCGTGGCGTCAACGAAATCCTGCTGGAAGCCGGTGCGGGCCTGGTGGGTGCTTTTGCCCGGCAAGGCCTGGTCGACGAGTTCCAGCTGTTCGTCGCCGGCACTATCCTCGGCTCCAACGCCCGCCCGTTGCTGGACTGGCCGCTGGACAAGATGAGCGAAGCACCGCGGCTGAAAATTACCGAAATGCGCGCAGTGGGCGATGACTGGCGGGTCACGGCCATCCCCCTGCCGGCGCCCGGCGTATAATGCCGGGCTTGCCCCGTGCAAACCGTTTTTGAGGAAGACCCCATGTTCACCGGCATCATCGAATCCATCGGCACCATCCGCAGCCTCAACCCCAAGGGTGGCGACGTGCGCGTCTACGTCGAAACCGGCAAGCTCGACCTGGGTGACGTCAAGCTCGGCGACAGCATCGCCGTCAACGGTGTGTGCCTGACCGCTGTCGAACTGCCGGGTGACGGCTTCTGGGCCGACGTCAGCGTCGAAACGCTCAAGCGCACCGCGTTCATCGACCTCAAGAGTGGCAGCAAGGTCAACCTGGAAAAGGCCCTGACCCCCACCACCCGCCTGGGCGGGCACCTGGTCAGCGGCCACGTCGACGGTGTTGGTGAAATCATCTCGCGCAGCGATAACGCCCGCGCCATCCAGTTCCGCGTGCGTGCCCCCAAGGAACTGGCCAAGTACATCGCCCACAAGGGTTCGATCACCGTCGACGGCACCAGCCTGACGGTCAATGAGGTCAATGGCGCCGAGTTCGAGCTGACCATTGTCCCGCACACCCTGTCCGAAACCATCATGGCCGACTACCGCGCAGGGCGTCGGGTAAACCTTGAGGTCGACCTGCTGGCCCGTTACCTGGAGCGCTTGCTGCTGGGTGACAAGGCCGCTGAACCGAGCAAGGGCAGTGGCATTACCGAAAGCTTCCTGGCCGCCAACGGCTTCTTGAAATCCTGATTGAGAAGGGGGTGCCGCGTGGCGCTCAACAGCATCGAAGAACTGGTCGAAGACATCCGCCAGGGCAAAATGGTCATCCTCATGGATGACGAAGACCGCGAAAACGAAGGCGACATCATCATGGCAGCCGAGTGCTGCCTGCCCGAGCACATCAACTTCATGGCCAAGCACGCCCGTGGCCTGATCTGCATGCCGATGACCCGCGAGCGTTGCGAAACGCTGAAGCTGCCGCTGATGGCGCCGCGCAACGGCTCGGGCTTCGGCACCAAGTTCACCGTGTCGATCGAAGCCGCCGAAGGCGTCACCACCGGCATTTCCGCCGCTGACCGCGCCCGCACCGTGCAGGCTGCCGCCGCCAAGGATGCCAAGGCCGAAGACATTGTCAGCCCAGGCCACATCTTCCCGCTGATGGCCCAGCCTGGCGGTACCCTGGCGCGCGCCGGCCACACCGAAGCCGCCTGCGACCTGGCGCGCATGGCCGGTTTCGAGCCAAGCGGCGTCATCTGCGAAGTGATGAACGACGACGGCACCATGTCGCGCCGCGCGGAGCTGGAAGTGTTCGCCGCCGAGCACGGCCTGAAGATCGGCACCATCGCCGACCTCATTCACTACCGCATGATCCACGAACGCACTGTGCAGCGCGTTTCCGAACAGCCGGTGGAAAGCGAGCTGGGTGAGTTCAACCTGGTCACCTACCGCGACGCGGTGGAAGGCGACGTGCACATGGCCCTGACCCTGGGCAAGATCTGCGCTGAAGAGCCGACCCTGGTGCGCGTGCACAACATGGACCCGCTGCGCGACCTGCTGCTGGTCAAGCAGCCGGGCCGCTGGAGCCTGCGTGCGGCCATGGCTGCCGTGGCCGAGGCCGGCAGCGGCGTGGTGCTGCTGCTGGGCCACCCGCTGGACGGCGACGTGCTGCTGGCGCACATCCGCGAAAGCGCGGGCGATGCGCCGGCCAAGGCACCGACCACCTACAGCACCGTGGGTGCCGGTTCGCAGATCCTGCGGGACCTCGGTGTGCGCAAGATGCGCCTGATGAGTTCGCCGATGAAGTTCAATGCGATATCCGGATTCGATCTGGAAGTTGTAGAATACGTGCCCTCCGAGTGACTTGAGGCGGCAGTGACGCCCTCCAGCTCGAGTCCATACCCCTGTCGAGGCCGCCAGCATGCGGCCTCGCTCTTGAAGATGAGAATATCGGAATGACCCTGAAGACCATCGAAGGTACCTTCATCGCCCCCAAAGGTCGCTATGCTTTGGTGGTTGGCCGCTTCAACAGCTTCGTCGTCGAAAGCCTGGTAAGCGGTGCCGTTGATGCCCTGGTACGCCACGGTGTCAGCGAAAGCGACATCACCATCATCCGTGCCCCGGGTGCATTCGAAATCCCGCTGGTGGCACAGAAGGTCGCCCAGCAAGGCGCCTACGACGCGATCATTGCCCTGGGCGCCGTGATCCGTGGTGGTACCCCGCACTTCGAATACGTGGCGGGCGAATGCACCAAGGGCCTGGCCCAGGTGTCCATGGAGTTCGGTGTTCCGGTGGCCTTCGGCGTACTGACCGTCGACTCCATCGAGCAAGCCATCGAGCGTTCCGGCACCAAGGCCGGCAACAAAGGTGCTGAAGCTGCCCTGTCCGCTCTGGAAATGGTCAGCCTGCTGGCGCAGTTGGAGGCCAAGTGATTAGCGACGAAAGCGATCGTTTCAACCCGCGCGATCCAAAACCTGCGGATGCCGGCAAACCCTCGAAGAGCGCCAAGCGCCGCGAAGCCCGCAAGCTCGCGACCCAGGCCCTCTACCAGTGGCACATGGCCCAGCATTCGCTGAACGAGATCGAAGCGCAGTTCCGGGTGGATAACGATTTCACCGATGTCGACGGTGCCTATTTCCGCGAGATCCTGCATGGGGTCCCGGCAATCAAGGGCGAAATCGACAAGGCGCTGGTGCCTTGCATGACTATCGCACTGGAAGAGCTCGACCCGGTCGAACTGGCCGTGCTGCGTCTGTCCACCTGGGAACTGATCAAGCGCGTCGATGTGCCTTACCGCGTCGTGATCAACGAAGGTGTCGAGCTGGCCAAGGTCTTCGGTGCCACCGATGGCCACAAGTTCGTCAACGGCGTGCTGGACAAGCTCGCTCCGGCCCTGCGTGAAGCAGAAGTCAAGGCGAACAAGCGCTGATTCCGGCGCTGCCTGCCCATGGGTGAGTTCGAGCTGATCAACCATTACTTCGCCGCCGCGCCCTGTGCGCAGGGCGGCGAGGGCGTGGCACTGGGGATCGGTGACGACTGCGCCCTGCTGCAGCTTCCCCCAGGCGAGCAACTGGCGGTGTCGACCGATACCCTGGTCGCCGGGGTGCACTTTCCTGCGGCCTGCGATCCGCTTCTGCTGGGCCAGCGCTCGTTGGCCGTGGCGGCCAGTGACCTGGCGGCCATGGGCGCGACCGCAATCGGCTTCACCCTCGCCCTGACCCTGCCGGATGTTGGCCCAGACTGGCTGGCCGCCTATGCGGACGGCCTAAGCCGCATGGCCCATCGCTGCCGCATGAGCCTGATCGGGGGGGATACCACCCGGGGGCCGCTGAGCATCACCGTTACCGTGTTCGGCCGCGTGCCGGCTGGCCAGGCGTTGCGCCGCAGCGGTGCACGGCCAGGCGACTTGCTGTGCGTCGGCGGTGTGCTGGGCAAGGCCGCCGGTGCATTGCCGCTGGTGCTGGGTGAGCGCGAGGCACCCGCCGAGCTGGCTGAGCCGCTGCTTGCCCATTACTGGTCGCCGATGCCGCAGCTCACCCTGGGCACGCTCCTGCGCGGCCAGGCTACCGCTGCCCTGGACATCTCCGATGGCCTGCTCGCAGATTGTGGGCATATCGCCAAGGCGTCCGGCGTGGCGCTGGAGGTGAACCTGGCCCAGGTGCCAGTGTCTCCTGCTGTAGAGGCGTTCCTCGGCCGCGAGGCGGCAGTGCAGGCTGCGCTTGCGGGTGGCGACGATTACGTGCTCGCCTTCACGCTGCCACCTGAGGCGCTGCCGCCCTTGGCCAACCTCGGTTTCGTCGAGGTGCACACCATTGGCCGCGTGCTCGAAGGGCAGGGTGTAACCTTGCGCGACGCGCAGGGCCGGGACATCACCCCCGTTCAGCGGGGCTATCAACACTTTAGGGAGACACCGTGACCGATCACCCCAACCAGGTGCCTGCGGAGTTCGTTCCGCCTTCGGTCTGGCGCAACCCGTGGCACTTCATCGCTTTCGGCTTCGGGTCCGGCACCTTGCCCAAGGCCCCGGGCACCTGGGGTTCGCTGGTGGCCATACCGTTCATCCCGTTGTGGCAGATGCTGCCCGACTGGGGGTACTGGCTGCTGCTCGGCGTGAGCATGCTGTTTGGCTTCTGGTTGTGCGGCAGAGTCGCCAATGACTTGCGCGTACACGACCATGAAGGCATTGTCTGGGATGAGATTGTCGGCATGTGGATCACCCTCTGGCTGGTGCCGGAAGGCTGGCAGTGGCTGCTGGCAGGGTTTCTGATGTTCCGCTTCTTCGACATCCTCAAGCCGTGGCCGATCCGCTGGATCGACCGTCACGTGCACGGGGGCGTCGGCATCATGCTCGACGATATCCTGGCCGGTGTGTTCGCGTGGCTGGGCATGCAGGTTCTGGTGTGGGCGGTTGCCTGAAACAGGGAGCGCGTGAATGGCCATAAGGACTGTGCTGCTGGCAATTCTGCTGAGTGTTGCCCCGTGGGTGAACGCTGCTGACGGTGTGCCGAAGCAGATCCACCTGGTCAGCGAGGAGTGGCTTGATTACACCAACGCCGACGGTAGCGGGATCGCCTGGGACGTGCTGCGCAAGGTGTTCGAGCCGGCCGGGGTCAAGGTGGTGACCCAGAGCGCGCCCTACAGCCGGGCGGTCGGGCTGGTCAAACGCGGCGAAGCCGATGCCTGGGTCGGCTCGTACAAGGACGAGAACGACGACAACCTGTACCCGCGCTGGCACTTCGACATGGACCATATCTACGCCCTGGGGCTGGCCAGCAAGCCTGTTCCGACTCCAGAGAACGTTGGCAAATACCGCCTGGCCTGGGTACGAGGCTATGACTACGGCAGCTACCTGCCGGATGTGCATGAGTTTCGTGAGATTCAGCGCCGCGAAGGCATCTTGCCGATGCTCGAGCATGACCGTGTGGACTTCTACATCGATGCACAGACCGAAGTCGATTATGTGCTGAGCCAGTCTTCGCAGCCCGAGCGCTTCCGTCGTACCCATGTGGCCGAACTTCCGCTGTACCTGGCTTTTGCCCGAAGCGACCAGGCCAAGGCCCTGCGCAACCTGTTCGACAAGCGCATGGCCGAATTGGTGCGCAGTGGCGAGCTGAAGCCGATTTTCGAACATTGGAAGCAGCCCTATCCGTTCACTGCGGACAGTCGCCCCCATTGAGAGAGGGGCGCTTTTGGCCCCATCATCGCTGCTAAGCATCGAACTTTTCGATCTTAACCCACCGTATTCAGCCCGCCCACAGCCTGCAACTGGCTGATACAATCGGCCCACGAGAAATTTTCAACTTATTCCAGGAGCACAACGTGCCCGTCGTCTTTGTTGCCGCCTCTAAACTCCCGACTCCCTTCGCGACCTTCACCATGCATGGCTTTCTCGACGAAGCCACTGGCCGTGAGCACGTGGTGCTCAGCCTGGGTGACATCGCGGACGGCCAGCCGGTGCTGGGGCGCCTGCACTCCGAGTGCCTGACCGGCGATGCCCTGTTCAGCCAGCGTTGCGACTGTGGTTCGCAGCTGGAAGCCGCACTGCAGGCCATCGCCCGTGAAGGCCGTGGCGTGCTGCTGTACCTGCGCCAGGAAGGCCGTGGCATTGGCTTGCTGAACAAGATCCGCGCCTACGAGCTGCAAGATGGCGGCGCCGACACCGTCGAAGCCAACGAGCGCCTGGGCTTTGCCGCCGATCAGCGTGACTACGCCATGTGCCTGCCGATGCTGGAACACCTGGGCGTGAAGTCGCTGCGCCTGATGACCAATAACCCGCGCAAGGTCAAAGCCCTGACCGACATGAACATCGTGGTTGCCGAGCGTGTGCCGCTGCACACCGGCCACAACCCACACAACCGCTACTACCTGGCGACCAAGGCCGGCAAACTGGGCCACATGCTGGGCAACGAACACAAGGGCGAGGCGCCCCAGGCGTGACCCGCGCCGAGGTCAAGCAGCGCCTGGCGCTGGCCTGGTGGCAGTACCTGGCAGTGGGCCTGGTGCCGCTGCCGGTGATGGCCTGGGCCTTTGGTGGCGGTGACGCACTGATCCCGGTGCTGGCCATGCCACTGTTCATTGCCGGCGCGGCGACCATGTTCCTCAGCCTGCCGCGTTTCGGGGCTTACAAGCGTGCGCTGATCGCCACTTCCAAGGTACTTGGCACGGGCGAAGAGCCCGCCGCCTGGATCGAACTGGCGCGGGTTCGGCGCATGGCCATGCTGTACGCCTGCTTTCCGGCCTGGGTTGCCGCGCTGTCGGTGCTGGTCGGCCTCGAAGCGGTGCCGCAGATCCTGCTGGCGCTGTCCACCGTGGTGGTGCTGTACCTCTATCGCATTCCGCGTCAGCTCGGTTAATGCGTCTGCTGGCTGGCCTTCTGGTGCTGGTAGCCTGCACCGCACTGGCCGCTGAACCCATGCGGGTCGTCAGTCTGGCACCGTCGATGACCGAAATCATGCTCGAGCTGCAGGCCGACGACCTGCTGGTGGGTGTGCTCGACGGTGGCGAACGGCCGGCGGCGCTGCGCGACCTACCCTCGGTCGGGCGCCAAGGGCAACTGGACATGGAGCGCCTGCTCAGCCTGCGCCCCGACCTGTTGCTGCTGTGGCCTGGCAGCGTGCCGCCCGCCCAGCGCGACCAGCTCAAGCGCCTGGGCATTGCCACTTTCAGTGCCGAACCCCATGACATCGAGCAACTGATTGAACAGATCGAGGCCATTGCCGGGCGCATCGGGCGTGCCGAGCAAGGCCATGCGTACGCTCAAACCCTGCGCAATCGGCTGCAGCAGTTGCGCCAGCAGTACCGGCGAGACGAGCCCTTGCAGGTGTTCTATCAAGTGTGGGATCGGCCGTTGTACACCTTGGGTGGCCGGCAGGTGGTCAGCGACGCCTTGGCCGTGTGCGGGGCGCGCAATGTGTTCGCCGACCTCAGTCAGCCAGCGCCGCAGGTGAACGTGGAGTCTGTACTGCTGCGTAATCCGCAGGTCATCCTGGCGGGCGATCAAGTACAGCTGGAGAGCTGGAAGGCCTGGCCGCAACTGCGTGCGGTTGCCGATGGCCGCCTGCTGGTGGTGCCCGACAAGGGGCTAGAGCGGCCCAGCGGGCAGATGATCGAAGCCACCGCCCGCCTGTGCGCGTTGCTCGCGTCTAAAGCACCGGCGTCCAGGTAACGCTGAACAGCAGCGTGCGGCCTTCTTCGCGGTACGGGTGGGAGGTGCCTTCATAGCTGTAAAGGGCACGGTTGTAGGCGCGGTCCAGCAGGTTATCCAGCTTTGCTTCCAGTTTCACTTCATCCGTGGCTGCCCAGCTACCGCGCAAACCGAGCAGGCCATAGCCGCCGATGCGGTTTCGGTTGGCTTCATCGTCATAGCTGCTGCTGACCGCTTGCCAGCTTGCCCCCACGCTGAAACGGCCCAGTTCACGGTCCAGGTCCAGGCTCAGTGTGCGGCGGGCACGGCGGGCGAGGGTGTGGCCACTGTCGCGGTCACGTGGGTCGATCAGTGCCAGGCCCAGCTGGCTGCGCCACGCCCCCCATTGTTGCGCCAAGGCCATTTCGAAGCCGTTGATGCGCGCCGAGGCGACGTTGCGCGGTATCGAGTCCTGGCCGAACACGATCGCATCGCGCAAATCAGTGCGGTACAGCGAGGCTTCCAGGCGGCTGTCTGTTGTCAGCTGGCTGCGCCATTGCAGCTCGTAGCTTCTGGAATGTTCGGGGTCCAGGTCCGGGTTGCTGAACTGAGGGTAATACAGGTCATTGAAGGTTGGCGCCCGAAAGCCTTCGCTGTAGGACAGCAGCACGTCGTTCTGCGCATTCAACGGTACGGTCAGGCTGCCGCTCCAGGTGGTCTGGCCGCCGAACTGCTGGTTACGGTCATGGCGCACGCCCACTTCGGTGGAAAACTGCTCGCCCCGGTAACGGTGCTGTAGGAAGACGGCACGGTTCCAGCGGCTGTCCTCGGTGAAATCGGTGCTGGCGTGCACGCGGTCTTCGTACCAGTCGCCGCCGAGCAGCAGGCTGTGTTGCTCGCCCAGCGCAAGGTCGTTCTGCCAGGTGACCTGGTCCCGGTAGGTGTTGAACACAAAGCGTTCGGCGCTGAGCTTGTCGCGCTTGTCGTCACGGTTTTCGCTGTGGGCCAGTTCCAGCCGCGAATGCCAGGTTTCGGTAAGCTGGGCATCGAAGTAACTGCCCAGGCTGCTGACGCTGAAATCGGTGTAGGGCTTTTGCCCGAAGCTTTCAAAGGTGACCGGGTCGAAACCGCCGAACGGGTTGTCGTACTCGCTACGGCCGCGGCTATCGAGCAGGTTCAGGCCGGCCTCGAAACGCTCGTCAAAAGTGTGGCTCAGGCTCAGGTTCAGCGACTTGTTGCGGTAGGCATCGTGGTCACCATCGCTGGTGAAAGACGGCCCGGTCGAGTCGATGCCGGCAGTTTCATCCAGGCTGGCGCCCAGGTTGAAGCGGGTCGCATCGTTGCCGCCAGAAAGCCCCAGGCTGCGTTGGAATGTCTGGTTGCTGCCAGCGGCCAGGCGCAGGCGCGGCTGCAGGCCGGGGCCATTACTACGGCGGG
>CAACWQ010000072.1_pt1 | contig 45084 bp, 49 predicted proteins | sample 2275681 | NCBI WGS metagenome assembly CAACWQ01 (sample SAMEA5312463, study PRJEB27640) | indoor metagenome | biome: indoor environment; feature: controlled; material: polymer furnished wood metals | place: Austria | collected 2011-04-21
GCACTGCGGGGAAGGTCGAACCCGAGTCGATCCTGAGTGAAGACGCCATCGACCTGCTCGCCACCAAGCTGCGCACACCATTGCAAATCCAACTGCACCTCAGCATGGCATTGGAAGCCGGCTACCTGACTGGCGAGAAACCCGTCTCGGCGGAGCTGGTGGAATCAGTGCTGTCGCGTCAACTGGATGATCTGGAACCGACCCTGACGCGCCACGGTTACCGCATCAAGGATCTGGTAGATCAGTTCGACGCCAGACCCAATGAGATCAAGGCGCTGTTCAGCAACGCGCTCGATCCGGCGCGCGCCGCTGAGCTGCGCGACAAGATGCTGGCGGCGGGGCTGCCGATCTGAGCGCTGGGAAATTGTACGTTTTGGGGTTTTGGGTTTGGGGAGCAACGGAATAGAAAGTGCACTTAAGCCCTGCCATCTCCTCTCAGCGCCATAATCTAGGTCCTTCTCAACTCCATTCCCCCCTTGATTCCGTACTTAAATACGGAAGTAGAGTCGAATCGTGGGCTGAAAACCTGAGAGGAGATTGCTGTTATGAAATACCTAAGACTGCTGCTGATAGTTGGTTCGACTCTGCTGTCATCCACCGTATGGGCCGAGAACGGAGCCGATCGAGCGCTTGAGTGGAGGGCCGCTATGCACGACAAGGCTGAGGCGGCCTTGGTGGCGGAAACCGCCAAGAAGATTGAGCAACTGGGGGCCACGGCGGCTGGCCGTGTCGAAGAGCAGCCCGCCTGTCCACCTGCAAGGTAGGACATGAGCGACTGCTGCACGATCCGCTCGACCAGGCTCAGCGTGAGCCTGCCCTGATGAGGCGCAAGTGCAAATAGCAGTACCAATCTGTGGCCTTTGCAATTGCTCCTTTGGCCATTCAGCGGCGCTCATTGAGCGCCGCTTTTTTCCAAGCTCAAGCCGACAAACAGGGGCGCCTCACAAAACTGGAGATCGTAGGTCAGCACGGCTCTTTGTTTCCATGCAGCGAAACGATCAGCGGACAGGAAACAGTCCCGTGACTCGCACAACAGTCGTGAACCAGCCGCGCCAAGACTGACTCGATCCGCTGCAAATCCGCGAGTTTCCCACGTACATCCTCGAGCTTCTGCTCGGCGAGCACACGCGCTTCGTCGCAGTGAGCGCCGTCATCCAGCCTCAACAGTCCGGCCACTTCATCGAGGCTAAAGCCCAGTCGTTGCGCGGATTTCACGAATTTCACCCGTGCGACATCCGCCTCGCCGTAGCGGCGAATACTGCCGTAGGGCTTGTCCGGCTCGGGCAACAGCCCCTTGCGTTGATAGAACCGGATGGTTTCCACGTTGACCCCGGCCGCCTTGGCAAAGGCGCCGATGGTCAGGCTGTCCACAGAGTTTTCCACAGTGCTTGATTCCGTACTTGACTACGGAAGTAACCTTAAACCATCGCTCACATGCTCAAAAGGAGAAATGCATGTCTGAACCGTCAAACGGGCGCGCCCCTCTTGTCGCCGGGGGGCTCGCTGCGATTCTCGCGTCGACTTGCTGTCTTGGGCCGTTGGTTCTGATCGCACTGGGATTCAGCGGGGCCTGGATCGGCAACCTGACCGTGCTGGAACCTTACCGCCCGATCTTCATCGGCGGGGCGTTGGTCGCGCTGCTTTTCGCCTACCGGCGCATTTTTCGCTCGGCTCAAGTCTGCAAACCGGGCGAGGCTTGCGCTATCCCCCAGGTTAGCAGCACTTACAAGTTGCTCTTCTGGGTGGTGGCGGCATTGGTGCTGATCGCACTCGGCTTCCCCTACATCCTTCCCTTGTTCTACTGATCAGGAGTTCGCCATGAAAAGGCTGTTCGCATCCTTCGCCCTTGCCATCCTCGTCGCTGCGCCCGCCTGGGCGGCCACGCAGACCGTCACCCTGTCAGTGCCCGGCATGACCTGCGCCGCCTGCCCGATTACGGTGAAGAAGGCGTTGACCAAGGTCGATGGCGTGACCAAGGCGGAAGTAAGTTTCGAGAACCGCGAGGCCATCGTCACCTTTGACGATACCAAGACCAATGCCCCGGCGCTGACCAAGGCGACCGAGGACGCAGGCTATCCGTCCAGCGTCAAGCAATAGGAGGGAGTTCCGATGGCAAATCCGCTCAATCTGTTCACTCGGATCGGTGACAAAGCCGGTTCCGTCGGCGTGCTGGTTTCTGCCATAGGCTGCGCCACGTGTTTTCCCGCCCTTGCCAGCCTGGGTGCCGCGTTCGGTCTGGGCTTTTTGAGCCAGTGGGAAGGCCTGTTCATCACCACGCTGCTGCCCCTGTTTGCCGGACTGGCTCTGGTCGTCAATGCCCTCGGCTGGCTCAATCATCGGCAGTGGCGACGGACTGCGCTCGGCCTGATCGGCCCTGTCCTGGTGCTGGCAGCGGTGTTTTTTATGCTGGCTCACGGCTGGCGGAGCGGCTGGCTGCTCTATATCGGCCTGGCCCTCATGCTTGGGGTGTCCATATGGGATCTGGTGTCGCCCGCCAACCGCCATTGTGGGCCGGACGCCTGTCCAACTCCGCAGAAACAGTGATGCCGACAAGAGACCCATCTGAAGGAGTAACGCTATGACCGAATTGCAAATCGTTGGCATGACCTGCGCATCCTGTGTCGAGCATGTGAAAGATGCCTTGGAGAAGATTCCCGGCGTGCACCAGGCGGATGTTTCCTACGCCAGCGGGAAGGCCGAATTGACGGTCGACAAGGGCGTAAGCCGTGAACAAATGCAGGCCGCCGTCGAGGCACTGGGGTATCGAGCGGCGTTCGAAGATTCCACGATACAACCCCGTCCTGGCCTGCTCGACAAGGCGCGGGGCTGGTTGAGCGGCAGCATTGGCGCCGGGAAAGATGGCGACAGGCTCCACGTTGCGGTCATCGGCAGCGGTGGCGCCGCCATGGCGGCCGCACTCAAGGCGGTGGAAGGCGGTGCCCGCGTCACCTTGATCGAGCGTGGCATCATCGGCGGCACCTGCGTCAACGTGGGCTGCGTGCCCTCCAAGATCATGATTCGTGCCGCGCATGTTGCCCATCTGCGCCGCGAGAGTCCGTTCGACGCGGGGCTATCCGCCACGACGCCGACCGTCCTGCGCGAACGGCTGCTCGCGCAGCAGCAAGGTCGTGTGGACGAACTGCGCCACGCCAAGTACGAAGGCATTCTGGAAAACAATCCGGCGATCAGCCTGGTGCGCGGCACCGCCCGTTTCCAGGACGGCCACACGCTCAGCGTGGAACTGGCCGAGGGCGGCGAGCGCATCGTTGCCTTCGACCGCTGCCTGATCGCCACCGGCGCGAGCGCGGCCGTTCCGCCGATTCCCGGTCTCAAGGACACGCCCTACTGGACCTCGGACGAGGCACTGGCGAGCGACACCATTCCGGAACGGCTCGCCGTGATCGGCTCCTCGGTGGTAGCGGTGGAACTGGCACAAGCCTTCGCCCGGCTGGGCAGCCGGGTCAGCATCCTGGCGCGCAGCTCGCTGTTCTTCCGCGAAGACCCGGCCATCGGCGAAGCGGTGACGGCGGCCTTCCGTATGGAGGGCATCGAAGTGCTGGAGCAGACGCAAGCCAGCCAGGTATCCCACGCCGACGGCGAGTTCGTCCTGAGCACCAACCATGGCGAGTTGCGCGCCGACCAGTTGCTCGTCGCCACCGGACGCACACCCAATACCCGAGGCATGAATCTGGAAGGTGCCGGCGTGAAGCTGGATCAGCGCGGTGGCGTGGTGATCGACCAGGGCATGCGCAGCAGCGCAGCGGATATCTATGCGGCCGGCGACTGCACCGACCAGCCGCAGTTCGTCTACGTCGCGGCTGCCGCAGGCACCCGCGCGGCGATCAACATGACCGGCGGCGAGGCGAAGCTTAATCTCGACGCCATGCCGGCCGTGGTATTCACCGATCCACAGGTGGCCACCGTCGGTTACAGCGAAGCGGAAGCGCACCACGCCGGCATTGAAACCGACAGCCGCACCTTGACCCTGGACAACGTGCCACGAGCGTTGGCTAACTTCGACACGCGAGGTTTCATCAAGCTGGTCGCCGAAGCGGGCTCCGGCCGGCTGCTGGGCGTGCAGGCGGTGACTCCGGAAGCGGGCGAGATCATCCAGACCGCCGCCATTGCCATCCGCGCCCGGATGACGGTGCAGGAACTCGCCGATCAATTGTTCCCCTATTTGACGATGGTCGAGGGCCTGAAACTAGCTGCGCAAACCTTCACGAAGGACGTCAAACAATTGTCCTGCTGCGCAGGGTAATGAGAGAGCGAGGTTGAAGCATGAGCAACACGGCAGGCGATCTCGGTGGGTGCGACAGCCTACGCAAGACATGGCAGGTGATCGGCTTATGGGTGCTGCCTGCCGTCGCGGCGACGATAGCGATTGTTCTGGCGGATCGACGCCCCGCGTTGTTCCTGGCAGCGAGCGCCGCGCTGGCCGTGATGGGCGGCGCCTGCCTGGTCAACGCCGCGCGCTGTCGCCGACTTCACTGCTACATCACGGGGCCTTACTTCCTGTTGCTCGCGCTTGGTGCGCTGCTGGTTTATGTGTTTGACCAAAACGGCGAGCATCTCTCCAGACTGTGGCTGCTACTGGCACTGGGTACTACACCGTTGCTCCTCTGGCTACCTGAGCGCCTGGCCGGAAGGAAATATCTGAGTGCCCCAGTTTGCGGAGAAGGCCGGGAGTGTCGGTGATGAATGCCTACACGATATCCAGATTGGCCGAGGACGCGGGCGTCAGCGTGCATGTGGTGCGCGACTATGTGCTGCGTGGCTTGCTGCACCCCGCGCGGCGCACGGACAGCGGTTACGGCATTTTCGACGAGCAATCCCTGATGCGGCTGCGCTTCGTGCGTGCCGCCTTCGAGTCCGGTATCGGGCTCGACGAATTGGCGCGGCTCTGCCGGGCGCTCGATGCGGACGATGGCTCCGACGTGATCGGCTGTGTCGAGCGTTTGCTCCGGCAAATCGCGGCACGACAGGCGGCTTTAGCCGTAGTGGAAACGCAGTTGGCCGGGCTGACCCACTGCGCCGACGAAGGTCATGCCCATGCGTAACGCCGACCAAGCCGAATCGACCAAGGTCTCCCGCTCACGCGCTTATACCTGGGGCGTGCTCGCCGCGCTCACCTGCCCCTGTCATCTACCGGTGCTGGCATTGCTACTTTCGGGGACAGCGGCCGGGGCCTTCGTCAGCGAACATATGGGTGTCGCCGTGCTTGCGCTGGCCGTTCTCTTCTGCCTCTTCCTGCGAGCGGCACTGCGGACCTTTCGGGAGCGGCCGTGATCCGCTCAGACCACTGCGCGGTCTCCGCTGCCGAGTTGCGGCAGACTTGGGAGCGCCGGGAATTCTTCTGCACTACCGGCCGCAGGTCGATCTGCGCACAGGTTCGATCACGGGTGCGGAAGCGTTACTAGGTTTTCTTGGACGATGGAGGAACCCCATCATGAACGCAAACAACACCCCTACCATCAGCTGCTGCGAATGTTGCAAGGACATTCCCCTTGACGCCGCGCTTACGCCGGAAGGTTCCGAGTACGTCGTGCACTTCTGTGGCCTGGAGTGCTATCAACGCTTTATGTCTCGCGCGGATAAGAGGGCGGCATTCGAGCCTGATAGCCCCTACACACAAAAGGTCAGTACCCGTCACGACGACTAATTCGCTTTGCCTCTGGAAAGTGGCTCTGGTTAATTGCAGAAAGCGTGAGCCCACGATGATGGAATGCAAGCCGACGCAGCTGAATGCAAGCTCACTCGCAGTTAATGTGAGCCCGGCTGCTCCGTCAGTTGCAGTTAATCTGAGCCGGGAATCGCATTGATTGCGAGCGCGGCCGATTTCAAACGCGAGCCGTTACAACTAGCTTTCTGCGTCGGCAATCGCGTCAGTACATCCTTGAGATATGCGTACGGATCATGCCCGTTCATGCGTGCCGACTGGATCAAACTCATGATCGCTGCCGCTCGTTTGCCACTGCGCAGAGACCCGGCGAACAACCAATTGGAGCGCCCAAGCGCCCATGGTCTGATCGTGTTCTCCACCGGGTTGTTGTCGATGGGTACGGCACCATCATCCAGGTAGCGCATCAGCGCTACCCAGCGTTTCAAGCTGTAATCCAGAGCCTTGGCCGTGGCCGACCCCTCGGGCACGAGGTCGCGCTGAGCCAGCATCCATTCATGTAACTTCTGTGCAATGGGCGCCGCTATTTCTTGGCGTAATCGCCACCGTTCTTCATCGCACATGTCTTTGGCCTGCCGTTCGACTTCGTACAGCCCGCCGATTGAGTGCAGCGCTTGTTCGGCCAACTGGCTTTTGTTCGCTGCATGCAGGTCGAAGAACTTACGGCGGGCATGCGCCATGCAGCCGATTTCGGTGATATCCAGGTCGAAGCTGGCCTTGTAACCCGCGAAGTCATCACAGACCAGCTTGCCGTTCCAGGTGCCCAGGAAGTTGCGCGCATGTTCGCCGGCGCGGCTGGGGCTGAAGTCGTAGACCACCGCCTTGAGGGCCGAGTAAGGCGTCGTGCAATAAGCCCAGACATAAGCTCGATGCGTTTTCTTCTCTCCGGGAGCCAGCATCTGCACCGGAGTTTCATCGGCATGCACGACTCGCTGAGCCAGCACCGCTTCGCGCAGTGCATCCACCAGCGGTTGTAGCTGTACGCCAGTTTGGCCCACCCATTGAGCCAGCGTTGAACGCGGGATCGCCAGGCCTGCACGGCCAAAGATCTTTTCTTGCCGGTACAGCGGCAGATGGTCAGCGAATTTGGCTACCATCACATGCGCCAGTAGGCCTGCGGTCGGGATGCCCTTGTCGATCACCTGGGCCGGCACCGGTGCTTGGATCAGTGTTTCGCACTGGCGGCAGGCCCACTTTCCACGTACATGCTGCTCAACGGTAAACACGCCAGGTGTGTAATCCAGCTTCTCGCTAACGTCTTCGCCGATGCGCTGAAGCTGGCACCCGCAGACACACTGGGTGTTCTCTGGCTCGTGACGAATGACGGTACGTGGGAACTGCGGCGGTAGCGGCGCGCGCTTGGGCTTTTGGCGGGGTTCGTCCGACGTTGGGGCGGGACGAAGCGCGTTCAGTTCTGCCTCGATAGCCTCAAGGTCGGTGTTGAGCAAGTCATCCAGCAAGCTGCCTTGCGCTGGGCTGATCTGCTCGCTGCGCTTGGCGAACTTGTGGCGCTTGAGGATGGCAATCTCGTGAGAGAGCTGCTCGATGATCGTCTCGTCACGATGGATTTTTCGCGCCATGGTGTCGACCTTCGACAGCAACTGCGCAGCGAGTGCGCGCAGTTGTTCGGGTGTCATTTGGGCGAGATTGGGCGAGGAAGTCATGCCGTGGATTTTACCAAAGCGATCCACCTGCCACAGCTGAAAAGCAAGGCTAAATCACTGTGATTGCGCCGTTAGCGCCAACTCGCTGCCATGGCAAACCGAGCACCAGCGCTTCAAGTTGTTCAGCGTCGAGCCCAACTTCCAAGCCGCGATGAGTGCCAGGCCAGTGAAACTTGCCTTGGTTCAAACGCCTCGCGGCAAGCCAGATGCCCACGCCATCGTGCACCAGCACCTTCATCCGGTTGGCCCGGCGGTTGGCGAACAGATAAGCGCAGTGCGGCTTCGCCGCACCGAACACAGCGACCACGCGGGCCAACGCAGTTTCGGTGCCGGCGCGCATGTCCATGGGCTCGGTGGCTAGCCAGATGGCGTCGATGCGCATCATTGCGAGAGGCTGCGGATAAAACGTGCGCAGCCGTCCGGGTCGGAGATGGGCCATTTTACCGTGATGGATTTGTCGCCCAGCGACAGTGCGATGACCACGGCTTCATCAGCTTGCCGTTTAGGAATCGGTTGCAGCGGTACAAACGCGGGAAGTGGCGCGACGGGTTTATCACGGTAAATCGGCAGCCACTTGCGAATCACGTTGGCATTGATGCCGTGGCTGATGGCGACGCTGGAAACTGAGGCACCGGGTTTCAGGCATTCCTGCACGACCTGGGCCTTAAAGGGTTTGGGATAGGAGCTTCGTTGGCGCATGGAAATCCTAGCGATAAGGGTGATCGCGTCCGCTTAAAATAGGCGGACACCATCGCCCTTGTTTCCGGATTTCTGAAGGTGTGTTCTCTGGCCGCTTACTTAGCTGCAACTGCAACGCATCATCGACATGAGGTAGCTAGCCTCATGCAGATTCTCGGTATCGCTGACCAAGAACGAGACGCCGCGATCAAGGCCGCCTCTGACGATCAGAGACAGGTCAAGTTGATGCACGACCGCATCGCTTACCTAAACGTGCTCATGGAGACATGGGCTACTGGCGACGATGCGACGGCAGCAGTCGTGAAACAAGCCCTCCAGAGGGATCGTAATCTCTTCTCATAGTCAGTTATTAGCACCCAACTGCAAGCAGCGATTAGATTTGATTAGTAAGAGATTAGCAGCCTCCCGTGCTACGGCCGACACCCTATTCCTACTGGGCTGGAGCGCGATTTTTCAAATCGTCCAAGGGGTGCTGGAACGGTAATGATGGGGGTATCAGAACGGCATTCTAAGGGTGCTAGAACGGTATTCAGGGGTGCTAGAACGGCATCGGTAGGAGTGCTGGAACGGTATCGACAGGGGTGCGGGAACGGCATCGGTAGGAGTGCTGGAACGGTATCGACAGGGGTGCTGGAACGGTATCGATAGGGGTCTGGAACGGTATCGATAGGGGTGCTGGAACGGTATCGACAGGGGGGCTGGAACGGCATCGGTAGGAGTACTGGAGCGGTATCGACAGGGGTGCTGGAACGGTATAAGTTGAAGGCTGGTACGTTACGAGCAGGAATGCTGAAACGGTACCAGCGGGACTGAGACGCTATCAACGCTTCTTATCTAAGTTCCGCTTTTGAGAGGCGCTAGGAGTCGTCTTAACTTGGATCAAATGAGCGTCAACAAGATAGCTAAACGGTCTACCAACATTTGCACTTGCTTGCTTTACTGCTTCAAGAGACTTCAGCAAGTCCTTTTTAAAATCAATCAAGGAGCTTGCTTGACTTCTGCACAGCCTATGCAAAGTTTCGATCTTAAGATCATATGGCCGTGCGTGACTGGAATAGAATCCATGTATCCACTTTGCAAGCGGCTTACCGCGCAGAGCATACCTTATTGACAAATCTACATCGGTGAATTGGTCTTCACGAAAAAACGCCCCGAGCTTCGGATTCAATCGTATGACATAAATTCGTTCACTTCGCTCATGATGATCACGATAAACCTCATGAATCAAGCTGCCTTCATATGCGTACCGACCAACCTTTACCTGCAAAGCCGTGGCTTTCAAGCGGCTGATGCTCAGGTCCAAGACACGACGATTTTTACCCGTGTCGGTTTTCCCCAAAACCTTCAAAAGGCGGTAGGCAGTAATTCTGCACTCCTCTCCCAACTCTTGCATTCGCGCCAAATGTAGAACTGCTGCCCAAACGTCCAAATCACCTTGATCAAGGAGAGCGCCTGTATAGAGGATACTGACACCACCTAGCGCGCTGACCTCCATTTGTTCAACATAAGGATGCGCCCCCTTCCTCATGGTTCCAAACAACGCCGATCTAAGAGCTACATTAGGTATACGCCTAACTGAGTCGGACCAGCTTGGTAGTGATTCACGCTTGGCTTCAACCTCGACCTCAACGTGCTTATCTTTCTCTTTTTCCTTACGCCTAGCAATAGAGCTCTTTCTAAGCTCCTCTATCTTGATATTGACGCGTGGTGGAAATGGCGGATTTGTAGCCATCGTCAACGAACAGCCGAACTGATTTTATCCGCTACCCAAGCTTGTACCTGCTCCGCCGGCCATGCCACAGAATTCGCTCCGAGAGAGATTCCGGGAGGAAAATCCCCAGCTCGAATCAAGCGGTAGATCTGAGACTTACTCAGCCCTACAAGGGCGCAGACTCCCGGCAGACGAAGCAACAAAGGTGATACAGACTGATTAGCCATCTATGGGACCTCCTGGGGCCGGTTTGGATGGCTATGAATTCAATGGCACCGCGATAGAGGAGTCATGGGGAACCCCAAACTCTCAGAGGGTTCCCCAAGATTTTCTACGGATAGCTCACACCTTTTTGCCGTTTTTAGGCCCAATCCCCATGTACTTCCGAAAAGTCTTATGACATGAGAGCATATCAACTTCCGCCTCCTGCGCAAGAAGTATCAAGTGAGAGCAAACATCAAATCCATCACGCGGCGGATTATTAAACAGATTGGCCAAGTTCTTAATCTTCTGAGCACGCTTTTCACCATGATAGTCCTTAGGTGGTTCACGATGAGCCTTGTCAACTGCCTTTATTACCTCAAGCAAACCCTTCATAACCTTAACGATGCTCCCTAACTCCTGCCGGCTAAACTCATCACCGCCCCCGACTTTATTTCCCTTCCCAGCCAATTTGTCACTTATCATAAAATCAGGAGACTCGAAACCTGCATTCAAAATCCACTCAGACAGGGCGGATTTTGAGAAATATACTACGCTAGCAGGGACACTTATTGACTGCTGGGCATCCTCACAATAACAATCCAAGTTATCTTTATCACTTTGTTGTGACGAGCAAAAAATATCGTAAAAGTACCTGCTCAACCCCTGAAAATAAATCACATGAGTTCTAGCTGAACGTTTATAGCCTCCAACAGACCCAACCCAGAAAATATCATTAACCGAGTCCGGACTAAATCGGTTCACACCGTACTCAATATATAATCTTTCAATCAATTCATACAATGCATATGCAGCTTCTTGAGGGCTAACCTTGTAGAATCGGGCGTACATCGGCGCCAGATCAGACAGGCGCATAGCGTCATCACTCACTGGGAACTCCATATTTATTCAATTGAAATCTAGGCAGCACCGCACGACAAAGCGTCTAAACGGTTGGCATACCACTGAAGCATTTCACGACGCCCTTCAAGGTATTGAGCGTGATTATAGGTACCGCGAATGCTGTTCTTATCCACATGCGCCAGCTGGGTCTCGACCCACTCACTACGATATCCCTGCTCATGCAGAGTGGTGGACATCGTGTGGCGGAATCCATGACCTGTCGCCTTACCGTCGTAACCAGAGCGTTTAAGCAACTGATTTATCGCAGCCTCGCTCATCGGCTTCGCGGGGTCATTACGACCAGGAAACGCAAGCGTATAACCACCTGTGATGCCTTCTAGTTCACGCAACGCAGTCACCGCTTGCGTCGACAAAGGGACTAGATGGGCTCGGCGCATTTTCATCCGCTGGGCTGGAATCGTCCAAAGTCCATTGTCGAGGTCAAACTCGGACCACGGCGCCCCTCTGAGCTCGGCAGTCCGTACACCCGTGAGAATTAGCAAACGGGTAGCAATTTTCACCACGTCATGCCCTGGGCACGCCTGGAAGCCTCGAATCAGATCTGGGATTTCCGCGATAGGAAGGAAGGGGTAGTGCCGGGAGGTAGGCGTTTGAAGTGCCCCTCCGATATCTGCAATGGGGTTGTACTCGACCCTGCCGGTGGCAATCGCAAAGCGGTACACCTCTTGGCAGCGCTGTCGAACCTTGCGTAGCTTTTCCAAAGCCCCACGCGACTCTATGCGGCGGAAGACCTGTAACCACTGCATAGGCTTGATCTCAGACAGAGGCAAGCTTCCAACCTGCGGAAAGATGTCCAGCTCAAAAGCCTCGATGACGTCAGTCGCATACCCTTCTGACCAGCGTGCAGACTTATGCTGATGCCACTCCAATGCGAGACTTTTGAAGGTATTGGCACGAGAAATTGCCGCCTGAGCCCGAGCGACCTTTCTCTCAAGGCCTGGATGCCGTCCCTGTGAAACCAGCTGGCGTGCATCAAACGCAAGCTGGCGAGCCTGCGCCAACGTAACGTTGTCGATAGTGCCCAAAGAAATGTGTGATTGCTTACCGTCCAGCCTGAAACGGAAGCGCCAAGACTTGCCGCCGGCGGCTCGAATCCAGAGGAATAAGCCACCTCCGTCAGCAAGGCCAAAGTCCTTTTCGCGGGGTGCGGCGTTCTTCACTTGCAGCACTGTCAAAGGCATGCGAGTACCTATAGATTATTGAACAGCACAAAGGTACTCGCAGGGGTACTCAGATAGCAAGCGCTGGGATGGGATCGGATGGCACCGCATGAAACAGAAAGCCCGCACTAGGCGGGCTTCTGAGGGGTTTCATGCGACTGCTTGGCACTGCATGAATCTATTGACTGGTGCCGGAGACAGGAATCGAACCTGCGACCTTCGCGTTACGAGTGCGCTGCTCTACCGACTGAGCTACACCGGCGTGTAGCGCAACGTACCACTGCTCACACCCGCAACGCAAACCCCTGTTTCCGCTAGTTTAATCCCTTACCCTCAAGCCCCGTTGCAACCCTTGGGCGCCAGGTCTTCCTCGATGTCGGTAGTACACACCCACCCACTGGCCGAGCGCGTCAAGGTCAGTGCCTTACCCACCACATTGGCCGGCGCATCCACCAGCGTACATTCAATTTTCCCGCTGCCATCCGCCGCCTTGCCTCCGGCGGTGATCGCACAATGCGTCGTGGCAGATTGGCCACCCAGTTCGGCCACGCCTCCCACGTCTTTCCCGTCATTCAGGCGCAGGTCCATCGCCGTCTTCAGCGCGCTGATTTCCAGCAACCCGGCCGCCGCCTTGGAGCGTGCCTGGTGGTTGGTGTACATCGGTAAGGCGATGGTCGCCAGAATGCCGATGATCGCGACAACGATCATCAGTTCGATCAGGGTGATACCGCGTTGCCCTTTCATGAACGTATTTCCTTTTTCATTCGCTTACACGTTGAGGTCGGTTGCGCCCCAACCGGCAGCGGCGCAGTAGGCCTGAACAGACACCTTTTGTCACCCCTGCCCGCTTGGGCGTCATCTTCGCTGAACTACTCTAGTGAGCATCACGGACGCGCGCCCTTGCATGGACGCGGCAAGCTGTTTCCAGGCTTGTCGCACGGGCAAAAAAAAGGACCTTTGCATGACTTCATCTTCCCCGCTCTACAGCTGGCATGGCACCGACGCCAACGGCACGCCGGTCAGTGGCCAAACACCTGGGCGCAGCCCGGCTTATGTGCGGGCCGGGCTGATTCGCCAGGGCATCATGGTGGCCAGTTTACGGCCGGCAAGCGGGCTGACGGTCAGTTTGCCGAAGCGCCGCGAGAAGGCCGACCCGGCAGGTTTCAGCCGGCAGTTGGCGACCTTGCTCAAGGCGGGTGTGCCGCTTTTGCAGGCGTTCGAGGTGATGGGGCGCAGTGGCTGCAATGCGGCGCAGGCGGCGTTGCTGGAGCGATTGAAACAGGATGTGGCCTCGGGCCTGGGGTTGGCGGATGCGTTGCAGCGCCACCCGGCATGGTTCGATGCGCTGTATTGCAACCTGGTGCGGGTGGGTGAGCAGTCTGGCACGCTCGACCGGCAGCTGGAGCAGCTGGCGGGCATGCTGGAACAGCGGCGGGCGCTGCACAAGAAGGTGCGCAAGGCGATGATCTACCCGCTTCTGTTGTTGCTGACCGGGCTGGGGGTGTCGGCCATTTTGTTGCTAGAGGTTATTCCGAAATTCGAGAGCCTGTTTGCGGGTGTAGGGGCAGCCTTGCCGGCATTTACCCAGTGGGTGATCGACTTGTCCACAGGGCTGAGTCGATTTGCGCCGCTGTTGCTGGTGATCGCTGCGGTGTTAGGTTTTGCCGGGCGCCAAGTGTACCGACAGCATGCGCCAGCGCGCCTGTGGATATCTCGGCAGGTGCTGGGTTTGCCGGTGTTCGGCAAATTGCTGGGGCAGGCGGCGCTGGCGCGGTTTGCGCGTAGCCTGGCAACGTCCTACAGCGCCGGGGTGCCGTTGCTGGATGGGTTGGGTACGGTGGCCCGGGTAACCGGTGGCGATCTGCACGAGCAGGCGGTGTTGCGGCTGCGCCAGGGCATGGCCAATGGGCAGGGGCTGAACCAGGCGATGGCGGGTGATCCGCTGTTTCCACCGTTGCTGGTGCAACTGACGGCCATCGGTGAATCCAGCGGCACGCTGGACCAGATGCTGGAAAAGGCCGCCAGCCATTACGAGGAACAGGTCAGCCAGGCGCTGGACCAGTTGACCAGCCTGCTGGAGCCGGCCATCGTGCTGATCCTGGGCCTGCTGGTCGGTGGCCTGGTGGTGGCGATGTACCTGCCGATCTTCCAGTTGGGTAGCTTGATCTGAACATGACTTTATGGACTTTGCTGGCAGAGCAGCCGGCGTACTTCCTCACCCTGGCCACGCTGCTCGGCCTGTTGGTGGGCAGTTTTCTGAATGTGCTGGTGTATCGGCTGCCGATCATGCTGGAGCGGCAATGGCAGCGTGAGGCACAAGAAGTGTTGGGGTTGCCGGTTACGCAGCACGAACGGTTCGACCTGTGCCTGCCCGCCTCCCGCTGCCCACATTGCGCGCATCAGATTCGCGCGTGGGAGAACATTCCGGTTATCAGTTACCTGGCATTGCGCGGGCATTGCTCAGCCTGCAAAACCCGTATCAGCCCGCGCTACCCGATGGTGGAAATCGCCAGCGCGCTGCTGTCGCTGGTGGTGGCGTGGCGTTTTGGCGCTTCGGTAGAGGCGTTGCTGGCACTGCCACTGACCTGGTGCCTGCTGGCCCTGAGCCTGATCGATGCAGAACACCAATTGCTGCCGGATGTGCTGGTGCTGCCGATGCTGTGGCTGGGGCTGATCGTCAATGCTTTCAACCTGTACGCCCCGCTAACCGACGCGCTGTGGGGCGCGGTGGCCGGGTACCTCAGCCTGTGGACGGTGTACTGGGTGTTCAAGCTGGTCACCGGCAAGGAAGGCATGGGCTATGGCGACTTCAAGCTGATGGCGCTGATCGGGGCCTGGGGTGGCTGGCAGGTGTTGCCGCTGACGTTGTTGCTGTCATCGGTGGTGGGTGCGCTGGTTGGCCTGTGCCTGCTGCGTTTGCGCCGGCATGCCATGGGCACGGCGATGCCGTTCGGGCCTTATCTGGCGATTGCGGGGTGGATTGCCGTGCTCTGGGGTGATGAAATAGTCGCCTCTTACATGCAACTGCTTGGATACTGATGGCCACTGCAGCCTTTACCCCCTGGATTCTCGGCCTTACCGGCGGCATTGGTAGCGGCAAGAGCGCCGCTGCCGAGCGCTTTGTCGAGCTTGGCGTGCACCTGGTCGATGCCGATCAGGCAGCGCGCTGGGTGGTCGAACCCGGCCGTCCGGCCTTGGCCAGCATTGTCGAGCGCTTCGGCCCGGGTGTGCTGCAGGCCGACGGCCAGCTGGATCGCGCCGCCCTGCGCCAGCTGATCTTCGCCGACCCGGCGCAGCGCAAATGGCTGGAGCAACTGCTGCACCCGTTGATCGGGCAAGAGATTTTCAGCTACCTGGCCAAGGCCCAGTCGCCGTATGCGGTATATGTGTCGCCGCTGCTGATCGAGTCGGGGCAATACCATAAGACCCAGCGCGTGCTGGTGATCGATGCGCCGCAGGAACTGCAAATAGCCCGTACCCTGGCACGGGACAACACCAGTGCCGAGCAGGTGCAGGCCATTTTACAGGCCCAACTGGCCCGTGAGGATCGCCTGCGCCATGCCGATGACGTGGTGGTCAATGACGGCGACCTGGCCGCGCTGCATCAGCAGATTGACCGCCTGCACCACTTTTACCTGACTTTGAAAGGAGGCCAGCCATGAGCCAGCCATTGACCGTCGACTGCCCGACCTGTGGCGCACCTGTGGAATGGAACGAGAAAAGCGCGTTCCGGCCGTTTTGCTCGGACCGTTGCAAGCTGATCGACCTGGGGGCCTGGGCGGCTGAGGAACACAAGATTCCGGGGGCTGAAGAATCTGAGGATGAGCTGTATTCGGGGGACCTGGAGCCTCGGCACTAAGCGGATTTCAAGGTGGCTGTGCCCGCGAAGAGGCCGGCACGGCCACCACACATTCACCGCTCATCCTCCTTCCAGGGCGCCTGCAAATACCTTGTGCGGTTAAAGGTTTCCAACCACTCCGGGCAAAACACCACCAGCGCACTGATCACCATGCCGTTGATGAACGCCTCGGGGAACATCATCAGCCACAGGTAGCCCACAAAGTCGCTGAGCCATTCCGGCATGGCAAAACGCCCATCCAGCCACAACACCCCTAGCGCCGCAGGCACGCAAACAAGCACAGTCAGCGCCGCAGGAAAGAACCCTGAACAAAAAATATAAACGAACAGGTTTCGCGGCTGAGCGCGCTCGACCACGATCGCGCACACTTCGGTAATCAGCACCGGCAAGCCAATCAGCAACAAGCCGTTCACCCCCAGCGCCGCCAAATCCTGCCGCCCCAGCGCCAGCAAACCGAGCTGAGCCATGAACCCACCCAGCACCGCCAGCGGCCAGTCCAGCAACAGGGTAACAGCCGTCATGCCGATGAAGTGGTACGACACCCCGGTATCGAAATCACGCCTCACCAGCCACAACGCAAACAGACAAAACACGGTGCCAAACAACAGATGCTGCCGGCGCCGGTCGGTGAACAGTTCAACCCAGCGCACCCGGCTGACCGCCCACACCAGCAACGGCACATAACCCAGCCAGCCAAGGGTAAGGGTGGTACCGGACAACACCTGCGCGCTGATCACCTGAACAATGCCCTTTGCAGCCATGTGGATAAACCCGAGTCTACACCCATTCTCCGTTTCATTCGGCTGCGGTAGGCTGGCGCCCTCATTCGATGCGGGAAGCATTGGCCATGCCGGAAGGAATCAACCCTACCCTGCTGCTGGCAGCGGCACTCAACGCCATCATTGGCCTACTTCACCTGGCGGTGATCGCCGTTGGGCCACGCTGGTACCGTTTGTTCGGGGCGGGTGAACGTATGGCGGTGGCCGCCGAGAAGGGCCGCTGGTACCCGGCACTTGTCACTGCCGCCATCGCCTGCGTGCTGCTGGCCTGGTCGGCCTATGCGCTGTCGGCTGCCGGGGCAATCGGGCGGCTGCCGTTGCTGCTGCCAGCCATCTGCCTCATCACCCTGGTGTACCTGCTGCGCGGCCTGCTGGGGCCCAGATTGCTGGCGGGCACCGGGCGTTCGCAGCGTTTTATCGTAGTCAGTTCACTGATCTGCCTGGGCTTCGGCCTGGTGCACCTGGTCGGGCTGGTGCAGCAGTGGCCAGTGCTGGGCTGATTCCCGCGCTTAAACAGCATCTTACCGTCATCGATTAACGGCTAAGCTTGTCTGCATGGATGACTCAGACTACCTGCGCCTGCTTACCATCCAGGCCGAACAAGCCAATGCCTTTCTCTCCAACGCCCGCAAGTGGGAGCGGGAGCGTTGGGTGTGCCAGCGTCTGTTGCAGGGGCTGAACATCCCCTACCGCAGCGAAGACTTCACCCCGGCCGGCCAAGAGCCGCCAGACGTACTGTTCCGCGATGCGGCGTTCGAGGTGTTTTTCGTGCTCGACGAAGGCCGCCGGCTGAACGATGAATGGCGCGAAGAGCTGCAACGCCGGCGCAGTGCGTTTTCCCTGGCGCAGCTGGTGCGCCGCGAAGCGCGCCCCCGGCGCATCAGTGCCACCGAGTTGCTGGGGCGCCTGGCGCCGACCTTGCGCAAGAAGGCGCACAACTATCGGGAACGCGGGCTGGAGCTGAACGAGCTGGACATCATCGCCTTCGCCAGCCTCAAGCGCGAAGTGCTCGACCTCAACACCCACTTCCCGCCGCCTACCGAATACCTGCGCCAGGGCTGGCGCTCACTGTCGCTGGTGGGGCCGACCTTTGCCCGGGTGCTGTTCGCCCACCCAGACGCGCCAGACTTCTTGCGCGGTAACCTGGGCCGCAGCATCGTGTTCGACGTGGGCATCAGTCTTTGATCCAGTGCAGCGAATGTTTGCGATGGCGTACACTCGGCGCCAGGGATAGAAAGCATTATCATTTGTTTCAAGCGCTTGCGCGAACGCTGTAGCGTTTGCGCAGTCACAAACGTCTACCTGACGAGGCCCACCATGACCAGCCGCCTGAATCCGGAAGATCAGCGTCGTGTCGATGAGTATCTGCGAGCCCCCCAGCACCAAGTCGAGCGCAGGCCCTTCCGGCCGTGGCTGCTCCTTGTGCTGGTGGTGGCCGTGACCATCGGGTTGGGTCTCATCAGCCGCCTGCTGAGTGGACTGGTGCTATGAGCTGCTTCGCGCTCGCCCTCCCCTCGTGCAGTTTGCGGCCGGCCCCCTGGGCCACGAATTCCGTAAACCTTATGAGATATCCCCATGACTCATCGCATCGTGATTGTCGGCGGCGGCGCCGGCGGCCTGGAACTGGCGACCCGCCTGGGTAAAAGCCTAGGCAAGCGCAAGCAGGCCGAAATTACCTTGGTCGACGCCAACCTCACGCACATCTGGAAACCACTGCTGCACGAAGTGGCTGCCGGCTCGCTGAACTCCTCGGAAGACGAACTGAACTACGTGGCCCAGGCCAAGTGGAACCACTTCAACTTCCAACTGGGGCGCATGAGCGGCCTGGACCGTGAAGGCAAACAGATTCAACTGGCCGCTACCCTCGACGAAGAGGGCCGCGAGCTACTGCCTGCGCGTACCCTGGGCTACGACACCCTGGTCATTGCCGTGGGTTCCAACACCAACGACTTCGGCACCCTGGGCGCGGCGCAGCACTGCCTGTTCCTGGACACCCGCAAGCAGGCCGAGCGCTTCCACCAACAGTTGCTCAACCACTACCTGCGCGCCCATGCCGGTGATGTGGCCAGTGAAAAAATCAGCGTCGCCATCGTCGGCGCGGGTGCTACTGGTGTGGAACTGGCGGCCGAGCTGCACCACGCCGCACACGAACTGGCAGCCTATGGCCTGGACCGCATCCAGCCCAAGGATATGCACATCACCCTCATCGAGGCAGGCCCTCGCGTGCTGCCAGCGCTGCCAGAGCGCATCAGCGTGCCGGTGCACAAGACCCTGGAAAAACTCGGCGTGAAGGTGATGACCAACGCTGCCGTCAGTGAAGTGACCGAAGACGGCCTGAAAACCAAGGACGGCGAAGTGATCCAGGCCAGCTTGAAGGTGTGGGCGGCCGGTATCCGTGCGCCGGGCTTCCTGAAAGACATCGATGGCCTGGAAACCAACCGCATCAACCAGCTGGTCGTGCGCCCTACCCTGCAAACCACCCGCGACGACAACATCTTCGCCTTCGGCGACTGCGCCGCTTGCCCGCAACCAGGCAGCGACCGCAATGTGCCGCCACGGGCCCAAGCCGCGCACCAGCAGGCTTCGATGCTGGCGCAAAGCCTTAAGGCGCGTCTGGAGAACAAGCCGCTGCCGACTTACGCGTACAAGGACTACGGCTCGCTGGTGTCGCTGTCGCGCTTCTCGGCGGTGGGCAACCTGATGGGCAACCTGATGGGCAGCGTGAAGCTGGAAGGCTGGCTGGCGCGGATGTTCTACGTGTCGCTGTACCGCATGCACCAGATGGCGTTGTACGGGTTCTTCCGTACGGCGTTGATGATGCTGGGCAGCAAGATTGGCCGGGGAACCGAGCCGCGGCTGAAGCTGCACTGATTGAAAGCCAAGGGTCGCTGATGCGGCCCTTCTTTTTGCTCGTTTACCAGCTGTTGGCCAAGCATTTTCGCCAGGCAAAAGAAAAAGGGCATCTCTTTCGAGATGCCCTTTGTTCATGGTGGGTCGTGTAGGATTCGAACCTACGACCAATTGGTTAAAAGCCAACTGCTCTACCAACTGAGCTAACGACCCAAAAATGGTCGGGGTGAGGGGATTCGAACTCCTGACATCCTGCTCCCAAAGCAGGCGCGCTACCGGACTGCGCTACACCCCGGGTCTTTCAAAAAAAAGGGCATCTCTTTGAGATGCCCTTCTTTACATGGTGGGTCGTGTAGGATTCGAACCTACGACCAATTGGTTAAAAGCCAACTGCTCTACCAACTGAGCTAACGACCCGGAAAATGGTCGGGGTGAGGGGATTCGAACTCCTGACATCCTGCTCCCAAAGCAGGCGCGCTACCGGACTGCGCTACACCCCGAGATTGGCTCCGCGACCTGGACTCGAACCAGGGACCCAATGATTAACAGTCATTTGCTCTACCGACTGAGCTATCGCGGAACTGAACTTCGGTACAACTTACCGATTTGCTACTCCGAAGACTGTGTTCGCCTCGAACTCTTTGGCTTCTTCGCTTTCGCGTTGTCGCTGCTGAGGCCGGCTATTCTACATTCTTCGTTTTGCTTGTCAACCACTTTTTTTCAGTCAACTTACTGATTTGTAAGTTGTTTTGCGGTCACCGATGTTGCTGGTGATTCGCTTAGTGCCTGACAACGCGGCGTATATTAGGGGCACTCGGAAATTGATGCAAGCAAAAATTTCAAAAATTTCAGCAGGTTATCCAAAATATCCGCGAAACCCCGATTTTACTGGGGCCGGTATAGGTTAGCGGCCAAAAAAAAAAAAGCCCCGCAAATGCGGGGCTCATGGTGCAACAGAATCAGCCAAAGACGATTTCGTCGCCTTCCACCTTGGCGGTGATCGCCGTACCCGGCAAGAACTTGCCCGCCAGAATCAGCTGCGCCAGCGGGTTTTCGATCCAGCGCTGGATGGCACGCTTCAGCGGCCGTGCGCCGTACACCGGGTCGTAACCCACGGCAATCAGCTTGTCCAACGCCTCCGGGCTCAGGCTCAGCGACAGTTCGCGTTCCAGCAAGCGGCTGCGCAGGCGGCCCAGCTGGATTTCGGTAATGCCGGCAATCTGCTCGCGGCCCAGTGGTTCGAACACCACCACTTCGTCGATACGGTTGATGAACTCTGGGCGGAAGTGCGAACCCACCGCATCCATCACCGCTGCACGCTGTGCTTCGCGGTCGCCCACCAGTTCCTGGATCTGCGCCGAACCCAGGTTGGAGGTCATCACGATCACGGTGTTGCGGAAGTCTACCGTGCGCCCGTGGCTGTCGGTCAGACGGCCGTCTTCCAGCACCTGCAACAGCACGTTGAACACATCCGGGTGGGCTTTCTCCACCTCATCCAGCAGCACCACCGAGTAAGGCTTGCGCCGTACGGCCTCGGTCAGGTAACCGCCCTCTTCGTAGCCGACGTAGCCTGGTGGTGCACCGATCAGGCGAGCCACGGAGTGTTTCTCCATGAACTCGGACATGTCGATACGCACCATGGCCTCTTCGGTGTCGAACAGGAACTCGGCCAGCGCCTTGCACAGCTCGGTCTTGCCCACACCGGTCGGGCCGAGGAACAGGAACGAGCCACTTGGCCGGTTAGGGTCGGACAGCCCGGCACGCGAGCGGCGCACGGCGTTGGCCACGGCGGTTACCGCCTCGCCTTGGCCAATCACGCGCTGGTGCAGCAGCTCTTCCATTTTCAGCAACTTTTCGCGCTCGCCTTCGAGCATCTTGGCCACCGGAATACCGGTCCACTTCGATACCACTTCGGCAATTTCTTCCTCGGTCACCTTGTTGCGCAGCAACTGGTTCTCGGTCTTGCCGTGCTGATCGACCATCTGCAGGCTGCGCTCCAGGTCCGGGATTACCCCGTACTGCAGTTCGGCCATGCGGCTCAGGTCGCCTTTGCGACGGGCAGTTTCCAGCTCTTGGCGGGCCTGCTCGATCTTTTGCTGGATCTGCGCCGAGCCCTGCACTTCGGCCTTTTCCGACGCCCAGATTTCTTCCAGGTCGGAATACTCACGCTCCAGCCGCTCGATTTCTTCGGTCAGCTTCTCCAGGCGTTTTTTCGCCGCCTCGTCTTCTTCTTTCTTCAGTGCCTGCGACTCCACCTTCAACTGGATCAGGCGGCGATCAAGGCGGTCGAGCACTTCCGGCTTGGAGTCGATCTCCATGCGGATGCGGCTGGCGGCTTCGTCGATCAGGTCGATGGCCTTGTCGGGCAGCTGGCGATCAGTGATGTAGCGGTGGCTGAGCTTGGCCGCAGCGATAATGGCGCCGTCAGTGATGGCCACCTTGTGGTGCACTTCATAGCGCTCTTTCAGGCCACGCAGAATGGCGATGGTGTCTTCTTCGCTCGGCTCTTCTACCAGCACCTTCTGGAAGCGGCGCTCCAGCGCAGCGTCCTTCTCGATGAACTGGCGGTACTCGTTAAGCGTGGTGGCGCCAACGCAGTGCAGTTCGCCACGGGCCAAGGCTGGCTTGAGCATGTTGCCGGCGTCCATGGCGCCCTCGCCTTTACCGGCGCCGACCATGGTGTGCAGTTCGTCGATGAACAGGATGATCTGGCCTTCCTGCTTGGACAGCTCGTTCAGCAGGCCTTTCAAACGCTCTTCGAACTCGCCACGGTACTTGGCACCGGCAATCAGCGCGCCCATGTCCAGCGCCAGCAGGCGCTTGCCTTTGAGGCCGTCGGGCACTTCACCGTTGATGATGCGCTGGGCCAGGCCTTCGGCGATGGCGGTTTTACCCACCCCAGGCTCACCGATCAGCACCGGGTTGTTCTTGGTGCGGCGTTGCAGCACCTGCACGGTACGGCGGATTTCATCGTCACGGCCAATCACCGGGTCCAGCTTGCCTTCTTCGGCACGCTTGGTCAGGTCGACGGTGTACTTGTCCAGCGCCTGACGCGACTCTTCGGCGTTGGCATCATTCACTGCCGCGCCGCCGCGCAGGTTGTTGATGGCATTTTCCAGGGCCTTCTTGGTCACGCCCTGGCTCAGCAGCAGTTTGCCGAGCTTGCTGTTCTCGTCCATGGCGGCCAACAGCACCAGCTCGCTGGAAATGAACTGGTCGCCCTTCTGCTGGGCCAGGCGGTCGGCCTGGTTGAGCAGGCGCGCCAGGTCCTGCGACATGTTCACGTCACCGGTGGGGTTCTGGATTTTCGGCAGCTGGTCGAGCTCTTTCACCAGCCCCTGACGCAGGCTGTTGATGTCGAAGCCAACCTGCATCAGCAGGGGCTTGATGGAGCCGCCCTGCTGTTCGAGCAGTGCCTGCAGCAGGTGCACGGGCTCGATGGCGGGGTGGTCCATGCCAACGGCCAGGGATTGGGCATCGGATATTGCAAGTTGCAGCTTGCTGGTCAAACGGTCTATTCGCATGGTGTACCTTCCTTTAAAGGGCAGGTCGGAGCGATGGACAGCGCCTGTTTATGAAGAAACCTGCCTGAGATGACCTAATAGATAAGGCTGATTCTGGAAGATTCAAGCGTAGCGGGGTTGACCAAGGTCAACCTGTTGGATTGTCGCTGGGGCATTCGCGGGTAAACCCGCGAAGAGACCGGTACAGGCTAGCGCGGGTCCAGCCAGACCAACGATGCAAACCGCCCACCCTGCGGGGTACGGCGATAAGAGAAGAACCGCGCATCGCTGACCGTGCACAAGCCACCGCCATACACAGCAGTCACCCCACGCGCTGCCAGGCGAATACGCGCCAGCTCATAGATATCCGCCATCAGCTTGCCCGGCCGCTCACCCTCGACAAAAGCACGGGCCGCTTCCGGATGCACCGCCGTAAAGGCATCACGCACTTCCAGCCCTACTTCGAAGGCCTGCGGGCCAATGGCCGGCCCCAACCACACCAGCACCTCTTCTGGCGGCAGCGCCAGGCGGTCCAGCGTGGCTTCCAGCACGCCACCGGCCAACCCACGCCAGCCCGCATGCGCGGCTGCCACGCGCGTCCCCGCCCGGTCGCAGAACAGCGCAGGCAGGCAATCGGCAGTCATCACGGTGCAGGCAATGCCTGGCTGGTCGGTCCAGCTGGCGTCGGCCTCGGCCACCACAGCCGGGTCGGCATCCGCCACCACCAGGCCATGCACCTGCTTGAGCCAGGCCGGCTGGATGGCGAACGCGTCGCTCAGCCGGCGGCGGTTTTCGGCGACCGCCGCAGGGGCATCCCCTACGTGGTCGCCAAGGTTGAAGGTTTCGTAGGGGGGCAGGCTGACGCCGCCCTGACGGGTGGTGACACAGGCGCGAACCGAGGCCGGGGCCGGCCAGTCGGGGAACAACAGCGACTGCGTCAGGCCACTCATCCGATAAAGCTCTCGCGGTCTTCGTTCAGCAGCGTCAGCAACCAGAGGAAGTCATCCGGCAGTGGCGATTCCCACTTCATGACTTCACCGGTAATCGGGTGGGCCAAGGCGAGGAAACGCGCATGCAGTGCCTGGCGCGGGAAGGTTTTCACCGCCTCGACCATGGTTGGGCTGGCGGCCGGCGGAATGCGGAAGCGCCCACCGTACGTCTGATCACCCACCAGCGGGAAGCCGACATGGGCCATGTGCACGCGAATCTGGTGAGTACGGCCGGTTTCCAGCTTGACCCGCACATGGGTGTGCGAGCGGAAGCGCTTGAGCACACGGTAGTGGCTGACCGCCGGCTTGCCGCCGTCGGTGACAGCCATGCGCTGGCGCATACCGCCGTGGCGGCCGATCGGGGCATCGATCTTGCCACCGGAAGTCACCACGCCAATCACGATGCACTCATAGATGCGGCTGACTTTGCGGGCTTGCATCTGCTCAACCAGCTTGGTCTGCGCTTGCAAGGTCTTGGCCACCACCATCAGGCCCGTGGTGTCTTTATCCAGGCGATGAACGATACCGGCACGCGGCACGTTGATGATGTCTGGCACGTGGTGCAGCAGCGCATTGAGCAGGGTGCCGCTGGCATGGCCGGCGGCCGGGTGCACAACCAGGCCCGCAGGCTTGTTGATCACCAGGATGTGGTCGTCTTCATAGACGATATCCAGCTCGATGTCTTCTGCGATCCACTCGCCCTGGGCCTCTTGCTCGGCCTCCAGCGCAAGCACTGAGCCACCATAAACGGTATCGCGAGGGCGCACGACGGCGCCATCGACCGTCAGGCGGCCTTCTTTGATCCACGTAGTAAGCCGCGAACGCGAGTACTCGGCGAACAATTGGGCGGCGACCTGGTCGAGGCGTTGACCGCCCAGATCGGACGGTACCTCTGCGCTAAGTTGAATGATCTCGGACATGCTCGATTCGGCGGGCGCACAGCCTTTGGTTTCGGCTGCGAGCTTGTGGTTAAATACGGCTTCTTTTGTCCCGGGGTTGGCCGGGGCGCTCATCATAACAGGACGGCACCGCCCAAGACAGCGGCCGTCAAAGGGACGCAAGCCGCCATGCAAGTGAAACACCTGCTGCTGATCGCCATCCTCGGGCTTACCGCGGCCTGTTCCTCTAATAAAGAGGTCATTGACGAGAACCTCAGCGAAGCCGAGCTGTACCAGCAGGCGCAAGCTGACCTGGACAACTCCAGCTACACCAGCGCCGTGAACAAGCTCAAGGCCCTGGAATCGCGCTACCCGTTCGGCCGCTATGCCGACCAGGCGCAGCTTGAGTTGATCTACGCCAACTACAAGAACTCCGAGCCCGAGGCTGCCAAGTCGGCTGCGGAGCGCTTCATCCGCCTGCACCCGCAGCACCCGAACGTGGATTACGCCTACTACCTCAAGGGCCTGACCTCGTTCGACCAGGACCGTGGCCTGCTGGCGCGTTTCCTGCCGCTGGACATGACCAAGCGTGACCCGGGTGCCGCCCGCGACTCGTACAACGAGTTCGCCCAGCTGACCAGCCGCTTCCCCAACAGCCGCTACGCGCCAGACGCCAAGCAGCGCATGATCTACCTGCGCAACTTGCTGGCCTCGTATGAAATCCATGTGGCCGATTACTACCTGAGCCGCCAGGCTTATGTGGCCGCCGCCAACCGTGGCCGCTACGTGGTCGAAAACTTCCAGGAAACCCCCTCGGTCGGTGACGGCCTGGCGGTGATGGTCGAGTCGTACCAGAAGATGCACCTGGACGAACTGGCCGCCAGCAGCCTGGAAACCCTCAAGCTCAACTACCCGGACCACCCGAGCCTGGTCGATGGCGAGTTCCAGCCCAAGCAGACCGAGTCTGACGGCCGTGGCTGGCTGTCCAAGGCCACCCTGGGTCTGATCGAAACCGATACCCCGCTGCCGCCGGGCGAAACCCGCGCCAACCAGGACGTGGTCAAGCAGTTCCAGGACGCCCGCGACGAGATGCCGCAAGAGCTGCTGCCGAAGGACGAGAACGGCGACCCGATCGTGCCGGAAGGCCCGAAAGAAGCCGAGAAAGACCGCTCCTGGTTCAGCTACATGACCTTTGGTCTGTTTGACTGACACACAGCGGTAAATGAAAGGGAGGCCTTGGGCCTCCCTTTTTTATTGGCCGCGTCCTAGACTGTCGGCTTCTTCAACCGACAAGCTGGACACCATGGTTCGCCTACTTTTCTGGATCGCCCTGATCGCCGCCGCGTTCTGGCTGTGGCGCAAGTTCAAAGTCAGCCAGCAGTCGCACCCCGAGGCGAAGCTGGATGCACCGCTGAAGATGGTGCGCTGTGCCCATTGTGGCGTGCATTTGCCCAACGACCGGGCGCTGCAGCAGGGCAATGAGTGGTATTGCAGCCAGGCACACCTGCAACAAGGCCCTGGTCGCCAAGGCTGAGCCAGTATCACCTGAATCCCTTCGCGGGCATGCCCGCGAAGAGGCCTGTGAACCCTGCATCACTTATCCCTCCCCGACCCTTTCACACCAATTACGACCCCTCCCCCGACGCCAGCATTGACCCATCCCGGTAAAACTCGCTAAATCCTATTTATCCGCATAAATATGAAAAATAGCGAAATGCTCAAACCCAAACGCAAGCGCCAGAAGCTGTCCGATGTGATCGTCGAATCGGTCAAGCGCTCGATCGTCACCGAAGCGCTGCACCCCGGTGACCGCCTGCCCACCGAGCGTGAGCTGATGGAGCATTTCGAGTGTTCCAAGGGCACCGCCCGCGAAGCACTCAAGGCGCTGGAGGTCGAAGGCCTGGTCAGTACCCGTACCGGCCCGACCGGCGGCGCCTACCTCAATGAAGTAGGTACCGAGCCGGCCAGCCGCGCGCTGCGCAATTACCTGCACTTCCAGCACCTGGACGGCGAGCAGGTTTACCAACTGCGCAAAGTCATCGAGGTAGAGCTGGCGGTGTCGGTGATGGGCAAGCTGAGCGAAGCCGACTACGCCGCGCTGCAAGCCAACATCGACTTCTGCAGCGCACCGGAAGACAGCGAGGAAGGCCAGCGCGAGCAGCGCCTGGCAGAGCTGGAGTTCCACACCCTGCTGGCCGACCGTTGCCCGAACCCGTTGCTGCGGTTCATGGCGGTGTTCCTCAACGACCTGCTGCGCGACCTGGTGGTGCTGAAAAAGGCCTACCTGCCCAAGCGCCAGCAGTTCGCCGCCGCCAACATCGACTACCACAAGCAACTGCTGAGCGCCCTGCGCGCCAGCGACGAACCCGCTGTACGCCGGCTGATGCATGAACACATGTGCGACGCCGAGCACCACATGACCGCGCTGGAAGGCGAGGTTGCCCGCAACTTCCTGCTGGAGTTCGACCACCACCACTGATGCGCCTGGTAAGAGGCCTGCACACAGGCCCGGCCGTACCCGCTTTGTCATTGCCACTCCTGCCTAATAACCACAACCAAGGAGTTACTCATGCAAAGACGTACCCTGCTCAAGGCAGGCCTTGCCCTGGGTGCCTTAGGTAGCCTCCCCTTGGGAGCGCTCCGGGCATTCGCCGACCAACCGCTGACCTTCTATGGGCTCAAGTCCATGTCGGGCGCCTTCGCCAGCTACGGCAAGTACGCCGACATGGGGTCGCGCCTGGCCATCGCCGAGTACCCGCAGCTGCTCGGCCACCCGCTCAAGTACAAGGTCATCGACACCGAAGGCAACGCCGGCAAGGCGGTGCGCAAGGTACAGGAAGCCATCGGCCAGGATGGCGCACGCTTCTTCCAGGGCTGCACCCTGTCGTCTTCGGCTCTGGCGGTGTCGAAGGAAATCCACAAGGCCGGCGGCGTGTTCATGACGCCCGTGGGCGCCGACGAAATCACCGGTAAAGACTGCAACGCCTCGACCTTTCGCTGGTCGGTGCCCACCTACGGCGCCATCCGCGAAACCCTGGTGCCCATGATCCGCCAGCTGCCCCAGGCCAAGCGCTGGTACACCATCACCCCGCAATACGTGTTCGGCGACGCCCTGCTGGACAACGCCCGGAAGGTGTTTGCCGAGCTTGGTGTGGAACACATCGGCAACAGCTACCACTCGCTGCAGGAACAGGAGTTCTCCGGCTACCTCACCAACGCCATCGCCGCCAAACCCGATGTGCTGGTGCTGCTCAACTTCGGCAGCCAGGCCTCCAACGCCCTGCGCCAGGCCGTCAACTTCGGCATCAAGGACCGCATGAAAGTGCTGATGGTGTGGTCTGCCGGCCTCGACCAGTTTCAGGAGCTGGGCAGCGACGTGCTCGAAGGCGTGTACCTGGGTGCCCAGTACTGGCACCAGGTCGATACACCGCTGAACAAGCAACTGGTTGCCGCCACCCGCAAGGCCTATGGCATCAACCCCAACTACCCGCTGGCTGCCGACTATATCGGCACCAAGGTCATGCTCGAAGCCATCGTCAAGGCCGGTAGCCTGGAGGGCGCCGCCGTGTCTGCGGCATTGCAGGGCATGCGCTTCCAGGGCCCGACCGGCGAAGAACTGATCCGCCCTGGCGACCATCAGGTACTCAAGGATTACTACCTGCTGCGCGGCAAGCCCCAAGGGCAGATGCGCGACGAGGACGACCTGGCCGAAGTCATCAGCTCGGGCCGTTCGTTCGTCGAGGTCGACCACACCGGTTGCGCCCTGGCCTGAAGCCGCGGCGTTAGTCACACACACTCGTACAGGCAGCCGCACCGCGCGCTGTCGAGGGCACGCTCATGCTCGATTTGTACCTGTTCCAACTGCTCAACGGCCTGGGCCTGGGGATGATCTACTTCCTCATCGCCGTGGGCCTGACGATCATTTTTGGCCTGCTCAACTTCGTCAACTTCGCCCACGGCGCGTTCTTCTTGCTGGGCGCCTACCTGTGCTACACCGCCGTGGCCATCACCGGCAACTTCTGGCTGGCACTGCTGATTGCACCGCTGGTGGTGGCCGCCCTGGCCTGGGCGGTCGAGCGCCTGTTGATCAAGCGCATCTACCACCTGCCGCACACCTTCCAGATCCTCGTCACCCTCGGTATCGCGCTGATCATCCAGGAAGCCTCGGTGCTGATCTGGGGCCCGGTGGGCAAGAACATTGCCGTACCGCCCGAGCTGCGCGGGGTGCTGATCCTCGGTGACTTCATCTACCCCTACTACCGCCTGTTCCTGATCGGTTTCGCCGCGCTGATCGGCCTTGGCCTGTGGCTGCTGCTAGAGCGCACCCGCTTCGGCGCACTGGTGCGGGCCGGTAGCGAAAGCACCGAGACCGTGTCGCTGCTGGGCACCAACATTTTCCGCCTGTTTTCCCTGACCTTCGCCCTGGGCGTGGGCCTGGCCGGCGTGGCGGGTGTGCTGTTCGCCCCGCTACGGGGCGCGCAACCCTTCGTCGGCCCGGAAATTCTCGGCATTGCCTTCGTGGTGGTGGTAATCGGGGGCATGGGCTCGTTCGGCGGTGCGCTGGTTGGCGGCCTGCTGGTAGGTGTGGTGCAAAGCATGATGACCAGCCTCTGGCCGCAAGGCGCCAGCCTGATGATCTACGGGGCCATGGCCGCCGTGATTCTGGTCCGTCCCTATGGCCTGTTCGGGAGAGCCTGAGATGAGCGAGAAAAATCCATTGCCAGTCGCCAAGGGCCGCGCCCCGGCGCTGCTGTTGCTGGTGGTTGCCAGCCTGGTGGCTTTGCCACTGTTGCTGCCGTCGGCCACCCTGGCCACCGAGATCCTGATCTTTGCCCTGGCCGCGCTGGCCTGCAACCTGCTGCTCGGCTACACCGGCCTGTTGTCGTTCGGCCAGGGCATCTTCTTTGGCGTGGGCGCCTATGGCGCGGCGCTGCTGATGATCCACCTGCAGTGGGGCATGTTCGCCGCGCTGCTGGGGGCTGCCGTGTTCGGCGCGTTCCTGGCATTGCTGGTGGGCGCGCTGGCGATTCGCCGCACCGGCATTTATTTCGTCATGCTGACCCTGGCCTTCAGCCAGATGGCCTACTTCCTGGCCTACACCCTCAGTGGCTGGACCGGCGGTGACAACGGCCTGCTCGATGTGCCCCGGCCGAACATCGAAATCGCCGGCCATGTGCTGGTCGACCTGGCCGACCCGCGGCACTTCTATGTGTTTGTGGCGGTGCTGTTCCTGTTGATCTTCGCCGCAGCCCTGCGGGTCATCCGCTCGCCGTTCGGCAGCACCCTGCTGGCCATCCGCGAGAACGAAACCCGCGCCGCTGCCATCGGCTACGACACCCGTCACTTCAAGATCCTGGTGTTCATGCTGTCGGGCGCCATCACCGGTATCGCCGGGGCGCTGTACGCCATGCTGCTGCACTTTGCACCGCTGTCGAACATCGACCTGATGATGAGCGAGAACATCCTGATCATGACCATCGTCGGCGGCACCGGCTCGCTGTTCGGCTCGCTGCTGGGGGCCGGTGCCATCGTGCTGCTGGGCGACGTGCTGTCGGAGCTGTGGCCACGCTGGCTGATGCTGCTGGGGGTCATCCTGATCCTCGTCGTGGTGTTCATGCGTGGCGGCCTGTGGGGTGGCCTGGCCGAACTGGGCAAACGCCTGCTGGCCACCCGCAACGCCAATGACAAACCCCAGGCCAAGACCAAGGAGACCCTGTGATGAGCGACTACCTCCTGGAAACCCGCCAGCTGGAGCTGGCCTACGGGCCGTTCAAGGCGGTTGCGGGCGTTGACCTGAAAGTGCGCGCCGGCACCATCCACACCATCATCGGCCCCAACGGCGCCGGCAAGACCAGCCTGTTCCACTGCCTGACCGGCGAGCGCCAGGCCACCGCAGGCAAGATCCTGTTCAACGGCCAGGACATCATCCGCAAGCCATCTCACGGGCGGGTGGCGCTGGGCATGGCCCGTTCGTTCCAGCTCACCAGCCTGTTCCAGAACCTGTCCGTGCGCGAAAACCTGCGCCTGGCCGCCCAAGGCCGCGATGGCCTGGGCGCGCTCAACTTCTGGCGCAGTGTCGAGCACAAGCGCAGCCACTGGAACACCGCCGACCAGGTGCTGGAGCGCCTGAAACTGAGCGCCCGCGCCGAAACCCTGGCCGGTGAGCTGTCGCACGGCCAGCAACGGGTACTGGAAGTGGGCATGTCGATCTGCGCCAAGCCCACCCTGCTGATGCTCGACGAGCCCACCTCGGGCATGGGTATCGACGACATCCCGGTAATGACCGACCTGATCAGCGACCTTGGCCGCGACCATACCGTGCTGCTGATAGAGCACAACATGAGCATCGTCATGTCGATCAGCCAGCGCATCACGGTGATGAGCCACGGCCAGATTCTGGTCGAGGGTACCCCTGAACAGGTGCGCAACGACGAGCGCGTACGCACCGCTTACCTTGGAGAGGCCGCCTGATGCTCAACGTCGATTCGATCCACGCCTACTACGACAAGAGCCATGTGCTCGAAGGGGTTTCGCTCAAGGTCGAGGCCGGCGAGCTGGTAACCCTGCTTGGGCGCAACGGTGCCGGCAAGACCACCACCTTGCGCAGCATCCTCGGCATCGTCCGCCCACGGCAGGGGCAGATCAGCTTCAACGGCCAGCCGCTGGTGGGCCGCGAAATTTTCGATATCGCCCGGCTCGGCATTGCCCTGGTGCCCGAACACCGCGGCATCTTCCGCCAGCTCAGCGTCGAGGAGAACCTGAAAATTGCCGTGCGCAAAACCAGTCGCTGGCAGCTGGAAGACGTCTACAGCATGTTCCCACGGCTCAAGGAGCGCCGCCGCAATGGTGGTTTCGCGCTGTCCGGTGGCGAGCAGCAGATGCTGGCCATCGCCCGCGCCCTGCTCAACGGCCCCAAGCTGCTGATCCTCGATGAACCCACTGAAGGGCTGGCCCCGGTGATTGTCGACGAGCTGGTGAAGATCTTGCGGCGCATCAAGGACGAGGGCCTGTCGATCCTGCTGGTGGAACAGAACCTGATGGTCTGCGATGCCCTTGCCGACCGCCATTATGTGCTGGAGCAGGGCCGGGTCGCTTACCAGGGCAGCGCGGCGCAGTTCCGTGAGGACCCGAGCATCAAGAACCGTTACCTGGCCCTGAGCGCCTGAAAGGAGAACGCCCATGAACACCCGCATCGATCCCTCACAGCACCTGCTCGGCCAAGGTTCGCAGGTCAACCGCGAGCGCCTGTGGCAATCGCTGATGGACCTGGCCCTGCTCGGCGCCACCGCCAAGGGCGGCGTATGCCGCCTGGCGCTGACCGACCTCGACCGCCAGGCCCGCGACCTGTTCGTGCGCTGGTGCGAAGATGCCGGCTGCACCGTCAGCATCGACGCCATCGGCAACATCTTCGCCCGCCGCCCCGGCCGCAACCCTGCCCTGCCCCCCGTGATGACCGGCAGCCACATCGACACCCAACCCACCGGCGGCAAGTTCGATGGCTGCTATGGCGTCATGGCTGGCCTCGAAGTGATCCGAACCCTGAACGATCTCGGCCTGACCACCGAAGCGCCCTTGGAAGTGGTGGTGTGGACCAACGAAGAAGGCTCGCGCTTCCCGCCCTGCATGATGGGCTCGGGTGTGTTCGCCGGTAAGTTCGACCTGCAGGAAACCCTTGATAAGGTCGACGATCAGGGCCTGTCGGTCGGCGCCGAGCTGCAGCGCATTGGGTACGCCGGCCCGCGTGTGCCCACCGGGCATCCCGTCGGTGCCTACTTCGAAGCACATATCGAGCAGGGCCCGGTGCTGGAAGACCAGCGCACCACCATCGGTGTTGTCCAGGGCTGCCTGGGCCAGAAATGGTTCGATCTGGTGCTGACCGGTGTCGAGGCCCATGCCGGCCCCACCCCGATGCACCTGCGCAAGGACGCCCTGGTTGGCGCGGCCGAGGTGGTGGCTGCGGTCAACCGCGTGGCCCACGCCCACCAGCCGCATGCCTGCGGCACGGTCGGCTGCCTGACCTTGCACCCGGGCTCGCGCAACGTCATCCCCGGCCAGGTGCACATGACCATCGACTTGCGCCACCTCGACCCCGGGCACCTCGCGGCCATGGTCAGCGAAGTACGCACGGCCATCGAAAGCAGCACAACCAGGCACGGGCTGAGCTACCAGCTGACCCCGACCGCCGACTTTCCGCCACTGTATTTCGCCGAGCAGTGCGTGGATGCCGTGCGCCAGGGCGCACGCACGCTGGGCCTGAGCCATATGGATATCGTCAGTGGCGCCGGTCACGATGCCATCTTCCTCGCCGAGCTGGGCCCGGCCGGGATGATCTTCGTGCCATGCGAGGGTGGCATCAGCCACAACGAAATCGAAAATGCCGCGCCGCAGGACCTGGCCGACGGCTGTGACGTCCTGCTGCGTGCCATGTTCCAGGCCGCCAACCCAGGAGCCCGTTGAGATGACCCAGAAAACCGCGTTGGGTGAGTTCACCGCCGTCGAATTGCTCGAACTGTACCAGCGCCGTCAGCTGTCGCCGGTCGAGGTGGTCGACGACGTGTTAGCGCGCATCGACCTGCACAACCCGGCGGTGAACGCCTTCTGCCATGTCGACGGTGAAGGTGCTCGCGCCGCCGCCCGCGCCAGCGAGCAGCGCTGGCAACGGGGCGAGCCCTGTGGCCGGCTGGATGGCGTACCCGCCTCGATCAAGGACCTGACCCTGACCCGTGGCATGCCGACCCGCAAGGGGTCACGCACCACCTCCGGCGCAGGGCCGTGGGACGTCGATGCCCCCTTCACGGCGTTCATGCGTGAAGCCGGCGCAGTGCTGGTGGGCAAAACCACAACGCCGGAGTTCGGCTGGAAGGGGGTCACAGACAACCCGCTGTACGGCATCACCCGCAACCCCTGGGATACAAGGCGGACTGCCGGAGGCTCGTCGGGGGGAGCTGCGGCCGCCGCTGCACTGAACCTGGGGGTGCTGCACCAGGGTAGCGATGCCGGCGGCTCGATTCGTATCCCGTGTGCCTTTACCGGCACCTTCGGCATCAAACCGACTTTCGGCTATGTGCCGCAATGGCCGGCCAGCGCCATGACCGTGCTGTCGCACCTGGGGCCGATGACGCGCACCGTAGACGACGCGGTACTGATGCTCGACTGCGTCGCCCGCCCCGATGCCCGAGACGGGCTGGCCGGTGCACCACGGCAGGCGCCGTGGATGGGCCAGCAGCAAGACCTGAGCGGCCTGCGCATCGCCTACAGTGCCAACTTCGGTTACGTGCAGGTCGACCCGCAAATCCAGGCACTGGTGGCGCAAGCAGTGCAGCGCCTGGCACGGCTGGGCGCGCAGGTGGAAGAGGTGGACCCGGGGTTCAACGACCCGCTGGAAACCTTCAATACCCTGTGGTTTGCCGGCGCGGCGCGGTTGGCCAGTGCCTTGAGTGATGAACAGCGAACGTTGCTTGACCCCGGACTACGCTGGATTGCCGAGCAAGGCGCAAAGATCAGCCTTGCCGAATACACCCAGGCGCTGGAGGCACGGGCGGCGCTGATTGCGCAGATGAATGCCTTCCACCAGCGCTATGACGTGCTGGTATCGCCGATGCTGCCGCTGGTGGCATTCGAAGCCGGGCACAACGTGCCGCCTGGGTCGGAGATGGCGCAGTGGATGGAGTGGACGCCGTTCAGCTATCCCTTCAACCTCACCCAGCAGCCGGCGGCTTCGGTGCCTTGTGGGTTTACCCGCGAAGGATTGCCGGTGGGGCTGCAGGTGGTGGCCGGGCGCTTTGCCGATGAGCAGGTGCTGCGGGTGTGCAAGGTGTATGAGCAGCATTACCCGAGCCGGCACTTGCAGGCACCGCGTTGACATTCCGGGGCTGCAAAGCAGCCCCGGAAATCTCAGCCCAAACGCCCTTCTGGCGCATAAGGCGCCGGGTCGATGATAGGCTCGGCCCCGGTCAACAGGTCGGTGAACAACTGGCACGAAGCCGGCGCCAGCACCAGCCCATTACGGTAATGACCGCAGTTCAGCCACAACCCCGCATGCCCTGGCACCGGCCCGATGTAGGGAATGCCTTCCGGCGACCCCGGCCGCAGCCCCGCCCAATGCCCAACCACGGTGGCCCCCTCAAGCTCAGGCAACAACTCCACCGCCGATGCCTTCAGGCTTTCCAGCGCATCGCCGGTCGGGGTTTTGTCATACCCGGCATGTTCCAGCGTACTGCCCACCAGAATGTGCCCATCGCGACGCGGGATCGCATAGCGCCCTTTGGCCAGCACCATGCTCGGCAAAAAGTCTTCGGTACACTTGAACAAAATCATCTGGCCCTTCACCGGCTCCACCGGCAGCTCAAGGCCAAGGGTACGCAAGAGGTCGCCACTCCAGGCGCCAGCACTGAGCACCACCTCATCCGCCGCCAGCACGCCATCAGCCGTCTGCACACCGGTCACACGCCCGTCTTGCTGAACGAAGCCGGTGATCTGACAGTGTTCGCGCAGGGTTACGTTCGGCAGCGCCAGCAACGCCGCCTTCAGCGACTTGACCAAGCGCGGGTTGCGCACATTGGCCACGCCAGCCATGTAGATGGCGCGCTTGAAGCCCGGGCCCAGCACCGGCACCGCATGATAGGCCGCCGAGATATCCACGGCACTTAGCGGCCGCTGTTCGCGCTCGGCCCAGGCCAGCGCTTCGGCCTCGTCGTCCAGGTCCAGCCAGTACAGGCCAGTGGTGTGCACTTCGGGGTCGACGCCGGTGCTGGCGAACAAACGCTCGCCCAGCTGTGGATAAAAGTCCTGCGACCAGTGCGCCAGGGCGGTCACCGCCGGGCTGTAGCGCCACGGGTACAGCGGCGAAACAATGCCGCCACCGGCCCACGACGACTCACGGCCGACCTCGCCTTGGTCACACACCACGACCTGCCCGACCTTCGCCGCCAGGTTGAACGCCGTCAGCAGGCCGATGACCCCGCCGCCGACCACCACTACTTGCTTGCTCATCTGTCGATCCAACACCTGAAGTAAAACCGCGATGCACGGGGCATCATTCAACCTTCAGCTTCCCCAGCAGTGGGCGCCGTGTTCAACAGCACCCGGATTGCGCTGCACGCCGGCCTGGTCAAGCTGGAAGTCGCCACAGCCATCCTGCGCCATCAGCCCATGCGGCAGCCGCCGGGCGCGCAGCGTGAAGGTGTCGCTGTCGCGCTGGGCCTGCAGGCTGTAATAGCGGGTGCCGTCGGGCAAGGCCGGGTCGCCTTCGGCGTACTGGCCGGTGCGCACGCGGTGGCGCTCCAGGCGCAAGGCGGCATCGTGCAGCAGGCCAACCGCTTCGCTGCGCGCGGCTCGCCGAAGCTGGTCGCTGTAACTGGGGTAGGCAATGGCTGCCAGAATGCCGGTCACGGCCAGCACAATCAACAACTCGATCAGGCTCAAGCCTTGCTGCATGTCAGTCTCCTCTGAGTCTTTGGCGCCAGGTGATGCGCTGGATTGTGTCGCCGGCCACGGCGTAGACGGCTTCCAATACTTGCCGGGCTTGTGCTTGCTGGCTGACGGCGGTTACCCGGTACAACGCAACTGGCTGCCCTTCCGGCATGTACGCAACGCGCGTGCTCATGCCTAGATGCTGGACCTGAAAGTAGCCGCTGCTGCTGCGCTGCCACTGCCCAGTCAAATCGTGCGGGTGCGGAGGAGGCAGGCACATCTGGCATTTGCCTGGAGGTGCCCGCAGCAGTTCATCTGCCCCGGCCTGCAATGTGGCCTCTGCCTCTTCGAACGCCAGCAGGCCATCGCGCAGGTAGCCGGCCATTCGCGTCTCTGCCAAGGCATCACGCAAGGCAGAGGCAGTCAGCAAGCCGAGCAGCAGGCTCAGTACCAACGCCAACAGCAGCACGACACCGCGTTGGCGCTTCATGGCCCCGGCACCCGATTGCGCAGCGCCACGCTGAGTTCATGGCGCTGTTCGAGTTTGAGCGTGGGCTCGTACAACATCAGCGTGATGTCTACCCTCTCCCCCTGCGGCGTTTGCACACGTTCGAAACGCACCTCTCGCACATTCTCGACCAGTGGTTGGAAGTTGCCTTTTCGCTTGAACCTCAGCCTATTGTCATGGAACTGATAGACGTACTGGCTGATGGGGAACGTCAGTGGGTAACCCTCTACTGTTTTTTCATCCACGCGCACTTTTTCGATGCAGTCCGTCTGCAAAACCCAGTCACCGTTGCCAGTTTTTCCGGACAACTCCGCCACAACCAGGCTGAGGGTAGTGGCTTCAACCTCCAGGGGGCGGGCGAAAGCCTGCCGCGCAGCCGGGTACTCAAAGTCGTCAGGTTTAATCCTCAGGCAACCAAACATCCCTGCCATGCGGATATCCTGCGCCATGCGCAGCAAAGCAAGTCGTGCCTCATCCTGCATGCGCACTGCCGTACTTTGCAGACGCCAGGTCTGGTGTGCAGAGGTAAAGAGCTGGCTGGCCGCTGCCAGTAGCATCAATCCGATGGCCAGCGCCATCACCACCTCAACCAGACCGAACCCAATCTGGCGGCGCCTCATCGCCGCCTCCGCTCATGCTCGCTGTGCACCGCCATCGCGGCCTGCCCATCACGACGTGCGCCGTCCGCAGCCTGCAATGCCTGCAACTGCATCGCTGCCGTTGCGAACATGCCCACGGCCACAACCACGACTGCCAACAACACTTCCAGGAGCGTCATGCCCCGTTGCCTTGCGTGCATCCCTGCACCTCCCGCGATTTTTCCTGCAATGGCCCTGAACCCGGCCGACTAGACGGCTTGGCCGATGAACGTGAAGCTATAGCCAAGCACTTCCAGGGAGGAATGCACGGTGAAGCAACGAGGCGTAACACTGATTCAAATGTTGTCGGCTTTGGCCGTGGCCGTCTTGCTGACACAGCTCGGTATGCCGGCTTACGCCAGAATGACTAATGACCTACACAGGGCAGCGGCTGCCCGAGATTTGGCACAGGCACTGCGCAGTGCTCGCAGCCATGCACTGCTGCTGGGCCAGAACGTGCGGGTCCAGGGCGTTGAGAGCGATTGGGGAAAAGGATGGCGAGTGTTGCTGGAGCACAATGAGCAGGTATTGCGTGAACAACGTCTTTCAAGGCCCATAAGGATAATGGCCAATACAGGCGATCAGATCAGGTTCAGCGCACTGGGTGTCCCACTGGGCAAGAGAGGTGGCACGCTGGAGCTCTGCGAGAAAAACGCCGCCACCAGTTTTACTCAGGTGGTGATGGCTTCCACCGGGCGAATCAGACTGCGCACAGGTGAACCGGAAAAGGTTTCCCTGTGCGCAGGCCATTGATCAGATCAGCGAACGAACCCGCAGCTCTTTAGGCATCGAGAACGTGATGTTCTCTTCCCGCCCATCCAGCTCTTCAGCGCCAGTGGCACCCCAGGCCTTGAGCTGCTCGATCACGCCACGCACCAGCACTTCTGGGGCAGAAGCACCGGCGGTGATGCCGATTCGAGCGGCCTGGTCGAACCAACCTTGTTGCAGGTCTTCAGCACCGTCGATCAGGTAAGCCGGGGTGCCCATACGCTCGGCCAGCTCGCGCAGGCGGTTAGAGTTGGAGCTGTTAGGGCTGCCCACCACCAGCACCACGTCGCATTCACCGGCCAGTTGCTTCACGGCATCCTGGCGGTTCTGGGTGGCGTAGCAGATGTCGTCCTTGCGCGGGCCACCGATGTTCGGGAAGCGTGCACGCAGGGCATCGATGACGCGGCTGGTGTCGTCCATCGACAACGTGGTCTGGGTCACGAAGGCCAGGTGGTCCGGGTCGCGCACCTGCAACTTGGCCACATCCTCTTCGTCTTCGACGAGGTAGATGGAGCCACCGTTGCTGGCGTCGTACTGGCCCATGGTGCCTTCGACTTCCGGGTGCCCTTCGTGGCCTATGAGAATGCACTCACGGCCGTCGCGGCTGTACTTGGCAACCTCGATATGCACCTTGGTCACCAGCGGGCAGGTGGCATCGAACACTTTCAAGCCACGGCCAGCCGCTTCCTGGCGCACAGCCTGGGAAACACCGTGGGCACTGAAGATGACGATGACATCGTCCGGCACCTGGTCCAGCTCTTCGACGAAGATGGCACCGCGGTTGCGCAGGTCTTCCACCACGAACTTGTTGTGCACCACCTCGTGACGCACATAGATCGGCGGGCCGAAAACTTCCAGCGCGCGGTTGACGATCTCGATCGCCCGGTCGACCCCCGCGCAGAAGCCGCGAGGGTTGGCGAGTTTGATTTGCATGCTCGGCTCCAGGCTTACAGGGCCTTCACCCCGAGGATCTCCACCTCGAAGGTCAGGGTCTTGCCAGCCAGTGGGTGATTGAAGTCGATGGTCACCTGGTCGTCATCGAACGCTTTGACCACACCCGGCAGCTCGGTGTTGGCGGCGTCATTGAAGATGATCAGCAGCCCTTCGGACAGCTCCATGCCTTCGAAGTTGGACCGCGGCATGACTTGCACGTTTTGCGGGTTGGGCTGGCCGAAGGCGTTCTCCGGGGCCACCACCACAGTACGCTTGTCACCGGCCTTGAAGCCGAACAGCGCGTTTTCGAAACCTGGCAGCAGGTTGCCGTCGCCCACCTTGAAGGTGGCCGGGGCCTTGTCGAACGTGCTGTCGACGGTGTCGCCGTTTTCCAGATGCAGCGCGAAGTGCAGGGTGACTTCGGTGTTCTGGCCGATACGCGTGTCAGTCATGGACCGGATCCTCAGACTTCTTGCTCTTGAACATATCCAGCGCCAGCATCACCGCGCCAACGGTAATGGCGCTGTCGGCCAGGTTGAAGGCCGGGAAGTAATGGCGGTTCTGCCAGTGCACCAGGATGAAGTCGACCACATGGCCCAGCACGACGCGGTCGTAAAGGTTGCCGATCGCACCACCCAGCACCAGCGACAGCGCCACAGCCAGCCAGGTCTCGTTGCGCCCCAGGCGCTTGAGCCACACCACCAGCACGGCACTGACCACCACGGCGATCAGGGCGAACAGCCAGCGCTGCCAGCCCGAGCTTTCTGCCAGGAAGCTGAAGGCGGCGCCGGTGTTGTAGGCCAAGGTCCAGCTGAAGTAGTCCGGAATGACGACAATCTGCTGGTACATGGTCAAGGCGTTGTTGAAATACAGCTTGGTGGCCTGGTCAAGAACCAGGACCAGCAAGCTCAGCCAAAGCCATGCAAGGCGCCCGAAGCGCCCCGCTGCAGGGTTAGGCATAGTGACGCACCTCGCCCGAACCGCTCAGGTTGTCGACGCAACGGCTGCAGATTTCCGGGTGCTCCGGGTGGCTGCCGACGTCGGCGCGGAAGTGCCAGCAACGGCCGCACTTGGCGTGACCGGACTTGACCACTTTCAGCTTGAGGCCTTCGACTTCGGTGGCCACAGCATCCGCTGGCGCCTGCACGAACGGCACCACGCTGGCGGCCGAAGTGATCAGCACGAAGCGCAGTTCGTCGCCCAGCTTGCCCAGGTCGGCGCTCAGCCCTTCGTCGGCGTACAGGGTGACTTCGGCCTGCAGGTTGCCGCCAATGACCTTGGCGGTACGCTGGTTTTCCAGCTCCTTGTTGACCGAGGCCTTCACTGCCATCACGCGGTCCCAGTAGGCGCGGTCCAGCTCGGTGCCTTCCGGCAGCTCGCTCAGGCCCTGGTACCAGCCGTTGAGCATCACCGACTCGTTGCGCTCGCCTGGCAGGTACTGCCAAATTTCATCGGCGGTGAATGCCAGGATCGGCGCGATCCAGCGCACCAGCGCTTCGCTGATGTGGTACAGCGCGGTCTGGCAGGAACGGCGGGCGACACTGTTGGCGCCGGTGGTGTACTGGCGGTCCTTGATGATGTCGAGGTAGAAGCCGCCCAGCTCCTGCACGCAGAAGTTGTGCACCTTGGAGTAAACGTTCCAGAAACGGTACTCGCTGTAGTGCTCTTCCAGCTCGCGTTGCAGCAACAGGGTGCGGTCCACGGCCCAACGGTCCAGTGCCAGCATGTCTTCCGGGGCCAGCAGGTCGCGGGCCGGGTCGAAGCCGGACAGGTTGGACAGCAGGAAGCGCGCGGTATTGCGGATACGGCGGTAGGCGTCGGCGCTGCGCTGCAGGATCTGCTCGGAAACCGCCATTTCACCGGAGTAGTCGGTAGCGGAAACCCACAGGCGCAGGATATCGGCACCCAGGGTGTTGTTGACCTTCTCCGGCTCGATGGTGTTACCCAGCGACTTGGACATCTTGCGGCCGTTCTCGTCCACGGTGAAGCCGTGGGTCAGCAGCTCGCGGTAAGGCGCATGGTTGTCGATGGCGCAACCGGTCAGCAAGGAAGAGTGGAACCAGCCGCGGTGCTGGTCGGAACCTTCCAGGTACAGGTCGGCGCGCGGGCCGGTGGCGTGGCCGATGTCGTGCGAACCACGCAGCACATGCCAGTGGGTGGTGCCCGAGTCGAACCACACATCGAGCGTATCGGCGATCTTGTCGTACTGGTCGGCTTCAGCGCCCAGCAGCTCGGCGGCGTCCAGTTTGAACCAAGCTTCGATGCCTTCCTGTTCGACGCGCTTGGCCACTGCTTCCATCAGCTCGACGGTGCGTGGGTGCAGTTCGCCGGTTTGCTTGTGCAGGAAGAACGGGATCGGTACACCCCAGTTGCGCTGACGCGAGATGCACCAGTCCGGGCGGTTGGCGATCATCGCGTGCAGGCGCGCCTGGCCCCAGGCCGGCACGAACTTGGTGTCTTCGATGGCTTTCAGCGCGCGCTCACGCAGCGGCTCGCCAGTGGTCGGCTGCTTGTCCATGCCCACGAACCACTGCGCGGTGGCGCGGTAGATCAGCGGGGTTTTGTGACGCCAGCAGTGCATGTAGCTGTGGCTGATGGTTTCGGTGTGCATCAGCGCACCGACTTCGCTCAGCTTCTCGACGATGGCCGGGTTGGCCTTCCAGATGAACTGGCCGCCGAAGAAGGGCAGCGACTCGACATACACACCGTTGCTCTGCACCGGGGTGAGGATGTCGTCATTGACCATGCCGTAGCGCTTGCAGGTGACGAAGTCGTCTTCACCGTAGGCTGGCGAGGAGTGCACCACGCCGGTACCGGCGCCCAGCTCGACGTAGTCGGCCAGGTAGATCGGCGACAGGCGGTCGTAGAACGGGTGGCGGAAGTTGATCAGTTCTAGCGCCGAACCTTCAGCGGTAGCAATGACCGAGCCTTCCAGGTTGTAGCGCTTGAGGCACGACTCGACCAGCTCTTCAGCCAGCACCAGCAGACGCTCACCGGTATCGACCAAGGCGTATTTGAACTCCGGGTGGATGTTCAGCGCCTGGTTGGCCGGGATGGTCCACGGGGTGGTGGTCCAGATCACGATGGCGGCTGGTTTGGCCAGCGCATCCAGGCCGAAAGCGGCGGCCAGCTTGGCCTCATCGGCAACCGGGAAGGCCACGTCGATGGTCTGGGATTTCTTGTCGGCGTACTCGACCTCGGCCTCGGCCAGCGCCGAACCGCAATCGAAGCACCAGTTCACAGGCTTGAGGCCCTTGAACACGAAGCCTTGCTTGACCATTTCGGCCAGGGCGCGGATTTCGCCGGCCTCGTTGGCGAAGTTCATGGTCTTGTACGGGTTGTCCCAGTCACCCAGCACACCCAGGCGGATGAACTCAGTCTTCTGCCCTTCGATCTGCTCAGCAGCATACTCGCGGCACAGCTCGCGGGTGCGGTCGGCGGACAGGTGCTTGCCGTGGGTTACCTCGACCTTGTGCTCGATCGGCAGACCATGGCAGTCCCAGCCCGGCACGTACGGCGCATCGAAGCCGGCCAGGGTCTTGGAACGGACGATCATGTCCTTGAGGATCTTGTTCAGCGCATGACCGATGTGAATCTTGCCGTTGGCATAGGGCGGGCCGTCGTGCAGGACGAACTTGGGACGATCCTTGCCAATTTCGCGCAGCTTCTGGTACAGGCCAATGCTGTCCCAGCGCTGCAGGATCTGCGGTTCGCGCTGAGGCAGGCCGGCCTTCATGGGGAAGGCGGTGTCCGGAAGGTTAAGCGTGGCTTTGTAGTCGGTCATTTCAGGCTCTTCGTTAGCGGTTGAGCGTGCCAATGTGCACGTGCGGCGGCGATATCCGCATCGATCGCCGACTTCAGCGCCTCCAGGGAGGCAAATCGCTGCTCTTCACGCAGCTTGTGGTGGAACTCCACCGTCAGGCGCCGGCCGTAAAGGTCGCCGGCATAATCCAGCAGATGAATCTCCAGATGCGGGCGCCCATCACCGGCAACGGTGGGACGCACGCCGATATTGCCGACACCCGGCCAGGCCTTGCCGTCGATCTCGATGCTGGCCAGGTAGACCCCGGACAGCGGCACGCGGCGGCGCTTGAGCTGGATGTTGGCGGTAGGTGTGCCGAGCTGGCGGGCCAGCTTCTGGCCATGCAGCACGCGGCCGGTGATGTTGTACGGGCGGCCCAGCAGGTGTTCGGCCAGCTCGAAGTTGCCTTCGGACAGGGCCTTGCGCACCTCAGTGCTGCTGACGCGCAGGCCGTCCTGAATCACCGTGTTGGCGGCCTCGACGGTGAAACCATACTGCTGGCCGGCCTCGACCAGGAAGGCGAAGCCGCCGGCGCGGTCGCAGCCAAAGCGGAAGTCGTCGCCCACTTCAAGGTGACGCACACCCAGGCCGTCAACCAGGATGGCCTTGACGAAGGCATCGGCGCTGAGCTTGCTCAGCCGCTGGTTGAACGCCAGGCACAGCACTCGGTCGATACCTTCGGCGGCCAGTAGCTCGACCTTGTCGCGCAGGCGTGCCAGACGCGCCGGTGCGGTATCGGGGGCGAAATACTCGCGCGGTTGCGGTTCGAAGATCACCACACAGGTCGGCAGGCCCAACGCCTGGCCGCGCTCGCGCAGGCGCGCCAGGATTGCCTGGTGGCCGCGGTGAACCCCGTCGAAGTTGCCAATGGTGGCGACACAGCCCCGGTGCTCGGGGCGCAGGTTGTGAAGACCTCGAACCAGCTGCATAACGCGCTTCTTGCTCATAAAGTGGCCGATTATAACCACACCCGGGCGCTGGTGACAGGCAGCAACGCCCAAGGGCGGCGTGGAATGTGAAAAACCGACGCCTGACCCGTCCGAAGCCTCAATGCAGGGCCTTGCGGGCAAAATGCCGGGGCCGGAAGCCGCACAGGTACAGGCAACCGAAATACGTCACCACACCTGCCAGGATCAACGCCCCCAGGCGTAGCAGGCGCTCAAGCATGTTGCCTTGCTCCCAGGCCGGCAGGTAGTGCATGCCGGCCAGCAATACCGCCGACATCAACCCCACCGCCAGCACCAGTTTGAGCAGGAACATCGCCCAGCCGGGCTGGGGCTGGAACAGCTGCTGGCTGCGCAGCTTCCAGAACAGCAGGCCGGCGTTCAGGCAGGCGCCCAGGCTGATCGCCAGGGCCAGGCCGGCATGGGCCAGCGGGCCGATCAGGGCCAGGTTGAACAGCTGGGTGCAGACCAGGGTGAAAATCGCGATCTTCACCGGTGTGCGGATATTCTGCTGCGCATAGAAGCCGGGTGCCAGTACCTTGACCAGAATGATCGCCAGCAAGCCCACGGAATAGGCAATCAGCGCACGCTGGGTCATGGCCGCGTCAACCGCACTGAACTTGCCGTACTGGAACAGCGCCACGGTCAGCGGCTCGGCAAGGATGGCCAAGGCCAAGGTGCATGGCAGGACCAGCAGGAAGCACAACCGCAGGCCCCAGTCGAGGATTCGCGAATACTCTTCGCGGTCCTTGTTGGCATAGGTCTTGGCCAAAGTCGGCAGCAGGATGGTACCCAGGGCCACGCCGAGCACGCCCGAGGGCAACTCCATGAGGCGGTCGGCGTAGTACATCCACGACACCGAGCCGGCCACCAGGAAGGAGGCGAAGATGGTGTTGATGATGAGCGAAATCTGGCTTACCGAAACCCCGAGAATCGCCGGCAGCATCTGCTTCAGCACCCGCCATACACCCGCGTCCTTGAGGTTCAGGCGCGGCAGCACGAGCATGCCGATCTTTTTCAGCGCTGGCAGCTGGTACAGCAACTGCGCCAGGCCACCGGCCAGCACACCCCAGGCCAAAGCCATGATCGGCGGGTCGAAGTACGGCGTCAGCAGCACGGCGAAGGCGATCATCGCCACGTTCAGCAGGGTCGGGGTGAAGGCGGGTACCGAAAAACGGTTCC
>CAACWQ010000191.1_pt1 | contig 43683 bp, 63 predicted proteins | sample 2275681 | NCBI WGS metagenome assembly CAACWQ01 (sample SAMEA5312463, study PRJEB27640) | indoor metagenome | biome: indoor environment; feature: controlled; material: polymer furnished wood metals | place: Austria | collected 2011-04-21
ACGGCATGCAAAGCAAAACCACGAGACGATCTTTCGTCAAAGGCCTGGCCGCTACCGGACTTCTGGGTGGGCTCGGCATGTGGCGCGCGCCGGTCTGGGCCGTGACCAGCCCTGGCCAACCGAACGTGCTGAGCGGCACGGACTTCGATCTGTATATCGGCGAACTCCCCGTCAATATCACGGGTGCAGCTCGCACGGCCATGGCCATCAACGGTTCGGTGCCAGGGCCGATCCTGCGATGGCGCGAAGGCGACACCGTGACACTGCGCGTACGCAACCGGCTGAAACAAGACACCTCCATTCACTGGCACGGCATCATCCTGCCCGCCAACATGGACGGTGTGCCGGGCTTGAGCTTCCACGGCATCGCTCCCGATGGCATGTACGAATACAAGTTCAAGGTCCACCAGAACGGCACCTACTGGTATCACAGCCACTCAGGCTTCCAGGAACAGTCCGGGGTCTATGGGGCGTTGGTGATCGATGCCAAGGATCCGGAGCCGTTTGTGTACGACCGTGATTACGTCGTCATGCTCAGCGATTGGACGGATGAAGACCCGGCGCGGGTGCTCTCCAAACTCAAGAAGCAATCTGACTACTACAACTTCCACAAGCGCACTGTTAGCGACTTCGTTGACGATGTGAGCGAGAAAGGCTGGTCGGCCGCTGTAGCGGATCGGAAGATGTGGGCTGAAATGAAGATGAGCCCCACCGACCTCGCTGACGTGAGCGGGTATACCTACACCTACCTCATGAACGGCCAGGCTCCGAACGGCAACTGGACGGGTATCTTCAAGCCCGGCGAGAAGATCCGCCTGCGCTTTATCAACGGCTCGGCCATGACCTATTTCGATGTCCGGATTCCTGGGCTCAAGATGACGGTTGTGGCTGCCGACGGCCAGTACGTCAAACCCGTATCGGTCGATGAGTTCCGGATCGCCGTTGCCGAAACCTACGATGTCATCGTCGAACCTGAAAACGAGCAGGCCTATACAATCTTCGCGCAATCCATGGACCGTACCGGGTACTCCCGAGGCACCCTGGCAGTTCGTGAAGGCTTGCAAGCGCCCGTGCCGGAGGTAGATCCACGCCCGATCATCGCCATGAGCGATATGGGCATGGACCACGGCAGCATGGGCGGAATGGATCACGGCGGCATGGCTGGCATGGACCAGGGGAACATGGCCGGGATGGATCACAGCAAGATGGCTGGGATGGACCATGGCAGCATGGCCGGCATGGACCACAGCAAGATGGCTGGAATGGACCATAGCAGCATGGCCGGCATGGACCACAGCAAGATGGCTGGAATGGACCATAGCAACATGGCCGGCATGGATCACAGCACGATGGCTGGGATGAGTCATGAGGGCATGGCCGGCATGAGCGGTGCAATGCAGAGCCATCCGGCTTCCGAGACAAACAACCCGTTGGTCGATATGCAGACCATGTCGCCGACCCCGAAGCTGAACGATCCGGGAATTGGCCTGCGCAACAACGGGCGCCGAGTGCTGACCTACGCCGATTTGCGGAGCACCTTCATCGATCCCGATGGTCGAGAGCCTGGACGCACAATCGAACTGCACCTTACCGGCCACATGGAGAAGTTCGCGTGGTCGTTCGACGGTATCAAATTCTCTGATGCTGAACCGCTGCGGTTGAAATATGGCGAGCGTCTTCGCATCACCTTGGTCAACGACACCATGATGACTCACCCCATCCATCTCCACGGTATGTGGAGTGATCTGGAGGACGAGAACGGCAACTTCATGGTTCGCAAGCACACCATCGACATGCCACCTGGCTCAAAACGAAGCTATCGCGTCACCGCAGATGCCTTGGGACGTTGGGCCTATCACTGTCACCTACTGTTCCACATGGAAATGGGCATGTTCCGAGAAGTCCGTGTGGACGAATGAGCTGGAGATTTGAGATGAGCAAACCAATGAAACGAAGCGCCTTTTTCCTCTCTGCTGCGATGGTCGGCATGTTGGCTGTTTATGCCCCGTCGTCGTGGTCCAGCGACAACCATGATCAGCATTCCCAGAAATCTACCGAGGCCGGTAAAGCCAAAGGTTCGCAGGACAAGCAGGGTCAGGGGATGAACCATGAAGGCATGGACCATGGGTCCATGGAAAGTATGGACCACGGCTCGATGAAGGGGATGGACCATGGCTCGATGGAAGGCATGGACCACGACAAAATGATGGAATCGCATGGCAGCGACAAAGCTAAGGCAGGGAAAGATGGTCAATAGCCTTGGGCGGCCTTCGCTGCTGGCCCTGACTGTTTCAATCGGCATGCTGGGCGTAACGCCCAGCTTCGCCGCTGAAGAAATGGATCACTCGGGCATGGATCATTCGAAAATGGGGCACGGTTCCATGCAAATGGATGCTGTTCCGTCCGAATCGATGCCGGCGATGGATCACAGCAAGATGGGGGTGAGCAAACAGCAGAAACAGCCTGCCCCTGTTGATCACAGCCAGATGGAGCATGCTCAAAGCCAGAGCAAATCCAGCCCGGTGGACCATAGCAAGATGGACCACAGCAAAATGGGCCATGGAAACATGAAGGGCATGGATCACGGTTCGATGAAGGGCATGGACCATTCCCAGATGAATCATGGTTCAGCGATTTCTCCGACCACAACGAGTCGCACGCCGATTCCAGTGCTCACTGATGCCGACCGCGAGGCAGCCTTTCCGCCTTTGGGTGGCCACCAGGTGCACGACAGCGGAATCAACAGCTTCTTCCTGTTGGACCAGCTCGAATACCAAGACGCCGATGAGGGCAGCACCCTGGCCTGGGACGCATCAGGCTGGGTAGGCGGCGACATCAATCGACTCTGGGTTCGCTCGGAAGGCGAGCGCACCAATGGGGTAACCGAAGACGCTGAGCTGCAACTGCTATACGGGCGCTCGGTCAGTCCTTGGTGGGACGTGGTCGCCGGAGTCCGTCAGGATTTCAAACCGGAATCACCGCAGACCTGGGCAGCCTTTGGTATTCAGGGCATGGCCTTGTATGACTTCGAGGCCGAAGCTACGGCGTTCATCGGCGAGAACGGCCAGACTGCTGCGCGTCTTGAAGGCGAATACGACATCCTGCTGACCAATCGCTTGATTTTGCAGCCCACGGCCGAGGCGAACTTCTATGGCAAGAACGATCCTGAGCGCGGTGTTGGATCGGGTCTGGCCAATACCGAAGTCGGGCTGCGTCTACGGTATGAAATCGTCCGCCAGTTTGCCCCGTACATAGGCGTTACCTGGAGCCGCTCCTACGGCAACACCGCTGACTTCATCCGAGACGAGGGTGGAGATGTTGATGAGGCACGCTTCGTTGCCGGTATCAGGATGTGGTTCTGAGAATTCCAACATGAAAAGAACAATTACAACGCTGCTTGTGGCCGGTGCTGTCGGAAGTGCTGCGGTATTGGGCACCGCGTATTTCGGCTTGGTGAATGTCGGCGCCGATGATCCTCACTTCCCGGCTGTCCATTCGTTTCTCGCCATGGCTCGCGACCGGTCGATTGAGGTTCGAGCGCGAGACATTGAAGTGCCTGACCTGAAGAACGCTGCGTTGATCAAGGCAGGCGCAGGCAACTACAACGCCATGTGCATTGGGTGCCACCTCGCCCCTGGCGTTGGAAAGACAGAACTTAGCCAAGCGCTATACCCGTCGCCACCTGACCTCACCAAGGTGGGTGTCGGAGGCGAACCGGCTGCCGCATTCTGGACGATCAAGCACGGCATCAAAGCCACCGGCATGCCCGCTTGGGGCAAGAGCATGGGTGATGAGTACATCTGGGGAATAGTCGCGTTCCTGGATCAACTTCCCGAAATGAATCCCGAGCAGTACAAGGCTTTGGTGGCCACGAGCGGTGGCCATCAGCACGGCGGCGGCGAAAGCGATATGCATAACCATGAGGGCCAGCACGGCGGGAGCGGGCATGCCGAGCATGGCGATCACGACGAAGCGGCAGACAACGATCATGCCCAGGCAGCTCACGACCATGGAGCTCCACCCGCAGGCGCCACCCAAGCGGCAGATCATCACGGTGACCACAATGCGGCCGAAGCCCATTCGGACGCCCACCCGAAATCGTCGACAAAGACGCATGTTCACAAAGACGGTAAGGAGCACACTCATGCCAACTAACCGGATACTCGTTCGTCTAGCCGCTATCGCTGGGCTGCTGGTGACCTCAGCGGCCTACGCTGCCGAGCCTTTGTCCATCGACGTTCACCGAGACGCGAACTGCGGTTGCTGCAAGAAATGGATCGCGCACTTGGAAGCCAATAGTTTCAAAGTGACCGACCATATTGAGACGGACATGAGCGCAGTGAAACAGAAGCTGGGCGTAGCGCCACGGTTAGCGTCCTGCCACACAGCCGTGATTGATGGAAAGTTTGTTGAAGGTCACGTGCCAGCTGAGCAGATTCGAGAACTCAAGGAGCGGAACGATCTGGTCGGGATCGCCGTGCCAGGAATGCCAGCTGGATCCCCAGGCATGGAGGTTGATGGCGTAAGCCATGCCTACCAAGTCATTGGGTTAACCAAAAGCGGCGCGGACCTAGTAGTCGCCAACTATCCAGCCAAATAACGCACCGACCAGAAGGACGGCAGTAGGCTGACTGCCGTCCCATGTATCCCCGCTAGAAAGCTTCATCAGCTCAACACGACGACACAGAGGGCCTGCAACGCGTAGCTAATCAGATTCGCGGCGCTCGCGGACTGGCTTGAGTACGATATCGCCGTTGATGAGCTCTATGGAGAGTCTGTCGCCCGTCGTGACCCCGAGCTCGCGCAGAATGTCGTCAGGTAATTCCACAATCACATCGCCGGAGCCGTCGCCGGGATCCAGGCACTTTACCGTGGTGCGCGCTGATTCAGTCATTGGGCTCTCCTGCCAGAGCTACCAGTCCCCATCATACTCCAGCAGCCATGCAAGCGGTGATTTGCTCAAGCAGCTTTGCAAATGCCATTTTGTTGGAGTGTTCAGTACGCCGGAAGCCCCTTGCGACTGAGCTAGATCCCATCGACGAACATCGAAAGGGGCCGCAACCCCAAACGGTGCGTAGCTCGTCCGCTTCAATCGGACGGCAAGTTCGTGCCGAAGCTGCGTTCAATCTTTCTGCGGTGCAGCCCGGTTAGGCAATCCCTAGCAGCAGCTATGCCTGAATTGCTCGCTCTTGGTGATGACGCTCAGTGGCAGCCGCACATGGATGAGGTTTGTCGGGACAGGGCGATATCATATGGCCAGTTTACGCTCTGGTCGCTACAGTATCAGCAGTACAATAAGGACGTGCCTGTATGAGAAGGAAAGCTCGCATACTAATCCTATGCAAAACATACCCGTCACCCAGCGCTGCCTATACAGAGACTTCGTGCGTTGCGGGGATGGACGAGGCAGGCAATCTGATCCGTCTTTACCCTGTACCGTTCCGCCTGGTCACTGATGATCAACGATTTTCAAAGTGGCAGTGGATCGAAGCCTCCATCGAAAAAAGCTCCAACGATCACCGACCTGAAAGCCATAAGATTGGCGTGGATACGATTCAGCCCCAAGACATTATTCCAACCTCGAAAGCGTGGATTCGAAGGAGGGAAATGCTTAGCAAGCTGCCCATCTACGACAGTTTTGAGGCTCTGGAGCAGGCTCGACAGAATTCCAATGTCACGCTCGGCTTGATCAAGCCTGAGCGAATTATTGGATTAGAGATCCGTAAAGCCGCGTCAGAAAGCTGGACTGATGAGGAGCTTGAAAAACTGGAGAGACTGCAGCGCCAGCCCGGTTTATTCGATCAGGACGATGTCAAAGCCAGCATCAAGCGCCTAGAGAAGGTGCCCTTCGATTTCTACTACAGCTATGAGTCAGTACTTGATGGTGAGGTAAAGATTTATAAGCACAAGATCGTAGACTGGGAGGCAAGCCAGCTGTACAGAAACATGCGCCGAGCTCATGGGCCTAACGGCTGGGAAGCGCCGTTTCGACAGAAGCTGGAGGTCGAGTTACCAGGAAAAGATCTTATGCTTCTAATGGGAACGATTCATCGATTTCCGCAACAGTGGCTTATCATCAGTCTCATCTATCCACCTAAGCAACCGCCCGAAGCAAATCAGCAAATTTCTCTATTTTGAGAGGCAGATGCCGCGTATCCAGGGATGAATCCAATTCACTCGCAGCCTCGGCGATAAGGCTGCGGTGACAAAAATTCGCGTCAGCTTCGTAGCAAACCATACAAATGCGCTGGCTTGAGGCATCAGCTGTCAGGTTCTCCAGAAGGTCCATCCGGGTACGGATGTAAGCCCTGAAGTCGCGCGCATAGACCCCCCAATCGCCATCGACCTTATAGCGGTTTCGAATCGGTTTTGGGCAACCCAAGGGAGGGGAATGCTCGTAGGCAATTCCTGCATCCGCCAAGCACTGGGCGAAAGCCTTCTTGGAGAAACCAGGCTTTCTGGACAGAGGGTACTCGCGAACGTCCAGAACCTTGTCGATCTGAGCTTGCTTAAGACGAGCGATGAAGGCGTCGATAGACAACCCTTCATAGCCTGCGGTGTAGATCGCCATGTGAAATCTCCCAGCGGCTTCCTGCGGCTGTTCTGCAAATAAATGAGAGACTATACCATTCTAGCCATGCTGTACCCCATGGGCATTGGATGGATGGCCATCTCCAAGAGGTAGCGACGAGCGGATGGTAGGGGCCAGAAATCATCTCGGTCCGCGTTAGGTGGAAGCGCCTTCGCCGAGAGGCTATTGAGGTTTAGGACTTCGAATAGAGCATCGCAGCAGCCAAACCAGTGCATTCCTCAAGAAGCGCCGCTATCACGGATCGGAGCTTACTCGCGTCATACACACCTGATTCAACATCCTCCTGAGTGGTTTCATAAAACGCCTTTGCGTAGCTATCTTTGAAATCGAGGGCGCCCTGATAAATACCTAACGACTCCTTGTAATTCGTCCAGGTCACCTGCGCTGGGGGTCGCCCCTTAAGATTGAGATCGAGATAGCACTCGATAGCGGCCGCGCAGCCGTTGATGTCAGCGTTGGCAACACCACACGGGCCTTTCGCCGGAAACTCGCGCAGCTCGTCCAAGTCAGGAAGAACCATAGCTTTCATGTTCACTGGGAATTGAAAGCGTTTGAGTAGATTTTTATAGGTATCCACTCCTTCGGCGTCGTTATCGAACAGGAAGACCACGCGATTGTGAACATCAATTTTGACCAGTCCCTCGGCGAACTTGGACAGATTACCTGTACCGGAAAATGGGTGACGCTCCTCGATGTCAATGAATCGAAAAAAATCCTCGATGTCCGGGCGGAGCAGCGCCAGACCCCGCTTCAGAATGTGGGTATCAGAAGTGCCTTCAGTCGCTATCAAATAGGTCTGGGTCCGACGTGCGTTCCCAATGAAATCCTCATTTTTAGCCCATCCTGCATCCACAAAATTGCCGTAATCCCAGACGACATCTTCACCTAGATTAGCGGGGTTTTCGGCAAGGATTCGCAGAGTTGCATATGGGCTCAGAAATCCTAACATTGAGCCGAAATGGCTGCGCTCGGAGTAGCCTCCGATGTCTCGATCAAACACTCCCGTCGGGAGTAGAGATGCCGCTGGATCAGCCGCAAAGCGGCCCCGGCCCTGTGCATGATCGGAATCGTAGCTGGCGACATAGTCGCTTTTTAGGTCTCGCAATGCGTACGCTTTGATGAAGTCGATAAATTGATCGAAAGTCAAACGGTCGGATCGACGCTCACCTGGCAGGTATTCCTCGAACTGGTCTCTGTCGAGCACGACCTGATTTTCGTATTCCGACCTCACCGCCGCCAATGTGTATCCGAGCAGCTCCAACCGTGACACCATCGAACCAAGTGTCCGGCAAAAACACAGCTCCATTTGCTCCAGACTTTCAGGGCTATGAGCGTAGTCGTAGTCGATGCCCTCGTGCCGACGGTACTGGCGGTCGGACTCTTGATAGAGCATCCCGTGATCCATGCCCATATAGCCAGTGTTGTATGTGAGATCGAGGCTACCCACAGACAGCGTAATTGGTGTGCTCATAAGATCTTTGTACCTGGAGTTAACTGTCTAACGCCAATGCATGACGCGAATCTGGACATGCTTGTACTGGCACGTGATAGCACATTTCAGCGGCGTCGGAGATGCATCCGAGCTCAGGTGCTCTATCCTGGTGTACCTGCCCCTCGCTAACTCAGGCGTGTAAACCTGTTTTTTTCACTGTAAACCACTCTGGTTAACAGTGAAAAAAATAGGTTTACACGCCAGCAATCATAGGGCCCGCGAACGGAATTCTTCGCCACACCATCACTTGGGTTTGGGGTCCTTGTCGTCCTCCATCAAGGCAAAGAAAGCTTTGGCCTGCTCTTCCTCGGAGAGCTCCTCAACCGGAGTCCGCCGCGGGCGCGCAGTCGGCTTCTGCAGAGCATTCGCTGAGGCATCAAGTTGCTTTTTTACAGATCGTTCCGACGCAGTGAGCGATGAGTCGAAAACCTTCTGGGTGACTCGGTCCTGCCGTTCAGCTCGCGCAAATTTCACTACGTTGGACGTGAACGCGGCTGGCAGGTCAAACGGACACCGCAGGTCTGGATGCTGTTTGGACACCCGACCACCCAGAGCCAATTTTTGAAGGTGTTCGACCTGTTTGGCACTGGACGTGTAAGCCGCTGAGCGGTAAGCATGGCCGATGTCTTGAAGGGAGGCCGCATGACGGCCTGCACTGCGGCACTCAATGTACGCCTGCTTCAACAACTCCACCGCCAGGCGCTTGATACCGAAGGTGCAACGGTAAATTTCCCTTGCCAATTCACCCTGATTACCGCGAATCGCGCCATTGCCCACGCGAACACATTCATCAATGAAAGCTTTCCAGTCGGAACTGCCAGGCTCATCGGGAAGCATGATTCTTGGGTCCGTCAGCAAGCGCTGCTGATCCTCATTGTTTCTCTCAAACAACTTGTGACCCAAGCTGTAATTGCACACGTAGACCATTGGCGGACCGATACCAGCCATGTTCAAGAGGATATCGGTAACCTTCGCTGCACCAAGCCCCTTTTGGATGTACTGCATTTCATCCAGGATGACTAACGATACCCCATCACGATTCGCCCTACGCCGGCATTCACTCAGCAGCTCAGCAACGGTCAGTCGCGACAGAGGCAACTCAACGAACTCTCGAAGAAGGGCCTTAGCATTGGTGGTACCTCGGGCGCTTGCATACCAATGCGACCGCAACGGTAGCTCACCCTGGAAGTGATCGCAGGACAGATCAACGGGGCCAGGCAGAACCTTGCGCAGCGCAGCAATGGTCTGGCTCTTCCCAACCCCTGCAAGCCCTGTAAAACACACCGGCACAGCATCGACTGCAGGTGCTTCATAGAGCCCTCGGGCGTACTCGCGCTCAGAAGAGAACAATGCTCGCGCATGCAGCGCTGCGCGCCCCACCATCTCCTGGATGAACTCAATCGTAAATGCGTTGGGAATGAACGATTCACGCAATGCTTGAGACAGCACCTCTGCCGCCAACCGAGGTTCAATTTCGTACAGACTTTCCAATGGCTCAGGTCGACGCGTGATGATCTGGCGGACCTGATCAGCCGTTTGGCAGCCGTCGAACCAACTCGCAATGGCCTCATTCATTTGGCTTTACCTCGGAATCGATCATAGTCATCTGTATCTCGCTGCGCAGATGCCGATTTAGGTGGTCGACCAATTCTTCTCACGCCACCTTTACACTCTTCACCGGTATCTTCTTTGAATCTATCATCGTGAAATTGATGAATTGCCGGCATCTCATTACGAAGCAAAGTTTGAGATTTTCGCCTTAAGGCATCTAGTGACTGAAGATCACGTAATGATATGTCCCGATCACCGTCAACGGTCCTTTGCGTCGTTACAAAGTCCAGTTCGAACAGTGTGCCTCCTACCTCAATCCATATATGCCGAACGCACATAGTCAGTACATATACATCAACTTCAATAACGCTGCTCCTAGCAACTCGATCAAATATCCCGGTATTGATCAAATCAACAGACCTATACTTGCGCCCGTACAGATAGACTGCGTCTTGACGTACAACGGCCGGGTGCACAGACAGGAAGCTCTTTATGGCAACCTCTTGCTGCATCCCGATTGCAGAATTACGGAAGCGGCTGTCCCAGTAATTCCAGATACCCAGCGGGGTGGGCTTTATTCCGCACCAATACATTTCGGTTTCCATGCGGCCACTTGCGTCAGACGACCGGTTGTCTTTCAGGACTTGGTGAATCTCCCTGCGGGCCATTTGGACAAAATTCAGTGTGCTATGAACATAGGTGGGTTGATCGAGGTCGGATTTTGCTCGCGGGTGCGATGACTCAACCGTAGCTTTAGACTGGCCAGAAAAAACTGGCGTATTTTCAAGTGTGCCTAGCCAGTGGATCTCAGGCTCCGTGTCCAGGGCTGCTGCAGGACCTCGATCAAACACCAGCCCACCTGCCAAGCCTTCGCAGGGCCACCAGTCCGGTTTGATGGTTACTCCGAAAAGCCCACAAAACCATACTTTGTCGACAGCCATGGAAAACAGACACATCCGATAAGCTTCTTTGGTTTCTTTACCTTCGGCAAATCCAATGCCAACCACCATTCCGGACAATCCACACACGGCACGAACGACGCAAAATCCGTCAACGGGGCTACCCTCTGTCAGGCCCGAAAGTTTTTCAACTATGTAGTAACCATCAAACTCGACCTGCTGATTTAGATTCGTCAAGCGTTCTGAGAAACTGCCCAAACTGCCGCTCTGGTCGCGGGTCTTTTGTTTACCTCTTACGCCAATAGATTTCTCTTTAGCGCTAACTTGTTGTTCGATGCAGTAACGCACTTGGTCAATAGTTGGAAATGGGTGCCCTTTACGATTGATGAAAAATGCTACTCCATTTCGTTCAACGGAAACGCAACCAAATTCCTCTGTAAGGATTTTTCGGTAAACTTGACTATATGTTTTGTCAGCGGAACGGAACCTAAGATACGCAGAAAGGATTCTTTCCCTCATGGCGCTATCGGCCCGGTAACCCCACTCTTTGCCATTGGGTGATGGCCGGCCCAGCCTGCGTAATTTCCCCGGCCCCTCCCTGTCCCACCTCCCGATGCGGTGCAGGGGAGGCATGAGAGCCCACTTGTTTTGTCCAAAAGTAATGTAAGTGTAGAACCACAACCTCAAGCGAGCTGCATTTTGCTGAGGCGACTGGCTTTTGGCATGAGCGTTAATTACAGCGTCCGGATCGTCACTGGCTAGAACCTCCTGGAGACGAACCATCAGGCCTGAGATAGCCAGAAAACGGCGGTTGACCTTTTGGTCGTAGGTTTCCTTAGCAGAAACCCGCTTCGTTTCACGATCTGAAATTGCGATCCCCTTAATCGGTTCCAGCCATGGCGGAAATTTGTCCGTCTCCCCTGACGCCAGCAGCGCACCCGCTTCGAGCGCTTCTTCGAACTCGAACCTTGTGAGGGTGATCAAGGTGGTGCGCACGTCTTTCGCTAGATCACTGAACTCCACCAAGCGCACCCGGTTGTGGACCGCATCACTGTTCAGGAAATGGTAATAGTGGCCTTTGAAAAGGCTCCGATAACCTTCAGGCGCAAATAACCTAGCGCCCGTGATCACGGCTCAATCTCCAAGAAAAATTTGCCGTAGGCTGCCAGCAGATCACCACCGTCGGTATCGAGAGGATGGTCGATCAGAATCGGCTTGAAGAAATTTACTGGCAGCTTTCGGTCCCAGATGTCTTGGTAGACCTTCGCAATAAACTGGTCACGCTTACCCCATCGGGCTGCATACCGGTAAATGATGGGGTGGATCAAGGCCCCAGCATGCACAGCGCCCTCAATCTCAGCGCTAAACTCCCTGAGCAGCTCGGGGTCGTGGGTCAGCGGCAAGCCATGCATCGGAAATAGCAGATCGAGATTGCCCATGACGATCGGGTCCAGACGATCCAAAGACATTTGCACGGTCCTGATACCGCCGCTTGCGTAATGCAGTTGCTCTAGGGCTGTGCGTAGCTCAGCATGATCACGGTCCTTTTTTTGCTGATTAGGGGTCTTGGCTGCTGAGTAGCGCCTCTCGCTGAAGGCATGAGCTTGATCCTTCACCGTCCAATTGACCGCGTAGGGTTTCCCATCTGAACCCATCAAATACAGTAAAAGGTCCCCCTGATAGGGAAAGGGCATTCTCTGTCGGCTACCAGCTTTAGTGGTAATCACCACCTGGTGATGCTTGAAGCCAATTTGCTTGGCAATTTCCATCGTCCCAGTGACAGGATGAGAAAAATGTCCTTTGGTGAGTGGATGCCCGTGCAATGGATGCGGGGCGTGATATGGCCACAGCATCTTCTGCTCGTGAATATCGAGCAGCTGAGGATGGAAGAGCGCGAGCTGTGCGAACACCGCTTCTGGGGTGGACAGCGAGTGAATCGCACGGCCGAGCTTCCGGCTATTCATTCTGCTGATACGAGAGCCCTTAGGGGCTTCTCGTGGAACCGCTAAAATCGAAGGCGTGTAGATATCGCCCCACGCGAAGTGAGCTTGTCGGCTCCTGATGAGGGCAAATCTCTCCTGCAAAGTCATCAATACAGTCCAATGTCTACGGACCTAGGATCGTCATCCAGCCTGGGGATAATTTGCTGGATGCCCCTATAGCCCTTGCCTCCCGGGCGTACCCAAGAGTGCGGGTTGTGGATAACGCTCACCTTCTTGTGGATGAACGAAGCCCTGCAGGACTTGACGTCCCGCATGTTCGGAATAGACAATGGAAAGGTCAGGTCGCTAAATTCTGACTTATCCACAGAGGCCCAAGGTCGCACTTGGGCCTTTGTCTATCTGAATTCTAGCGCTAATTAACTAGTCAGATTTCATTCAATACTTCCTTATTATTCATACGTGTTAAGAATCTAGGACATAGTTAGCAGCTATCTGCAATGGATTCGCTGGGTGTACACGTATCTGTGTGCACATTTTAAAGCGCTTCGCTTAGCAGGGTATGTTACCGCCGTGGTTAACAGGGTGACAACTGAAAAGTCATCCCTCTCTGGGTCGCGACTGGATTCAAAATTGTCCAGCTTGGGTCATTATCTAGATCAACCGTGCGCCTCACACCCATCGGATATATATCTTCACCCCCTTATCTCAACTGATAATTTAAGGGTTTAGCCCCAATCAAATAAAATGTTGAAAACGACAAGCGTTTGGTGAGGGAAATGGCTGATTCTGCAAATGCATCTGTCCCTGTCGTTCGATGGCTACCGGATGAGACCTTTTTCAGTATTTGTTGTCGTCAGCATCGTTTTATGTGCCACGTTACTAAGGCTAGCACCACTGCATGGCTATTTGGTGAGGGATCAAGTAGTGTGCAGCATGACTTTCCTAGCAGACTAAACTCTTTGCCCCAAAAAGCCAAAGAAGTATGGGGAAGCCCATTCAACATCATTACAGAACATACGATATTGCCGTTGTTTTTTCCTTTTCAATCCAAGGAAAGAATTGACGACGTCTTTCATACAGTTTCAAACAATTCTTTGGGCACCTTAAAATATCGCCTGGGTCTGGTGACCGGTCGCTTTGGCGCAGAGCACCCATTGAAAGCATGCCTCGAATGTTTAAGGGAAGACCGTATCAATCATGGGGTCGCCTACTGGCACCTGTCCCATCAGTATCCAGGCGTCACGTTATGCCCTAAGCACGGAACTCTCATCAGGATTTGCTCGGCCAACCGGCAGTGGTCGGACTCTGCGCACTGGGTATTACCTGCCGAGCACCTAATAGCGAGCGTTGCAGAGCAGCCCGTATGCCCGACAGTGGTACAAACCCTCAAGCGTTTAGGACACTCAGTGATTGAGTTAGCCAAGCTAGGCATTTCTGAGCAATTTCGTCCAGAAAATGTCACGGCTGCTTATAACGAAGCTATTCGTCGCCTCTCAGTCAATACAGAAGCATGCTTTGATGCCCAAGCAGACCTAGCTTCGTTCGCTTCACAACTGCAACCGTATCTTCCACTGGCCTCGCTTCCGACCACTCCAAAGAGAGCTGAAACTTTTATACAGAGTCTGACCCGTACACCGCGCGTTTACTCCCATCCGCTCAAACATCTGATTTTGATCACCTGTATATTCGGCGAGTTTGCGCCGTTTTTATGTGCGTTAAAAAGATTTCAGTCTCCAGGGGATCAGGAAACCCCAGTACAGTCTCCAGACCACGGAAGACGAGCAGTAGGCGATAAAGCAGCACACCGATTTAAAGGTCAGGAAATCAGGGATAGAGTCTTCAAAAAACTGAAGCCTAAAAAGCTGAAACCCGAGCTTCGGGAACAAATCTTGGGTTGCTTGGGCAAAGGAGTGGAGAAACATTCCATAGCGGAACGATATGACGTTTCGGTTTCTACAATAAACAGGATCCTAAGTGCTGATCCTCTACTGATGGCTGCTTGGACAACTCAGCGCAGGGAGCTACTGCTACACAATCACCGTGCGGAGTGGGTTAGCGCCATCGGCATGAATCCAGACGCCAGTCCGAAAAGCCTGAGATCAATGCTCCCCAAGGTCTATCAATGGCTATACCGGAACGATAATGACTGGTTGATGGCTCAAACTAAGCGGATGCCAAGTGGTCGCGTAGGCAACAATCAAAAAATCGATTGGAGTGCTCGCGACAGGCAACTATGCGAATCAATTGAATTGAGCATTCAAAGACTGAAATACTCGGCCACGAATTTCCCTGTTCGAGCTAGTCATATTTTCGCGTTGGTGCCCACACTGCATCGGTGCCTAGAAAAAAGGAATCGCTACCCAGAAGCACGAAACCTACTAGAAATTGTTACCCAATCGACCAAGACTTAACATGCAAGTGCAGCAACGCTCAGTCAGCTATTCCCGACAAGTGGTCGCATACCTACCATTACCATAATTTCGCCATAGAGACTCAATAGGAATCAAATCTTTATCATACTCGTACAAATCAACAACAAATTCATCGAAAGTCTCATAGGCATAAACCACGATTTTCAAAATTTCTTCGGGGAAAAATTCCGTCTTTACAACAGGACTCTCAAATCTTTTTTCTTCCAAATTATTTGAAATCCGATCGAGATACTCAATCATGGCTGTCCGCTCAGATTTCATCCGCTTCGTCAGTTTCTTGAGGCTGCGCAACTTATCGGAGAGAATGGCCACTGCAGAATGGATTGAAATGGAGAATTCATAAGCGCATAGCGCTTCTACGAAGCGAGCATGTTTGAGAGCATCTTCATCCAAGTTCATTACGCTCTCTGCGTTACCGAGGTGTCGCCCAGAACACTTTCTCCACATCACATCGAGATTGTGGCCTTTTGATGAGAAAGGTTGATCGCAATATGGGCAAGTGGACAGCAGCACCACATTGTGTGTGGCACACACGCTCACATGATCAGGGAAATTTCGTCGCCAGTAGGAAAAGCCCAAATCCTGCACGTCCTGCCTGACGCATTCCGGGCAGTAGGCGTGCAAGTCGGAATTAGTAATCGCCATTCGGGGTTTGAGATACGCCGTTCGAGAATAACTGGCATCTCGGGTATCCCTGATAACAAACTGCAGGGGCAATTGAGTGTGTTCGTGCAGCAAGCGGTTGAAGCCATAGCATCCTTGCCAACCCATCGTTGAGGCGATCACCTTAACTGCTTGGTGAGTAATCTCCCCTTCAGAAAGCCATCGTAACCTGTCTACCCTCCAGTCCATAAAATTCACGAGCAAATTGCGGTCAACATATGAGCGCAAAGATTCATCAGGTTGGATACGCAACAGCATGGATGGGTTGGCCCCTCAGCGACTGATCCCGCGTCATCGTTCAAAGGTTGCGGTTGAGCAAACATTGCCAGAAATAAGGTGTAAAAAAGGCACCCAAAGGTGCCTTTTCGGAAGGTTCGAGGAGTAGTCGCAGCGATCCTTTAACTCCCAGCCTTGCGACCTTGGGTTCAGAATCCGACCGGCTATGCCCGTCGTCACTACTTCAGAGAAACCAGCATTCTCTGCTGCCGAAATTGCGGGGGGGCCTTGCTGGTACCCAGTCCCAACGGATGCGCAGTTGCAGTCCTCGACTACAAGCCTATACAGCGTGACACACCTGTCAATTAGATTCTGAGGCGTAATTCCAAGTCGGGACAACGGCGTGCATCACTGCACCCCGCCAACCCGGATTGGTCACGAACAGGGTTACCCGCGACAGCTTTATTTCCCTTGCGACAGGTTTAATTCCCTAAATCTACCGGCGTCAACTTGATTTACTAGCATTATGCGTACGTGTTAGGCTTCGTTGGCGATCATCTTGCGCGAAGCACTCCGCGCACGCCGATGCCGAGTGACTGATCGACTTGGTGTCAACGCCCAAAGTCGAAGGGAAAATACCGATGAATGAGTACGCCAATTGGAAGCAGGCGGTCGTGGAAGCTGTAGCAAGTAAGGGTCAGATCCCCCGCGACATTGCAGCGAAGGTTACCGAGGACAATTGCCCTGTCCTCCAGCATGCATGGGGCCTGCAGCTCGATGTCAACGTGGCTGCAGTAAGGATCATCGAATCTGAGGAAAGGGCGGCGATTGAACAGCACAAGGCCAGCCTGACCAAGATCTGTCGTGTCGCGCCGTGGGTACTCCTGGCTTCCGGTGGTATGGCTGTGATTGGTAAGACATTCCATCCGCTGGCGGACACTCCACTCGCCGTGTTCGAGTCACTGGCAGTCTTTGCGGGTATCACGGGGGGCCTTTGCGCCCTGTGCTTCTACACAGCTGCGCGGCTCAAACTGGACGAGTTTCAGAAGGCTGAAGAAAAATCCTAAGTAACTAAGATGATCAACGCTCAGCTGCACGCCGAGCCCCGGAGAAATAAACCGGGGCCGTGCCAGTTGAAGGAGTTCGTTTCGCGTCCGCGAAATCTAGGAATTAAGTGAAACAATGAAAATCGAGCTTGAAAGAATTGCTGAATTCTTGATGACGATCCCTCTATCCATTTTGCAGCTCATCGCTGTGTCGGCTTTGGTCGTGAGTTGGTTTGTGATCTTCAAGCCTCTATTGGCGAAGAAGAAATTGCTGATCTGGCAACAAGTGGTTGGTGGCCTCGCTTTCGGTATTGGGTTTGGAGTTGCCTTCGCAGCTGCGGCCTTGTCCCTCGGCCCAAATGTATAGAAAACGTTGTAGATCGCCAGCCCGCCACGTCGCGGGCATTCGCGGTAGGGGGCGTGGGTTCGCGTCTCCGACCATCACCGGAAAGGAACTGTGCCGATGAGTATCCTGAACAACTATTCCGAAGCGGACCTGGACACCGAAATCTCGGTGAAGCTGACCCTGCGCGACTTGCTAATTCTGAGCTGGGGGCACGAGAGCGTTTCCTTCGTGCCTGGGGAAGCGTCCGATAAAGAATTCAAAGCTGCTGAACAGAAGATCGACAATGCCCTCAACCAGCTTCGTGTGCAGATCTCCCGGGCAGAGCGGCCAAAGCTCATGGTTGATGAGGGGCAGAGGGCGCCGCAACTCAGTGCTGATGCCATCCAAACCGTGTTGAAAACGAACACCAGGAACTGATCACGGTAAACGCTCAGGTGTACCCCAAGCCCCGGCCTGATAAACCGGGACCGAGGCCGTAGAGACAGGTGTGATTTTCGCGCCCGCATAACCATAAGGGACCTGTATGAGAAGAGAAATGGATCCAACCCGTCCAGTGACAAGAAATCGCGTTCTTTCGTTTTTCGGTGCGGCCGTGATCTGGTTCATCCTGATAGCACTTGACAGCCGTTCTGAGCACATCAGTGCGTTACTGTTCTTTGTCTTGGCGTCATATATGGCCCGTAGTATCTCGGGAATTAGCCCCACCAGCGCTGTATGTGACACTGACGAAGAAATCCGGGCCAAACTAGATGCGAACAACCTACGCAGCAAGCTTGATTAAGTAGGAAAGTCGGCCTATGAATATTTCCTAGGAGATGGAGCGAATGAAGCGAAGTAACATTTTTCTTTTTCTTGCGTGTTTCATCGGATTACCTATTTGTTTTTTCGATGACCCCGTTCACGCTATGGGAAAAACACTTCTATATGTCGTGGCCTTGGTTATCTTCATGTCATTCTTAACAGGCTTAGCCTTTTGGGCCATCGAACACTCCCGAGGAGAGTAGCCCTGACTGTATGGGGATGCGCACATCCAAGCCCTGCCTTCGCTGGGCTGTAACCGTAGGAGAGGGGCAACTTTGCCCCCGGATCTGCAGGAAAACGAGGCCATGACCGAGAAAACCTACCGCATTTTTCATAACTACGACCGGGGCGACCAATCGGAATATTTGACGTCATCGACCGACCCAACACGGGCAGCGATCTACTGCCAGTTCTTGGCGGAGGATCAACTGGACGAATCGGCTTCGGTCCGGAACAGTGGTATTGCAAAAGCCCTTGTGCAGTTCTACGGCTGTACTCCCGTCGAGAAGACGCATTCAGCTATCGGCATCGATCTGTATTTCGCGAGGGAAGGTCTGTGCGGCGACTATGAGCAACTGATGGCCGACCAGTCGTTGCAACGTGAAGGCATCATTGATCTGATCCGACCTTATACGGACTGTGTCGGCGATGCCGCGAGTCACCAGGAACTGAACACGGAACAAGTAAATGCAAAGAACTCAATTGGATGAAGTAGTCGCTGCTCTCAAAGTGGCACCTTTAGAAACAGTGGTAATGGGAGCGAGCACCGTAATTGCCCTCATTCTGTTCTGTCTGGACTCCCAATGGTTCGGTCTTGCGCTGGTGACAGCATTAGTTTCTGCTCTCGGCCTTTGGTGCGCATCACCTGAAATCCTCCAGTTGGCCAACAAGCGTGCTAAGGCACGTCACCGCTACCCGTACTGATTTAGAGATTTTTGAAATGGCCAATCGCATTCGCTTTTCAGCTCGCTTAGTCTTGGCCGTGTGCCTATTTTTTTGGGGCCTGTGTTAGTCTGGTGGACTGCCGCTTTAGGGCAATCAGCGGGGCAGAAGGTAAGTGAGTCTTTTGTCGGCATGGCCTCTGCATATCCGTGGGTATGGTTACCCATTGCTAGCATTGGACCTGCGATGATAATTGGTTTAACGGTACTTATGCTTAGGCGAAGCGACGATGTTGGTCATGCAACCCTGGAAGCATCACCGCCCAATCGCGGAGATAAATCGAATTGAACCAACTTACTTATGTGCTGCTCGCAGCCGCTGCATTGTTTTTTTTCTTTGCAACCCTCCTGAAATCAGCCAGCGCTTTGTCATCAGCAAATTTTAGGATTGGCGGCACGAAGGTGCCTGTGTTACCTGGTATTCTAGTTTTCTGGCTAATTGCCCTTGTCGTTTGGGGGCTTTTTGATGCCTTCGGTGTGAGGGTGATTGCCTTTACGGCGCTAGTAGCAATTGAAGCCCTTGCGTTCTTCTCGTTGGAGAGGGGAGAGGCCGCCAGTGATAATGCGTTTCTTTGGCTTCTCAAAGCATTCATGCTTGGCGGTCTGTTCATAGTGGCGCTGACGATGTTCGCGGCGTAACGCTGCCATCAATCACCCCAAATAACGGACAATTCCACTATGCGCCAATCCACGACAGACCCCATTGAAGGCGAAGTATGCGCCGCACTGGCAGCTTACAAATGGGCTTTGGTTCAGACGAGCTACAGAAGCCTCTGGCATCGCCTGTTGTGTAGCGCGGGTGACAAGGCTGCTATCAGCCATTCTGCCGCCCTTGATCGAGCAGAAAAACACGCTCAGCAGGTTGTCAACAAAACGCCTGAGCATCGTTCGGCATTGGAGCGAATCGTTAAGCAGCAGCCAGAAGACGTTGCCAAGAAGGATCGCTTTTTCGACCTGCTCAACCTAACGTTCGAACCATAGGGAAGCCATGAAATTGCCGCCAATGCAATTTCGGGGCTCTCGGGCATAAGATAGGCAGCTTACACCCCTATTTAACCCATTTCGGAGAGGTAGCAGGATGCGGGCGTTAGAAGAGATCGTTATCGAGTTTTTTCAAGGCTGGGACGGCAAACATATCAGCGAGCCAGCTTTTGGAGCTCTAGGCGAGCTGGCGAAAGATGGGCGCTTTGATGAAATGACTGCCCTGCTGGAGGCTTGCGTTAAGCGGCACGGGCGCTTTGCGATGGGCTATGTGTTGAAACATGTACCAGGGGTCCTTCTCAATAATTACGTCTACGGGCAGGTTGAAGCATCTGCGACGATTGTTGAGAACTATTGGCGCGACGAAGATGTTGCCACCACGATCAGAGACGCTGCACTGAAGCCTGGCAAATTATCTGTGGTCGTTCCGAGGATTCTCAGTGACCTTCGTGAAATGGCCGAGTCGAGCCGCTAACCTCACTAGACCCGCTGCTCCTGCCTTGCTCGGCCTTTGGCAGGTCAAGCAGTGTGTAAAGGCGCGGTTATCGCGCTTCAACATTTGACCGCGACAGGAGGCATGCCATGACAATATCCCCGCAATCTGATTCTTCGGAGCGCTCGCCAACCGCCGACGAGGCGGCGGGTATGGCATGGTGGAACTGCATGCCCGACGGTGAACGTAGCCAATGGCTTGCTGCTTCTGGTACCGGTACGGTTGCGGACGCCTGGGTAGCGCGAAAGGCTGCCCAAGCGCATGAAACCGCCGACGCTGCGGTCTACCACAACCATCTGTTTTGGTTCGATGAGCTCGCCCAGCGACGCCTGGCTGTCGACGCAGCCCCTGATAATGCGGAAGCCACTGCAGCGCTGCAGAGCGTTGAAGAACTGCTGCGGTTGGAAGAGTTGGAGCGCCACTTGCCTCTTCGCGCTTGGTGCATCGGCGACGACTATGTGGTCGTCGCCCGCTCAGTTGAGCAGGCGTTGGCGGTGGTCGAGGCCGAAGGGGGCGAGTTCCCAGGCGGATGGGCCGACCCCAGGCTAGTGGAAGAACACATTCCCGACCCTGCGAGCTCGCGGCGCACAAGCTTTGAGGATGCGCCGGACGTCAAGTTGACGTTCGCTGAAATGCTTCCGCGATTTCGGTTCCCGAGGATTATTTGGGTATGCCCCTTTGGCAACGAATGAACCTATCCCGAGTACGATGAATGAGCGGTACCGCACACGGTGAAAACTCCCGAATCACAGAGGCAGGCGTGGCCGCCGAGACATGAAGGTGAGGCATGAAGCTGGATCGCATCACAGGAAATACTGAGAACTACGGGCATCACCTGCAAGGGTTCTGTACCAATCCGGCGTGTGAACCCGGTGCGCTTGGCCGGCAGGTAGCTGAGCACCCAGAAGGTAGCCAGCAGCTGCCAGACGGTGTGCACCTGTTTGAGTGCTGCAGTTGTAAGCATCGCTTTGAGGTTCAAGAACAGTCATCAGCGCCGACAGAAGTAGCACCTGTGATTACGTCTGGGCTTTCGACCCTTACCGTGCCATGTCCATGGTGTGGTCACCGCAACGAATACAAAGCTGAGGTGTGGCCCTGGCTGAATAGCGGCGGCGTATTCGCTATTACACCCATCACAGCGTATGCGGTGGATTGCAGCGAGTGCCATGCCGCCTACACGCTTCGGCCGCAAGCCGAGTAGCGACGGATAACGCCATGTTGAATCTTGTAACTGACCAGCGCCCAGGTGAGCCAGACGTGCTTTCTGCGGTGAAGCATGCAGTTTTTGAAATCCGTTCTCTCGCCGGCGATGTGCTCCTAGCCATTGCCGCACCCCCAACGGGCTGGACGCATCAGCAGCTGATAACCGTTGCGTACGAGCATGTGGCAATAACCCGCGACGGGGCCGATGGCTACCTCGGCGGCGAGTGGATTGGCAGTAGCGAAATCTGACCAGAGTCGTTCAATTGAGCAGGAGATCACCATGCAGTCCAATAACCACCCCGCGGCGCCTGACAGCTTTGAGCGTTCCCGTTTGACGGATCTGGTAGCGCTGCATCAAGCAATCGCAGCGCTTGGCCAGGCGCCTGACTTTATGGCGGTAATTGAGCAGTGTTCGGCGCTGTATGACCGTGTACGCGCTCTTCACCCTACTCTGGTAAGTGCTGAGGAGGTTTCTGCCCTGAACTTGCTAATTGGATCAATGGCCGAAACGCGCAAGGAAACGCTCGGACTCTAAATTTGCGCGGGCGCAAGGGCTCGGGCCTACGCCCGACCACCTTGGATGACCCGCCCACCTGGTTACGCCGCCCCGGCCCATAGACTGACCCGACCCCCCATCCATTTTTGATATCGAGGATCCCGCCGTCGCTTTCGCGGCTGCGCACGACAGGAGAAACGCAACATGTCCAACCTGACCACGCCACAGATTCACGCCATCGGCGATTGGTGCGCCGAGCGCGGAATTTTGCCGCAGCGGATTGATGCCGCTGATATCAAGGCCGCGTGTGCCAGTCTGGGCATTTTCTTGGTCGGAGCGCTGAGCCAGTACGAGGTTGAGGCGATCAGTGACGTATGCGAGGACGCCGCCGCCCGAGGGCATGAGCCACTCACCGTGCGCGCACGAAATTTTCTGTTGAATCGAGGGGAAGCATGGCCACAGAAACGAATGTGAGCGAGCGGATCATTCGGGCTGAAAAGCACGTCAATGAGCAGTTGAGCTACGGCGGGATCCACCCTAGCACCGGCCCTTTCGGAGGCACGCTTGAATACCGCTATCAGGATGGCGATTTGGCAGACGAAATTGGCCAGCTGCGGCGCCTTGCGGATGCGTTCAGGCAGCTCGCTGATGCGCTTGAGTCAGACTCCGAATAGAATCCGTAGAAGCCATTAACTTCGCGTCTGCCACAACTGTCACATCCACCAGTGCTGGAATGGAAAATACCGATGCCCACGAATGAAATGCGCAGGCGTGAATGGATTGCAGCTGGCTACAATTCAGACATGGGCAGTTCAATTGCATGTAGTCCTCCCGCGGACAGCACCGCTATCCGCCTGTACAATCTCACGAGCGCCAAACACGCTCTAAGCAACATCGAGAAGCGTCGACTCAAGGTTTCCCGTTTCGCGGATTTGAATGACCCATTTGAGCTGCTCGCTGCGAATTTCAAAGAACACAAGACGCGAAAGGTTGTGCGGGATTGGAAAGACAAAAGCCATTCACAGCATGGTTTACTGTGCTTCGCCGGGGACTGGTCAGAACCCGTAATGTGGAGCCACTACGCAGAGAAGCACACCGGTATCTGCTTAGGGTTTGACGTCTGCCGTAGCCTCGTACAGCAGGTCAACTACCAGGACGATCGCATCCTTGCCGCTCTCAGCCCAGCCGGCACCCCAGATGAGTTGAGTGAGGAGCTCCAACAACAGTTGCTGCGCACCAAATCGGCGGGTTGGCGCTATGAGCAGGAGTACCGTAGCTTTGTGAGGTTGGACACTGCGCTTGCAGACGGTCCGCTTCATTTCTGGCCAGTTGCGGATGAAATTCAACTGACAGAAGTCATCCTAGGGCCATTATGCGAGGTGCCGATCGAATCGGTACGACGCAGGGTTGAACAGCACTTCCCCGATGCCGTTGTCTTCAAAGCCAGGCTAGCCTTTCAGTCCTTCAAGATTGTCCCCGATGCGCGTACGGTCCTTTAGCCCGCATGAACGCCATAGTGTTATTTAGGTGATAACCCGGGCGAGCGAGTGCTGATACCAGTCGTGCGGTTGGGACCGTTGTTAGAATGTGGCAGTTGGCTGGCGGTCGATGACGTCATTCATGCTTGGTGTTGAGCATCTCCAGGATACGAAGCCTACTTCCTCCTGGAGATGCCAACATGAATCAGATGCTTGTACCCGAACTGATCGCCCTAACCGACTACACCCACGCAGTTCCTGCCCAGGGCAGTGCTGGTCGCTTTGCCCGGATCGCTGCGCGGGCGGAAGCCTGCATTGCACGCATCGACCAGATCATCGATCAAGGCTTCACATGTAGCTCGGCGACCTCGTTCGGTAAGGACAGTACGGTTGTGCTGGTACTGATGCTGGAGGCCATCCGGCGCCGTGTCGAAGCCGGGTTGTACGTGCCGGCGGCATTCGTGACGAATGCTAATACCGGCACCGAAAACCCAAGCATGGACATCTATGCCGAGGCGATGATCACTGAGTTGGAGATGTATTGCACCAGGCACGGATTGCCGATCACGGTGGTCAAAGTGCAGCCCTCGATGACCTCGACATTCGCTTATGCCACCCTGGGTCGCGGCAAACTGCCGGTTTTCGCTGGCGCCTCTCGAAGCTGCTCGGTCGATTGGAAGCTGCGCCCGCAGCAGAAAGCGCTCAAGCAACTGCTCTCCACCCTGCAGTCTCCTGGTGAGCTGGTGACCTTCGTGGGCACTCGTTTGTCAGAGTCGGCAACCCGTGCCGCCAACATGCGCGAACGGGGTGAGGAGGAGGCCGGGCGGCTGGTGCTCAATGAGCATGGCTCGTACAACTGCTCGATCATCGCAGACTGGGAGATGGAGGAGGTGTGGGAGTTCCTCATGGCGTGCGAGGCGAAGCGCGGTGGTCCTTATCGAACCTTCGTCGACAGTTTCGACTGGTGCCTGGAGCTCTACAAGGAAGCCAATGAAGGCACGTGCGCAATCATCACCGGCGATGGTGGTAACAAGGCGGCGTGCGGCTCTCGCTTTGGCTGTGCCTGGTGCACGGTCACCGGAGAGCGTGACAAATCCATGGAAGCAATGATTGCGTCTGCGCCTGACAAGCATGGACACATGTCGGGAATTAACCGCTTCCGGAGCCATCTCATCAACACCCGCTGGGACATGGAGCGTCGAGACTGGATCGGGCGCACAACCTCGGACGCCGGCTACATCAACGTCACAGGAACAGCCTACAACGCAGAGATGCGCCGTGAGCTGTTGCGGTACCTGCTGACTTTAGATGTGCTGGAGGAAGAGCGGGCTGATGAGCACGATGCGCGGATGTTCCGCGGCGAGCTGGAAAGGACGGAGTCCAACGAAATCCTTCGTGGGAGCACCTTCCAATTCATCACGCCGAAAAACCTGCTTGCGATCGACTTCGCCTGGTCACTGAGCTACGGCTTCGACCATGCCTTCCCCGCTTTGTCGGAGTGGTACGAGATCCGTGTCCTAGGGAAGCGCTACCTGATCGATGACGTCACTCCCGCTGAGAAGGGCATCATTCCAGAGCAGCGCTGGTTCAAGTTTGATGACTGGCAAAGCCCGGCGCAGGAGATGGGCTTGCAGGACGCCTACCTCGAAGCCACCAACAAAGAACGCTACCCTGGCCGGCCAGCGATGCGAATGATCCGTGACCGCTTTGAAGGCAAGGATCGCAACATTGTCTACTACGAAGAAACCGACGAGATGGAGATCGATCCGGGAGATGCAATGTGCTTTGTAGACGAGTTCGACGAGGCGTTCTATACGTTGGCGAAAAGCCTGGCTCCGACTGACAGCGCCAAGTTCTACTTGAACAATGGTATGGTCAAACTGGCCAAGGGCAAGGCTGCTGATTACGATGCGATGGCCCGCCGAGCGCAATTCTGGCAACGCATGGAGCGCGATCTAGCTGGTACCGATCTGCGTTCCTACATACGCCACCATTCGATCAGCAACGCCGAGCACGAACAGGTCCTGGACTTGATGAAGGTTGAGGCCGCCAGTCAAAATTCGGCGATCTCCGATCTTTTTGCTTAACTCATCAAAGGCTACCTCTTGCGAGGTGGCCTTTTTTTTCGACATCGCTGACGTAGCTTGTGTACAGCCTCTCAACAGTGTAGTGGTCGAAAGGGAGCCAGAGCTGATGTTCTTGGAAGCTGCGATGGGTACTGAAAGGCTGTGCTATCGAGCCAGTTTACCGACCTGACCAATCTGACCCTCGAATAACAAGGTAAGCCCCGTCATGACACAATTCATCGCAACTGAACACAAATTGGCTCGGCTATGGGTTGAGGCCTGCGGCAAGAGCTTGGGCATCGAGCGCGCAGAGGCCGCAGGCATGTATGCGAACCTGTGCGGTTTCCGAACTTGGGATGCAGTTACCAGCGCGATAGGGAACAGGCGACCCAGTGTTCCAGACGAGCAACTAGACGTAGCCGAGTTGATGGCTCGACGGGATAGCTACATTGCTGTGATGGTTGATGTTTTTGCCATCAACCCATCGATGGCTATCCATTTGGCCGCGAACCTCAGTCCTTCCAGCGCCAAGCTGCCCAAGGCTATATCCATCGATCGGAGTACCTTGCATTCTCCGTCCGAAGAAGAGGATCTGAACCTCTATATGCCGGGCTTTGATGATCCTCGGGTGACAGACGCAATGCTCAAGGATTTGCTAGGGGGGGCGCCAGGCCTCGAAGGCGTCAACTTGGATAACTTAACCGACCGCTTGCGCATTTCTCATACGGTTGAGCCGTGGGTTTTCTGGGACTACTACAGTGATCAGGGCTTCGACCTGATTGAGGATACCTATGTCGAAGATTATGAATACGGTACTCCATCGTTCTTCATGCCGTGTAGCCCTGAGATATCAGAGACTGAAATGGTGCCGGTCTTCCTGACCAGCCTCACTTACACGCCGCTAGATCATCATGACCAGATGGCAGATGAGGTCCGTCGAGTGATGCTGGAGAGCGCCAAAGCGATCACTGGTGCAGAGACCCTGCTTCTCTGCTGGGGGCATTTGCAGCAAAAGGAAATTGGGGGCAAGCGGTTCACCTACGCTGGCCAGATTCATCACAATGGGACTTGGCGCGATCTGCTGCTGAACAGATCGCTGGACTCCTTCGACAAGTTGCTTCACGCAGCGACTGCTCTACAGGACATTAATGAGCCAGGGCCGGAGTTTCAGGACAAAAGCTCGGAATGCACGATTCGCTTCTTTATGGTGCAGACCCAGTGCGAGTCCAGCACGGAGTTCTTCCAGAAATACACGGTGAGCGGCTTCGGCAACCCCAGCGGATGGTCACTTGGGATGATTGGTAGCAAGTCCGAGTAGGTATCGAAGGGCCCGATGCGAAGGGGGCCAGGCTGGATACGCTGCGCAATGCCTTTGTAGAGTCGCTGGAAGAGTTGGCGCAGTTGGTCTCTAGCCTGGCAGAGCGGGAGCTTGGTGACCTGAAAAGACGGCGAATTCTGAACGCCATCAGCATGCAGCGGACAGTTAGAGGGCTAGGCAGCCCTTACTTTCCGCTATAAATTATGCATACGCGTTATGAATTAATTTACAAGGTGACGGTATGGGTTTGAACAGAATGTCCGATGGCACATCACCCACAAGCTTAACCGTGGAGCGTTCCACGGTGACCAAGTTAGTGATCTCTGGGGGGGTGAACCTCGACCCCATCACCGTTTTTCTGGAGGACCTTGGAAGCCGGGCGTCTCCACGTAGTGAGGCCCCAGATCACGTTTCCAGTCAGGGTAACCTTACCATCCGATGTGCTGGCGAGAGCTGGACTTCCTACTGGGGCGGTATGGGTTCAAGGACGGTGACTGAGTTTGTTGCCAAGTGCAGTGATGAGTACATCCTGAATTGCCTAAGCCGCGGCCTGAGCAGTACCCGATTCAGCGCAAAGGCTCTCAAGCAGCTCTCAGCAAGGTGCATCATCGATCGCCGGCGGGAGCGGAGCGGTACCGATTGGGAGCTGGGGTATCTCGACGCAGATGATGCTCGTTCGCTGTACAGGCGGCTCGATGAGTTTCGCGATGTTGAGTCGTTGCGGGACTGCTGGAGTCATTCCGAGCTCCTATCCCTTTTGTTCGGGGATGAATGGCATTACCCCGTCGATCAAGCTACCGAACCAAACCCGGACTACACCTACCTGCTGCGGATCGTTCAAGCAGTCCAACAAGCGCTCACACAACCGGTCGAGGCGGCGGCAGCATGAACAGTTCTGGACAGCTGGTAGGCCTGCCGCCCTTCGCTAACCTTGTCATCCGAAAACTGCAGCGCTTCGACGAATGCGCCGGCGATGGCCAGGGCGCTGACATCGGGACCCAGTGGTTTGATGTTCTCACCCAGCTTGGGTTGCTCAAGCGAGTTCAGCGAAGCCCGGCCCAATGGCAGGTCACAGAACAAGGCGAGCAACTCTTGGAGCTTCGGCCAGGCGCACAGCACAGCGAGGATGCTGTGCGGGTAGAAGCCGTCGCTGTGACACGGGCTGATGTGGATGGTCTGCGGCTTGAGTGGCTGCTTGAGGGCGGCATCGCAGCGCTGGAGCATGCGGACCAGGTCTTACTGATTGCTCATGGCTCGATCACTGACGAGGAGGGCGGTGGCGAGGTCTTTCTGAAGGCTCCTGCTGTGCCGTCCGCAGAGCAGCGCGACATGGCTCGTGTATACGACGTCATTGGTCTGCACCATGGACACCCTGTGGGCGTGCTGCTGACGAACCTGGGTAACATCAAGCGCTTCTCGGACTACCTGGGAGCAGTGGAGCGCGCATTCTTCATGGTTCCAGGTGAGCCGTCGGATGAAGCCGAAGATGCAGGCGCACCCATCGACGAAGAGTGCCTGTTGAATAAATTCCCGGCGACCAGTACGGAGCATTACGTTGATCAGTTCCGTGAGGCCTTGATCACGATAGGGGCCTTACCGCGTAATGAGTCTGGTACCTCGGAAGTCGACGAGCTCAGGTCCCAATGCAGCCTGTTGAGAGCCCAGCTGGCTGAGTTGCCGGCGTACATTGCAGCGCTTGAAAAATTCCGAGCCGAGGATGGCGATTTTGTCCGTCTTGCCGATGTGCTTGCAGCACTTTCCGCCTGTGCCGATCGGACCCAGGCTACTGAATTTCGCCTGTTGGTGCACGGCGAGAAGATGCTTGCTGATGACCAATTTTTGGCGGATGACGCGACTACCTGGCGCCAGCTTGTAGAAAACCCTGTGTTTATCGGCATGCCCTATTCACGCGGCTTGGTCCCGGTGCGCCGGGTAGCTTCTTCGGCATAAGCAACACTTACCTTCAACCCGGCCTGGCCGGGTTTTTTTATGGGTCGGATCCGGCGCGCAAGCGCGTGCGGTCGATTTTCACTCTCCCGGCACCAGGGCGGGCAGATCTTCATGCTCGGTGTGGCTCATCTCATTGGCACTAGGACAACGTCGAGGTATGCCATGACCTGTTTCATCGCGGTTAAAACCAGCTGCACCATTCCTGAGAAAATGCATGTTCACTCTGTGCTGAATGAGCAAGGCCTTATCGGTAATCGTTACCCCAGGACTATGGAGCAAGTACCTCGCGCAGTTCGCGAGTACTTCGAGCAGCTTCCGCTCGGTTCCGAAGCAACGAGTATCTTTTCGAACGAGGTGGAAACTTTGTCTGATCGTAAGGCAGCTGCTGACTCTCTCGGACAGGCGCTTGAAGCATTGCCGGATTCGAAAGTACGAGGCCCCGTTAGGACTGCGCGCATTAAATGTAAATTGGCGGCGCAATACGGTAAGTCGCATGTGGACTTGACTGACCGTTACTGCGAAGTGAGCGATCTGCTCCATAAGGGCGGTGTGACAGTCCACTTAAACAAAGGCATGTAAGCGCGCAGCGCTTGATAGGGATCAAACATGAAAGCAGATATCAGCAGTTTCGTTAAGCACGCCCGCCGTGTAAATCGGGTATTAATCCTATTGAAGAAACAGGGTGAATACGACAAAGCAATTGACTGCAAAAGCATTCGTAACCTTTGGATGTCTGAGGCTCGGCGTTCCGCAGTCTGAACAGCTGATTTTCATCAGCGATCGGTCTAACCAATAGGTAACACCATGACCAACTACAATACGGTTAATACTCACATCAACACAATCCGTGCTGGCGATACAGTCCTACACAACGGCGAACTACGCACCGTCTGCAATTCGGACATTAAACGTGGTGGTTTCATGGGTACGTCATTGTTTGGAGACAGCTACCGCTTGGGCACTTTGCCTGTGCAGCTTGTACGCTTCAGCTGTGCCGTATAAACAGGAACTCCAATATGCAATACAAAGTGAACTACCAGCTTGGTGATAAAAAACGTGAAGCCATTATGGCGCAGATAGAACTGGATGAATGCCGAAATCATTGTGAAGTGATTGAGGCGGTAGATCGCAGCTGTCAACAGACGTCTGCCTCGGTTTCTCCCTCAGAGATTCAGGAGGACGATGGTTGGACTGAATTCTCCTATGGCGGTAAGCGCTGGTCGTTCGATTCCGATCAATTGGCACAATGGGATGAGGAGTTAAAGTATTTTGATTTCCTTGATTACCATTTGCTGATTAATCCCACTATTGAGTCAGTCACTGCCTTCATTCAACGTCAAGGTTATTAATACCTTCACCCTACCTCGCGAGCGCTTTGTTGCGTGGCGGGATTCCATATCAACGCAATACCCACCCGGCCACAAGGCCGGGTTTTTTGTCCGCGCAATAAAAAGGTACGGTATGACGATATTGACCGAGTGTGCTTGCTAGCGGGTCCAAGCATTAGTAATTTTACTTATCGGCATTGTACTTTCCATAGCTGTTCCCAACTGGTCATGTAGCTGGGACTAAGGAGTGCTCGGCGCATACCCCAATCTGGTGTCAGTGGCACAGCAGCAGTCCGCAAGCAATCATGCCCCCAGCGCCGGTTGATTTTGTCCATGGTAGCCATCAATGCATCTGTGCGCTCCGGTTGGCTGGGGGTGAACAGATCCTGCGTATACTCCCCTCGCTTGCGCAAATCCATTAGAAGGACTTCTGCCTTGCTGTATGCATAGCCCGGCCGGTAGATCCCCTCCAGGGCACGCAGCGCGTAGCGGGTGAGCTGACGGACATCATCTGTTGGGTAGGCTGGGATGATAGTTGCAGCATTGGCGTACTTCGGTCCGTCGCCATGGAATGACGTCTGAATACCGATGCGTAAGGCACCGCAGAGAGAGCGTTGCTTCCGCAGCTTTTCAGCGGCACGGTGAATGTAGGTCGCTAGGGCTTCCTGCAGGCCCTTGCGGGTATGCACGCGTTGACCAAACATCTTGCTGGTGCAGATTGATTGCTTGGGTGGGGCAGATTGCTCCAGGTCCATGCATGATTCGCCCTGCAGCTCTCGGATGGTCCTTTCCAGCACGATGCTGTACTTACGGCCCATTGACCGCGCATCAGCTTGAGAAAGCTCCCACGCGGTGCTGATGCCATCACGAGCAAGGTTGTCGCGCATACGACGACCTATCCCCCATACCTCATCAACCGGCATTCGTCGAAGTAGCCATTCGATTGCCTCAGGCTTGCGCAGGTCTACCACGCCGCCTGTTTTCTCCCTCCACACTTTTGAGGCGTGCTGCGCCGCCTTTGCCAGGGTTTTGGTATGCCCAATGCCGACGCCCACTGGCAGCGCAGTCCATTGCAGGACGCGGGCTTGGATGGCCCGGCCTACCTCAATGATCGGCTCAGGTAGGCCATCGAGCCTGCAGAAGAGCTCATCGATTGAATAACGCTCCCACTCGGGGACCAGGGAGGCGATGGCTACGCCAACGCGGTGACTCAATTCGCCATAGAGCGTGTAATTGGAGCTGAAAACCGCGACACCGTTCTGTTCGAGGAACCCGAGCACCTTGAAATAGGGATCGCCCATCTTCAGACCGAGGGCTTTAGCCTCGTTCGTACGGGCCACAATGCAGCCGTCCGAGTTACTCAAAACGACGACCGGGCGCTGTCGTAGCTCGGGTCTAAAAATGCGCTCGCAGCTGCAGTAGAACGAGTTGACGTCCACCAGAGCGAAGATAGGACGGGAGCTGTCAGCGCACATGCTTGGTCAGGTCCCAGGTTACGACCCCAAACACATCAATCGAGCCGTACTGATCAGGGGTTATGGTCTTATAGTCTGGGTGGGCCGATTCCAGCAGCCAACGATCATCGGGGGCCTTAGCCAGCCGTTTAACCAGCGGTTGGTTATCCACGTAGGCCAGAACGATCTGACCGGTTCGCGCCGTGATCGATCGGTCGACGATCAAGACCCCGCCGTCGTAGATTCCTGCATCACGCATGCTTTCGCCCTGGACACGCACAATCCACACATGCGGCGCCCGAATGTTCAGCAACTCATCAAGAGAAATCGGTGGCTCATAGTAATCAGCTGCAGGGCTTGGAAAACCGCCTGCAGCCGTTCCGGCGAGAACCGAAATGAGCTCGCTTGAGTCTCGAAGGGGCTGAATAGATACAACGTTCATGGGGCACCGAGTTCATACTGTTTGCATATACAGTAATGCAGGCAGTACGGCGCGGCTAGAGTCACTGCGACAAAAGGCCTTTCGACAAGGCGTAGATTCGACCCAACGGCGGTCGGATTGATAGGACTCGCAGCTGCTGCAAGTCTCGATACCGCCACGCTAAATCCAAATGCTCACAGGAGAGGCTAGGTATGTGTAGCCATTACGAGGCGCCGACGCCAAACCAACTCGCAGCGGCCTTCGGCATCGAGGACGATCAGCAGGGGAAACTCGACCTATGGCCAGGCTACATCGGCCCGTTTCTACGCAGAGCTGGCGAGGCGGTTGAACAGGATGGCGCACCGCCGCAGCTGGATCTGCTCACTGGGTCGTTCGGCTTAATACCCTGCTGGAGTAAGGACATTAAGATAGCCAGGCGCACCTATAACGCCAGGTCGGAAACCGTGGCGGAGAAACCGTCTTTTCGCAATGCATGGCGGCGTGCTCAGCACTGCATCATTCCCGCTGCTGCGATCTATGAGCCTGACTGGCGATCGGGGCGTGCAGTGCCCACCCGGATCGCCCGGGCTGACGGCGAGGTTATGGGGATAGCAGGGCTTTGGGAGGAATGGCGCGACCCTGAAACGCGTCAGGTGCTTCATTCATACACAATGTTGACGGTTAACGCTGATACGCACGCGTTCATGCGCAACTACCATCGGCCGGATGATGAAAAGCAGACAGAGGTGCCGCTGTAAGCGGCGGGAACTCCTGCAGCCAGCTGGCCCCAAAACTGTATCACCTCACGCTCAAGGAGATCCCGATGGACAACTATCACGTGGTAGCCGAGGGTTCTGGCTGGAAACTGCATCTGCAGGGCGATAGCCGGGCGCTGCTGAACGCCCCAACCAAGGCTCAGCTGCTGGAGCAGCTGCCCGGGTACATGGAGGGTCGTACTGGCTCGGTAAAGATCCATACGGCCACTGGGCAGATCGAGGATGAGCGCACCTATCCGCGCAGTGCTGACCCGCGCCGTAGCAAAGGGTAGGGCGCGGTCAGGCTTCTATCGGTAGTCGCCCTCGGGCCAGTCTGGCGGGGCGCTTTTCTTGCGATACCTCCGCTTGAGGGCGATTGCGCCTAAGAAAGCCAATGCCAGCACACCTGCAGCTACTAAAAACACCCAGTTATCAGTCATCGTCAACATCGTCATCACGTTGCCCCTGTCGTTGCCGACTCGTTTGGTCAGCTCTACTTTCAGCGTGCGGGTGGAGCACGGGGTGGCGCAACTGATTTTCCATGACCTTTGGGCTTGTAGTTCTGCGAGGCGTCCACGGCCGCACTAGACTTGAACTCCGCCCTTCAAGATCGAGGATGCTGCCATGACCATGATCGATGCCGACAAGCTGAAACCTGCCTTGGAGGCTTGGCAAATCGCCGCTGCATTTGTGGTCCTGTCTTCGCAATCGGCCGACGCCGCATTCCTCCGCGGCGAGCATAAGGACGCCGACCAGATGGCCGAGCGCACCCAGCAGGCCCTGCGCACCCTTGAAGAAAAGGCCCACAACCTGGCGAAGCTGGTGGAGGCGCTGATCTACCAGGCGGAGCATCCCACCGGTTGACCCAGGGCCGGCGCCGACCAGCAAATTTTCCGTGAACACTGCGAAATCATTGGTGATAGGCTTCCTAGGAGGCCTACTGCCGACTCTCTAAGGATCGATCCCGATCCGCGTTCAATCCCAACAGAGAGTCCTGCCATGAACCCCCGTCGTGCTGCATCCCTTCGCCCTGGACAGTTCAAACATTTAGTACGAGTAGCGTCCGTATCTGGCCGTATGCCAGAGCGTGACGTGTTGCTGGTCTGGATCACCCACACAACAGGCGTGAGGGTCACCGAGCTGGCCCAGCTGGAGGTCGCCGACGTGCTCTTTCCAAGCGGGGCTGTCCGGCCCGAACTGTACTTGCGACCCTCAATCACGAAGGGCTGCCGTGCGCGCAATGTGTACCTGACGCATCCCCGGTGCCTGGCCGCTCTGGAGCAGTGGATTGCGCTGCGCCAAAGGCGCCGCTGGGGGCTTTCGGGTGCCGCTGAATATCGAGGGTTACGCCCTGATTCGAAACTGATTCTGACCCACAAGGGCCAAGCATTTGAACTGGCGTTCAAGCATCGGATGTTGGAAGGCGGGCCGGAGGTGTACCGGGCCTGTGACGCGCTGCAACAGACGTTCAGCCGCATCTACCGGCAAGCGGGTATCAAGCATGGTTCATCGCACAGCGGTCGGCGAACGCTGGCCGCCACGGTGCTGGCTGCGACTGGCGATGTGGACATTGTTCAAACGATTCTCGGGCATGCCCAGCTCGACCACAGCAAGCCTTACCTGGCGATAAATGCGGACACTATACGGCGAGCCTTTGAAGTGGCTTTGTAGATACTATGTTTATACATTGGTGCTTGCGCATAGAGTGGCAAGTATCTACAATGGCTATACGTTACGGAGGTGCTTATGGAAGTCAAAGTTCAGCAGTGGGGCAACAGTGCGGCGATTCGTCTGCCGGCTACCGTGCTCAAGCTCATGAAGTTGGTCAGCGGCGACGTTCTGAAATTGGACGTGTCTGCCGAGGTTATGACGCTCAAGCCGGCGAAAGCCAAGCCGCATTATCAGTTGGCGGACCTGATGCAGCAGTGCGACTTGTCCGCGCCGGAGCCGGCAGAGCTTGCGGGTTGGAATGCCATGAAGCCGGTAGGTCGTGAAGCGTGAAGCGAGCCAAATTCAACCGTGGCGACATTGTGCGTGTGAACCTGAACCCCACCGAGGGGCGAGAGCAGCAGGGCGATTTTCGCCCAGCGTTGGTACTGACTCCAGCGGCCTACAACGCCACCGGGCTGGCAGTGATCGCACCGATCACCCAAGGAGGCGACTTCGCCCGGTACGCCGGTTTCGCCGTGACCTTGAGCGGAAGCGGCACCGAAACTCAAGGTGTGGTGCTGTGCAACCAGATTCGCACGGTTGATCTTGAGGCTCGCGGCGCCAAGCGCGTGGAGGCGGTGCCCGAGGTCGTAATGGACGAAGTGCTGGCCCGTGTGCAGGCACTCTTTGAGTAAGGAAAACGGCCATGAACGATCATTACCAGGGTGGCGGACGCGAAACCGTCATGAGTCACGAGGAGCAGATGCAGCAAACCGTGCCGTGGCAAGAAGGCTACTACGCCGGCATTGTTTTTGGGTATGACTCACAAGATGAAGAACATCCCTACGAAGGGCAGGAAGCCGCCGATTGGGAAAAAGGGCGGGTTCAGGGGCTGGCTGACATTTACAAGATGGAGTAAAGCCGTGGCGCATTGCCGAGGCGAAGTGATCGAGGAAAACGCCATACAACCAAGCCCGCTCCGTGCGGGCTAAGTCCGTAGAAGAGGGACGCGTTTCGCTCCCCAGGATAGAGCAGGAAAATCATGGATAGCAGTTATGCCAATTTGGATCTGGGTCGCGCAATTACCCGCGATGACATCACTGATCCCGATACCTTTCCGTTTGAAGAAAACAGTGAGGTCTTTTGTTATACGTGCATGGAGCGATCTAGCGGGTTGCTTGCCGACCTCCAGCCATTGACCAGCAGCACCGGTGTTTTCACCTCGCTTGTGCGTTGTGAGTTTGAAGCGCCGGTTTATCTCTGTCTTTGCTGCCTTCCCACCTCTCGCGGTGATTTCGGGGTTTTCACGCCGCAAGTGGCGGCGACTCTGAACGAAAAGCGCAAGGCACTGCGGCCGTTCTGAGTGTTAGAGGAAAACGTCTCCATGGCCCGAGAAATGCCGCTCCCGATGAGCCTGGCCTGTATCTTGCCGACCGATATGGCACCGCTCACCGCAAAAATGGTGCGGTCCTATCGCCTGCAACTGTCGTTGGCGCAGCTGGCCCCGAATAAATTCCATTTCGATTCCGAGTACAGCCAGGCGATGGGCTATCTCAAGGCGATGGATGACGCGGAACTAATTGATTGGGATACCTGGAAGGCGCTACTGGACGAAGCTGTGAGCTTGCTGCGTAGTTGGCGGGTTCCGCCTGACCAAGACGAATGAGAGGAAAACAGCATGACTAGTGCCCAGGCGACATTCGCTGAGAAGCAAGAGCAGGCCAACCGCATCGAAGGGCAGTTCGACACGCTGAAAGACCGCGTGGTTGCCGCTGGCTACAGCAACAACTACAGCGATAACGAAATCGCGGCTATGCGGACGGAAATGGCAGTGCTGTCGAGCCAGTATTTCGACCTGACCGGCCTGACCCTGAAGTAACGAGGAAATCGGAGCGCCATGTCCAAGCTACCTCACATCAAGAAGCCGTGCCGGGACTGCCCGTTTCGCAAGGACACCTTGCAAGGGTGGCTGGGCAAGGATCGAGCGACTGAAATCCTGGCCGCAGACTCGTTCGTCTGCCACAAGAAGACGGATATGCAGTGCGCCGGGCACATGCTCATCAACGGCCAGAACAACGCATTCGTGCGCCTCGCGGGGCAGCTTCGCATCGCGTTGGATCTGACCGGCAGCGAGCAGGTTTTCGAGAGCAAAGCAGCCTGCATCGAACACCACACCAGTTAAGGGAAAAAGCCATGAAGGGATCGAGCGTTTATGTCACCGCCCAGGAACTGGAATCGCTGCATGACGTTACCGGCTACTTGAGCGCGATCCTTGAGGCCAGTTCGGGTGACGCAGCGCATCTGATTGCTGCCAAGGCAGGGTTGCACAGCGTGATCGAGAAGGCCGAGAAATCCAAGCGCTCAGCAGCACGGCGCAGCACGATCAAGGCGGCGTTGCGAGTTGCTGAAAACGGAGAGGAAAACTGTGATGGCGTAAGGGATTGGTTCGGCTAGCCAAGGCCGCAGCTAAGGCCCAAGCGAAAGCGAGCGCTGCACAACGTGCTTGGGTCGATGCCTTCGAGGCCGAATATGGCCACACCGATATTTCGGATGCCCTGGTACAGCTCATCGACTATTCGCAGGGCGAGGGTGATGACGACAGCATTACTGCTGAGTTTATTGAAGAACACTCTGCTCCAGGTATGTCCTGACAAGATCGAGGAAATCCGCAATGAAGTATTTCGAGTGGGAAGGCGCAGTTACCGAAGCAGTGGCCGAAGCGCTGCAAGTCAGTCACTCCGATGCATCCGGCGTCGTTGAAGCGCAGCCGTTCTACATGCAGCAATCGTGGGGCAAGGGCATGGATGCACAGCAGACCGCAGCCAAGATCCTTGCAGCCGCCCAGGTCGAGTAACGAGGAAAACGAGACCATGATCCGTCTGACCTGCAAACAGCTTCATGAAATTGCGGACTGATGCCGCGAGCGGCAAATGCTCCACCAGGTGACGGGCACTGATGTTGCTGCCGCCTGCAAGTCGCTGGTCATCGCCCATGGCGGCGACTTTGACCTTTAGGACGTGAAGGAAGTGGGCTCGCTCTCCGAGGCCGAGTAATCGAGGAAAATATATGCCAAAATTTCTTAACACCAGCGCTACCAATTACTACCTGGAGGAGCTGATCAAAAACGCCAAAGAGCGGCTTATCCTGATCAGCCCTTTCCTCAAAATCAATGATCGCATCCGCGAGCTGCTGGAAGACAAAAACCGGATGAAGATTGACGTGCGGATTGTCTACGGCAAGAGCGAGCTGAACCCTCAGGAAATTAACTGGCTCAAGGGCCTGTCCTTCATTCGAACGAGCTTCTGCAAGAATCTGCATGCCAAGTGCTACCTCAACGAAGAAGTGGCCATCATCACTAGCCTCAACCTCTACGAGTTCAGCCAGGTCAATAACAACGAGATGGGCATCATGCTGACTCGGGAGGCTGACTCGGAGTGCTACCGCGATGCCTACGAAGAGGCTCAGCGTATTGTCCGTGTGAGCGATGAGGTCCGTATTGCAATGGAAATGGTCGCCAATGTCGAAGGCGGGGGCGCTGCTGCGCAAGCAGCATCCGCATCGACCGATGAGGCTAATGGCAGTTCGAGCGCTATGGCCAAGCTCACCTCTGCAAAGTTGGCTGCAAGAATGGGCATTAAGACGAAGGACCTAATGGATCGGCTTGTTGCGGGTGGATACCTTGAGCTTCGAGATACCATGCTCTACCTGACAGACCTTGGTAAATCCTCAGGTGGCGAGTTTCGGAAGGGGCCTGGCGGCTTTTACTTTTTGTGGCCGCTTGATTTTGATTCTTGACGCTTGTGTCGAGGCCGACCGACACGGAAAGCGTTGCGGATGTGCAAGTATCTTCAGATGTTTGAGGCCAATGGCGACTCCTACGAGACCTCGAACATGGAGCGTGTGCGCGGGGTGATCGCCGGTACTGCATGGGTTGCCACAAGGACATAACCGACCAAATCAAGATGGTCGAAAATTGAAGGACAACCCCGATGAGCCGACTTGAAGCGACAACCAGCAAGGGTGCCTCGTTGTGGATCGCCCGCGACGACCGCAGCGACGGTGGCGAGTTGTGGCGTCTGGATTGTGCCCATGGCTATCGCGGCCGCCAGTTTGACGAGTTGCCGCGCTTCTACCGCACGGCCCGTGGCGCCAAGCAAGCCGCTGCTCTGATGACCGGCGAGCGCCTAACCTGGGCGTTGCCGGCATCCACAAACTGTTAACGGAAACCGAAAATGGCTGCTCACCCTACACCTGTTGAAGCACGCATTGCCGTACTGGTGGACTGCGACAATGTCTCACCTGACGTTTTAGAGCATGCTCTCCGAGTGGGTGCACAGTTTGGCCGAATCGTTCTGCGACGTGGCTATGGCAACCATGCCACTCTTGCCAACAAATGGCAGGAAGCTTTGGTGCGCCAGGCTTTTACGCCTTGCCTGCAGTACCAATACGCCTCTGGTAAAAATACAGCCGACATAGCCCTCGCCCTTGACGCACTGGAAGCGCTTTTTGACCATAGAGCTGAAGTGTTCTGCTTGGTCACCAGTGATTCTGACTTCGCTTACCTTTGCCGAAAGCTCCGCGAGCGTGGCGCATCAGTGTGCATTGTAGGTGAGGCTAAAACACCTGACGCATTACGGAATGCTAGTGACCATTTCTTCGAGTGGAGTCACCCGGCTCCAGCAGCGGAGCCAATAGCGTCCACCACCTTAGGTACCCCATCTGACTGTTCGCCCAAAACGGGTTCGGCCAAAGAGGATCTTGGATCACCTGTGGTTAAGCGGAGGCCCAGGTTTGTTGTAGAGGCTGTGTCGTTGTTGGCCAGTGGGGCGACAGAGGGCAAGGTGACAGCCGGCCTTTTGGGGGCCTACCTAAAGCGCACCGACCCTGCATTTTCACCCAGTGTGTATGGGCACTCAGGATTGATCGACATGATTAAAACCTACGACCTTTTAATTGCAACCATGGAGCCAGGCGGTCATTGGATGGTGGGGCTTGCGAGTAAAGAGGAGCAACAAGAGCTGCAGACACAGGGTAAATAAGCCCTGTATCGCGGGCCTGTAGTGAGCCGATTCCGTGAGTCGGTATCCGACATTCACAGACGCAATGGAAAAAAGAAGGAGAGATGTGGTGAGACAAGCACAAGGAAGTATTCGAACTCCAATGCAGGCACTGATTGTAGGGGTTGCTCTGGCCGCCGGCGCGACCTCTGCCCAGGCTGAGTCCAAACTCTGGGTTACCTCAGATCGCTTGGAACGAAGAACCTGCCCCTTGGAAGAGTGTGGGTCTGTCGGCCAGCTGATGTTCCGAGAGGGCGTCACCGTGTTCGAGGTCAACGGGAAATGGAGCCGCATCAGCAAGTCCTACTCGGCGTCCTGCAATTCATTCGGCAATAGCCAATATGTTAAACGTGGAAACAAAGCCTGCACCCAGGCCAACGGCATCGTAGATGGGGACTTCGCGGAGTGGGTGTTATCCAAGCAGCTCAGCTCCGAACGCCCAGCAGATCCATCAGAAGGCGCCAGCGGGGACGCAGAACTGGTCAAAGATTCAGACGATTTCCGCCTGCACAAGGCACAGTTCGCCACCGCGGCCCGGAAGTTGATCGATGCCCGCACCTGCACAGAGGGTGACTTTCTGGAGATGGGTGGATGGATGAAGTCCACCAGCCAAGGGCCCAACGCCTACTTCACTTACTGTGGCGGCATGACCAACAGCAACAAGGTCTATCTGGACGTCAGCACCGGCAGGACTACCCGCTAGGCTGTTCAGTGAAACGGACAGCATGGTTGCGTGTGGTCTGAGAATAGACTGGTGGCACGCGCCGGCCGGCCCGATGATGGCCTTACGTTTCCAGAAATCCGTGAGACGCTGAGCCACAATAAATGTGGCCACGCCAGTTACACCCTCAACCCAGGTCTAAAAACCGGAGCCGAGGTCGTAGAAGGATGCCCACCTGGCGTCCAACTCATCGAAGGAATGAACGCCATGAGCATTGCTAATAAAGCTCGCCGCACGTCGCCGCCGCTTACCGAGCCGCTGACCATCACCCTCACGGGTAGCGACCTGGAACACCTCAACGCTTTCCGCGAGGCTGAGCATGCGCTCTATAACAAGCCAGTGGATGGCTACACGAACAAGAAGCTTGATGAGCTCAAGAGACAGCGCAGGGAAGCGGCAACGGATCTGGCACTGCTTCTGAGCGATCTTGCCGACGGTCAGTTGGCCATGAAAGCCAGCCAGTCGAAGTAACAGGGAAAACGCCCCAGGTGCACCCAAGCCCCGGCCCGTAAGCCGGGGCCGAGAACGTAGAGGGACGCCCATTTCCGCGTCCGCCCAGGAGTGATACTTATGCAGATCGAGCAGCAAAAGGAACAAGAACGACTCCGGCTCAACCGGGAGTATTTCGAGGATGGCTGTGCATGCATCCACAAGGCCAAAACACTGCAACCCTGCCCTAGCAACATGCCTGACAGCGAAGCCGTGGCGTTCTACGAGCAGCATTGCAAGTGCTCCCGTAACTACGTCCCGAGTTGAGGGAAAACACGATGGACCTGGATGCACTGAACAAGTACCTGGAAGCGACTCAAGACCATTTGGGCGTTGAAGATCAGCGCTATGGTGGCGGTTTCCGGGCTATCGTCGCCCATCGCTCGGCCACCGATTTCCTGTTCGATATGCTCGAAGGGGACGACTTCCAAGCAACCGAGGCTATGGCCTTTCTGGGAGATAGCCCGCTTTTCCCGTCCGCGACAGGTAAAACCCCGCAGGAAGCGCTTCAAAATCTCAGTGCCAAACTGGGTCTTCTCCACACCTTTGAACGGAGTACCAGTTCGGACAAGTGGAAGGCTATCAGGCGCTTTGAGTTGAAGGCACAGTACGACGCCGATCCGGGTGAGGAGCGGGGCTGGTACGACGTGTCGTGGGTGGACGTTGTTCTCGATCTCAAGTCGAGTTCGCTCTACTACTACGAGGACTCGAAAGCCGGTTGCAGCGATTGCGAAAAGCGAGATTTGCACGCTCTGATCAACTTCAAATACGAAGGCCCGCTTGCAGGCCTGCTGAGTTAACGGAAATCGTTTTATGGCACGCAGTACCAAAATCATGATTCCAGGCATTCCATTCTGTTTGGCAGCGCTGGCCGCAGATGGTCTTGCGTTGTACGTTTCTGCAGCCATCGGGCTGGCCTGCATCGGTACAGGCTGTGTTTTCTGGATGATCGACGGCGAATAGGAAAACGCAGCGACCCCCCAAGCCCCGCCAGACGGGGCTAAGCCAGTGAAAGGGTGCCGAAAATTTGGCTTCCACTACCAGAGGTAGTACCGATGATAGCGATTCTTGAGTTGTTGATTTTTCTGTTCCTGCTTCCGTACATCCTATTTGGCGTACTGCTCGCCAAGATAGCGGAAGCGGTCTGCACGGTCTTCCAGCCTGTGCTTCTGCTCCTTGCTGTGTGGATTGCTTCGCTCGGTGTATTTCTGGTTCCGAGCATGATGCCAAACGACCGGCCTTGGCTGTCGCTGGTTGAATCCGTCGCACAAAGCCATGTGTTTGGCGTACCAACACCGTTTGCCATTTTCGGAGTGGCAGGGTGTGTATTGATTGTGTCCGTTATCGCGAGACAGCGGCGCCCAGCGCAGTGATTGCAATTAGCTAGGAAATCGCGACCATGGACACAGGTATCACTGAGCAGGACGAAGAGATGGCTTTGAACAATAAAGGGCTATTTGCAAACTAAGGTTGGAATTCCATCATTCTAGCCTTAGATCTTTGATCAAGTGAAGTTGCTCACTTGGTTGGATTTTACCGTTTCCTGACGGCTTTTCAGAAGCGAGGGCTGGTTGGAATGCCTTCCAGCTAGAAGTCTTGCAGATGCTCTCCGGGCATTAACTCATTGTCGAATCTGCACCAGTATCACTAGGTTGTTGAGCGGGCGATTAGCTTTTTCACTGAGCCGCTGTACACTCGACTGCTTCAAGAAGCACTACTTACCATTTGCCTGCCGTAAGGTCTGTTCTTAGCTGGATTTTTTTGGGAGGCTACGCAGTCATGACAACTCAATCCAGCTCAATACAATACGCTTACGCGCTAGACGGCGAGGGCACCCTCACGCACATTGGCGCTGCCCTGCGCTCACATACTTACACCTGCCCAGGTTGTAAGAGCCCCCTGACCCCGGTAATGGGCGAGTTCAACGCTAAGCACTTTCGCCATTCGGAAGAATGCTGTGCCCTTGAAACCTATCTTCACAAGTGCGGCAAAGAAGCATTCTTCTATCGCTACCAACAAGCTCTCAGCCGTGAAATGCCTATTAGCCTTGAGCTGGAGCGCCGGGTTGCCTGTAATGGTTCTCATTTAGCCTTAGTTAGAGACGAAGCACGTCAGTGCGTAAAATCCGTGCCTGCACGCTACAACTTGACTCAATTTTTCGATCAGGCAGAGCTGGAAAAACACGATAAGGTCACAGGGCTGCGACCAGACGTGATGTTGTATGATACGACTGGCGAAAGGCGTTGCTACGTAGAGATTTGTGTCACACACCCCTGCTCTCAAGACAAGATCGAAGCCGGTATCCCGATTCTTGAGTTTAAGGTCCAATCTGCCTCTGATATTCAGATGTTGCTTACCGGGGCCTACTCGATCAAGGAGAAGATCCTGAGAGTATTCAACTGGCTTCCCCCGTTTCAATCTGTGGACACCTGTAGCGGCGTCTGCTCAGTAGGTAACGTGGATATGTCTGTCTGGAGTTTAAGTGGTTCCGGCCGACTCAACGAACAAACGATGCCGCTCGCTGAAGTGGATTTAACAATCAATTCTGACGTGAACACATGGCCTAGATCGTTAGGGGCCGCTGAGCTGGCTGATAACTTACGAGCTTTTATCCGTCACGCCGATCCTCATTCACTATTTCCCAACTGCATTATGTGCGAGCAAGCAGGCCGATGGGAGGATGGCTATCTGCAATGTCACAGTAAGGCAAAGATCGTTCCCTACACCGAGGCCCGTCAGTGCGCCAATTACAAGGTTAAGGCATGACAAAAAGACTGACTTGGGAGCAGAAAAGTATTGTCAGCCATGACACCGGACATGCGTTGGTAAAAGCCGTACCTGGTAGCGGGAAAACAACCACACTTGTAAAGCGCGTTGAGCGGCTGGTCAAGACGGGAACTG
>CAACWQ010000274.1_pt1 | contig 42676 bp, 35 predicted proteins | sample 2275681 | NCBI WGS metagenome assembly CAACWQ01 (sample SAMEA5312463, study PRJEB27640) | indoor metagenome | biome: indoor environment; feature: controlled; material: polymer furnished wood metals | place: Austria | collected 2011-04-21
GTGCCGGCCTCTTCGCGGGTTTACCCGCGAAGGGCCGGTACAGCAAACAAAAAAGGCCGGCTCCCTACAGAGGAAGCCGGCCTTATGCGTACTGCTACTGATTAATCACTTACCCGCAGTCAACGCGTTGTAGCTGGTCATCAGGTTCCGATAATCCGGAATGTGGTTGGAGCACAGCGCCGCCAGCCCTTCGATATCGTTGCGCCAGTCGCGGTGCAGCTCGCACGCCACGCCGAACCAGGTCATCAGCTGGGCACCTGCCCGGCTCATGCGGTCATGGGCAGCATCACGGGTCATTTCGTTGAAAGTGCCGGAAGCATCGGTCACCACGAACACATCGAACTCTTCTTCCAAGGCCGCCAGCGCCGGGAAGGCCACACAAACCTCAGTCACCACACCGGCAATGATCAGTTGCTTCTTGCCAGTGGCCTTCACCGCCTTCACAAAGTCCTCGTTATCCCAGGCATTGATCTGGCCAGGGCGAGCGATGTACGGCGCATCCGGGAACAGGGCTTTCAGCTCTGGCACCAGCGGGCCGTTGGGGCCTTGCTCGAAGCTGGTGGTGAGGATGGTCGGCAGGTTGAAGAACTTGGCCAGGTCAGCCAGGGCCAGCACGTTGTTCTTGAACTTGTCCGGTTCGATGTCACGCACCAGCGACAGCAGACCAGCCTGGTGGTCGACCAGCAGGACGGCGGCGTCGTCTTTGTTCAGGCGGTTGTAGGTGAATTTGCTCATGGTCTGTGCTCCTAAGGTTTATGAATTCTTCAGCTATTTGGGGTGTTTCGCGTTGATGGGCACAGATTAAAATCATCACCTTTGCTGCACTAGACTGCGAAAATCGCCCTTAGCGTTCCGTTTGGAGAACGATCATTGGAAGACCTCAATTCCCTCTATTACTTCACCCAAGTTGTAGAGCACGGGGGTTTCGCCCCGGCAGGCCGAGCGCTGGACATGCCCAAGTCGAAGCTCAGCCGGCGCATCGCCGACCTTGAGGACCGCCTGGGCGTGCGCCTGCTGCACCGCACCAGCCGGCACTGCTCGCTCACCGAAATCGGCCAGGCCTATTACAACCGCTGCCTGGCCATGCGCGTGGAGGCGGAGGGTGCGGCGGAGATCATCGAGCGCAACCGTAGCGAGCCGCGCGGGCTGGTGCGTATCAGTTGCCCTACCACCCTGCTCAACTCGTGGGTCGGGCCGATGCTGACTCGCTACATGCTCAAGTACCCGCAGGTGGAGTTGTTCATTGAAAGTACCAACCGCCGCGTCGACCTGCTGCACGAAGGCTTCGACATTGCGCTGCGGGTGCGCTTTCCACCATTGGAGAACACCGACATGGTGATGAAGGTGCTGAGCAACAGCACCCAGTGCCTGGTGGGCCAGCCGCAGTACCTGGAGCAACTGCCCAAGGGCTTCGATCCGCTGCTGCTCGGCACGCTGCCGAGCCTGCATTGGGGCAGCGCACAGCGTGAGTACCAGTGGGAGCTGCTCCAGGGTGAAGACAGCAGCCGCAGCATTGTCATCCCGCATACGCCGCGCATGGTGACTGACGATTTGTTTGCCCTGCGCCATTTCGTGGTGGCTGGGGTGGGGATTGCGCATTTGCCGCGAGTGGCAGTACGCGAGGACCTGGCGGCGGGGCGGCTGGTGGAGCTGATTCCAGACTGGCACCCGCGCTGTGGCATCGTGCATGCGATTTTCCCGTCGCGAAGGGGGTTGCTGCCTTCCGTGCGGGCGCTGATCGATCATCTGGCTGAGGAATTCGCCATTAGCGACATGGCTTGAGTGCTGAACAGGTAAACCAGATCCCAGCACACCCTTACAAGACCCCTGGCCTATCCTTGCTCCACAGTCCCGGATCATCCCCCGGAGCTCTCCATGATCCGCGCCACACACGGACCAGGCCGCGCCCTGCTCGCCACGCTCGCCCTCTGCCCGGCGCTCAGCCAGGCGGATGAGTCCGGCTGGTCGTTGCTCAGCCGCAACTACTTCCTGCACAGCGACTTTCGCTCGCCCTCTGCCAGCGGCCAGAACTACCGCCAGGAATGGGCACAGGGTTTCATCGGCGAGGTCCGCTCGGGCTTCACGCAAGGCACGGTTGGCGTGGGCATCGATGCCCACGGTTTTCTTGGCCTGAAGCTCGACGGCGGCCGTGGCCATGCCGGCACCGGTTTGCTGCCACGCGACAGCAATGGCCGCGCCGAATCCGACTATTCCAGCGCCGGCGCCGCGCTCAAGCTGCGCCTGGGCAACACCCAGTTGCGCTACGGCGAAATGAACGTGGAAACCCCGGTGTTCGACACTGGCGACAAACGCCTGCACCCGGAATACGCCACCGGCTGGTTCGTGGAAAACACCGACCTGCCCGACTGGCGCCTGCAGGCCGGGCGTTTCACCGCCTTCAACAACCAGGACAACAGCGCCACCCGCGATGATTTCAGCGGCTACGGCGTCACCACCCACAACCGCGCCATCAGCCTGGCCGGCGCCACCTTCGCGCCCACTGGCCCGTTTGGTGGCGCGCTGTATGCCGGGCAACTGCAAGACACCTGGCGCCAGGCCTACCTCAACCTGAACCTGGCCGAAGGTAACTGGCGCGTGGACGGCAATCTCTACAAAACCCGCGACACCGGCAACGCCAGTGGCGGGGCAATCGATACCCTCGCCTACAGCCTGCTGGCCAAGTACAGCTTCGGCGCCCAGGCGCTGAGCCTGGCCTATCAGAAGGTCGAGGGCGACACCCCGTTCGACTTCGTCGGCGGCGATTCCATCTACCTGGCCAACTCGATCAAGTACGCCGACTTCAACGGCCCGGGCGAGCGTTCGTGGCAACTGCGCTACGACCTCAACTTCGCCACCCTCGGCCTTCCCGGCCTGAGCGTGATGGGCCGCTACGTCAGCGGCCGGGGCATCGACGGCAGCCATGCACCAGCCAGCGGCGCCTACGTTGGCCAGTACGGCGACGGCGGCAAGCACTGGGAGCGCGACATCGACCTGAAATACGTGGTGCAGTCAGGCGCCGCCAAGGACCTGAGCCTGTCGTTCTCCCACGTAAGCCATCGCGCCAACCAGGCCCAGGCCGGCGATGACATCGACCGTATCTACCTGATCATCGAATACCCACTCAAAGGCAGCTTCTGACATGAGCACATCCCCTTCAGGCGCCTGGAGCCCGTTGCGCAACACAACCTTCCGCATGCTATGGATCGCCACCATCGCCTCCAATATCGGCACCTGGATGCACGAGGTGGGCGCCGGCTGGTTGATGACCACACTGTCGGCCAGCCCGCTGCACGTGGCGCTGATCCAGGTGGCCGGCTCGCTGCCGATGTTCTTCCTGGCCCTGCCAGCGGGCGCAGCGGCGGATATCGTCGACAAGCGCCGCTACCTGTTGCTGGTGCAGCTGTGGATGTCTGCCGTGGCCGTGGTGCTGGCAGCCCTGACCCTGCTTGGGCTGATGAACGTGACCTTGCTGCTGGTGCTGACCCTGGCACTGGGTATCGGGACGGCGTTGATGATGCCGGCCTGGAGCGCACTGACACCGGAGTTGGTGGGCAAGGAAGACCTGGCCAACGCGGTGGCCATTTCCAGTGTGGGCATCAACGTGTCTCGCGCCATTGGCCCGGCCTTGGCCGGCGTGGTGGTGAGCATGGTCGGCCCATGGCTGACCTTTGCCTTGAACGCGATTTCGTTTGCCGGGGTGATCCTGGTGTTGTTCCTGTGGAAACGCGAGGTGAAGGAGCCACTGCTGCCAGCCGAGCGCTTCGTGGGCGCCATGCGCACCGGCCTGCGCTTCGCGCGCAGTGCCAAACCCTTGCAGGCCGTGCTGCTGCGGGCCGTGGCGTTCTTCTTCTGTGCCAGCGCCGGCACCTCGCTGCTGCCGCTGATCGTGCGCGGCGAAATGCACGGCACTGCTGCCGACTTCGGCTTGCTGCTGGCGGCCATCGGCATTGGCGCGGTGGCCGGCGCCACCCTGCTGCCGCGCCTGCGCGAACGCATCAGCCGCGACCGCCTGGTGCTGTTCGCCAGCCTGCTGTATGCGCTGTTCCTGCTGGCGCTGGCGCTCGTGCGCAACTTCTATGTGCTGCTGCCGGCGATGCTGCTCAGCGGGGCGGCGTGGATCGCGGTGCTGTCCAACCTGCAGGTGGCGGCGCAAACCTCGGTGCCGGCCTGGGTGCGGGCGCGGGCGTTGTCGGTGTACATCCTGATCTTCTTTGGTGCCATGGCGTGTGGCGGGTTGCTGTGGGGCACGCTGGCCAGCCATGCGTCGATCACCTTGAGCCTGCTGCTGGCGTCGGGTGGTCTGGCCCTGGGCACGTTGCTGACCTGCAAGGTAACCCTGCCGGAAACCGAAGCCGAAGAACTGACACCGTCGTTGCACTGGCCTGTTCCGGTGCTGGGCGATGACATGGACAAGGAAAGCGGGCCGGTAATGGTGACGGTGGAGTATCACATCGACCCGACCAAGGCCGAGGCGTTTCAGCTGGCGACGCGGGAGCTGGAAGCCATGCGCAAGCGCAATGGGGCACTGTCCTGGGGATTGATGCGCGACAGTGCAGACCGGGCGTTGTGGCTGGAGTTTTTCTTCGAAGAGTCGTGGCTGGAGCATTTGCGGCATCACCATCGGGTGACCCGAGGGGAGCTGAAGATCGAGGCGCGGGTGCGGATGCTGCAGACGGAGGGGGTGGAGGTGAAGATTCGGCATTTGTTGGCGGGTGGTGAGCACAAGGCTCACCCTTGATGCCGGCGATAGGGCCAGGACAAGCAACACAAAAAAGGGGCCAAAAAACTGGCCCCTTCTTCACATCAGCTCAGAACGCAAAGCACGAACAACCCAACGCGCCCCAGAAGCCCTGGAAGTCGTTGACTGGCACACTCGACTGCCGGGCCTTTTCATGGCTGTGCGCATGCACCCCACAAGGCCCGACGCACTGGTGCGCCATTGCCGCCAGCGACGGCGTACCCACGCGCCAGTGCCCCGGCACCTTGGCCACCGGCGACCATTCCGGCAGTACCGGCACCTGTGGTGGACCAAGGCGATCAAATTCGCCGGCAGCGTACACAATTTTGCCATCGACAATCGTTAGCACCGACTCGATACCCTTGATCGCCTCTTCATCAACACTGAAGAAGTCCAGCGACAGTGCAGCCAGGTCGGCCAGCTGGCCCACCTTGATCTGGCCTTTCTTGCCCTGCTCGCTGGAGAACCAGGCGCTGCCTTGGGTGAACAGTTGCAGCGCGGTGTCGCGGCTGAGGCCTTCGGGGTACAGCTCCATGCCGCCAACGGTCTTGCCGCTGACCAGCCAGTACAGCGAGGTCCATGGGTTGTAGCTGGACACGCGGGTGGCGTCGGTACCGGCACCTACCGGCACGCCCATGTCGAGCATGCGCTTGATCGGCGGCGTCTGTTCTGCCGCCTTGGCGCCGTAACGGTCGACGAAGTATTCACCTTGGAAGGCCATGCGGTCCTGAATGGCGATACCACCGCCCAGGGCACGCACGCGCTCGATGTTCTGTGGGGTGATGGTTTCGGCGTGGTCGAAGAACCACGGCAGGCCGTTGAACGGGATGTCGCGGTTGACCTTCTCGAACACGTCGAGCATGCGCGTGATCGATTCGTTGTAGGTGGCGTGCAGGCGGAACGGCCAGCGCTGCTCGACCAAGTGGCGCACCACCGGTTCCAGTTCTTCTTCCATGGTTTGCGGCAGGTCCGGGCGCGGTTCGAGGAAGTCCTCGAAGTCGGCAGCGGAGAACACCAGCATTTCACCCGCGCCGTTGTGGCGCAGGAAGTCGGTGCCGCTGTGCAGCTTGACGCTGGAGGTCCACTTCTTGAAGTCGTCCAGCTCTTCTTTGGGCTTCTGGGTGAACAGGTTGTAGGCGATGCGCACGGTCAGCTGGTTATTGTCGGCCAGCTCCTGGATCACCGAGTAGTCGTCGGGGAAATTCTGGTAGCCGCCGCCAGCGTCGATGGCGCTGGTCAGGCCCAGGCGGTTGAGTTCACGCATGAACTGGCGGGTGGAGTTGACCTGGTATTCCAGCGGCAGCTTCGGCCCTTTGGCCAGGGTGGCGTAGAGGATCATCGCGTTGGGGCGGGCGATGAGCATGCCGGTCGGGTTGCCGAACTTGTCGCGCTGGATCTCGCCACCCGGCGGGTTCGGCGTTTCCTTGGTGTAGCCGACGGCCTTGAGCGCGGCGCGGTTGAGCAGCGCGCGGTCATACAGGTGCAGTAGAAACACCGGGGTATCGGGCGCGGCCTGGTTGATTTCTTCCAGGGTGGGCATGCGCTTTTCGGCGAACTGGAATTCGTTCCAGCCACCCACCACACGCACCCACTGCGGGGTCGGCGTGCGCGCGGCCTGGTCCTTGAGCATGCGCAGGGCATCGGCCACCGATGGCACGCCTTCCCAGCGCAGTTCCAGGTTGTAGTTCAGGCCACCGCGGATCAGGTGCAGGTGCGAGTCGTTCAGGCCGGGGATGACCGTGCGCTGCTTGAGGTCGACGATTTGCGTGGTGGCGCCCTTGTGGGCCATGGCCTCGGCGTCGTTGCCCACGGCGATGAAGCGGCCATCCTTGATGGCGACGGCGGTCGCAGTAGGCTTTTCGCGGTCAACGGTGTGCAGTTTGCCGTTGAACAGAATCAGGTCGGCGGTCATGGAACCTCCTTGGGTGGATGCGTGAGCGGAACCGGCTTGGCCGGTGAAGGGCAATGCGGACCAGAGCGCGCCTGCTGCACCGAGCACGGTGCTGGTGGCGAGGAACTGGCGACGGGTCTTGTCGTTGCGGTCCTGGGACATGAGCTTCTCCGACTGGGGCCGGCAGGGGCGACTGCGAAGCATGCCGGTTGATGCAAGGTCAAGGCTTGGATGGATGTGCGGTGGGTTGAAGAAGGTTAGCCCTGATCAACATTTGTGCTGCCTGGGCTGGCCACTTCGCGGGCAAGCCCGCGAATGCCTCCCACAGTTACTGCTGGAGGAACGCCAGCAAATCCTCATTCAGCTGCTGCGCATGGGTCACCGCAAACCCGTGCGGCGCACCGGCATACACCTTCAGCTCAGCCCCGCGAATCAGCTCTGCCGCCCGCTTGCCAGTGGTTTCGAACGGCACGATCTGGTCGTCGTCGCCATGAATCACCAGCGTCGGCACATCGACCTTGGCCATGTCCGGGCGGAAGTCGGTTTCGGAGAACGCCGTCACGCAATCCAGGGTGCCCTTGATCGAGGCCATCAGCGCGATGTTCAGGGTTTGCGTCTGCACGCCCTGGGACACCTGCTGCCCATGGTTCAGGCCATAGAACGGCGTGGCAAAGTCGGCGATGAACTGGGCGCGGTCGGCACGCAGGCCGGCACGGATACCCTCGAACACTGACAGGTCGACACCCTCAGGGTTGTCGTCACGCTTGCCGAATACTGGCGTCACAGCCCCCAGCAACACCAGCCCGGCCACACGCTCGCTGCCGTGGCGGGCGATGTAGCGGCTGACATCACCGCCACCCATCGAGAAGCCCACCAGGGTGACGTCGCGCAGGTCGAGGTGTTCGATCAGCTGGGCAATGTCATCGGCAAAGGTGTCGTAGTCGTAACCGTTCCACGGCTGGCTCGAACGGCCGAAGCCCCGGCGGTCGAAGGCGATGGTGCGGTAGCCGCGGCTGGCCAGGAACTCCATCTGCGAATCCCACATGTCGGCATCCAGCGGCCAGCCGTGGCTGAACAGCACGGGCTTGCCGCTGCCCCAGTCCTTGAAATAGATCGAAGTGCCATCGCGGGTAACGAAGGTGCTCATAACGGTATCTCCTTGAAAGTGTCGAGGTGAAGGCGTGGCTCAGCCGCGCAGCCAGTTGGCGCAGCAGCGGGTTACCCAAGGCATGATGTAGAACACCACGGGCAGGATGACGAACAGGTTGACGATGAGGTTGCCGGTGATCGGGCCGCCCAGCTGCGGGAAGCGTGCGAACAGCGGCGCCAGCAGTTGCGGAATGACCATGGTCATCGGGCAGATCACCAGGTAGGTCAGCAGCGCCTGCTTCCAGCGCGGGGGTTGTGCAACCGGGGTGCTCGAAGCGGTGTCGATCACCTGGTGTTGCAGGCATACGGTCACCACGTCGCGGTTGTCTTGGGTTGCGGTGTTCATCGGCGGTCCTTGGGATGAGCTTGCCCGCATCCACTGTGCAACGGCGGACGGGCGGAGGATTGGATGGGTGTGCTGCCCTGCGCGGGCACCGACTTGCGGTGCCCGGGGCGGCGGTTTGGCTTACTTGCCGGCGTTGAAGGCGTTGTAGCTGGTCATCAGGTTGCGGTAGTCCGGGATGTGGTTGGAGCACAGCGCCGCCAGCCCTTCGATATCGTTGCGCCAGTCGCGGTGCAGCTCACAGGCCACGCCGAACCAGGTCATCAACTGCGCGCCTGCCTGGCTCATGCGGTCGTGGGCAGCGTCACGGGTCATGGCGTTGAAGGTGCCGGAGGCATCGGTGACCACGAATACGTCGAACTCTTCTTCCAGGGCGGCCAGGGCCGGGAAGGCTACGCACACCTCAGTCACGACGCCGGCGATGATCAGTTGCTTCTTGCCGGTGGCCTTCACGGCCTTGACGAAATCTTCGTTGTCCCAGGCGTTGATCTGGCCTGGGCGGGCGATGTACGGGGCATCCGGGAACAGCGCTTTCAGTTCGGGCACCAGTGGACCGTTGGGGCCTTGTTCGAAGCTGGTGGTGAGAATGGTCGGCAGGTTGAAGAACTTGGCCAGGTCGGCCAGGGCCAGCACGTTGTTCTTGAATGCGTCCGGCTCGATGTCGCGGACCAGAGACAGCAGGCCGGCCTGGTGGTCGACCAGCAGGACAGCGGCGTCGTCTTTGTTCAGGCGGTTGTATTTGAAGTTGGTCATGGTCGTTGCTCCTAAGGGTTTTGATGTTCAGTAAGTGGGGTGTTTCGCGTTGATGGGAGAAGATTAAAACCATCACCTTTGGAGCGGTAGATAGCTGATTTTGGCTTTAGCGTTCTATTTAAGGAACGACAAATTGGCAGTGGATTTGCTGGGCTACCTGCTCTATTACTACCCACAGCCCTTCCCCCACCCCGAGACCACCATGCTGGCGTTCATCCAGTCGTCCCCGTTGTTGCTCGGTACTGCCCTGCTCCTGCTGGATCTCGTGCTCTGGCAACTCATCCCCATCCAGCGCCGCGCCTGGCGCATCGGCACGCGCTTGGTGATATTCCTGCTGTTCAGCTCGGTGCTGGTGGCCGCTGGCATGAGCCCGCTGCAACCGCCGCCCTGGCCCGACGATGTATCGCGCAACCTCATGGCCACGGTATTGGCGATCGGCTGGTGGCTGTTTGGCGCCCGCACGGTCACGGTGGTGTTTGGCCTGCTGTTGGTGGCCCGTGGCAGCCATGGCGGGCGGTTGCTGCAGGATGTGCTGGGGGCGTTGATCTTCCTCGCCGCTGTGGTGGCTGCCGCCGGCTATGTGATGCAGCTGCCGGTCAAAGGCCTGCTGGCTACCTCCGGGGTGATGGCCATCGTCATCGGCCTGGCGTTGCAAAGCACCCTGGCCGACGTATTCAGCGGCATCGTGCTGAACACCACGCGGCCCTACCAGATTGGTGACTCCATCTCCATCGACGGCACAGAAGGCAAGGTGCTGGACATCGACTGGCGCGCCACACGCCTGCTGACCGGCACTGGCAGCCTGGCGGTGATCCCCAATTCGGTGGCGGCCAAGGCCCGGCTGCTCAACCACAGCCGCCCGGCCGATGTGCATGGGGTGTCGATCAGCGTGGTGGTGCCGGCCAAGGTGCGGCCCAAACGGGTGTTCGATGCACTGGAAAAGGCCCTGCAGGGCGTCAGTGCCATTCTTGAGACCCCAAAGCCGAAAGTGACGGTGAAGGCCTCGACACTGGAATCCGTGGAGTACGAGGCCAGCGGCTTTGTGGCCGACGCAGGCGCGAAGGGCGACGCGCGCAACCAGCTGTTCGACCTTGCGCACCGCCACCTGGAGGCCAGCGGGGTGATGTGGAACGTGGACCTGGCCCTGCCGCCGCGCAGCCGCCAGCGCGAAGTACTGGACGAAGTGCGGGTGTTCCGCTCGCTAAGCGATGAAGAGCGTGATGCGCTGAGCCAGCGCATGACAGCGGTGGAGTACCTGGCGGATCAGGTGATCCTGGGCGTTGGCGAGCATTCCGATCACCTGTTGGTGATTGGCAGCGGGGTCATCTCGGCATCGGTGCGCGATGGCGACAAGTTGGTCGAAGCCGGGCGCATGGGGCCGGGTGAGGTGCTGGGGATCGAGGGCATCATCGATGAAGAGGATTCGCTGGCCGAGTTCCGCACGCTGACCAGTTGCGTGCTGTACCGGATCGACAAGGAACAGGTGAAGAGCTGCTTGCAGCAGCGTGGCGAGGTGCAGACGGCGCTGAGCAAGTTGCAGCGGTTCCGGCGCCAGAGCCGGGAGTCGTTGTTGCTGCAGAAGCCGGCCCTGATCAAGAAAGGCGGCTTCCTTAGCTGGTTGCACAAGTAAGCCTGACCGGCCTCTTCGCGGGCTCGCCCGCGAAGAGGCCAGAACTTACAACACAACTCTCAAGCACTGCCCCGCGTGGTACAGCGAGAAGCCAGACTCATAGAACGCGGTGCGCAGCGATGGCGCGCTCACACCGGTCATCGGCGAGAACGGAATCGGCAGGCTATCCGCCTCCCCCTTCAGCAGGAACTCGGCAAACGCCCGGCCAATCACGGTGCCGGTGGTGTTACCCCGCCCGTTATAACCGGTCACCGCCACCAGCCCCGGCGCCGGCTCAAACAGGCGCATCAGGTGATCGGGGGTGAAGTCGATGCAGCCCGTCCAGTGCATTTCCCACTCGACCTTGCCCAGCTCCGGGTAGTAGTGGCTCTGGATCCGGTCTGCCCAACTGCGCACAAACCACGCCGGCTTGTTGTCGACCCGGCCCAGGCTGCCGAGCAACAGGCGGCCTTGGTCGTCACGGCGGATGCTGCTAAGCACGGTGCGGGTGTCCCACGAGCCTTGGCCGTGCGGCAGCACCTTGTCGGCTGCTGCGCCCTGCAACGGCTTGGACGCCACTTGGTAGTAGTATCCACGGAAGAACTGCTTCTGCAGGTTGCTCCAGTCGCCTTCGGTATAGGCACCGGTGGAAATCACCACCTTGTCGGCGCGCACCGAGCCGCGTGCGGTCTTCACCCGCCAGGCATCGCCGTCACGCTCCAGGCCTTCGACCGAAGACTGCTGGAACAGTTTGCCGCCCAGGCGCGCCACGGCAGCCGCCAGGCCCTGGGTGTAACCCATGGGGTTGATGGTGCCGGCGCGGCGGTCGAGCAGCGCGGCAGAAATCTTGTTGGTACCGCAGTATTCCTGGCACTGGGCGCCGGTCAACAGCTCTACGTCGGCACCGCGGCGGCGCCATTGTTCGTGACGGGCCTCAAGGTCGGCGATGCCGGTGGCGTTGTGCGCCATGTGCAGCGTGCCTTTGTGCTGGGCCTGGCAGTCGATGCCCAGGCGCTCGATCATGGCGAACACTTCAGCCGGGGCTTCGCCGAGCACTTTGTTCAGGCGGCTGCCTTGCTTCTGGCCGAGGGTGGCCTCGACGTCGTCAGGGCGGATCCAGGTGCCGGCGTTGACCAGGCCCACGTTGCGCCCGGAGCCGCCGTGACCGACCTTCCAGGCCTCCAGCAGAATCACCGACTTGCCCTGTTCGAGCAGGTGGATGGCTGCAGACAGGCCGGTAATGCCGCCACCGATCACGCAGACATCGGCCTTGTGCTCACCGGCCAGGGCCTGGGCGGCAACGGTCGGTTTGCTGACGAATTCCCACAAGCATTCTTGACGCAGTTCGGACATGGCCCGGCTCCAGCAGTGTTGTTCTTATTGCAGGTGCATCTGACTATTTGGGGCCGCTTTGCGGCCCATTCGCGGGACTAGCCCGCTCCCACAGGGACCACACAAGCCTGAAAGGCAGCGGGGATCCTGTGGGAGCGGGCTTGCCCCGCGAACCGGGGGCAACGCCCCCGGCCATGCAGCATCAGTCGAACACAATACCCTGCGCCAGCGGCAGCTCACGCGAGTAGTTCACGGTGTTGGTCTGACGACGCATGTAGCCTTTCCAGGCATCCGAACCCGACTCACGACCACCGCCGGTTTCCTTCTCGCCACCAAACGCACCGCCGATCTCGGCGCCGCTGGTGCCGATGTTGACGTTGGCGATGCCGCAGTCGCTGCCCGAAGCACTCTGGAAGCGCTCGGCCTCACGAATATCGGTGGTGAAGATGCACGACGACAGGCCTTGTGGCACTTCGTTGTTCAGGCGCAGGGCCTCTTCAAAGTCGTCGTAGGCCAGCACGTACAGGATCGGGGCGAAGGTTTCGTGGCGCACCACGTCGCTCTGCGCCGGCATTTCGGCAATGGCAGGCGACACGTAGTAGGCGTTCGGGTACTGGTCGGCCAACTGACGCTCGCCACCAAACACCTGACCACCTTCGTCGCGGGCCTTGGCCAGCGCGCCCTGCATGGCATCGAACGACAGCTTGTCGATCAGCGGGCCGACCAGGTTGTCCTTGCGTGGGTCGCCGATGCGCACTTTGCCGTAGGCGGCTTTGACACGGGCAACCACTTCGTCCTTGATCGAGCGGTGCACGATCAGGCGGCGCAGGGTAGTGCAACGCTGGCCGGCGGTGCCGACAGCCGAGAACAGGATGCCGCGCACGGCCAGGTCCAGGTCGGCGCTCGGGGCCAGGATCATGGCGTTGTTGCCACCCAGCTCGAGGATGCTGCGGCCAAAGCGGGCAGCAACACGTGGGCCCACTTCGCGGCCCATGCGGGTGCTGCCGGTGGCGCTGACCAGCGGTACGCGCGGGTCGTCGACCATGGCTTCGCCAGCTTCGCGGCCACCGATGACCAGTTGCGCCAGGCCAGCCGGGGCATCGCCGAAGGCTTTCAGGGCTTTTTCGAACAGCGCCTGGCAAGCCAGGGCGGTGAGCGGGGTCTTCTCAGACGGTTTCCACACCACCGAGTTACCGGCCACCAGGGCCAGGGCGGTGTTCCAGGCCCACACGGCGACCGGGAAGTTGAAGGCGCTGATCACGCCGACCACACCCAGCGGGTGCCAGGTTTCACGCATATGGTGGCCCGGGCGCTCGGAGGCAATGGTCAGGCCGTACAGCTGACGCGACAGGCCAACGGCGAAGTCGCAGATGTCGATCATTTCCTGTACTTCGCCCAGGCCTTCCTGGGTGATCTTGCCGGCTTCGATCGATACCAGCTCGCCCAGGTCGGCCTTGTGCTCACGCAGCACTTCGCCAAACAGGCGCACCAGTTCGCCACGGCGCGGGGCCGGCACAGTGCGCCAGGCTTCGAAGGCGCTTTGGGCCTGGTCGATGCGGGCGATGGTCTCGGCCTTGCCGAGCAGTTTCACCGAGGCGATCTGGCTGCCGTCGATCGGCGTGTGAACAGGGTAGTCGCCCTGGGTGTAAGCCTCGGCAGCAACGCCAAGGCGCTCGAGCAATCCAGCAACCATTTGTGCTTCTCCTACATCGGGTGATGGGGTGGAAAAATGATGTGGATCAGTATTAATCCGATCACATAGGTACAACAAACGACCTTTATTCCGCATATCATTCCGTCAGGTAATGATTTGAGCCGCAGAGAACGCTATGTCCAAACGCCTGGTGCCCTCCATGACCGCCCTGCAGTGCTTTGAAGCTGCAGCCCGCCATTTGAGCTTTACCCGTGCCGCCGAAGAGCTGCACCTGACCCAGAGCGCGGTCAGCAAGCAGGTGGCGCAGCTTGAAGACATGCTGCGCCACCACCTGTTTCTGCGCATTCGCAGGCGCCTGCAATTGACCCCGGCCGGCAGCCTGTACCTGGCCGAGGTCAACAAGATCCTCACCCAGGTGGACATGTCCAGCCGCTACGTACTCACCTACGGCGAGCAGACCGAGATATTGAAGGTAGCCACTCAACCGAGTTTTGGCGTGCGCTGGCTGATCCCGCACCTGAAGGGTTTTGGTAAGCGGCACAGCAATATTCACCTCGATATCCGCAACGAGATGGAGCCGTTTGCCCTGTTGCAGGGCTCGGCGGACGTGGTGTTTTTCTACGGCCAGGGCACCTGGCCGGGGGCCACCTGCGTGGAGCTGTTCCGCGAAGAGGTGGTGCCGGTGTGCGCGCCGGAGCTACTGGCCGGGCGCACACTGGGCGATGCCGCAGAGCTTGCCGACCTGGTGCTGTTGCAGAGCACGTCGCGGCCGGAGGCGTGGCATGAGTGGTTCCTGGAGCAGGACCTGCAGAGCGTCAGCGCTTACCACGGGCCACGCTTCGATACGTTCTATATGGCCTTGAGCGCGGCGCAGGCCGGGTGCGGGGTGGCGCTGGTGCCACGTTACCTGGCAGCGAAGGAGCTGGCCGAGGGGAGTCTGGTGGTGCCTTGGAACCATGCGATGCGCAGTGCCGGAGCGCATTATCTAGCGTATGCCGAGCATGCGGCGGAGGTGCCCAAGGTCAGGGCATTGGTGGAGTGGATTCGCGAGCAGCTTCAGGCTTGAGGGCCTCTTCGCGGGTTAACCCGCGAAAGGGCCCTGAAGGTCGATCAAAAAAGGAATGACACACTCACTTTTTTTCGCTTGTGAGCCAAGTGCATTCCCAGCTTTCATGTAAGCGTCCGAACCCAACCAGGAAGCTAGCGATGCCCGCCCACGATTTCGTCAGCCCAGACAGCATTCGCGCGCAGTTCTCTGCCGCCATGTCGCTCATGTACAAACAGGAAGTGCCCCTGTACGGCACGCTGCTGGAGCTGGTGAGCGAAATCAACCAGCAGGTCATGGCCCAGCAGCCCAAGGTTGCCGAGGCCCTGCGCTGGACCGGGGAAATCGAGCGACTGGACCAGGAGCGCCATGGCGCCATCCGCGTTGGCACCGCCGAAGAGCTGGCCACCATCGCCCGCCTGTTTGCCGTCATGGGCATGGAGCCGGTCGGCTACTACGACCTGAGCTCCGCTGGCGTGCCGGTGCACTCCACCGCCTTCCGTGCCGTGCATGAACAGTCGCTGCATGTCAGCCCGTTCCGTGTGTTCACCTCGCTGCTACGCCTGGAGCTGATCGACAACCCGCAACTGCGCGAGCTGGCACAGGACATCCTGGCCAAGCGCCAGATCTTCACCAACCGCGCCCTCGAACTGATCGCCCAAAGCGAGCGCGATGGCGGGCTGAACGCCGCAGATGCCGCGGCGTTCGTGCAGGAAGCGTTGCACACCTTCCGCTGGCACCATGACGCCACCGTCACCGCCGAGCAGTACCAGCAGTTGCACGACCAGCACCGCCTGATCGCCGATGTGGTGGCCTTCAAGGGCCCGCACATCAACCACCTGACCCCACGTACCCTGGACATCGATGCGATCCAGGTCGGCATGCCGGCCAAAGGCATCCCGCCGAAGGCCGTGGTCGAAGGCCCGCCTACCCGTCGCCACCCGATCCTGCTGCGCCAGACCAGCTTCAAGGCTTTGCAGGAAAAGGTCGCGTTCAGCGACCAGCAGGGTAGCGAAGGCAGCCACACCGCCCGTTTCGGCGAGATCGAACAACGCGGTGCGGCGCTGACGCCGAAGGGTCGCCAGCTGTACGACAAGCTGCTCGATGCCACCCGCGCTGCCCTGGGTGGCGCACCGGCCGAGGCGAACGCCGAGCGCTACATGTCGCTGCTGAAAGAAACCTTTGCAGCATTCCCGGACGACCTGGCGCAGATGCGGGAACAGGGCCTGGCATACTTCCGCTACTTCGCCACCGAGAAAGGCCTGGCTGCGCGTGACCAGGAAGGCCGCCCGACCACCCTGCAAGGGCTGATCGACGCAGGCCATGTGCACTTCGAGGCGCTGGTGTACGAGGACTTCCTGCCGGTGAGCGCGGCGGGCATCTTCCAGTCCAACCTGGGCGACGATGCGCAGGCCGAATATGGCAGCAACGCCAACCGCGATGCCTTTGAAGCGGCGTTGGGGTTGCAGGTGCAGGATGAGCTGGCGCTGTATGCGCAAAGTGAACGCCGGTCGCTGCAAGCCTGTGCGCAGGCGTTGAACCTGGGTTCGATGTAAGGCATTGCGGCCTCTCCCCGGGTTTACCCGCGAAGAGGCCGGTACAGGCGATCAAAGGGGCGGCAGGATTTCCACATTCGGCAAGTCCATCGCCGCCACCTCGTCTTCCAGAAAAGCACTCAGCCGCCGCAACCGCTCCCCCCCTGGCCGGGTACGCGGCCACACCAGGTAATAATCCATCCCACTGGGCACCGCCGTCGGCCAAGGCAGGCTCAAGCGCCCCTGCGCCACATCCTCGGCCACCATCAGCAAATCGCCCATGGAAATCCCATAGCCACGCGCCGCCGCAATCATGCCCAGCTCCAGGGTATCGAACACCTGCCCGCCCTTGAGCGAAACCTTGTCGCTCAACCCCATGCGCTCCAGCCACTCCCGCCAGTCGCGCTTGTCCACCGTGGGGTGCAGCAGCTCGATAGAGGCCAGCCGGCGCTCGTCCCACGGCCCTTTTTCCAGCAGGTCTGGCGCCCCCACGGGTATCAACAACTCCGGGAACAGCTTGCGCACTTCCCAGTCCGGCGGGAACACCCCGTCGCTGAGCAACACCGCGCAATCGAACGGTTCCTGGTTGAAGTCCACATGGTCAACGTCCATCCAGGCGCTGGTCAGCTGTACTTCATTGCCTGGCTGCAGGTGACGGAAACGGCTCAAGCACGCCAGCAACCAGCGCATGGTCAGGGTCGAGGGGGCCTTCATGCGCAGGATGTCGTCTTCACCGCGTAAGGTATCGCAAGCCCGCTCCAGCGCCGCGAAGCCTTCGCGAACGCCTGGCAGCAATACCCGTGCGGCCTCGGTCAGTTGCAGGTTGCGGCCACTGCGCACGAACAGGCGGCAGGCGAAGTGATCCTCCAGCGTGCGGATATGCCGGCTGACCGCGCTCTGAGTGATCGACAGTTCCTCACCGGCACGGGTGAAGGAACTTAGCCGTGCGGCGGCTTCGAATGCGCGAAGGGCATACAACGGAGGAAGCTGACGGGACATGAGGCACCTGCCATACGGGGCTGTGGAGCGGATCACCAAGAAGCATATATACATGAGTCAGACTCATGCCAATGATCGCTTTTATCCTTTTGTGCAAAGTTGACCAAAGCCTCAGAATCGCCCTTCGTTCATCACCTCAGGAAGAAGGACAGCCCTCATGCACGTCGCGCTCACCACAGAACTCAAGGCTTTGCTGCGCCTGGCCGGGCCGCTGATTGCCTCGCAGTTGGCGCACATGCTGATGGTGCTGACCGACACCCTGATGATGGCCCGCATCAGCCCGCAGGCCCTGGCCGGTGGCGGTCTAGGTGCAGCCAGCTACTCGTTCGTGTCGATCTTCTGCCTGGGTGTGATCGCCGCAGTCGGCACCCTGGTGGCGATTCGCAAGGGTGCCAACGATATCGAAGGCGCGACCCGACTGGCGCAGAGCGGCCTGTGGCTGGCCTGGGGCCTGGCACTGTTCGCCGCGCTGGTGCTGTGGAACCTGGAGCCGGTGCTGCTACTGTTCGGGCAAAAGCCCGAGAACGTGGCCTCGGCGGCCGAATTCCTCACGCTGCTGCCACTGGCACTGCCCGGCTACCTGACGTTCATGGCGTTGCGCGGTTTCACCAGTGCGCTGGGGCGCTCGACCCCGGTGATGGTCATCAGCCTGGCCGGCACGGTGCTCAACTACCTGTTCAACGTGGCGCTGATCGAGGGCATGTTCGGCCTGCCCAAGCTGGGCCTGATGGGCATCGGCCTGGTCACCGCAGTGGTGTCGATGGGCATGGCTATCGCGCTGGCGCTGTATATCCGCTGGCACTCGGCCTATGCCGCCTACCCGCTGCGCAAGGGCCTGTCGCGCCCGTCGCTACCAGCACTGCGCGAGCTGTGGCGTCTGGGGCTGCCAATTGGCGGTACCTACATGGTGGAAGTGGGCCTGTTCGCCTTCGCCGCGCTGTGCATGGGCGTGCTGGGCAGTACCGAACTGGCCGCGCACCAGATCGCCCTGCAGATCGTGTCCACGGCATTCATGGTGCCGACGGGGCTGTCGTATGCAGTGACCATGCGGGTGGGTTTGTATTACGGCGCTGGCAACCTGCTGGCGGCGCGCAGCGCCGGGCGCGTGGGCATTGGCTTCGGGGCGATGATCATGTTTGCCTTCGCCGCGCTGTTCCTGCTGCTGCCCGAGGCGCTGGTGGGACTGTTTATCGACCGTAACGACCCGGCCTTTGCCGCGATCTTCCAGGTGGCCGTGCAGTTGCTGATGGTGGCAGCGTGGTTCGAGCTGTTCGATGGCATGCAGACGATTGCCATGGGCTCGATCCGCGGGCTGAAGGATGCCAAGACCACCTTCCTGATCGGGCTGGTGTGCTACTGGCTGGTGGGGGCGCCGAGTGCGTGGCTGTTCGCGTTCAACCTGGGCGCCGGCGCGGTTGGGATCTGGTGGGGCTTGGCGCTGGGGCTGGCGTGTGCGGCGGTGGCGCTGACGTTTGGCTTTGAGTGGCGGATGAAGCGGCTGCTGGGGAAGGCCGGTTCACCTGACAGGTCTGTGGTGTCTGTTTGATTGTTGGGCCGCGAAAGGAGGGCGAAGCCCTCCCCTGCTATCTCAAACGCTAACCAGCTTCGGCCTGCTGCAATCCAGCAAAAATTCGATCAATTCCCCCACCGGCAGCGGCTTGCTGACCAGAAAGCCCTGCACCTGATCGCACCCAAACCCTCGCAACAAGGCCAGTTGCGCTTCACTCTCCACCCCCTCGGCCACCACCTCCAGGTTGAGGTTGTGCGCCAGGTTGATCATGGCATGCACCAGCTTGCGGTTTTCCTCGCGCATTTCCATTTCGGCCACAAAGCTGCGGTCTACCTTGAGCAAGGTGATCGGCAGGCTGTTGAGGTGCACGAACGAAGAGAACCCGGTGCCAAAATCGTCGAGCGAGAAGCGCACACCCAGGCGGCCAAGGGCGTCCATGGTCTGGCGCACCAGTTCGTTGCGGCGCATCACTGCCGTTTCGGTCAGCTCGAACTCCAGCCAACGGGCATCCACACCATGCTCGATGATCAGGCGGCTCAGAGTGGCCAGCAGCTGGCTGTCCTGGAACTGGCGGAAGCTGAGGTTAACCGCCATGTGCAGCGGTTCCAGGCCGCGCTCGCACAGCGCCTGCATGTCGCGCAGCGCCCGGGAAATCACCCAGTAACCCAGCGGCACGATCAGGCCACTTTGCTCGGCCAACGGCACGAACTCGCTGGGCGGCAGTAGCCCGCGCTCGGCATGGCGCCAGCGCACCAGCGCCTCCAGGCCAACGATGCGCCCGTCCGCCAGGTCAAGCCGTGGCTGATAGTGCAGCTCCAGCTCATCACGGCGCAGGGCGCGGCGTAGCTCGCTTTCCAGGTCGGCCAGGCTACGGGCGTTGCGGTTGATGCGCTCGTTGAACACATGGAAGGTGCAGCCTTGGCTACCCTTGGCCTGGCGCATGGCGATGTGGGCGTGCCACATCAAAGGGTCGGCCCCCGCTTGGGCGCGGGCATGGGCCAGGCCCAGGCTGCAGCCCAGCAGCAGGCTTTCGCCGTCGATGAAGTAGGGTTCGGCCAAGGCTTCGACGATACGCTCGGCAATCCATTCGGCGCGGTTGGCGTCGCGGCGGGTGTCGATCAGCAGGGCAAACTCGTCGCTGCCCAGGCGGGCCAGCTGGTCACCCGCCTCCAGCTGGTTTTGCAGCCGCGCCACCACCTGCAAAATCAGCCGGTCGCCGCTCTGGTGGCCGAGGGCATCGTTGACGTGGCGGAAGTTGTCTAGGTCCAGGTGGCCCAAGGCAACGCCACGGCCTTCGTTTTCGGCCAGGCGCGCAGTCAGCAAGGCCTGGAAACCTTGGCGGTTGGCGATGCCGGTCAGGGGGTCCTGCTCAGCCAGGCGCTGCAAGGTGGCCACCAGCACACCACGCTCACGTACATGACGCAGCGAGCGGCGCAAGGTATCGGCATTGAGCTGGCCGCGTACCAGCCAGTCGCTGACGGCCGTAGGCGCCACCTCGGGCTCGTGGTCGAGCAGCAGGATGGTCGGCAGGTCGCAGCGCCCGGGCACGGGCTGCAGGGCCGGCGTTGCCAGCACCACAGCCTGGCGATCATTGCTGAACAGGCTGTCGACGGATTCCCAGTTCGGGGCGGTGAGCAGCACGGCGCTGCCGCTCAGGGCAGGCATGCAAGCGTGCAACAAGGCGGCCCATTCCGGCTCATCAGCCAACAGCAGCAAACGCAAAGGTTCGACAGGCGTGGACAAGCGGACTCCTTAGGGCTTCACGGTGCAACGATAACTGGCGGGTATGCTACTGCATTTAATGAAAATGATTTTCACTTTTATACATGTTTTTACGGGCGTAGCATCCCGACGTATTTTGTCGTGCATCCTGCTCGAAACGAGCCGAACCGGCAAATATGATTTTTTCAGGTGCTAGGATTAGTCCCGCTAATAGTAGGCCGGATAAAAGTCTGACTCAGACGTCAGACGGTCGCGCCATAACGGCCCCATGCCTGTTAGAATGCGCGGCTATTTTCTGGCGACCCCCGGTTTCTAGCATGTCCCGACTCAATCCCCGGCAGCAGGAAGCCCGTGACTACGTCGGCGGCCCTCTTTTGGTGCTCGCCGGTGCAGGTTCGGGCAAGACCAGCGTGATCACGCGCAAGATTGCCCACCTGATCCAGAACTGCGGCATCCGTGCCCAGTACATCGTGGCGATGACCTTTACCAACAAGGCCGCGCGCGAGATGAAGGAACGTGTCGGCACCTTGCTGCGCCCGGGGGAAGGCCGCGGCCTTACGGTGTGTACCTTCCACAACTTGGGCCTGAACATCATCCGCAAGGAGCACGAGCGCCTGGGGTACAAGCCGGGCTTCTCGATCTTCGACGAGTCCGACATCAAGGCGTTGCTGTCGGACATCATGCAGAAGGAATACTCCGGCGACGACGGCATCGACGAGATCAAGAACATGATCGGTGCCTGGAAGAACGACCTGATCCTGCCGCCCGAAGCCCTGGAAAAGGCGCGCAACCCGCGCGAGCAGACCGCCGCCATCGTCTACACCCACTACCAGCGCACGCTCAAAGCGTTCAACGCGGTGGACTTCGACGACCTGATCCTGCAGCCGGTCAAGCTGTTCCAGGAGCATCCCGAGGTGCTGGAACGCTGGCAGAACCGCGTGCGCTACCTGCTGGTGGACGAATACCAGGACACCAACGCCAGCCAGTACCTGCTGGTGAAGATGCTGATCGGCATGCGCAACCAGTTCACCGTGGTAGGCGACGACGACCAGTCGATCTATGCCTGGCGCGGTGCCCGCCCCGAGAACCTGATGCTGCTCAAGGAGGACTACCCCTCCCTGAAGATCGTCATGCTGGAGCAGAACTACCGCTCCACCAGCCGCATCCTGCGCTGTGCCAACGTGCTGATCGCCAACAACCCGCACGCGTTCGAGAAGCAACTGTGGAGCGAGATGGGCGTGGGCGACGAGATCCGCGTGATCCGTTGCAAGAACGAGGAAGCCGAGGCCGAGCGCGTGGCCATGGAAATCCTCACCTTGCACCTGCGCACCAACCGCCCGTACAGCGACTTCGCCATCCTTTACCGTGGCAACTACCAGGCCAAGCTGATCGAGCTGAAGCTGCAGCACCACCAGGTGCCGTATCGCCTGTCGGGCGGCAACAGCTTCTTCGGTCGCCAGGAGGTCAAGGACCTGATGGCGTACCTGCGCCTGCTGGTGAACCCGGACGATGACAACGCCTACCTGCGCGTCATCAACGTACCGCGCCGGGAAATCGGCTCCACCACCCTGGAAAAGCTCGGCAACTATTCCACCGAGCGCGGCATCTCGATGTACGCTGCCAGCGAGGAGCTGGGCCTGGGCGAGCACCTGGATGCCCGCTACACCGAGCGTTTGCAGCGCTTCAAGCACTGGCTGGACGGGGTACGCCAAAAGGTTGCCCTGGAAGACCCGATTGCCGCGCTGCACGAGATGATCCGCGACATCGACTACGAGAACTGGATTCGCCAGCAGACCGCCAGTGACAAAGCTGCCGATTTCCGCATCAGCAACGTCTGGTTCCTGGTCGAAGCGCTGAAGAACACCCTCGAGAAGGATGAAGAGGGTGACATGACCATCGAGGACGCCATCGGCAAGCTGGTGCTGCGCGACATGCTCGAGCGCCAGCAGGAAGAGGAAGAGAACGCCGAAGGCGTGCAGATGATGACCCTGCACGCCTCCAAGGGCCTGGAGTTCCCCTACGTGTTCATCATGGGCATGGAAGAGGAAATCCTCCCGCACCGCTCCAGCATCGAGGCCGACACCATCGAAGAGGAACGCCGCCTGGCCTACGTGGGCATCACCCGCGCACGCCAGACGCTGGCCTTCACCTTCGCTGCCAAGCGCAAGCAGTACGGTGAAATCATCGACTGCACGCCCAGCCGGTTCCTCGACGAACTGCCACCGGACGACCTGGCCTGGGAGGGCCTGGACGATGCACCGGTCGAGGTGAAGGCCGCTCGCGGCAACAACGCCTTGGCCGATATCCGGGCAATGCTCAAACGCTGATCAACCATTACTCTTAAACTTTGCCGCTATTTGCGGCCACCTTTGCTACATCGAGGAAAACAAAGTGGAAGCACTGCATCAGAAGATTCGCGAAGAAGGCATCGTGCTTTCCGACCAGGTTCTTAAAGTCGACGCGTTTCTCAACCACCAGATCGATCCGGCGCTGATGCAGCTGATCGGTGACGAGTTCGCCCGCCTGTTCGCTGATGCGGGCGTGACCAAGATCGTCACCATCGAGGCCTCGGGCATTGCCCCGGCGGTGATGACTGGCCTGAAGCTGGGCGTGCCGGTGATTTTTGCCCGCAAGCACCAGTCGCTGACCCTGACCGAGAACCTGCTGACCGCCTCGGTGTATTCCTTCACCAAGCAGACCGAAAACACCGTGGCCATCTCGCCGCGCCACCTCAACAGCAGCGACCGTGTGCTGGTGATCGACGACTTCCTGGCCAACGGCAAGGCGTCGCAGGCGCTGATCTCGATCATCAAGCAGGCCGGCGCCACCGTGGCGGGGCTGGGTATCGTGATCGAGAAGTCGTTCCAGGGCGGCCGTGCCGAGCTGGACAGCCAGGGCTACCGCGTTGAATCGCTGGCCCGGGTGAAGTCGCTGGAAGGTGGTGTGGTGTCCTTCATCGAATAAGGCCGCTACGCGACCCCTGTGGGAGCGGGTTTACCCACGAATGCGATGGCGCATCCGAAATCGCATTCGCGGGTGAACCCGCTCCCACAGAGTGCCAGTGTTTCCCAGCGTTTATTTGGCAGCCTGCAAGCCCGCCAGCAGCAGCCGCTGATAGAGCTCTTCCTTCAGTCCTTGTGGTTGATCCAGTTGCATCCGTTTCAGGTGCCCCTCATACCCCTCCGGCCCCGGCGCATCCAGCGCTGCCTTGCCCAACTCCAGCACCTCGCTCAGCTTGAACTTGCTCTTCAACCAGGTCAGCGCCCGCAACAGCTCCCGCTCTTCGGCCGTAAAATCCGTCCCCATCGGATACTCCGGAAACAACCGCGCATGGCGCGCCCGGATTGCCTCCAGACGCTGTGGCGTATTATCGGTAAAGCGCGCATCCAGCTGAAAATCCCTGGGCAGCTTGCCGGCCTCTTTCGCCTGCTCGGTCAGCCCCTGCTGGAACCGCGAATCGCACACTGCCAGTAACCGCGCAATCACCTCGCTGTCGGTCTGCCCGCGAAGGTCGGCAATGCCGTACTCGGTCACCACGATATCGCGCAGGTGCCGGGGGATGGTGCAGTGGCCATAGGTCCAGAACAGGTTCGAGGTCACCTCCCCGCCCGATTCACGCCAGCTGCGCAGCAGCAACATCGAGCGCCCCCCCTCCAGTGCATGAGCCTGGGCGACGAAGTTGTACTGCCCACCCACGCCGCTGAGCACACGGCCATCTTCCAGCTGATCGGCCACCCCGGCACCGAGCAGCGTCATGCCGAACGCCGTGTTGATGAAGCGCGCATCGCGCCGCTGGTGCCGCTTGAGTTCTTCCTGCCCGTACAGCTCGTTGATGAAGCTGATACGGGTCATGGCAAACCGTGCGCGCTGCTCAAGCGGCATCTCCCTCAGCCGCTGGTAGAACGCTTGAGGCCCGAGGAAAAAGCCACCATGCAACACCGGCCCCTGCTCATCGGCCGAGCGCCGTAGCAAGCCCGCTTCGGCCAGCACCAACAGGCCGTTAACGAACATTTCGCTGCAGCCGTACAGGCCTTCGGCAAAAGTCTCCAGCCCCCCTTCCCGCTCAATCAGCGCCTGCCACGGGCCGATATCCAGCTCGTCGAGCAGGGCCCGGTAGCCCGCGTTGTCGCCCTGGCGCGCCAGCAACGCTGCAGCGACTGCATCGCCCATGGCACCGATACCGATCTGCAAGGTGCCGCCGTCACGCACCAGCGTGCTGGCGTGCAAACCAATACAGTGGTCCTGGGTGTTGACCGGCATGTTCGGCGTGGAGAACAACCGGCGCTGCTCGGCTTCATCGATCAGCAGGTCGAACGCATCAATGGGCAATTCCGCATCGCCGGGCATGTACGGCAGTTCGGTATGTACCTGGCCAAGCATCAGGATGGTTTCGCCGGCCGCACGGCGCTTGGCGATCATCGGCAGCAGGTCGAGGGTGATGTCGGGGTTACAGGCCAGGCTGAGGTGGACGGGCTTCTCGGGAGTGGCAGCGACCAGTTGCGCGATCAGGTTCAGGCCCTTGGCGTTGATGTCACGGGCGGCGTGGCTGTAGTTGCTGCTGATGTAGTTCTGCTGGGCCGATTCGCTGTGCAGCAGGCTGCCGGGCTGCATGAAAAACTGCTCTACGCGGATGTTTGGCGGCAGGCTGTCGTTGCGCAGGTCAGCGAGGTAGGTGAGGTCTTCGTAGTCAGCGAAGACGCGCTCGACGAAGGGTTCGAGAAAACGCCGTTGCAAGCCGTCACCCAGTGGTGGTCGGCCGAGGGTCAGCGCGGTGTAGATGGTCAACTGCCGCTCTGGCAGATCGCGCACCCGGGCATAGAGGGCGTTTACGAAAGCGTTAGGCTTTCCCAGACCCAAGGGCAGGCCCATGTGGATATGGGCTGGCAGCCGGGACAGGACCTGCTCGACAGCCTGGTCGATGGCGCAGAGGTGCATCGGGGCCTCCTGAGACATGGGTTCAGGGGTTGGACACAGGCCTACGGCAATTGGTTGCCTGCACTGGAGCCCATAAACAAAGCCCGCCATCAACGGCGGGCCTCGTGCAATTCAGCTGTGGCTCAAAGCCCAGACATTTTCTTGATCGCGCCTTTCAGGTCGTCATCCGAGCAGTCCGCGCAGGTGCCTTTCGGCGGCATGGCGTTGATGCCGGTAATGGCCTTGGCCAGGATGCCATCCAGCCCGCCCTGGTGGTCGGCGCGTTCTTTCCACGCGGCGGTGTCGCCAATTTTCGGCGCGCCGAGCAGGCCGGTGCCATGGCAGGCATTGCAGTGCTTGGCGATGATGTCATCCGGCGTTTTGGCGCCCCCGCCCCCCGCCGCTGCAGCCACTTCCATGCCTTTGCATTCCTGGCCCTGGACACACACCTGGCCGACCGGCTCCAGGCGCTTGGCAATGTCGTCGTTGGTCGCAGCGGTTGCGCTCATTGCCCAGAGGGCGAATACGGCTGCTGGTACGGCCAGCATCTTCTTGATTTGGTTCACGCGAACACCCTCATGGTGGCTAATCACGCTCGCGGCCACGAAACGGCGAGCGTTGAAAAGTATAGCGGGAACCCAGAGGCCGTGAAACGACCCTACACGGGAAAGGGGTATTGCCGAATCAATGCACTGCGCTGGATCAAAAGTTTGAAGGCGTCGCTGCGCTGATCAACCGCGCGGGCTGGTCGAAGGGGTTGCGAAAACGGTGCGGGCGGGTGCTTTCGAAGTAATAGCTGTCGCCTTCTTCGAGGATGAAGATCTCGTTGCCGACCACCAGTTCCAGGCGGCCCTCCAGCAAGATGCCGGTTTCCTCGCCGTCATGGGTGAGCATCTCGGCACCGGTGTCGGCACCCGGCGGGTACACCTCGGTGAGAAAGGCGATGGCGCGGTTGGGGTGCGACTTGCCGACCAGCTTCATGGTCACCGCACCGTCCGAGATGTCGATCAGCTCGTGGGCCTTGTAAACAATCTGCGTGGGGCTTTCAGGTTCCAGCTCGACCGAAAAGAACTCGACCATGGACATGGGGATGCCACTCAGCACCTTGCGCAGCGAGCTGATCGAGGGGCTCACACTGTTCTTCTCGATCATCGAGATGGTGCTGTTGGTCACGCCGGCACGCTTGGCGAGTTCACGCTGGGACAGGCCCTTGAGCTTGCGGATGGCTTGCAGTCGTTCGCCGACGTCCAAAGCTGGAGCCTCCTGAAACGGTGGAAAAGGGGGTGGATGTGAACGATATCATGGCAATGCCGTTCAGTATTTACAACACACCGCCCCTCAACCTGTCCGCTTCAGCATGTCATTCGCCGATGTAGTCCCGCAGTACGCGCTTCAGGTTGCAGAAGATCTGGTAAGGAATGGTGCCCGCGTGTGCGGCCACTTCACTGGCCAGCACCTGCTTGCCCCACAGCTCGACCGGGCTGCCGACAGTGGCTTGTGGCACGTCGGTCAGGTCGACGCTGAGCATGTCCATCGATACACGGCCAATCAGCTGGGTGCGCTGGCCGGCAACCAATACCGGGGTGCCGTTGGGCGCCTGGCGCGGGTAGCCGTCGGCATAGCCCATGGCAACCACGCCAACGCGGGTTGGCCGGGGGCTGACGAACTTGGCGCCATAGCCCACCGGCTCGCCGGCAGGCAGCTCGCGCACGCTGATGACCCGCGATTGCAAGGTCATGACCGGTTGCAGGCGTTGGGCCTGGGCCTGGGCCACTTCGAACGGGGTGGCGCCATACAGCATCAGGCCTGGGCGTACCCAATCGCTGGGGGCTTGTGGCCAGCCCAGCACGCCGGGGGAGTTGCGCAGGCTGCATTCGGCGGCCAGGCCCTGGCGGGCAGCCTCGAACACGGCAATCTGCTGGGCAGTGGCGTCGGCATCCAGCTCGTCGGCGCGAGCGAAGTGGCTCATCAGCACGATGCGAGAAACCTTGCCACTGGCCAGCAGGCGCCGGTAAGCCTCGTGGTAATCCTTGGGGTGCAGACCGACACGATGCATGCCACTGTCGAGCTTCAACCAGACAGTGAGCGGCTTGTGGACCTGGGTCTGCTCGATGGCTTCGAGCTGCCACAACGAATGCACCACACACCACAGGTCGTGCTCGGCGATCAGCGCCAGCTCGCTGACTTCGAAAAAGCCTTCCAGCAGCAGCACCGGGGCCTTGATACCGGCGGCGCGCAGTTCCAGCGCCTCTTCAATGCAGGCCACGGCAAAACCGTCGGCTTCGGCCTCCAGGGCCAGGGCGCAACGCACGGCGCCATGGCCATAGGCGTCGGCCTTGATCACGGCGAGGGCTTTGGCACCGGTCAGTTCACGGGCCAGACGATAGTTGTGGCGCAGGGCCTGGAGGTCGATCAGGGCGCGGGCGGGACGCATGGCGGCTGCCTTATGGTGGTTCACAGGTTGAAAACGGTGTTGGGTTCTTCGCGGCTAAAGCCGCTCCCACAGGGACCGCACAATGTCGATGCACATGCGATCTCTGTGGGAACGGCTTTAGCCGCGAAAGGACCGGTACAGGCGAACTTACTGCTGATGAGCCGGCGCAGTCTGCCCGTGCTTGGCTACTTCCGGGCTGTTGCCATAACGGGAAATGTCCAGGCCTTCGGCACTGATCTGCGGCTTCTTGCGCGCAATCAGGTCGGCCAGCAGACGACCGGAGCCGCACGCCATGGTCCAGCCCAAAGTACCGTGACCGGTGTTCAGGAACAGGTTGCGGAACGCGGTCGCACCCACAATCGGCGTACCGTCCGGGGTCGCCGGGCGCAGGCCGGTCCAGAAGCTGGCCTGGCTCAGATCACCGCCGCGAGGATAAAGGTCGTTGACGATCATCTCCAGCGTTTCGCGCCGACGCGGGTTCAGCGACAGGTCAAAACCGGCGATTTCAGCCATGCCACCAACGCGGATGCGGTTGTCGAAACGGGTGATCGCAACCTTGTAGGTTTCATCAAGAATGGTCGACGTCGGGGCCATGTCGCCGTTGGTGATCGGCACGGTCAGCGAGTAGCCTTTAAGCGGATAAACCGGGGCCTTGATGCCCAGCGGCTTGAGCATCTGCGGCGAGTAGCTGCCCAGCGCCAGCACGTAGCGGTCGGCAGTTTCCAGCTTGCCGTCGATCCACACGCCATTGATGCGGTCGCCAGCGAAGTCCAGGCGCTGGATGTCCTGGCCGAAGCGGAACTCCACGCCCAGCTTCAGCGCCATGTCGGCGAGCTTGGTGGTGAACAGCTGGCAGTCGCCAGTTTGGTCGTTAGGCAAGCGCAGGGCGCCGGCCAGGATGTCTTTCACCCCCGCCAGGGCAGGCTCCACGCGGGCAATGCCGTCGCGGTCGAGCAATTCGTAAGGCACGCCGGACTGTTCGAGCACGGCAATGTCCTTGGCCGCAGCATCTACCTGAGCCTGGGTACGGAACAGCTGGGTAGTGCCCAGGCTACGGTTTTCGTAATTGATGCCGGTTTCAGCGCGCAGCTCGTCGAGGCAGTCACGGCTGTACTCGGACAGACGCACCATGCGCTCTTTGTTCACCGCGTAACGGCTGGCGGTGCAGTTGCGCAGCATCTGTGCCATCCACAGGTACTGGTCGACGTCGCCGGTGAGCTTGATGGCCAGGGGGGCGTGGCGCTCCAGCAGCCACTTGATGGCCTTCAGCGGCACGCCAGGTGCGGCCCAGGGCGAGGCATAGCCGGGCGAGATCTGACCGGCGTTGGCAAAACTGGTTTCCATGGCCACCGCCGGCTGGCGGTCGACCACCGTCACTTCGAAACCTTGCCGGGCCAGGTAGTAGGCACTGGCGGTTCCGATTACGCCGCTACCAAGTACCAGAACTCGCATCGTTATATCCCTCACACGCGGCACGCCGCAGACTTTTATTGAAATGGCATGAATGGGCGCAGTATAGGAATTTGAGACCAGTGCAATTCACTATATAAAAGCCTATTATTGGCGAGAATTCTCGGCAAAATCGCCTTTCACGGAGGGGCATCCCCTATGAGAACCCAGCACCAGAGCAAGCGTGAACTGGACAAGATCGACCGTAACATCCTGCGCATCCTGCAGAATGACGGGCGTATTTCCTTCACCGAACTGGGCGAGAAAGTTGGGCTGTCCACCACCCCTTGCACCGAGCGGGTTCGCCGCCTGGAGCGCGAGGGCATCATCATGGGCTACAACGCCCGCCTGAACCCGCAGCACCTAAAGGGCAGCCTGCTGGTGTTCGTGGAAATCAGCCTGGACTACAAGTCGGGCGACACCTTCGAGGAGTTCCGCCGCGCGGTGTTGAAGCTGCCCCATGTGTTGGAGTGCCACCTGGTGTCGGGCGACTTCGACTACCTGGTGAAAGCGCGTATTTCGGAGATGGCGTCGTACCGCAAGCTGCTTGGCGACATCCTGCTGAAGCTGCCGCACGTGCGTGAGTCGAAGAGCTACATCGTGATGGAAGAGGTGAAGGAGAGCCTCTGCCTGCCGATTCCGGACTGAGGCTAGACCAGCACCTGGCGGGTGGTGGCAATGAACTGATGGACCAGCTGCTCGGCGGCAGGGTCGATCATCGGTTCAGGGCCACGACCACGCGGGCAGGCCATGCGCGGCGTGGTGCCGAACAGGCGGCAAATCATGGGCCGTTCTTCATACACCGTGCAGCCGTTGGGGCCGAGGTGCACACAGTCCAGGCGCTCCAGGGCGGCGTCCTGCTCGGCCTGGGACTTGCGCGGGAGGCGGGCCATTTCTTCTGCCGAGGTGGTGACCGGGCCGCAGCAGTCGTGGCAGCCGGGTTCGCACTCGAATGAGGGGATGAGTTCGCGCAGGAAGTGGATCTTGTGGCGGTTGCAGGACATGGCGATGTACAAAATTGAAGACTGAAGCTGGATTATAGGGCCAATCGCCGGCAAGCCAGCTCCCACAGGTACACCACTGGTCTCAGCTATCGCACAATCCTGTGGGAGCTGGCTTGCCGGCGATGAGGCCGGTTGCCCACCCCAAAGGCCCGGCTTATCCTCCTCCCCTAGCCTTCCAGCCTCAGGACCGAACCAATGATCCACAGCGCGCAGCATGCCGCCTCCTACTACGCCGCCAGCAGCGCACCACACCCTGACCACTCCTTCCTGCAAGGCGACCATAGCGCCGATGTGTGCATCGTCGGCGGGGGCTATTCGGGCCTGAACACTGCCATCGAACTGGCCGAACGCGGCTTCTCGGTCATCTTGCTGGAAGCACGCAAACTGGGCTGGGGCGCCAGTGGGCGCAATGGCGGGCAGCTAATCCGTGGCGTTGGTCATGGCCTGGAACAGTTCCTGCCGGTAATTGGCGAGGACGGCGTGCGCAGCATGAAGCTGATGGGCCTGGAGGCCGTGCAGATCGTGCGCGAGCGGGTGGAAAAGCATGCCATCGCCTGTGACCTGACCTGGGGTTACTGCGACCTGGCCAACAAACCCGCCGAATTGCTGGGCTTTGCCGAGGACGCCGAAGAACTGCGCAGCCTGGGCTACGCGCATGAACTTCGGCTAGTCGGCAAGGACGATATCCACAGCGTGGTCGGTGCCGACTGCTATGTGGGCGGGCTGGTCGACATGGGTTCCGGCCATCTGCACCCGCTGAACCTGGCCCTGGGCGAAGCGGACGTGGCCAGCCGCCTGGGCGTCAAGCTGTTCGAACAGTCCGAGGTTACCCGCATCGACTACGGGCCTGAAGTGCAGGTGCATACTGCCCAAGGGCGAGTGCGCGCCAAGACCTTGGTGCTGTGCTGCAATGCCTATCACAACGACCTCAACCGCGAGCTAGGCGGCAAGGTACTGCCTGCGGGCAGCTACATCATCGCTACCGAGCCGCTGGGCGAAGAACGCGCACGCACGCTGCTGCCACAAAACATGGCGGTGTGCGACCAGCGCGTGGCCCTGGACTACTACCGCCTGTCTGCCGACAACCGCCTGCTGTTCGGTGGGGCCTGCCATTACTCGGGCCGCGACCCGAAGGACATTGCCGCCTACATGCAGCCGAAGATGCTCAAGGTGTTCCCTGAGTTGGCCGACGTGCGCATCGACTACCAGTGGGGCGGCATGATCGGCATCGGCGCCAACCGCCTGCCACAGGTTGGCCGCTTGGTCAGCCAGCCGAACGTGTATTACGCCCAAGCCTATTCAGGCCATGGGCTCAACGCCACCCACCTGGCCGCGCGCCTGCTGGGCGAAGCCATCAGCGGCCAGCAGAGCGGGCGTTTCGACCTGTTCGCCAAGGTGCCACACATCACCTTCCCTGGCGGCAAGCACCTGCGCTCGCCGCTGCTGGCATTGGGGATGCTGTGGCACCGGCTTAAAGAACTGGTCTAGGGCCTCAATCTTTCCAGAAGGGCTTACGCCCTTCTGTCCGGGCCTGCTCCCAGCTCAGCCCGACATCGCGCAGCTCGTCATCCGTCAACTGCAGCAGCGCCCTGCGGGTGTGCCAGCGATGCAGCATCAGCCCCCAACGCCCCAAACCCTCCGGCGCGTTGAAGACCTTGGCCTGCTGCCCGACTTCCAGCTCCCTGGCCAACAGTTGCAAGCGCACATCGCTCATGCCACCCATCGCTGCGTACTCCCGTTCGATTGATACCGTGGAGAAAGCATGCGCGTCGGCAGCACCGGCAATACAGATCCAATACAGCCTTATTATTCCCATACAGAATTGGCTGAAGATCGACTGAATGCTGTATTTTCAACCCAACTGTACCGGTCGCTATGCCAACGCAGCGCAGGAGTATGCCGTGACCCTCTACCTGAACCTCGCCGAACTGCTCGGCGCCCGCATCGAACAGGGCCTGTACCGCCCCGGCCAGCGCCTGCCATCGGTGCGCGCCCTGAGCGTGGAGCATGGCGTCAGCCTGAGCACCGTGCAGCAGGCCTACCGAATGCTCGAAGACAGCGGCATGGTCTCGCCACGGCCCAAGTCCGGCTATTTCGTCAGTGACCACCGCCTGCTGCCGGCCCTACCCGCCGTCAGCCGCCCGGCCCAACGCCCGGTGGACATCTCGCAGTGGGAACAGGTGCTGGAACTGGTGCGCAGCACCCCACGCAAGGATGTGGTCCAGCTCGGCCGCGGCATGCCCGACATCGACAGCCCCACCCTTAAGCCGCTGCTGCGCAGCCTGGCGCAGTTGAGCCGGCGGCAGGACATGCCAGGCCTGTACTACGACAACATTCACGGCAACCTGGCCCTGCGTGAACAGGTTGCCCGGCTGGTGCTCGATTCCGGTTGCCGCCTTGGCCCGGCCGACCTGGTGATCACCACCGGCTGCCACGAGGCGCTGTCGTGCAGCATCCGCGCCGTGTGCGAGCCGGGCGACATCGTTGCCGTCGACTCCCCCAGCTTCCACGGCGCCATGCAAACCCTGAAGGGCCTGGGTATGAAGGCGCTGGAAATCCCCACCGACCCGGTCACCGGCATCAGCCTGGAGGCGCTGGAGCTGGCCCTGGAGCAGTGGCCGATCAAGCTCATCCAGATCACCCCCAGCTGCAACAACCCGCTTGGCTACATCATGCCCGAGGCACGCAAGAAGGCATTGCTGAGCCTGACCCAGCGCTACGACGTGGCAATTCTGGAGGATGATGTATACGGCGACCTGGCCTACACCTACCCGCGCCCGCGCACCCTCAAGTCGTTCGACGACGATGGCCGCGTGCTGCTGTGCAGTTCATTCTCCAAAACCCTCGCCCCTGGCCTGCGAGTAGGTTGGGTGGCCCCTGGGCGCTATCTGGAACGCGTGCTGCACATGAAGTACATCAGCACCGGCAGCACCGCCTGCCAGCCCCAACTGGCCATCGCCGACTTCATCGCCGCCGGGCACTATCAACCCCACGTCCGGCGTATGCGTAGCCAGTACCAACGCGGCCGCGACCTGATGAGCGACTGGGTGACCCGCTACTTCCCGGCAGGCACCCGGGTGAGCCGGCCCCAAGGCGGCTTCATGCTCTGGGTAGAATTGCCCGAACATTTCGATACGCTGCGCCTGAACCGGGCTTTACTGGAGCAGGGCGTGCAGGTTGCCGTCGGCAGTATCTTCTCGGCCTCGGGCAAGTTCCGCCACTGCCTGCGCATGAACTTCGCCGCGCGGCCAACGCCGCAGATCGAAGCCGCCGTGCGCAAGGTTGGTGAAACCGCCCTTCGTCTACTGGATGAAGAAAGCGCCGACGCGTAACTTTGCGCCGCCCGCCACGGTCCAACCCCCTAAAGCCCTTGCTGCACAGGACGATCCACCCTTGAGACTCCAGCGAGCCTTGCCTCTGCTGCTGGTACTGTCGCTCGGCCTTACCGGCTGCGCCAGTGTCGGTGTGCCCCGCGAAACCAGCCAGGCGTTACCCGCCAACGACTCGGCCTTCGGCCGCTCGGTGCTGCGCCAGGCCGCGCCCTACGGGGGGCGCTCGGGCTTTCGCCTGCTGCCCAACAGCAACGAGGCATTCCGCGCCCGTGCCGAACTGATCCGCAACGCCCAGGCAAGCATCGACCTGCAGTATTACATCGTCCACGACGGCCTCAGCACCCGCGCACTGGTGCATGAACTGCTACGCGCCGCCGACCGTGGCGTGCGTGTGCGCATCCTGCTGGACGACACCACCAGCGATGGCCTGGATACCATCATGGGCACCCTGGATGCCCACCCGAACATCCAGATTCGCGTGTTCAACCCGCTGCACCTGGGCCGTAGCACAGGCGTGACGCGCGCCGTGGGCCGGCTGTTCAACCTGTCGCGCCAGCACCGGCGCATGCACAACAAACTGTTCCTGGTGGACAACAGCATGGCCATCGTGGGTGGCCGCAACCTGGGTGACGAATATTTCGATGCCGAACCCAACCTCAACTTCACCGACATAGACCTGCTGGGTGTAGGCCCGGTGGCTGAACAGCTTGGCCACAGTTTCGACCAATACTGGAACAGCGCCCTGAGCCGGCCGATTACCGACTTCCTCTGGCGTGCTCCGGATGCCAATGACCTGCACGCCAGCCGCCATCGCCTGGAGGTGTCGCTGGCCGAAGCCAGAACCCGGCGCAAGGCCCTGTACGACCGCCTGATGGCCTACCAGTCGCAGCCGCGCCTGGATGTATGGCGCAACGAGCTGATCTGGGCTCATGCCCAGGCGTTGTGGGATGCACCGAACAAGGTGCTGGCCGATGACGAACCCGACCCACAGCTGTTGCTGAGCCAGCAACTGGCCCCGGACCTGGCCAACGTGCGCAGCGAGCTGATGCTGACATCGGCGTACTTCGTGCCGGGTGAACCGGGGTTGCTGTACCTGACCGGCCGCGCCGACGCCGGTGTTTCGGTGAAGCTGCTGACCAACTCGCTGGAAGCCACCGATGTACCGGCGGTGCACGGAGGCTACGCGCCCTATCGCCGGGCCTTGCTTGAGCACGGAGTGCAGCTGTACGAGCTGCGCCGCCAGCCCGGCGACCCCAGGGCGGGGCACCTGAGTTTCCGTGGCAGTTCGGATTCGAGCCTGCACACCAAGGCGATCGTGTTCGACCGGCGCAAGACCTTCATCGGCTCATTCAACTTCGACCCGCGTTCAGTGCTGTGGAACACCGAGGTAGGCGTGCTGGTGGACAGCCCGGAGCTGGCCGAATACACCCGCGAACTGGCCCAGCAGGGTATGGCGCCTGCGTTGAGTTACCAGGTGAAACTGGTGGGTGACAAATTGGTATGGGCGACCGAGGACAATGGTCAGCGGCACATGCTGACATCAGAGCCAGGTGGGATGTGGCGGCGGTTCAATGCCTGGATCAGCAAGGCCGTTGGCTTGGAGAAGATGTTGTAGCGGCAATTTCTGGGGCTGCTTTGCAGCCCCCAAATCCCATCAGGCAGACACTGCCTCGAAAGCCCCACGCCGCTGGGTCAACACCACCAGCCCGGCAGCCCCGGCTGCCATCAGGAACAGCAATGCATGTCCGCTGATCCACTGGCTGCCGGCCCCCGCCAGCAACGGCCCGAGCAGGCAGCCAATACCCCAGAGCTGCGCCACATGGGCATTGGCCCTTACCAGCTCATCATCGCGGTAGCGCTCACCGATCAGCACCAGCGACAGGGTGAACAAGCCACCAGCACTGGCCCCGAACAGCACCCACAACGGCCACACAACCGGGGTATGCAGCAGCAGGGGAATCGCCAGGCTGGACACCAGCAGCGTTACCGCACACCCCGTGAACAATGCACGTCGCGACATATGGTCGGCCAGCGCGCCGATAGGCAGCTGCAGCACTGCATCACCCACCACCACGGTACTGACCATGAACAGGGCGATTTCAGTGGTAAAGCCTTGCTGCAGGCAATACACCGGCAGCAAGGTAAGGATCATCGCCTCGAACGAGGCGAACAGGGCGATGGCCCAGGCAATCACAGGCAAGCGCCGGCAGAAGGCGAACAAGTCGCGGAAGGTAACGCTGCAGGCCTCTGTGCTCGGCGCTCCGCCACGCCCCAACAGCACCAGCGGTGCCGCCAGCAGCAGGCCGGTCGCGGCCCAGAAGCCGAAGTCGTCATCCGAGCCGAGAAAACCCAACACCAACGGCCCGGCCAGCTGGCTCAGGGCATAGCTGCTGCCGTACAAAGCCACCAGCCGGCCACGCCACTGCTCGACTACCAGCTGGTTGATCCAGCTTTCGCCGAGGATGAACACCACAGTGAGGGACATACCGATCATCAGCCGCAGCAACAGCCACAGCGGGTAGCTGGGCAGCAGCGCGGCCAACCCGATCGACAGTGCCCCGCCCCACAGGCACAAGCGCATGGCCGAAGGCACGCCGACCCAGCCGGCCAGTCGGCTGGCGATACTAGCGCCAGCCAGAACACCCAGCGCTGGCATCGCAGCCATTACGCCGATGGCGAAGCTGCCGTAGCCCCAAGCCTCCAGGCGCAGGGAGACCAGCGGCATGCTTACGCCAAGGGCCAGCCCGACACTGAGTACGGATGCCAGCACGGCGAAATAGGTACCCCAACGCATTGCAGCCTCCCAGGCAGAATTCTTGAACAGCAAAAACGACAAAGCCGGGGCAGCGTGAGCCGACCCGGCTATTGTTGGGGCTGCTCTGCAGCCCCGGCGATTACAGCTTGATCCAGGTCGCCTTCAGCTCGGTGTATTTCTCCAGTGCATGCAGCGACTTGTCACGGCCGTTGCCCGACTGCTTGAAGCCACCGAACGGTGCGGTCATGTCGCCGCCGTCGTACTGGTTGACCCACACGCTACCTGCGCGCACGGCACGGGCAGTCTTGTGGGCCTTGGAAATGTCCGACGTCCAGATGCCCGCCGCCAGGCCATACGGCGTGTCGTTGGCAATGGCGATGGCTTCTTCGGCGGTGTCGAAGGCAATCACCGACAGCACTGGGCCGAAGATTTCTTCCTGGGCAATGCGCATGGCGTTGGTCACACCGTCGAAGATGGTCGGCTCCACGTAGGTGCCACCCGTCTCCTCCAGGGTACGCTTGCCGCCAGCCAGCAGCTTGGCGCCGTCCTGGTGGCCGGCCTCGATGTACGACAGCACGGTGTTCATCTGCTGGGTGTCGACCAGGGCACCGACCGTGGTCGCCGGGTCCAGCGGGTTGCCTGGCTTCCAGCCTTTCAGGGCCTCGACCACCATTGGCAGGAACTTGTCCTTGATCGAACGCTCGACCAGCAGGCGCGAACCTGCGGTGCACACTTCGCCCTGGTTGAAGGCGATAGCGCTGGCAGCCGCTTCGGCAGCTGCTTGCAGGTCTGGCGCGTCGGCGAAGACGATATTCGGGCTCTTGCCGCCGGCTTCCAGCCAGATGCGCTTCATGTTCGACTCGCCCGCGTACACCATCAGCTGCTTGGCGATCTTGGTCGAACCGGTGAACACCAGGGTGTCGACGTCCATGTGCAGGGCCAAGGCCTTGCCCACGGTGTGGCCGTAGCCTGGCAGCACGTTCAGCACACCCGCCGGGATACCGGCTTCGATCGCCAGCTGGGCGATACGGATGGCGGTCAGCGGCGACTTTTCGGACGGCTTGAGCACCACCGAGTTACCGGTGGCCAGCGCCGGGCCGAGCTTCCAGCAGGCCATCAGCAGCGGGAAGTTCCACGGTACGATGGCACCGACCACACCCACTGGCTCACGGGTCACCAGGCCAAGCTGGTCGTGCGGGGTCGGGGCGACTTCGTCGTAGACCTTGTCGATGGCTTCGGCAGTCCAGTGAATGGCTTGCGCAGCCCCCGGGATGTCGATGCTGGAGGAGTCGCCGATCGGCTTGCCCATGTCCAGGGTTTCCAGCAGCGCCAACTCTTCAACGTTCTTGCGCAGCAGGTCGGCGAAGCGGATCAGCTTGGCCTTGCGCTTGGCCGGGGCCAGCTGCGACCACACGCCCGAATTGAAGGTAGCGCGGGCGTTTTCCACTGCGCGGTTGGCGTCGGCCAGGTCGCAACTGGCAACCTTGGCCAGGAAGCGTCCGTCGACCGGGCTCAGGCACTCGAAGGTTTCACCGGATGCGGCATCGGTGTATTCGCCGTTGATGAAGGCGCGGCCTTCGATCTTCAGTTGCTGGGCACGTTGTTCCCAGTCCGCACGGGTCAGGGTGGTCATACGAAACTCCTCCTCTTGTTTAGGTGCAACGCCGCACTGAGGACTCACAGGCGTTGTCAGAATTCTGGCCGGGCGACACGCGCACACGGGCAAGCGATACCCTAAACCAGCCGGTGTAAACTATCAATATATTTGACACGCAGGGCTCAAAAGCCTACTGATGTTCATTTTATTAAACAACAACAGGAGCCGCACCATGAGAATAGACAGCATCATCGACTTCGCGCAGGTCATCACCGAGGCCGAACGCTACCGCCCGGCGGCGGAAAAAATCCTCAAGGGCGAGCCTGACCAGGCTGTCTACAACCATTATTCCAGCCCGTGCGGCCAGTTTGCCGCAGGCGTGTGGGAAGGTGAGGTGGGCCAGTGGACGGTGAACTACACCGAACACGAATACTGCGAAATCGTCCAGGGCGTTTCGGTACTGCGCGACCAGGACGGCGGGGCGAAAACCCTGCGTGCCGGCGATCGGTTCGTGATTCCGGCCGGCTTCAAAGGCACCTGGGAGGTGCTGGAACCGTGCCGCAAGATCTATGTGATGTTCGAACAGAAGTAACTATGTAGTGCAGGCAGCCTGCTGGCGTGCGTGAGGATGGCCCTGCCCATGTCGGGCCATCCAACTTCAACAGGAAGATCACCATGACCAACGAAGACGTTCTGAAAACCCTCGCCCACTTGGTCGGCACCCCCTACTCGCCGGCAATCAAGGACACCATCTGCACCCTCACCGGCCGCACCCGGGTAGTCGGCCCCGACGAGATGTGCACCCGCGAGTACGACATCGAGCGCATCCAGATCAAGGCCGGCACCGACCTTTTGATCCAGGGCTTCGACTTCAACTGACCGTAATGCAGGCATAAAAAAACCCGCGTCCTTTCGGATGCGGGTTTTTTTCAGGTCGCCGATCAATTACTTGATCTTGGCTTCCTTGTACACCACGTGCTTGCGAACAACCGGATCATATTTCTTGATCTCGATTTTGTCCGGGGTGGTGCGCTTGTTCTTGTCGGTGGTGTAGAAGTGGCCGGTACCGGCACTCGAAACCAGACGGATCAATTCACGCATGATGCTCTCCCTTAAACCTTGGCGCCAGCTTTACGGATGTCAACCAGAACGGCGTCGATGCCGCGCTTGTCGATGATACGCATGCCTTTGGCGGAAACGCGCAGACGCACGAAACGCTTCTCGGATTCAACCCAGAAACGGTGGTGCTGCAGGTTCGGCAGGAAACGACGACGGGTTTTGTTGTTTGCGTGGGAAATGTTGTTCCCGGTTACTGGACCCTTACCAGTAACTTGACAGACTCTCGACATGACTCAGCCCTCTAAAACCTCATGCCCAACCCGGCATGGGTTGGCCGCTTAATCTCTCAGTCTTTGGCGCCTGGGCGCCGTGATTCTGGAGGTCTTATCGACCGGATCCGCTTATGCGACAGGCCGAGCCCCTAGAAAAGAGCGCTGCTTTATACCAGAAAGACTTGGCTGCAACAACAGTAGATGCACATTGCCGCAAGCTAGAACACGCCGGGCCAGCATAGCGGCAGGCCCCGCCAGCCGTCGACCGCTCGTCGCCAGATTTGTAAAAAAGGGTGTGGTCATTTGCCGGCGGGCGCACTAGGGTAAGCCTTTTCCAGACTGCACAGGCAGATGGGCCACTGACTGCCAAGGAGCCACCATGCGTGTAGCCGCCCTTTCCTTATTGTTCAACTCTCTGTTCGCCGCCGGCGCTCTGTTCGCTACCGCCGTTGCCCAGGCCGCCCCGCTGAGCGTTTGCAGCGAGGCCAGCCCCGAAGGCTTCGACGTGGTGCAGTACAACTCGCTGACCACCACCAACGCCACGGCTGACGTGCTGATGAACCGTCTGGTGGAGTTCGACGCGGCGCAAGGCAAGGTGGTGCCGAGCCTGGCGGCCAGCTGGACGGTATCGGCCGACGGCCTGGTGTATGACTTCACCCTGCGCGATGACGTGAAGTTCCACAGCACGGCCTACTTCAAGCCAAGTCGCGAACTGAATGCCGACGACGTGCTGTTCAGCTTCCAACGCATGCTCTACCCGGCCCATGCCTGGCACAAGACTGCACCGGGCGGCTACCCGCATGCCCAATCGCTGCAGCTGGGCAGCCTGATCAAGGCGATCGAGGCACCGACGCCGAATACCGTGCGCTTCACCCTCAGCCACCCGGACGCCACCTTCCTGGCCACCCTGAGCATGGGCTTCGCCTCGATCTATTCCGCCGAATATGCCGACAAGCTGCTGAAGGCGGGCACGCCAGAGAAGCTCAACAGCCAGCCGATCGGCACCGGGCCTTTCGTGTTCCAGCGTTTCCAGAAGGACGCCGTGGTGCGCTACCGCGCCAACCCGGACTACTTCGCTGGCAAGCCGGCGGTCGACCCGTTGATCTTCGCCATCACCACCGACGCCAACGTGCGCCTGCAGAAGCTCAAGCGCGGCGAATGCCAGGTCGCCCTGTCACCCAAGCCACTGGACATTGCCGAAGCGGGCAAGGACGGCACCCTCAAGGTGGCCAGCACCCCGGCGTTCATGACCGCCTTCGTCGCCATCAACAGCCAGCACCCGCCGCTGGGCAAACCGGAAGTGCGCCAGGCCATCAACCTGGCTTTCGACAAGCAGGCCTATCTCAAGGCCGTGTTCGAAGATTCCGCGGTGGCCGCCAACGGACCCTACCCGCCCAATACCTGGAGCTACGCCAAGGACCTGCCCGGCTACCCGCTGGACCTGAAGAAAGCCAAGGCGTTGCTGACCAAGGCTGGCTTGGGTGAAGGCTTCAGCACCACGATCTGGACCCGCCCGTCGGGCAGCCTGCTCAACCCCAACCCCAGCCTCGGCGCGCAAATGCTGCAGGCCGACCTGGCCAAGATCGGCATCAAGGCTGAAATCCGCGTGATCGAGTGGGGCGAGCTGATCCGCCGCGCCAAGGCCGGCGAGCATGACCTGCTGTTCATGGGTTGGGCAGGCGACAACGGCGACCCGGACAACTTCCTCAGCCCGCAGTTTTCCTGTGCGGCGGTCGAGTCGGGGACCAACTTCGCGCGCTTCTGCGACAACCGCCTGGACCAGTTGATCAGCGCCGGGCGTACCACCAACGACCAGAGCGTGCGCAGCCGGCTGTACCAGCAGGCGCAGACGCTGATCCAGCAGCAGGCGTTGTGGGTGCCACTGGCGCACCCGACGGCGGCTACCCTGCTGCGCCAAGGGGTTGAGGGGTACCAGGTGAGCCCGTTCGGGCGGCTGGATTTCAGCAAGGTGTCGGTGACCAAGTAAGCCTGCACCGGCCCTTTCGCGGGACAAGCCCGCTCCCACAAGGTCTCCATTGCCCTCAAACATGGCGGGTAACCTGTGGGAGCGGGCTTGTCCCGCGAAGAGGCCGGCACATGTACACCACTAAGCAACAATCCACCCCTGCTCCACCATCGATAACGGCTCTCCATCTCCCACGATGATGTGATCCAGCACCCGCACATCGATCAACGCCAGCCCCCGCTTCAGCGACAGAGTCAAATGCACGTCATCCTGGCTCGGCTCAATGCTCCCCGAAGGATGGTTATGACACAGGATCAAAGCCGCCGCGTTATGCAGCAACGCCCGCCGCACCACCTCCCGCGGGTAAACACTCGCCCGGTCTATCGTGCCCCTGAACAGGGTCTCGAACGCCAACGGCCGGTGCTTGGTGTCCAGAAACAGGCACCCGAACACTTCACTGGCCTCATGCCGCAGCATGGCCTTGAGATAACGCCGCACCGCCGCTGGCCCATCCAGAGCCTCTGCGCGCTTGATGTTCTCACCCAGATAACGCCGGCCGATCTCCAGCAGCGCCTGCAACTGTGCATACTTCACGGCCCCAATACCCGGCTCGCGCAGCACCGTTTCGCGATCGGCCTCCAGAAACTGCCTCAGCCCGCCAAAACGCATCAGCAGCCCCCGCGCAAGGTCCAGTACATTGCGCCCGGCCACCCCTGAGCCCAGCAGCACGGCAAGCAATTCGGCATCCGTGAGTACCGCCGCACCACGCTGCAACAACTTCTCCCTCGGCCGCTCTTCAGCCGGCCACTCCCTGATATTCATCCCCGCCCCCTGCCCTTGCTGCGGCCCATTTCGACCCTGTGTTAATCTATTTCGCCTCGTACATGCGACGTTCTGCCGCAGGCATTTCGAACGTCGCCGCCCGCTCTCACTGGAAAAAGGCAAGCCTATGCAGCGGCTGTATCGCAAGCGCATCGTTCTCGGCGTGGGTGGCGGCATTGCCGCCTACAAAAGCGCCGAGCTGATTCGCCGACTCCTCGAGCACGGCGCGCAGGTGCGCGTCGTCATGACCCGTGGTGGTGCCGAGTTCATCACCCCGCTGACCCTGCAGGCGCTGTCGGGCCACCCGGTGCACATGGACCTGCTCGACCCTGCCGCCGAAGCAGCCATGGGCCATATCGAACTGGCCAAGTGGGCCGACCTGGTGCTGATCGCCCCGGCCACCGCCGACCTCATGGCGCGCATGGCCCAGGGCATGGCCGACGACCTGCTGACCACCCTGGTACTGGCCACCGACGCCACCGTCGCCGTGGCCCCGGCCATGAACCAGGCCATGTGGCGCGACCCGGCCACCCAGGCCAACCTTGAGCTGCTCAAGAGCCGTGGCATTCAGGTATTCGGCCCGGCCTCCGGTAGCCAGGCCTGTGGCGACGTGGGCCTGGGCCGCATGCTCGAAGCCACCGACCTGGCCTGGTGCGCCGCAGAAAGCTTCAAGCGCCAGGCACTCACCGGCAAACACGTATTGATCACCGCCGGGCCGACCCAGGAAAACATCGACCCGGTGCGCTACATCACCAATCATAGCTCCGGCAAGATGGGCTTCGCCCTGGCCGA
>CAACWQ010000164.1_pt1 | contig 41535 bp, 33 predicted proteins | sample 2275681 | NCBI WGS metagenome assembly CAACWQ01 (sample SAMEA5312463, study PRJEB27640) | indoor metagenome | biome: indoor environment; feature: controlled; material: polymer furnished wood metals | place: Austria | collected 2011-04-21
TCCCGCTGAACCGATGGAGCCGGCCTTGGTTGTCGAGGAGGTTCGCCCTTCCCTGCAACCTGAGCCGGTGTCCCTCCAGACAGGTGCTCCTTTGCACGCTGGTGCTGTCGAGGTTCACGTAGAGTCTGTACCTGTCGCCACACCACCTGTCCACGGTATGGGTGCTCAGGACTCACTCATCGACCAACAGCCTCAGATGCTCTCAAGCGCAGATGCCCTTGATGAGGCCAGCCCATCGCATGACTCTCAAGATGCGACACCGGCCGAACCTACAAACGCGCAAAAGGCAGCACTCGACGCGTTGGGCACCATGTTCTAGCCCTCCACAAAAAAATCAGGTGAATGATGAAAATTGGCTCCAAACTGCTGAATGTGGCTCAGCGCTTAGCGGCAACCATGACCGACTTTGTCCTGGTATCGCTGGTTTTGGGAGTATCGCTATCACTACTGGCTCTCGTCATGGCTCATACCGCCCATGTCGATACGGAAGGTCCCTTCGACGTATCTACTCCCGGCCTGAGCTGGACAGAAGGCGCTGCGCTTAGCTTGGCACCGTACTTCCTTGTACTGTTGCCTTTGGTGTGGTTGATCTACGAGGCAACACTGACCAGATTCTGGCGGGGCACCACCGCCGGCAAGCTGTTGTTCCGTGTCAGGACAGTCTCGCTCAAGGGCAACCTGTCCATCTGGCAATGCATCTTGCGCACCACTTTGAAAATCATGTCCGTCTTGCTTTTGCTCAGCATCGGGCATCCGCTCGTGCTAGTCGTTGTGCTTGCAGCCTTCGTCTCAGTTCCGGTTTTCACTGTGAAATCCCAGTTCATCTTCGACCTCATGGCCTCCACCACCGTAGCTAAACGGGGCACATGACTACTCGGCAACAAACGCATGACCGGCCTTAGGGCCGGTTTTTTTTGGCCCAGGGTAATCGTGTTTATCAGCCCATGTTGAACATCACCTTAGGCAAAGTTAACGGATACTCCCACTGGAGAAGCCAGTCAGGTCCGAGGTCGCGAAGCCTCCTTTGTAGTCAGCCACACGGTAACGGGTTAGCGCACTACCCACATACCGCCTGATATCTCCGCTCCCTAATGCATCCCCTGTGTTTGCCTCTGTGTTCTCGACTCGGTGATGCACCGCCAGTCTTTGAGATCAGACAAATTCGTCGAGTCCGGGCTTCTCCCTAGGAACTGACAACACAGCTGGACGATTAGGTCGAAGCGGTTATCCCTCAGGTCGCTCACCACTACGTGAGCAGCGCAAATGACTTCCCCGGACGCATGTCCTTCACATAGCAGCCAGGTGCAACTGGTGGGGATTCGCAAGCTAGCCAAGCAGGACGTCGTACTGCTGTCGACTATCCTAATGGCGATAAAGAGGTGAGCTCAGTCTTGGTAACGGTGGATTCTCCACCTACAGCGCCGCGGCAGCTGTGGTTACCAGGACTGGGCTCTTTTGTATATCAAAAGGCCCAGTTTTTTTATCTTCCGTTCGCGCCCTCGTGTGGCGATCTCTCTGGTGATGTCGGGATTTTGCCCGCCGCCCCTCTTTCAGTGACGTCTGACCATCCAAAGACCTACTCCGATACCACCTGATCCTTGACTGGCCGATCGTTGGTCAAGGCGGGGGCCACCATGAACACTGAACTACTCCTTTCAGGCTTGTAAGTCCCCGCGTCCTACTGGTGGATGTAGTCCTGCCAGCCCTCGGCAGCATGACTATCTACGATCGTGACATGACCCTACGCTTACAGCCCGCGCTTGAGGCGGTCGCGGCTTGCTTCATCCATTGCATAGATGGTTATCCAATAGTGCCAATTCTCATATGAGCATTTTGCCACTAGCCTTCATGCTCGCCCGCCAGTATTATAGTTACATGTTATCGACCACTCCTGAGGCACACGTGATCAACAAAGTAATCGCCGCATTAGCTGCCACCAGCGTCATCATGGGCTTATCTGGTTGTGCCGCGAAACCTATCACCGTGGAAAAAGGTCCTGTACGCGTTCAGGCGGCTCAGATCAACGGACGCCTCGTATCCGGCGTGACTGTAAAGGCTGTGACCGAAAACGCCGCATTGGCTGACATGACTGCATCTGTGAATGACGCCCTCAAGAAAGCTGGCTATAACCAGACCGCGGGGGATGCCAAGGTCACGTACACAATCAGTGAGGTCTATGCGGGCCCTGCCTCACAGTACAAGGAAGCTCACACTGCAGTGGGCAACGCTGTGGCCACGGGTGCCTCTCTGGCTGTATCCCTCGCGACCTGCTCACTGCTGAGCAATTGCACCGACTCTGGGATGGTTGGGAACAACGTCGCCTCAGGCCTAACAGCAGCATCCGATGCTGCACAGACCACCAACGGCCAGAACGTCGACAAACTCGCCGGTACGAACCTGGTGATTCACACGGTTTGCTTAACCGGCCGTGGTTGTGCCAGTTCAGCTGCAGCTACGTCTGACCCCTCGATTTCGCTGAATGACCTGCGTATGCAGAACGCCATGCTGGGCCTTCCCCGAACGATGAGGATTGGCGAGTAACGCCGTTATCGTATGCGGCCGGCTGCCAGGCAGCCGGCCTTCTCGGTTAGCGCCCTTCCTCCAGCCCCTTCTCCACAGCCCATCCTTCATCCGCCCTCCCATTCACGCCAGTCCAAGGCGTCCAGTTTCAGCAAGAACGTTACGCATCTCCCGTTATCAGGCCGTCCACCGTTCCGGTGCAGGTCATTTTTAAAGGAGATCGCACCATGGCAATGCGCATCATCACGGGACCAGCTGCTCAGCAAAACTCCGCCGCCTGGTACGCATGGCGTAGTGAAGGAATCGGTGCTAGTGAGGCGCCCCAGATAATGGGTACGTCAAAATTCCGCAGTTCATATGAGCTTTTCAGACTCAGGCTAGGGATCGGGCCTCCCCCGCCGCCGAACCCTTTTGTCGATCGAATTCGAGCCAGGGGTCATCAGCTGGAACCCATCGCAAGGGCTGCATACGAGAAACATACCGGTACCACGGTAACGCCCATCATTGCTGAGAGTGACTCGATACCATTTATCCGGGCATCGCTAGACGGCTTCAATCCTTTCCTTGGGATCCCGGTCGAGGTCAAATGTCCAGGGGATACAGCTCATGGGCTTGCGCTCAAGGGCATCGTCCCACCGGAGTATGTGGACCAGGTTCAGCACCAGATCTTTGTTGCCGAAGCCAGCTTCGCCCACTACTACTCGTTCGATGGGTCTAAAGGCGTGCTGCTCAAAGTCATGCGTAACCAGAAGCGGATCGATCAAATCCTAAGGGGTGAGCTCGACTTCTGGCACCGGCTTCAAACAGGCAAATGGAGTACTGATGAATGGGAAGCCGCAGCGGCCGCCTGGCGGAAGTCAAACCAACAATTACAGGAAGCCACAGCGCGGGAGGAAGCAGCACGGGGTGTTTTACTATCGCAGATGCCGCCAGGTCGCAAACGACATGAATGCGACGGCGTATCTGTCCTCCACTCCACTCGTAAAGGGCAAGTCGACTGGCGTGCGTTGCTCAGTGCACACGGCGTTAAGCTGACTGAAAGCCAAATCGATGCCTACAGGAAACCCGCTGTAGAGAACGTGATAATTCGCGATCAGCTCGGTCCCCGCCTGTCAGAACCCGCGTTACCTGCGGCACAGTTGCTTCAGTCTGGCCCATCCGTGCAACCTGCACAGCTAGCTCCTAAACCAGCGACACGAAACCTGAAGAAAGACTTCGTCTTTTAACGCCACACATCCCCCGGAAACGGGGGATTTTTTTTGCCTTTTGCATATCCGTGTGCGGCATCTCCTTTCATGAAGCGAACCGGGGAGACCGAATGAAACGTATTAATACGCATGTATCCGCTTGGCTTGTAGCAGTTTGTATCTACATCGCGTTGCTAGCGGCTACCGGCGTAACGCACAAACTAGCGCTATTCACATTGACGCTGCTTATTTGCCTACCAACTATTGCTTGGTGGAAAACAGGGAGTTTCACCTACTGGCCAGTTCTGCTGTCCAAAATTGACAGAGCGCCATTTAAGCGACAGATAAACGAGCACGAGCGCGCTAGACAAACTCCACGCAAGCGCGATACGCCCAAAACGTATGACCTTAGCGACATTCCGCACCCACCAAAAAGAAGAAACGATGCACATCTCAAAAACCTTCCTCAAGGCAACGGCATTACTCCACCCGCCAATAAAAAGCGGCTAGAAACAGTGCAATGTGCACTCGTATCAAAGCTGCCGACCACGGAAAATGCGGCACCTACTTTTGGATCCATGGGAGACCTATTCGAGGATCAAACCCGCATAGTAGACACGTCAGGAGATATTCTTGTTGTTCCTGATGGAGACGTCTTTCTATAACTGCATCACATAAACCAGCGCCTACTCTAAGGTGCTGGTTTTTTTATTCATGAAATAGATTACACTTGCCAAATTCAAACCATGAGCGAAATTTTTGCATACGAAAAATCGTGCATACCAAATTTTGCACGCATTAAAGTGCTTTTTCAATGGAACTTTTCTGGCGCCGATTTGTTGACCCTCACAACAACACGTCCCTATAATTTGTCCCGCATCGCCAATCAACGGATTAGATAGGAATTAGGGACACAGCATGTCTTTCAGCTTTGACACATACCAGGGAGCTACGGAAATAGGTCTCGCGTCGCTGGGTTGCTTCTCAACGGATGGCAAGCCACATTGCCCCAAATTCAATAAAAGCTGCTCCAACAAGTGCGCTTCAAAGTGCATGCTCAAAGCAATGACAGACTTCCCAGAAGCCAAGACCGAGATCCTGCTAGCCGGCGTCGTTATTGCGTCTACTTTTGCATCAGATATGACTGAGGTTCACTTGGCTTTGTCCGGCTTCGAGCGGGCAATCCAGGCTACCTGCATCTGATCCCCCCCCTGCATCACCAATCACATGCCTGCGTAATGCACAGTACAACGATTTGAAACGGCACAGTCTTCCACTTACGCGTTATGGATTCGATTGACGTTCTCTGTCACGTACGTATAATCAATAAAGGCGGCCCTTTGTGGTCGCTACCAGAGGTAATGTTTCATGATCCACGAGTACTCCCCAATCGAAATCGGCCTGGACGCCCTTGGTGTGGAACCTGGTCAGAACCCCAGCACAGTGTTTGGGGTGGATGATCTAAGCCAAGCGGACCAGATCCGAAATGTAGGTGAGCGGATCGAGCACGCGATGAGTGCCTACCCTGAGATCAAGACTGAGATCTTGGCCGCCGGCATCAATGTCCTCCTCGATGTGTCCAGTTCGCTGGCGCTGTTCAGGAGTGTCGCTCTCCCTCTCCTGGACCGATCAGTGGATACCGTGGCTGCGTAGGTTTGATAAATCAACGAGCCCTTTATGGCAGTAGAAAAGATTGATGCCCTGGAGCAGGAGACTGCTTCAGGGCCTGAGCAAGACACCGACATCGAGTTACTCCCCCCCTCAGAGCCCTCCGGCCCCCCCTCGACCTTCGAAAAGCTGTGCGGGACCTACATCTCGAACATGGACCGCTCACCCCAGTTTGTGAATCGACTGGCCTTCGAGATGAACCGCGATGAGCGCGTTCGCAAAATCTGCAGAGTCAAGCTCCGTCAAAACAAGTGCGAACTCACCGACTTTGATGAGGTCTTGCAAAGAACGCTGGAAGTGTTCTTTGGTTCCATGCTGGCGAAGATTGAAGATCAGGATGCCGTTTATGCGGTGGTCTACGCTGTGGCACACAACGTCAGTCGAGAAGTACTGAGGGATCGCCAGAAGCTGTTGATCAATCACCGCTCCATTGAGGACATGCAGGAGAAGGGTGAGGAGCTTGAACAAGTCGGGCTAGCCGACCAGGTAGAAGTAGACCACGATCGAGATATCGATACAGAAGCTGCCACCATCAAAATGGCCGCAGCACTAAAACGGGTGATCAACGGAGAACAAACAGTGGCCAGTTCCGGCATCTACGCCATGGATCAAGATCCAATGGTGCGCCTTGTACAACCTCAGCCTTCGGACGACCTAGAACACGAGATGGACACTTCATCGCGAACCAAACCAGCTGAAGCTGGTGCAAAGCGTCCCCGCGGTGGAAGCCGGGCCGAGCTTTCGGTTGATCAGCAAGAACTGGTGAAGATCGGCTCTGACCTGGGCCTGCGCAATCAAGACTATGCCTTTGCCCTGGGCATTGGTCTCCCTCGACTCTCCTCGTACATCTATGGCCGTACAGCGTCGGTGCCAATGGAAGTAATGGAAAAGGCTCGTGGTCTTCTAGCGGAGGAGCCACATCGGAGGGAACGCCTTAAGCGCTTCGACCGAGACATGAGCGTTATCCTGGCTGATTGGATGACTCGCCTCGCCATTGATGTCGAGAAAGACGAAGACATGGCCACTATACTTGGGGTGACCAAAATGACGATCTACCGGTGGCGTAACAACGAAACCAAACCAGATGCAACGGCTCTGGCTCGCTATGAGCAATGGATCGACGACTACGAGCATCGCATCAAGAAAGCAGTCGAGCAGCGGCTTCAAGCAGAGCGCTCATAAGGTTGAACCCGCATTTATGCGGGTTTTTTTGGGGCGTAAAAAACCGGCTGTAGCAGCCGGTTTTGTGAAGAGCTCAATTAGCTTTTCCAGGATTCGACGACGTCACCACCATACTGAGTTTTCCACTCTTTCAGCTGCCGGTGATTGCCACCTTTGGTCTCGATAGTCTCACCGGTATGCGGGTTTTTGTAGACCTTAACTTCGCGTGGCTTACGCTGCTGCCGATCACCTTCCGATCGTGCGTTGATCTTCCGCAGACTCGAAGCCGGATCGAGGATAGCGATGATTTTTCCCAAATTCGCATCGTACTCTTGCATCAGGCTTTTGAGCTTATTCTCGAACTCAATTTCACGTTGCAGCCCAGAATCATTTTTCAGCGCCTCCAGAGCAGAAAGTTGCTCTTGCAGCGCCTTCTCTGCAGCACGAAATTCAGCCAACTTGCTCATGTTTAACCCTCATTAATGTACAATTCAACAAACAAGCATCGATAACTAATTTGCAAAAATACTATACCTCAGGTGCTGCACGCTTTCTACTGACTCGACGGAAATCCCATGATTTGCAACGCTGATGAATATGCAAAAACCGGTCGCCACCACCACATTGCAACACTGATAGCTGGTCGTACGTTCGAAGGCGTTTACTTGGTTGCAGAACCACCCAAGACTGCATGCATAGAGGGGGACACGTGGTTGAGCTTCACTGCATCCGACCTCACCGGCAGCATCGATTGCATCGTGGACCCAGCAAAGGCAGGCTGGGTAGAGGGTGACCGCTTTTCGAGCTTTAGGGTTTTACTGAGAGGTCAGGTAACCCACTTCCAAGGCCAGCGGCAGGCGCGCATCAGCGAGCTACACCAAGTGATAATGCAGTGGTAAAAAAAAACCTTCTGGAGGGTATCCAGAAGGTCTTTTTTACACCAAGGCCCGAATGCAGGCCTTACTCAATGCAACACGGGTGATGCTCGCCATCTCCAGTACCTGATAAGCGGCTGCAGCCCTCCCCTCCCCCAGTGCCACGGTAGCCAGTGTCAACAGAGCATCTGCTGGCACGAGCGCAAACTCAGCGGAACTGGAATCTTCGAAATCAAGGGTAATTTCCTCATCATCCGCTACCCGATCGCCGGAGCACAGCCCGTCAAAGGCATGAGGGGCCTCGGATAGGATGAGGTCGAAGAACTCAACATAGGCGCTCAACTCGCTGGTAGAACCAGCTGAGAACGTGCGGCCATTGTTGAGGGAATTTTGAACGGTGTGAATCACATACTCGACAGCCTCTACTTCGCTGAGGAGGTCCTGGCCAGCCGACAACAGCGAATCCAGTACAGATGCCCCAGTGGCAACATCTGTCAGCCCTGTGACATCCAGGTCACCACCCAAATCGCTGTAGCGACACTGGGCGAGTGCCTTGATCTGGGCTTCATAGGACGAATCGGCTTGGACCTCCCCCGCGAACGGGTCCCCGTTGGGGAACAGTCCGGAAATCAGCAGGGAGCGAGTTTGCGCTTGATTATGTTGTGGGTACGAAATCATGTGAGTCTCCTGAAAGAGTGTGCTGTTGAGGCTTCTCGCCTAACTGCCTTGCTTCAGGGGATGTGTCACATGCATGTGTAAGATGAAATCATGAACCAATAACCAAGAAATACTCAACTAGTGCAAATCAATTCTATCAGAGTACAGATTCGTGATGTGGTTTCCTGGAATCGCTTTTTTTGGGCCATTTGACACTATCGGCGCAGGATTCCAACTCTTGAATCATTAATGACCATGCTTGTTCAAGACGTTACAATTTGACTTTCTACCTACGGATAGATGGCTCAAATTTCACTGAGACTTTTTATGAAAGCCCTGGCAAATATTTTCAAGAATCCCGCAGCCTTACCCACGATTTCTTCGGTGGTTATGGAGCTACTAGAGATGTCTAGGGACCCCTCAGTGCCGTTGTCCAGCATTGTGAAATCAGTGAGCATTGACCAGGCTCTCGCCGCAAAGGTACTACGAACGGCCAACTCTGCATATTTCGGACGCAGCGGAACTGTTTCCCGTCTCGAAGATGCGATATCTACAATTGGCATACACAATTTCCGTACCACCATTATCACGACAGGTCTATTGAAAGCGCTGCCGGACGCACCAGGCATTGATATGCCGACCTACTGGAAGATGGGTTTGCATACCGCGTTCATGGCATCTGCCCTGGCAGAGAGCATAGGTACTGAACGGGATATCGCTTTCACTACTGGTTTGATGCAAGGCATTGGCGCGCTTCTCATTCACCTGGTAATGCCCGATGAAGCCTGCACTGTTGTTCAATCCGTTGATGCATTCGACCTTGCCGGCCGGCGTGCTGTCGAGCAGGCGCAGCTTGGATTTGACAATGCTGAGGTTGGTGCAGAGCTGCTGAAGCGCTGGAAATTCCCTACCCCAATTCAAAAAGCGCTGCTCACGTATTCCAATAGATCCCCCCTACCCGATATCCTTGGCCAATTGCTATCAGTATCCTCGACCTACGCATATGGCGTGGTTATGGGGTTGGATAGATCATCACTCGCAGACAGGGTTGACCCAGAGATAGCAAAATCTCTCGGCCTCTCTCATGATTTGTTGGATAGCTGCCGACAACGTGTGTCTGAATCAGTGCTGATGATCGGTTAAGAGAGAAGGATTTTTAGTGAACCCAGGGCTCCGCCTATATCAGGCCATAATCGATAGATCTGAACTGCTATCGCTCCCCTTCCAAGAGGCTAGCAAAGCCTGTGGTTTCACCGCAGACACGCTGGCCAGTTGTTTTGGGGATGAGTCAAAAGCCAAACCGCGTGCCCTCCACGACGTACTGGATCGAAAACGAATCGACCTGATCGCTGCATTTCTTCATTGCTCGGGGTTCCGAGTTCTGCAGATGGCGGACGTTTTTCGCTGGTCGGACTACTGCCTGATCCAGCAGTCCGCGATGTTTAATGCAAAAGCCGTGAGCAAAAGCCATGAGACCGCTGCCTATTTCGAGGATGTCACGAAGGCAGACGTCGCCTCATCCCCAATTTTCATCCTGGATGAACTGATCGCAGCTACTTGGTCAGAAGACCTGAAAGAAGCGGCAGAAAAAATCCAGGTCCCGTTTGAGACGCTTAATTCCTGGCGCACGGGGCGCCCAAAGCCGTCGCTCCGAGATCTTACTGTTATCAGGGCCGTAGCGAAGCGTATTGATCTCGGGACCCCACTGATCATGATGTCGTTGGGAGTACTAGCGAAATCTGATTTCCTGTTGGATGGATGCTCCGTCGATATTGAAGACGAACTGAACAAAGCCCTCGATATAGACATTCTATAGTTATTGCTGCTTTTTTATTCCAAAAGTAGATATAACACGTATTGATAACGCAAGACCCTATTGCTAGTATCCGCTAGGTTACGAACGGTATTTTACTGAGCCAAGGGTTCTTCCTTATGCATTTCGATGCCCAGTCTGCATCAGCCAAGCTCACTAGTTTGCGAATCCCAGTACCCGCCATCGATGTGCTCGGTGAGGTCTACAAAACAGAGGGTGATGACCTCAGCGATGCGATCGAACGGGCGCAAGCGGGCGACAACTCAGCCCTGCACTATCTTCGTGGAGTCTTCTTCACGATTCTGCCTGGATGTGCTGAGCGCATCCTCCAAGCCAACCTCCCTCAGCCTTCACTGCCTGTGCTGATCGGCATCGGGAAAGCTCAGGGTCCACAGTTCTCTCAACAGCTCAAGCATTGGTCTGAGGGTGGATACGCAGACTCTGATGTTGGTAGGTCTCTGTGCGAGACCTACCGAAACGCTCACTCGCAGTTCTCCTCATCGCAGGAGCCAGAGGTGCTGATCGAAGCAACTGACATTGAGGCTGCCGAGGAGCCAGTCACCTTTGACAGTGCCTGCGAGCCTGCAGGCGAAAAGACCTTTGTCAGTCGGCATGTCTATGGCGGAAAGGTCGCAGTGTGCTTCCAATCCGATACGACCAGGGGGGGTGAACACACGATTAGAATCGAAGCTGCGGAGATAACTGCATCCAAAAAATTTAACTGGTCTGACAAGATCAGCATTCAGCTTTCTGGACGCGAGCTGCCCAGCGTGTTGGCGACCTTCATGCAGATGCAGGGCAAGTTCGATGGGAAAGGGCATGGTGCGCAAAACGAAAAGTGGTTCACTATCGAGAATCAGCCCGGGAAGGTTTTTCTCTCGGTGAATACGAAAGGTAGGCCACCTCGATCGTTGCCTATCGGCCCGGGCGACTGCTTTGGCGTGGTGACTCTACTCATTGAGCAGATGCTGAAGAACTCCCCTTTCCTCTCCGCAGATACCCTACTGAACATAGTCCAGCGTACCGCGCAGATAACCCCGCAGCCGTCCTCGGACGTCCACAGATAGCTTTAGATCTTCGCACTACCCAGCAAGAATTGCAGGAGTGTTTCCGAGCTTGGGGTCTCAGGGAAACGCTCCTGGAACTGGATCGCTACCAAGCAATTGATCACCATGGTGTTCAAACCCTTCGACCGGTATTGCGAGTAGGCCAGATCATCTTTGCGTAGCTCGGTCTCATATTTCTCCGCGAGCTCTTTCTTCTGCTCATCCGACAACACCATGAACTGGGCGCGGATTGCTTCACGCTGAGCAGCACCCCACTGTTCCAACAGATCTGCCATTTGGTTCGACGGTGCTGCTTTTGGCGCTTGCGAAGGCGCTGGTGCAGGCTTTGCCTTATCACCTGATTTTGAGGCGGCCGGCTTTTTGCCTTTGCCTGTCTCCGCGGCTTTCTGTTGAGTTGGCGCCTTGGCGTAGTTGTTGGCTACCGCGGCCTTGAAATATGCCGCTGGACTTGCAACGTTAGCCCCCTCTTTACGCATCTGTGCCTCGGTGTAGTCAGCTTGCGCTAGCAGATACTCTTCGTCATGGGTCATGCCAAGCTCAGCGATATCCTTTTGACTCAAGGACAGAGCTTTAAGGCGCTTTGACACATCCTGGCTAACCAGCTCTGGTGATGGTCCAAGGTCTAAGCCAGGCTGAATCAGGGTCTCCAGCTTGAACCAAAGCTTGTCCATCTTCCGGTTTAGCTTGGTGACGTGCGGCGTGATGCGAAATCTCCGTTCAATGCTGTTGACCTGGTCGATTGCGCGACCCAGCATTTTGTTGAAGTCGCGAAACTCGGCATGTGGTGTAGCAGATCCAGACAGCACAACGCTCCACTCGGACCAATGTGCACGGTAGGTCTCCCCCATGGGTGAACCGAGGTAGCGAGATGTGATCTCGTGGAGAGTGAGCGCAGAAAAACTGGAGAAATGGTACTGCATCCGCAAGTCGATCAGGTTGAAGATCGCGGGGTCCAGTAGTCGGCGTTTCAGATCAGGCGGGAACGAAAAGCGGAGGGTCTGCCCATCTTCCAAGATGTAGGCTTCAGCGATCAGGTTTGCGATGCCCCATTCGCTCTTCCGCCCAGGGCTTTCACCCTTGTAGTCAAATTCAACCTGCGTCTGAGACATGCTCACGAGTACCTTTTTGAGGTAATCACGGCTGTTCGAGGTGGTGTGCCCAATGTTGTCCTCGACCTGCTTGATCGGGATCTCGTGAACCATCTCCTCCCTCGGCCGCTGCTGAGCGAATTGAAGGAGGGTGTTATAGAGCTTTCGCTGAAGGAATGTGAAGTCACTGGCGGCAGAGACGTTTCGCATCGAAAGGGCTTCGGTGGCCTTTTTCAGCTCGACGGCTTTGGATGGTTCAACATCACGAACGACTTGGAGCTTGGGTGCTCTCTTGCGTTTTGCTGGACTAGTATCCGTTGTTGCTCCGGCTGTACGCTTTTGTCGCGTAGCTCGCGGTGTGGGGGTTTCTGAGTCCATGTGAATTGTGCCATCGGTGACTGTGGTGGCACATTACTCGAACGTATGACACCTGGTCAACGAAAATACGGTTCCAACGTTAGTGCCCAATTGTGCCATCCCTAGGGACTGCTTTTGCCCTTCGCTTTTGACTCAAAAAAAGCGATAGCAAAAAACCTACAACAGCTTGTTTCTGTTTTCACTGCTTTTTTAAAGCTTTGTTAGTGAATCCCTCGAACCCTTGAAATACAAGGGCTCTAGCCATTTTTGTGTGCCATCTCCAGGGGGAACAGTGCCATCCTCCGAGACTAATGTGCCGGCGGTAGATGGCTCCGGTGCCATTCTTAGAAACATGTGCCACCTTTAGACCCGTACTGTGCCATCGCTAGGCGATCTCGTGAATTGTGCCACTGGTAGGCATGTGGCTTCCTAGCGATGGCACAATTGGATCTAGCCCAGTAAATACGGGCCCTCCAGCCATTACTGATGATCGATATCGCATCAGCACCTTCACTAACGATGGCACTCTTCATCACGATTCGTGGCACGCGAACCCCAGCGATCTGCCGAAATTGCTTTAGCAATGCTCTAACAATGGCACATTACGTTTCTTTAGGCTTATCAGACACCTACAGAACCCCTCCTGCCCCTGACGATGGCACAATTGATGATTCAAGGGGGGGGCGACTCCCCCTTCACACCCCCTAGTACTGGCTTGACACGACGCATAATGACTCAACCTCTTTGAACTAGTTGAACGGAGCTCGCGATCGGCATCGTTGATATAGTTTTCACTGTGAAAAGTGGCATAAGACTGATGGGGAGGTACTCGAAGCGTGGCACATTTGGCTGGGTGGCACTGCCCCTACCTCATCTAGAGATGGCACATTTCGGTCATGATCCCCATCTTGCCCACTAGCAATGGCACATTTGGGAAAATTCGAGCTGTCGCGCCTCTAGAGATGGCACATTTCGCTGTTTCGCCCGGTGATCCGCCAGTCAGGTCCAGGGAGGCTCACGCCTACGAAGGTCTCCACCTCTAGCCATGGCACATTTGGCGGCGTCAGGTTTTCACGTGAAAACATTGCTGGCGGGGCCCAGCAATCCCCCTCGATCAAGAGGCCTGGGTCGCTGAAGTCATGGCAGCGAAAATGCGGTGCGATCGAGTCGACCAGGCTACGAAACAAGATGTCAGGCTGCATCCGCGGTGCCTGGCCGTACCTGTCCATCATCGATACGTCGCAGTCATCATCGATTCCTGCCGGCGAGATGGCTACGCCTGATGTAACGAGCATGGGCGATAACGACGGAATAGGCCGCCATTGCCAGAGTACCCGTGGCCTTATCGGGAAGAGCCGTGTTGCCGGCCTAATTGGCGGGAATAATGTAGCTGCTCGGCCTGGCAAGGCCTCCTAAAAGGCAGTCGCACTGAGCGAGCCCGCCCGCAGCTAAAGCCCGTGGCGGTAACCAGGTGCGCAGATCACGCTCTCTCTATGGGTATGGGCAGCATGGCCCAGGTCTTGATCGGTTGCAGTCTTGACTGACCTAAAGCCCCGATTTTTTTGTGTTGGCTGGCCTCGCCCAGGCATGCTTGCCTGCTTCGACGTCGCTTGCTGCCCGGGGAAATGAACAGGCAAAAAAAAACCCCGCTAAGCGGGGTCTGGGGTTATCAGAATTGGAACCGAGGATCACCTGTATCCACTTGACCATCCTGAGACGGGGTTCCTTGCGTTGTAGCGTCAGCTGCTGGCGATGGCTGGCTTACAGGCCGTACCTTTGTTGTAACCGAAAGGCTGATGAATGGTGCTCCACCGTCCACGCCCTCTTTGCGCCAGCCTGCGATACGCATTTCGTGGTTGAAACCGAAGCTACCCGCATAGTCCGGGCCTTTATCCTTCTTGTCAGCTTCCTTGAACAGGCTGGCATTGATCCCGCCTACTGACAGTGAGTAGAACTTCTCGTTCGAGCCATTCTTCTGCTTGAGCCAGACCGCTACCTCAAGCTTCAGCTTCTGATTGCGCTCCTTGTTCAGCGGGAACTCCATATAGCCAATCATCACGGGTGCTGCATCAGATGTGCGGTTCTTGTTCTCGAAGATGGTGCCGGAGCCTTCGCTCAATACCACTGCAATAGACATGCGTTTCTCCTGATCGGTTGGGGGCGTATGCGCCATAGCTTGCACTGCTGTTATGCAGCACATGGCTTTATATTCGACGCATAACACGTAAACGTACTCATGTTGAATCTGATGGTAACAGATTGATGTGGGTGCCCATGCCTTTGATCTACTAATCAAAGAGGTCGCTATGCTAGGCCAAGCACATGCACTGGCTATGTTGGGGGCTACGGCGAGAACGTTTTGGCGGTTCCTCTATGCACTGCACCAATGGTCCTCGATGAACCGGGCGCCAGAATTTTCACTGTGAAATGGATAATTTTTGAGCTCGTTTCATCCCGACGTTTCACAGTGAAATCACCACGTGAGTTGATGGACGGCCGGATGCCGGAGCCGAACCTGGAGACCGTGGGACTGCGTAGCAGCGCGCAGATAGACTTAGAGACCGCCTAGCGCGAATGCCTGACATTCGCCAGCTTTACAAGTGCATCGGCATGGTCCAGGAGCACCCGATCATCGTCGGCACTGGCCAGGTTGTGGCCGACCAAATGCAGGTCTGGCCGACGAATAAGCCGCTGATGGCTACAACATCGCGCCCACGCTCCTGTCCCATGGAATCGATGACTTCGTCGGGTGCGCCGCCGGAGCCGCTTCCGCGAGGAATAAGAAGGCAACACGGCGCGAGAACCTTGGCCTAAACAAATGCCGAATAGTTGCTTCGCCTGACCTGCCCGGGGAGTCGTCACATGCGCAGACCCGGATTCTCACCGAACCCACCGCGGAAGCGCTGTAACCCAGTGATCCGGCCGGCGACTCGCGCTTATTCCGCTGTTGCCTGGGGTAGTACGCCACGGGGGCCCTGGCGGTGGACACCGCGCAGCAGGGCACTGCTCAATGGAATGGACCATCGACTTGTGTGCCCTGTTGTTTTTCGCATTTCCTTTAACCGCTGGGAATGTTGATGAGCAGTTCGCGGTAACCGCGATATGGGGTGCTACCCCCGAGGGTTTTCACTGTGAAAAGGTCGGAAAGCCGCCAGTGGCGCCAATTACACACGGGCTGATTAAGCCTGGCAGTTCGATTCCTGTTTACGTACCGAGCTGCGTTTTGAACCCAGGCTCATCGAGGTGAAGGTTTTCACAGTGAAATAGAGAAACCGGACCCTGTCCGTACATGGGGGCGTGGCATTTTCACCGTGAAAAGCTCGACGCTAGGTTGAAGCCAAGCACGCTGCCGCGGATCACTCATTCCCATTAACGGACGGAGATCCTGGTCGGTTCCTAGTTGAACCTTTTGCCTTTTGGCCTCGTCAGCGTGAAGGGGTGCCTTTTCACAGTGAAAGCGGATGACACACCGTTCCGGCAGTGGGTGATGTGATCATCAAAGATGTAACGCGCATCCTATTATCTGTGGGCACTACCCAAGACCAGCCAAGTCATTTCACCGTGAAAAGGGAGGCGGAAATCTATGGGTATTCACAACAAGCACATTCCTGACACTGGTTATTGGTCTCGGCCTTGGCTGCCCCGCATAGCCTGGATCTTCTAGACAATGGCCGGTGCAGCACCTGTCTTGGTAAGGAGTCCCCATGTCGAAATGCCCGAGCGCACTTTCACCGTGAAAAGTTGCCATGATCGGTGCTTGGAAAAAATCGACCTTTCATTGTGCTGATGCAACTTGCCGGCGGCGCCGGTGATGTCAGTATCCCAGGAGCAGAACGAGACTTCTGAGCACGGCTCAGAGAAGGAAGAGATCAGTTGGAAGCCGATTACCTTTTCACTGTGAAACGACCCGTTCTTAGCTCCAGGGCCACGGCAATCGGCGGGAGCGCGTCGTGCTGTGAAATGGTGTGGCTTGGGAAAGAAGGGCTGATTGAGCGTTTCACAGTGAAAAGCATGACCCCGTGATTTATGCAGCATAAGGGCTATGCAGTGCGCAGTGAGCAGTGAGCAGTGAGCAGTGAGTAGTGTGAGGTGTGCACTGCATAGTGCACAGTGCGCAGCGTGCAATGAGCGCGGATAGAGAGCACTGGTGCCTGGTAGTCATGGGGAATGCGGCTTGTTTTCACAGTGAAACGCCGGAGGCAGGACGGAAAATTTTCACTGTGAAAAATAGGCAAGAGAACAAGAAGTGATGTGAACCAGGACGGAGCCTTTCACAGTGAAACTGAGAAAAACCCAACAATATCAGTGGATTAATAAGGGAAAGGCGAGGGCAGCCTTGCCGCCGGAGGGACCGGCGGCGGAAGGGACATTAACTACGCGTTTTGAGCATCTCCTCGATGTATGCGAGGACCTCTGCAGGATCAATGCCTTTGGGAGGGGTGAGAATCAACTTGCGCCCATCAATACGAGCGTCTAGCTGGGTACGCTCTTTGTAGTCGATCTGCCGCGGTGGGATTGGAGCTTGAGGTGACGTCTTGCGCCGAACCTCACCCTTGGCCCAGTTTATTGCACTGTCCTGGGAAGCACCTTCTTTAATTCGATTTGCTGCGGCCAGAACTGTCTCAATATGACCCTTGTCAGCCAATGCAACCATTTCGGAGACAACCCTGTTACCAATCAGGTCAGGATCTTCTTCCAGCAATGAAATGACACCCTCAGGCAGCTTGAAATAAGCAAGGCAGCGGCTGATCGTGGCCATGCTTCGACCGACACGGCGTGACAACTCCGCCTGGGACTGTACTACCTTGTCATCGAGAAGCTTCTTGTAACTTGCACCACGCTCGAATTCAGTTAGGTCTTCCCGGGCGTCGTTGTCCGTAACCGACAAGATCGCCGCTTCAGCATCCGACAGATTCCGGATGAGCGCGTAGATGTAGTCTTTGCGGAGCAGCTCATGAGCTAGGAACCGGCGCTCACCAGCAATGAGCTCGTATGTACCGTCAGCAAGAGGGCGAACGATAATCGCGTTGTTGAGGCCTTTATCTTCAATCGTGTTCGCGAGAAGGCCAAGTTTCTCGGGGTCAAATTTGCGGCGTGGCTGATACTTCCCGCGGCGTATGAGCGTCAATAGCAAGAACTTTGCCTCGCCTGGCAAGCGCTCGCCGCTCAAGAAAATGTCATCCAAGCCCGGCTGGTGCACGTGATCAGCATCAGCAACAGGAGCTCGTTCCAGCGGTTCCGCTGAGATGTCCCTTTCTTCATCAAGGTGCAGAGAACTGAGCACCTCACTCATCGGCCGGAGGTTAGCTTCCGGAATGACCTTCGGAACATGTACGCCTTGGATGGTAGCCGAGCCCTCAGCCGGCGCGATCACAGTAGGCTTGCCGATAGGGCTAGAACTCCTCATTTACCCTTCTCCAGGACTGTTTTGATGCGGCCAACCATTTCCTCGAACACATTGCGGAACGCGACCAAAGAATTCTCACCACCTTGTTTCCAGAGAGAAAGAGGTACGCCGTCTTCTAGGCTTTTCGAGTAGTCCTCGGAGTGGAAGAGCGGTTGTTCCGTAACCTTCCCTGGGAACAAACTGGACAAGCGAGCGAGGTTCGCTTGTAGGCGGGGGCGGTTGCGCATGTACATGGTGGGAACTGCAACGATCTCTGGAGCCCGACCGAAATCGGTGCTCATTTCATTGATCTTGTGCGCCAGTCGAGAGAGCGCACGGAAGGAGAATTTGTCCATACGGATTGGGCACAGCAGGAAATCAGCTGCGGCCAGGCTGTTCCGGGATAGCATGGTTCCAGAAGGTGCGTTATCCATGATGATCACATCATAGCTTGATAAGTCGCAGTGAGGGAGCTGACCTTTGCGAGCTCGTTCGATGAACAGTGAATACCGGAAGTCGGCACCCTGGGCGTTACGGAGCACAACGTCCATATCGTCCAAGGAATCGTAAGCTGGGATGAGGTGGGGGCCGTGCTCCCCAAATGGTTTTTTGATCACCTGGTCCAGGGTCATTTCTGGGAAGTTTCCGAGACGTATCAGGTTCCCGAGGTGGCCCTCTACTGCTCTGTCAGCAGGAAGGCCAAGCTCTACAAGCTCCTCGGTAGTCTGGTCAGGGTCATAGCCCAGCATGCTGGACACGTCGGCTTGAGGATCGTTGTCAATGATCAGGGTCTTGAAACCTGCCAAAGCGAACTCGATGCCGATATTGCAAGTGGTGGTAGTTTTCGCGGTCCCACCTTTTTGGACGTAAGTCGAGCAGGTGATTGGTCTCGAAAATCCTTTAGTGTTCCCATTTGCACGACGAATCGACGCAATCAGGAACATGTCAGCTAGCGTGTAGCTCCTGACCTCTACGGATCCGCGTGCGACACGTGCGATGTTGAGGTCGTGTTCCTTCTCGATGGCTTTGAGTGTCTGCGTGCTGATCATCAAGCGTTCAGCCACAAATTGTGGGGTGAAGGTTAGCTGAGTGAAATCAGTGAAGATGTACTGATCGAGTGGCGCAGCAGCTGAAGTCATGTGGTTTACCGAGGTCAGGTAGGTAGGATGACCGCATTTTCATACGAATCCATACGGTCAGACAAGAAAAAACGCATTTCTACCTGATAGAGATAGACCACTTACTGAAATCTGTCATCTGGTAGTGTCTGGGTTCAAACGCTGTCAACCAGATGATTTTGGGTAATTAACTGATTTAGCGACAAAAATATCGAGGGTAGGGCGCTCAGATGTCCGTAACGGAGAGGGCTCTATGCTGAGGACGTACACTGCAGGTATGAGAGTTGTTGGTCGCAAATGGTCGGACGATGCTTCATCCCTCACAGCAGCCGGGCCATCAGCGAAGGGTGGCCTTGGCTGCCACCGTCACTGATTCAACAACACTGAGGCCTGGAGAGATTTACCGGTGTAGTCGAGGGGTGCTTAGGGTTTGAACGACACCCGCATGCAAAGCGTCGTCCTCCGTATGCAGGTAACGACTGGTGGTTTCGATTTTGCTGTGACCAGCCAGAGCCTTGATCATCACCAGGTCACCAGTAGCTTTGGCAAGGTGACTGAAGCACGAGTGGCGGAGCCAGTGCGTTGAGGCCTCCTCAAGTCGATCGGCCAAATCGAACTGGCTGCGCTCTATTGCCAGGGCTGCAGCACGATGCATGATCTCTTTGACTGCTTTCAAAATGGTGTCGTTATGCGCGCGTTTGAGCTTTGAGTTCGAGGCGAGGAGGAGGGGGGTTGTGTCCTTCACTGGCACCTCACGTGACAACCCGAACGCGTGGCGATACTGCAACAAGTCCTCATAGAGGTCTTCGGATATCGGCACATCTCTAACCTTGTTTCGTTTGCCCAGCACCTCCAACCACAGAGTACCGCTTGCAGATCGCCGGATTTTGCCCATGGTAGCGCCGGTCGCTTCGAACGTTCGCACGCCGGTCATGTAGAACAAGCTCAACATGAAATGGTCGCGAGCTCGTTTGAGTGGGCTTTTTGTAGCTGCGATAGCCTCAAATGCCAAGCCTATGGCTGCCTCGGGAAGCAGCCGTTTGATCGTCAAGTCGACGTCGACTTGGGGCTTGGCCACGAGCGACACTGGGTTCGCTTTAAGGCGTCCACCCTGGATCATCCACTTGTACATGCTGCCGATCTGGATCAGGGCGTACTGCTGCGACGCTTTGCTAAGTGGTCCAGCGAACGGTCTCCAGTCTGGATGAGAGCGCTTGTGCTTTGTATGAGATACCCAAACCTCAGCCGGCTGTGGGTCAGCCATAAAGCCGATGTACTGGGTGATGTCCATCACAGTTATTTGGGAGAGCTGTTTACCCAGGGTGTGCAATGCCCAGAGGATGAACCGCTCCACTTCCTTCCGCATAACCCGTTTAGTCTTAGGGTTCGTTCCTTTGGCATGGAGCCACATCCAAGCTGCTTCGATGTCGTTATCTGCCTGGATCACATCGACCTGGTCAATGACGTCGACAGGCTCGCGATCAAGCAGCGCAACTTCTGACTTGGCCTGGAGGTACGGAATTCTGTGTATGGCTGGAGTGTTCGTGTTCATCGTAAGTCTCGCGTTTTGCCGTTGTAGACAAGCCAGTCGTCAATCTCATCGGGCTCGAACCATCGCTGCGAGCCTGATGGTGCTTCGCACTGGTACTCTTCCTGTACGCCTCCAGCCGAATCGACACCTTCCCGTGTTGCAACCACTACCAGAATGGACCCGAACGTCGCAAAGTTGTCGATCTCGCTGTCGACGACCAACTCGGCACCGCGGGATAGGTAGCGCCTCCAGCGATAGCCGTCTGTGGCGACCCCTGCGAACTCTTCGTCATCTTCGTCGTCATCATGATTCCAAGTGAAGGGCTTATCATCAGCTGCAGAGCTTGCGACCGCTACTGGCACCTCGATCGGTGCCTCTTGTACCTGAGTGAACTTGCGTTGCCGTTTGGCTGGTGGCGCCAGCACCATGCGAGCTGCTTTCACCGCAGCCTGTTCGTTTGGGCTCAGCGTTGGTAAAGCCCGGGCCAGGTCGTCCCATTTGAAGTCCCTGTCCTCGTCGGCAGCGATGCGGCTCATGTGCTCTGGACGAATTGACCAACGGCATGCCACATCAGCCATGCGCCAACCCTTATGTAGGATCAGTTGCTTGAAGTCATCTCGGGACAGCTTCCCAGGGCGCAAGAGCAGCAGCCCACGAGAAATCTTTGCATTTTTGGCTTGATCCACAGCGCAAGTCTTTTGTTGTGAAAGCCCTGATTTTAGGGGCATTAACGATGAAATCAAGTAGTTGGATGAGCCAGGTTGGTTGCGCCCGTTGAATCCTGAGATGAGCCCAGAAGATGGATTTTTTACGTGCTCCTGTGTGAAATCTGGCGATGTTAGCCCCTGCGAATTGATCAGAATCGACGTAGGAGCGTCTTCGGGGTCCGTACATCCCAGTGGTCGCCGCGGCTTATGAGCAAGGTACCGTGGGGCTCTGTCCTCGGAAGTAATACTGAGGACGTTTCCGGAACTGATTCCTGGACCGTTGCGTTCATCCTCCAAGTTCACGAATTACTTCCCGCCGTTGGCAGCCATGCCTCAGACGTCTGGATCACCGCCGGCGCACAGACTGCTCAACAAGACGGTTTTGCCTGGGCGTTTGACCCAGGAGCATCAGTGAGGCTTTGCCCATACAGCAGGTTTTCTGCAGCTGATCGGGCAATGATCGGGTTGCGGCCGCTCTGTGCTAGGGTTTGAAAGTGTCCATGGTTCGTTTCAGCTATGGTGCCCCGCAGATCCGGTGCTGCCTTGCTTTAGCATTTTTGGCCGTGGCTTCGCATTTATGGCTGACGTTGATACTTGATCTCCAGCGCAAGCAAATTTGTCAGAACCCCCTTGTTCATAGGGGTTAACGAGTAATCAAAAACGCCTCTTTGAAAAGCCAGCTACTGATAGCGATGCGCTTTTGGAGGGGCGTTTTTTCTTGCTTGAAAAAACTCGTGATAATCGGAGATATTCACGAATTTCCCAATTTTTTAATAAGAATCGTATGATAATCAATAAGAAATTGATTTTAACCCGGCGTCGCACTATGCTGCGATTTCCTCTGCAGCACGCTGTGCGCCGGCGCGTTGCGCTACAAATGATGCCGCCGTGGCCGGGGTTATCCCGCCACACCCATCACAGATTAAGGATTCGCCATGACGACCGCCGACGGAGTTCAACCTGACAAGCGCCTGGGCACACGTGAGCTGGTCCACCGTTATGCGAAAGAGTTGCTCGATGCTGGGCGTGAGGTTCGCCAGGCAGATATCCGTGAGTGCATCTTCATCCACCACGACCTCAAGGCCTCGCCGAACCTGGTCAACGAGGAGATCAAGAAATTCTGGAGCGAAATTGGCCCCGTGCTGAGTGCCAGATTGCGCAGACCTGGCATTCCTGACGCCGTGTGCGAAAAGCTCGATGAGATCTGGGATGTAGCCCTGAGCGCAGCCACCAGCTCTCACGAGGTTGAGCGCAAGGCGTTTGAGGCCGCCACTGCTGCAGCTGAAGCGACAGCCAAGGAATCGCGGGAGAATGAACTGACTGCTGTGTCAGCCCTTGAAGCTCAGCGCCGAGAGCTGGCCGGCCTCATCGCAGACAAGGAGCGCTTGACCGATCAGCTTGAACAGTCGAGTGCTGATATTCGGCAGCTTCGAGCTGAGCTAGCAGATCTGAACAAGAAACTAACTGCCTCAAGCCAGGCCCATGGCGAGGAGATCAAGCGCCTGCAGGACGTGCACAACGGCGTCATTGAGCGTGCCCAGGACATGCATCGTGGGGAACTTGAGCGCCTACAGAAGCAGGTTCAAGCAGCAAACGATGCGACTGAATCCGCACGTGTGAAGGCCGAGTCTGCACGGATTGCCGCAGAGGAGCATCTTGAGAGAACCGAAAATCACCTGATGATGGAGACCGCCAGGGTTCGGGATGAAGAGAGAGGCAAAACAGAGAAGGTCAGCAAGGAGCTGCAGCATGCGTTGACGCTCGCTGATCAATTAAGAGTACAGCGCTCCAAGGCCAATGACGATGCTGCAGAGACCCGCGGTCGGTTGGAGGTTACCCAGCAGAATTTGAGCGCCCTAGAGGCGCAGAACAAGGAGCTGCGTGAACTGAACAGCACCCTGCAGGCTGCGCTGCTAGAAGGCTTTAGAGGTGGTAAGGCAGGAGCGACTGGCGAGGGTAAATAGTTTGCTGAATTGACATTTTGTCAATTTGTCAAGTACTTGTTGAATTTTTCTGATGAAGGGTGTTACCGTATTAATGCACCTCCCTGGTGCGCCCATTCTATGAGGAAAAAATTTATGTCAGCGACGCGTATGACCAACAGGGGCTCTCATTTGAGCTCCATTCTCAAACACCTCGAAGAAGCTGCCACTCGCAAGGTTATCTTCTTCGCCACTCCCAAATCGGGTGGCTCCTGGACCGATGGTGCGGAGAATACTTGGCCTCTGATGGCAGCATTGGTCGAGGATTCTGGGGGCAATTACAGCGTTTACGATGGTGTTTTTCTGACTGTCGCTTCTCCCCACCGCTACGCGGAAGTCGAGCAAGTGATGGATGCTGCTTTGAAGGCTGATCCCGGTAAGGTGTACTACGCACCTGAACCCATTCCCTTCACGTCCCAGATGAGTGAAGCCGCAGCTGCTGATGTGATGCTGTCGGTACAAATCAAGGAATTTAACCAGGTGTCGCGGGTGCAGTTCTTCAAACTGCTCAGCAACATGAGCGAGCGGCAATTTGCTGAAATGAACGAGTGATCATGGCTCCCTGGCTTTCTTGATGTCGGCCAGGGAGTCATGATCACAGCCGGCAGCTCATCAAAGGTCCAGCTGCATCGGCGCCACCGGAATGCCCACCATTACCACGCCTGGCTTAGCCTCGACAGTAGGCAACTTCTCCGCCCGAACCAGCGTGCTCAATTTCAGTTTTGGGTCGTAGGCCATCAGGTCCGACTCCAACACGTAATCAAATCCATCCCTTGTCCCACAGATCGGTATTTCTGCCGCTTTTATTGCTGCGCGGATACTCTCCAGCTGTTCAGCAGGGCCTGGCTTTTTCTTCCTCGGTGCTACGAATGCGGTGAAGTTGGCGCCCGCTTCTTCAAGAGCCCTGAGCGCCGCGGCTTCGGCAGCAGGGCTAGTCCTTTTAGTTGGAGTTGCATCAGGATCAGGTATGGCTACCGCCACCGGCGTCGGTATGCCTGGATCAGCATCGGTCTGTATGAGCGAAGCGCCCGGCCCTTCCTTTCCTGCAGTTGCATTCACCGTGTGCTCGGCTGTGTCCACGTTCGAGGACTCACTGAGCGCGAAGGCGCCGAACACATCATCCACATCATCGACGTCATCACTCCCTGAGTGCCCAGGTACTATGGTGAGGAAATCTTCCTCCAGTTCCACCTCCTGCCCAGGGCCGAACGAGCTGAGCGACAAGCTCTGCAGGTCCTCTTCTAGCAAGTCGTCATCTGCACCACCACTCATCAGCGGGTCATCATCATCCTGCGCCGCTAGCGATTCAGCGGACATACCGAGTTGCGTTCCTGGATCGTCACTGTGCTCGGACTCACTGCTTGCGGCGCCGACCAGCGCAGATGTTGAGTGTTCGGTTGAGTCGATTGTTGGAGCATTCGGTTGTGGGACGCTCGCGGTATCAGCTGCGGGTTGACTAATCCCTTCATCAGGCCGAGCTTGAGGTGCAGGTGCAGGTGCAGGTGCAGGTGCAGGCGCTGGTTGTGGCTTCGGCTTTGGCTTCTCTTCTTGCTTGCCGGCGATGTTCATCTTCGCGGCGATCTCAGCGCTGAATCCACGGGCAACGATCTCCCGAAGCGCATCTGCTTCAGTGATTCCCAAATTGTGAGTGAACAATGGGCGCTCGATATCCAGCTTTGTACCCATACTGGGTAGTCCACTGAGGCCCGCAAGCTCGGGAGTGGTGGCAACTGGCACGACAATGATGCAAGGTTCCCAGGTAGTCAGGTGAGCTCCCGTTTGTGCGTTGCGCAACGATACCGAGTACATCGGCAAAAACCGGCTCATATCGGCGTGATTATGTCTTGAGTACAGCAGCCCCTTCTCCTGGAGCGTCGTCATCAGGTTGAGGGTCATTCGGTACCGGCCATCACCCTCCTCCAACGACCAACCCATTTTTGCCAAGATGAGAGATCGAAGCTCCTTTTCCCGGATGACGATAAGTCCATCGTGTTTCTGAGCAATTTTCAGCGTGGAATCTTTGGCCTGGTCACCGGTGCCGTTAACTCTGCCGTACTCCGTCATGATCTCGACGAAGCTGTGATAAATGGCGTTGGACTCGTCCTCAGAGATCTCGTGATCACTCAACGTCTCAGTGATGCACGACTCGGCCATGCCGGTCTTCTTGTCCGCGAGGATTAAAAACTCCATGAGGGCTGTCATGCGGTCATCCAAGCTGAGTCCATTGCGGTCAACAGGGAAGTCACTTGGGTGGTGGTAATGAGCGATGACCAGGTTCACGGCTTGTCGATCGCGTGCAGGCAGGGCCCAGTATTCCGGGAAGCGAGCAAGAATTCTCGCACCCAGCGCATCGTGGGAGATGCGGTTGTCATCCTGCGGGGTGAGCGCTCCACCCTCCTCCTGTGTCATAACACTGCCGTCTGGTAGAAGCTCATAGGCCTCCAGCTTACCGATGTCGTGCGCTAGGCCCAGAATGGGGATCAGCGGATCGGTGGCGTCAAACCGGTATTCCTTGTTCTTCAGATCGATGATTTTGAATTTGGGCTTGCCTCGGGCCTTTACATAAACTCCATCGAACACGTAAGCGCCAGCATCCTCCAGTGCGGTGTCTGCCACGGCCAGACAGTGCTCCCAAAGCCGGCGATTACCGTGTCCCCCCTTGCGATGAGATGCGGGGAAGTCCGCATGTGCGGAATAGGTATCCCAAATGGCCCAAAAAAACGCTACATGGGCTGGCCACTTTTTCTCATTGGCAGCAACCCAAGTCAGCACTTTTTTACTGTTGATGGGTAGACGTTTTGACGGTGCCTCGATGCGAGGTAGCGCCGAGGTGGGCATAGGAACCTTGCCGAGCGTAGATCGGGCGCCGTTGAGGATGTTTCCTTTCTTGCCGGCGTATAGCTTGTTCAGTGCTGACAACCTGGTGAACCAGATAAACCAGACGCCGATGAACAGGCCGGAAACAACTCCCAGGATCCAGTGTGAGATGTTGTAGCCCACCAGCGGCCAGCTCTCTAAGAACTCCATCGGAGAACCGCCAAAGGCCCGGGCAGTGAGTAACAGCCACCAGAAACCGAACACGATGGCAGTGGCGCGAATGACCTTGTTGTTGGCGTTCAAAGGAAAGCTCCGCTCTCTTTCTGGATCGTTGGTAACGGCGCTCCGTCAGAGCTGGCTTGTTGGTCCTTAGGTACCGGGGTGCCGTTATTGTCCTTCAAGGTTTGAGAGCACCCTCCGCCCCCTTTAACGAAGCCACTGCACCCCCAGAAAGGCGACTTGCCGGCGTTTCGCAGGTACATGGGTTTGCCGCAGAGGTCGCATGGAAATGACTTTGGCCGCTCAACTGGATCGCCGTCCCGATCGTTCATGGTGTGATTGCACTGTTCTCGATCGACGCAGGCCCAGAAGTGCCCTTTGGCGACTTTGATTTTGCGCATGCCTCCTTGGCATTTCGGGCAGGACACGACATTCCCTTTGGAGTCTCGGGTGTTCGCGGTGGGGTCGAAGTAAAACTCTACCTTCCCGGTGTCGAGCAGCTTCAGGCCGGCCTCGAACTTGGTCGATTTCTTTGGATTGACAAAGCCCTTGAGCCCAAGCACCACCTTGTCGCGGAGCAAAGTTTCGGCTTCCGATACCTTCAACATGCGACTGGCAATCTCTCGCCATATAGAAAAGCCACACTGGCGCTCGCACATGAACGTTCGGGCCTGGATCTCAATTGCACCGCCGCAGGTGGGACAAGGGGCAACCAGCTTCTTGACCTGGACACCTGCATATTTGTTTTTGATGGTGTCGAGGATCCCTGTCGTCAGGTCTGCAAGCTCGGACTTGAATACATCTCGGTTGTATGCGCCCTTTTCCATCTGACGGAGCTTGTGCTCCCATTCCCCGGTGAGGACTGGCGACGTGAGAGCATCGATGCCGTTGTCGACCAGGAAGCGGTAGACAGTCATCCCCTTCGCACTAGGAGCGAAGTACTTCTTCTGCTGGATGAGATAGGGTTCTTTCTTTCGGCCGGCACCGTCCTTGGTGGATTGGAGCGATTCGATCATTGCAGAGCGCGTGACCGGTGTTCCTAGCCCCCGCTCTTTCATCGCCTCACGAAGGTCCTCCTCCTCTACCAGGCGCCCTGCCGTCTCCATCGCGCCCAGCAACGTATCCTCGGTGTACCGTTCTGGAGGCTTGGTTTTGAGCATCTTCAGCTCGATGCCCTGAGGAGTGACTGTTTCACCTTTGACGTACCGTGCGAGCTCCTTCTTGTCGTCGGAATCACCATCTCGATCGGTTGCGTCCTCGACGATCCCTGCCCCGTAAACCACCATCCAACCTGGGGACACAAGCACACGACCAGTCGACCTGAAGATTTCGTCAGCCACCGTGGTAAGCCGGACCGTAACCGAATACTCTGCTGCTGGATGAAACACGGCAAGAAAGCGTTTGACGATCATGTCGTAGATTTTCTGAACGTCCGGCTCAAGGTCCCCAGCTCGCTTTCCGGTTGGAATGATAGCGAAGTGGTCCGACACCTTCGTCGAGTCGAAAATCTTCTTGTTGGGCCGGACCCAACCTTCATCGAGCACGCGCTGCGCGTGATCTTCATATGGGGTACCACCAAACATCCCCATGACCTTTTTCGTGTCGCTAATAGCGTCATCGGGTAGGTAAGCAGAGTCAGTTCGCGGGTAGGTGGTGAGGCTGAGCTCCAGGTAAAGCTTCTGGGCAATCTCCAGTGTGTAAGCTGCAGAAAACCCAAGCTTGCGGTTGGCCTCACGCTGTAGCGAGGTGAGGTCGTACAGCTTCCCGGGGCCTGTCTGGGCTGGCTTGACCTCATCCACAACACTGCTCGGAGCTACCCCAGAGCACTTGCTGATCAGCGCATCGGCCTTTGCTCGATCCATGACCCGGTGCTGGTAGCCGCCTTTGGCCTCGGACGTCTGTGGTGCCAACCACTTACCGGTGTATTTTCCAGCCGCAACCCCAAAGCTCCCATGGACCTCCCAATAGGGAACCGGCCGGAAGGTCAAAATAGCCAGCTCCAGAGCACAAACCAAAGACAGCGTCGGGGTTTGCACGCGGCCAAGCGGGAATATCTCGGCTTTTGCGGTCTCTCGCTCATAGAGGCGGGAGATGCCCCGACTCGCGTTGATGCCGACAATGAAGTCGCCTTCGCTTCTGATCTCAGCTGCCATGGCGAGGTTGTCGAATTCTGCGCCTGGCTGCATGTTCTTGTATGCCTGCCGGATGGCGTCATCGACCATCGATCTCATCCACATCCGGAGCATTGGCTTGGTGCATCCAGCCATTTTGTATATGAGCCGAAAAATCAACTCGCCTTCCCGTCCTGCGTCGCATGCGTTCGCAACAGCGGTGACGTCCGGGCGGCGCATCAGGCGTTGCAGTACGTTGTAGAACTTCGCTTTCGGCTCGATAACCCTGAGGTCGAATTGATCTGGGATTACAGGCAAATTGCCGATGTCCCGCCCGGCCTTGGCCATTTCCTCGGAGTGGATTTCAACCAGGTGGCCGGCCGCGGGGGCGAGAATTGCATTCTCGCTCTCAAGCCATGTTTCCACTTTACTGAAGCCTCCGACCGCTTGCGCGATAGAGACCGCTACGGTTGCTTTTTCAGTGATGATCAGTGTCTTGCCCATCGCGGACTAGCCTTCTAATGCAGAATTACATTTCTCGTGCAGTAGCCGGCATGACTGGACAGCTGCTGCGCGAGAAACAAAAAAGCCACCGACTCCAGTGCTGGATCTCGATGGCTTCGCGAAACGAGGAGAAGCAGCCGCGGCCTATGCGCCCTGCTGCTCATCTGGGGTTGCAGGCTTGCTCGCCGAGCCGGAACCAAAGGCCGAGGCGAACATTGCGCTGCGCTCGGAATCAGGTTTCGGCTGAGGCGCCTGGGTGCCGTGGCCCTTGAAAAGTTCTGCGGCCCAGCCAGGTACGATCTTGATGTGGCCCGAGTCCGGGGTCACTGGGCCAGGCATGTCTTTGGCTTGAATGAAGGGCAACTTGGACACAGCGGCGACCCCGGTTTGCTCGTCCGGCAGGGAAATGGCCTTGACGTCCATTCGGAATTCGCCGTTGACGATGATGGGCATTCCGCGGGCGAGTTTCTCGGACAGTGGTTGCAGGTTACGGCCATACCACCGAACAGGGATGCAGGCATCGGTGTCTTTCGATTGCCGAATTAGCACGACCAGGCGGTCGTTGATCGGCGTGCCGTCTACTGGGTGTTTACGGTTGCGCTCCAGTGACTTTGCCTGAATGAAGCCAGCGATACGGATCTGGTTCGAGGCGTTCTTGTTGAGCTCCATCGCTTTCCAATCGAACGAATCGCGACGGTCTTCAGTGCCGGAGCCGGGCTGTTTCTCCAGCTGTGCTACAGAATCCGGGGTGCCGGAGTCCTTTGCGGCGGCATGCACAACAGCATCCCATTTCCGCATGAAGTCGTCTCGAAAACGCCCACCGAGGTGCATCAGGTTTGGGGCTTCGAAACGGATGCTCTTCACCCGGGCGATACGGTCATCCCCCTGAATGGCGCCGTCGGTGTGCACGAATGCCATGATGAGGTCCCACTCCTTGATGTCCTTAGGAATAGGCGACTTTTTGGGATCGTAGTGGACAGGGAGCATGTGGTTTTCCGACCGGGTCTGCTGGATGTAGCAGATTCCGTTGACCGGATCATTCAACCGCAGGACGCCGGCGATGTAGCCAGAGTTGAGCATCCCGTTTGGATACGAATAGGAGTCAGGCTTCCGCTTTGCGTCCTGGGGCAGCATTGAGTACCTCGATACGTTGAATGGCTTGGTTTTCTAAAGAATACGCAACACGTACCAATAATACAAGGTGAATCATATTGCACTCATGGTGCCCGCCGCGGTCAGAGAGCTACGGTCATGGGGGAGAAATCGAGCCAAAAAGTCTCTTTTTCCACCGGAACAAGAGATTTGAATCTTGTTGTTAACTGTGTAGAATCTTTTTTCAATTTATACTGGATTTCTCTGCTTTATTTGTTTAGAGAGCGTCCTGAATCGTGTTAGACGCCGCGACCAAACTGGAGCCGCACAATGCCCAAAGCTAGCGACAAGACCGCAAATGAATCGACAGGACGGCGGTCTGCGCCCGCCAAAGCACCGGCAAAGCCACCTGCTAATGCTGCGGCGAAGCCGGTAGCTAAAAAATCTGCTGCAAAAACGCAAGCCAATCAATCTGCCGCTGCGCCTACGAGAGCTCGTGCATCTGCAAAGGCCAAAACAGCAGCACCAGAAGATAAGGCAGTTGCAGCCATCAAGACTCGGAACACTATGCCAGGCTCCCGCCTCGTCAAGATGATCAAGAAGGTTATCGTTGATCGTGGGCTACCTGATCGTGAAATTGCAGATGTCATGGGTATCACGGTCATATACTGGAACTCCCTGGCTAACGGGAATCGGCAGATACGATCGCTCGGTAAGGAAAAGCTGCAACTGGTAGCTGACTTCCTTGGCCTCCCCCTCATTCAGGTTTACAACCTGGCTGATTTCTTCACGCCAGAGGATTTTGTTTACAAGAAAGATCTTGATGAGCAACTCTGGCTGTCAATTGAGAAGATGGGTAGCGATCCTACCTGGGCTGGTTACATCCCGAAGAAGGAAGAATGGGAGCAAACCCCTCTCTCTGTTCGCATGACCATGGTGTTGCTCTATGAGCAGCTCTCTGGACGCCAGTTGTTGGCTAAGGCAGAAATTGAGCTACCTGGTATTCAAGCCCCACCTTCTGCATAAATTCCAGAAATAAAGAAACCCCGGTCATTGACCGGGGTTTTTTGGAGGTTAGAAAATGAACGTAGCCGCTGGTGGCTGCGACGTTGTTTCTGATGGTTCGGCCTTTTCCGGCTCTACCATGGGTTTTTCAGGTGCAGTCTCAAAGAAAAGATTCTCTTCTGTTTTGCGGGCAGCTGGAAGTGGCGGGACCACAGAGACCTCAGGAACGATAGTCACCTCATTTTGATCTGCCTCAGACGGAATACCTTCAGATGTTGATGTACTGAAGAAAACGTTTGTTTCAGAATGTGGTGGCGCTAAATCGGCAGTTTCTACAGTCAACGGATCAAACTCGGTGGCGTGTTCTCCAAGGATTTTTTCAGGATCCATGCAGAATGACAGCAAGCTAGATACTTGAATGTATGCAACTCCTTCAATGCTAGGACCGGTAGGTACAGCAGACAAAACCGACGCGCACATTTTCTCCAAGTTGGAAAATTTACTTGAAAGCACGCTCATGGCTTCAGCCTTGTCCTGAACCCGACGGATCAGCCCCAAGATTCTTGAAGTGGTTTTACCGTTGCCCTTACGAGTCCAAGAGCGATTTACGTCCTCGGCAATCTCTAAAGCTGCCTGCCCGACCAACCCTTTGACCTCCTTTTGAAGCGCATCGCCTTCACCAAAGTAGCTGGTGTTACTGATGCGAATAGCCGAAGTGTCGAAAGTTAGCAGTCTCTCCAGTACAGAGACCTGTGGAGCATGCTGACGGATCAAGTCCGCACGAGATTTGCCGCCTTGCGTTGCAACAGAGTTAGCTGGAGACTCAGCCCAATCCTCCACAAGTTTTGGAAGAGCCTTGAGGAAAGTTGCTTTCTCCGCTAGATACTTTTCTTTGATCGCGTTGAGAACCTTTGCAAGCTCTTGGGCGTGTTGAGTAGGAACGAAGTATCCGCGAATTCGGTTGTTTACTTTTCGTGAGACCCCTACTTTCAGGATCTCCCGCTTTGCCTCCGATCGGTACTTGTTCACCCAAGCGAAGGACCCTGATGGCAGCATACGTCCAACCTCACGAATGAAATCGTCCCCATCAACTGTCTTCTCACCGGTGCTACCTCCAATGATGTAGTCAAAAAGCACCACGTCCTGAAGGATGCTGATGCCCAAGTCATCGGTTTGATTGGTCGTGCTCATGGTGGCTCTCCTGAAATTGAAAGAACGGGTCCCTTGCGAAAGACCCAGTGACAGGAGATGCCTCACAGGCACCCATAAACGAAAAAACCCCGGCGAGCCGGGGTTTGGTGGAGCGTTAGACAGTTCCGACAACGGTGGACCAAGCCGCCAAGATCGACGCAGCCTCATCATGTTGAGCGAAGTCAAGAACAGTCACTCGGAGTGCCATTTTCTGGCTTTCTTCAGTGGTTTTCCCCATTTGCATGAGCAGCCTGTAGTTCATGGCCCAATTCAGTACATTCCGAGTGGTGATCGTGAAGTTAAAGGCCATACCGCCGGCGCCGGCATCCTCCGTGAGCGCAATAAAGTTGGCTCTGATCTTGCTGGCCAGGGTAGCCATCGCATTCGCGATTACCTCTGGGGTGCCAGTTTGCTCAACAATGAGTTTGGCCTCGCGGCTTTCCTCCATGTAGGTGCAGTACATGACGTTGAAGCGGTCCATTGTGGCGATGTTCATCCTCTTGGTGCCCCTGTAACCGGAAGCGCTGCCCCCTTTACCGCCGGCTGACCCGTTGCCATTCGTATTGCCGGTTGCCGCGATCAAGCAGCCCGGAGAGATCTGAATCACCTCACCAGTCTGATCGAGGACAATTGGCTTCCCGTCAAGGATGCCGTTGAGACCCATTTGAATCTGCGGCGGCAGCTGATCGAACTCATCCAGGAGCAGGATGGAATTCGGAGTTTTAGCCCATTTACACACTTTTCCGTAGATCCATTTCATACCCTCAGGCCCGCACAATTTCCAGCTCCCAAAGAGGTCAGAGATCGTCGTTTCTTCGGAACACTGGACGGTGAAGACCGATCTGCCCGTACGGGATGCAAAGGCCTCCACCAACGTGGTTTTACCGGCGCCGGTTGGTCCATAGATATAGGTCGCTTTCTTGATGGAAGCCTTGAAAAAGTCCTGTGGAAGCCCTGCTGAAGCGGCCCAGAGGATCAACCGCGTGAGCAGTTCTTCGTCGAAGCTGTAAGGAACGACTTTTGGCGTGAAGGGGGTCTTAGCAAAGATTTTGGTTTGCATACCATCAAAAAATGGTGCTGTTGTACCGAAAACCTGTGGTGCTAAACGAACCTCTATCGGATTGAGGGTGTCGATTACAGCGTTGAGTTGTGGGTCATTGATGGAGTGAAAAGCAGTCATGGTCGAATCCCCAGTAGGCAATGGATGGCCTCTTGCGAAGGCCTGGTACAGAGGGATGCCTAACACGCTAGTAGAAGCATAAAAAAACCGGACTCCAAGGAGTCCGGCTGGTCTTTCGTTTAGGCTCTATACAATCCCTGCTTCAGTGCTGCAAAGACAGCTGTCGCAAGGTCGGTATCAGATTTTGCTACCCCGCAGGCCATGCCTGCATCCAGATAGCGTTTAACATGATCATCACCGATCAGGACGAAGCGTACCTCGATCCCCATCAATGCAGCCTCCTCAACGGCTGAGCGCAGCACGTCGCTGTTCCCAGGATCCCCATCAGTGACCACAATCAGGATTCGTCGAGCTTCCGGTCGATCGATGAGTTTCTTGAGCGCCCAAACCACTGCAAGGTGGGTTTTCGTTCCACTTTTGGGAATTGGCTTGTACCGCTGCAACGTGCCGGCCCAGCTTTCTTCAAATGCGTGCCATTCCCGTACCACCGTGTTGTACGTAGCAATTCCAAAAGGGATGGACGAATTGTTCAACACCTCACCAACTGCAACCGAAACACGGTTGCAAGCTTCCTGTGCAGTTATCCTATTTTCGCTCTCATTCTTTTCAGGGATCGAGCCGAACTTATTACCCATGGATGAACTTTCGTCACCTAACAGGTAAAAACAAGTATCAAGCTCCTCTGCCAACTTTCTTTTAGTGAATATTAAATCATCACCTACAGCGGTTCGCCATAGTTTCCGGGTGTTGAGTCGCCCTTCACTTGCAGCCCATACCTCGTTTTGTGTGATTGTTTCAATGAGATCTTCAAAAGTTACTGACAGCATCGCAGCAGTCTTCTGAGCGCCAGCCCGAAGAAGGCTTCGATTTTCAAATGAGCCTCCAGCCTTAGAAAGACTCAATTCCTGCATCTCGTTTGAAGCATCTGGTTGATAGCCCCCCGACCGATTCTGGCCGACTCCAGGCAGACTAGAGCAGATGACATCTTCCAAGCCTTTTGCATAGCTTCCACAATCACTCTGACTCGCGTTAAGTACATGATTGATTGCGTCGGAGATATCTCCAGCTTTGGACGGTTGTCCATTACTACCTGATTTTGCTGGTGAGCCGGGTTCTCCTTGTGGTTCGGACTGGTTATCAGATCCTGGTTGCGGTGCACTCTGTTGTTGGTCCTTCGTTAATTTGAGCAGCTCGACAATTTCGTTAGCGGCATTATCCGCACCCTGAGTATCTGGTGCATTGCAGCCCTTTATAGCAATTGCCTTTACTTGCTCAACCAGAGGCGCACCGAATGTTGCAACAGCCAGGGCGCGATACTCAATAGCGAAATCCTTTAGGCAGGTTTGCTCAAGAAGCTCACTACGAAGCTCAGTGACCAACCAGGAGACCAAAATGGACTGAGGTGTTTCCTGACCTGCGACTGGGCCATGAAAAGTCCCTCTTTTCACCAGGATTTTTAAGGTGTTGTGTATGTTGTTGTTGGCTCCACGGAATCGCGGCTTTGCCAACAGCTCGCCGCGTGGATCTTCCAGGACGTTCTGCAACGTTCCAGAGATATCCGGTTTCATCACAACGGAGAAGTCGGTGTGAAGGCCATGGCACAGGATTTCATGATCGAGTAGACCTTGGATAAGTTCTAGATCTTCATCAGTACCCATGGCTGCGGTCAACGGCAAGGTAAGGAGCAACCCACCAGCTGCCTTATGATCCGGGCCAATTGAAGCAGTTGTGATATTCGCCCAGATGACACGTACCCGCCGACCCAGCTTGTTCGCTTCCGCGATCAGCAGATGGGTGTAGAGGTAAATGTGACGCATCGAGACGTTGGACGTTGCAGGAAGCTGCGCTTGAACGAGAGTCATGGATTTCCCCTTTTTCGAATGACGGCATCGGCTATGCCTACGCCTTACAGAGGGGAATGCTCGACACGTGACTAGAAGATCAATCTTCGGCTAATGGCAGCTCGATGCCATGCTTTTGCAACTGTTCGCGAAGTGCGCCCTGGAGGTCCTTCATGAGTGCCAATCCGTCGAGGGTAGGCGCTGCTAGCACTGCTGGCGCCGGCGTCTGTGAATGATGGTCGAAACTCGGCTGTAAGGTCCGGTCTTTGGCTTTGTAGCGGGCCACGTATTCCTCAACGATGTCACGCAAAAGCGCTGACGATGTGAGGCCTGGGTGGGATGATTGCGACATCTCAGCAACGATCGCCTGGAAATCTTCCTCTGTTGTACGACTCACCCTAGTCGACAATGGCTGATCAGCACTCTCACGGCTTGCGAAGTTGATTTTCTCTGCCTGGCCGAGGTAGGGCTCCAAAATCGGTGCCATCAGGTCTCGTACTGCCTCGTCATCCACGTACTGGAAGCATTGGATCTTGACGGTGCGACTCAAGAAGCCAACGAGAATGGGAGAGCTCTCCACGGCCTGAAGCAGGCGCAGCTCCGCAACAGCGTCATTAGCATACTTCCAGATGGTAGGCAGACTGATGACATACATGCGGCCGACGTCGCGGGCTATGTCCCCGGAGAGCAGTCGCTGGTAAATCGCTACCTTGACAGCGAGCGGTGTTGATTTCGCGGCCAATTTGTCACCCCCTATCCTATTGCTGACCCGGAATGAGGCCCGCTTTTACTGCACCAAACGTTATGTCACTGTTGCTGAGCCGCAAGCCCCAGAACAGGGCACGCGTTGCACCAGACTGCGTTTCACCATCTTGGCTCAGATCACCATAGCCGCGACTTTCTGCATCCATTTCCGCCAGCACAAACCCGTCATTGCACTCCGTCAACAACCGCAAGCGAGATGAGGCTGATTGTTTGATGGGGTTGGGAAGATACATGATGAAGTAGCCTCGGCCACCTTTACGAGCCACTCGGCCGCGAAGCTGGTGCAACTGTGCGACGCCGAAGTGCTCCGGGTTAACTGCAATCAGCAGGGTCAGGCCCGGAAAGGTTACCCCTACCTCAATCACCGTTGAGGCGACTAACAGTTTGATCTGCTTGGCTTTCATCCTGTCTATGATGTCAGCTTTGGCTGTCTCTGGCAGCCCACCATGAATCATCGCGGCATCGTCACCAAGGATTTTCCTGAATCGTTCGTAGGCGTTCTCCACAGCGTTGCGAGTGTCAGCCTCACCATTGACGACTGGGTAGATGAATGCGACCTGCCCACCTTGCTTGATGATCTGCATCACCAGTTCATGCAGCTTCTGCCTGGCGTTGTGGGTGATGATCCTGGTGACGATTTCCCTCGGTACCGGCGTAGTTCTCAGGATTGAGATCGGAAGCCCACCGAGCTTAACCAGCGCGACAGTTCGGGGAATCGCGGTTGCAGTTGCTTCAAGGTAGTTGGTGTGGGCCGCGATGAGTTGACTCCGCTGGGCCACAGAGAAGCGTTGTTGCTCGTCAGCGATGACCAGGTCGAAGACTATCCCTGCCTTTTTGGCGGCTGAAAGAACTGCAGTTGTGCCGACCACGATTCCGGCAGTCAGGTCAATGTGGGCCTTTCCAATCGGACCAACAACAGTGACAACCGGGATCTCGTAAAAGAGGCTGCTCAACTCGGCCGCCAGTTGCTGCGCCAAGATTTGTCCGGGCGCGATAATCGCAACCTTTGCCCCCGCGAGGTAGCTTGCCGCAGCTGGAACCATGAAAGTGAATGACTTGCCCGTGCTGACATCGCCCGACAGGATGCGCTGCATCGGATATGGCGACCTGAGGTCTGACACGATCTCGTCGATGGCTTGAAGCTGATCGGCGGACGGAGAGAAAGGAGCACGCTTGATTAGGTCAGCAACTTGGGCTCGGTCGATTCGCAGGAGGGCACCTTTGACTGCTGGTCGGTTGCGATGTGCCTCAACGCGATTAACAAGCGCCTGTATGCATACGGCCTTGGCAATCCTCACCGCCTCCTCTCCCTCCCGCACTGACAGAGGGGTGTGCAGGTTACGCAGCAAATCAGCAGGGTCGACAAGGCCTGTCAGCTTCCGAAAGTCATCTTCGTGCATGAGTGCCTGTTCTAGAAGTAGGCAGGCTGCCTCGTTGATGTGTGCCATAGCCGCAGTGATAGCTTCACCAAGAACCTCAGCACTCACCTGATTCTGCTTTCCCTGGTAGACGGGCATCACACGTCCAATCATCGAAGAGGGTATGACCATTGGGTTGGACATTGAGAGTCGGCCCTCATAGGTGACCACCTCGCCGTAGGTGTGCACAGTGGCGCCAAATTCGTACCCCATCCAGGGTTCGATCGAAGGCTTACCAATCAAGTTGATGTGCAAGCGCTGACCCCGCCCGTCGACCAATTTGACGAATCCGCGGAACGCCCCCTTGACCTCATGCAGAGCAGCGCCGGCACGGTCATAGATAACTCGCTCGATCAAGGTCAGCGACATGTACGAGGCAAGCCCAGTGTCGGGCAGGGGGAGCACCTCAATGGGGTCATGAAAATCCCTGTATTCCTTCGGCACCGTCAAAAGGCACTCGGGCAGCGATGTGAATCCCAGGCGTGTGAGTCGGCCTATGTCATGCATAATCAGATTTCATGAGCTTATGATCGAATATGGATAGTCACGCGTAACTATAACCCATGAGTATCAAAAAGCGCTCCCCTAGGTCCAGGATAGGCACAAAAAAGCCCTAGACGATGGATGTCGTCTAGGGCTGTGCGGAACATTCAGTGGCTGACCCGAGAGTCGCCGTTATGGCCCGTGATCAAGCGAACCGAATCACCAGGAGAGAAGGTTTCAGCTGCGTCTTTGGCCTGGGTGACCGCCTGCAAGCTGCCGTCACTGGTCATTTTAACGGTGATCTCGATCCCATCAGCATCGTGGGCCTTTTTGTCGACCGCAGCACCAATAGCAGCGCCAACGGCACCAGCGACAACCATGACGGCCAGTTGTCCCAGACCACCACCGCCATTGCTGCCGGCGATAGCGCCCAGGGCACCACCTGCCATGCCACCGATCGGCGAAGGCTTCCCATTGATTTTGACATCACGAACAGAGTCGACGACTCCCAGTTCAACCTTCATTTTCTGCATGGCAGTTGACTGCGAGTAATCCCGGCTCGTCATGTTCGATGCGCATCCAGACATTGCAGCAGTAGTAACGATCAGCACAGTCGCGATGAATTTTTTCATATTTAGCATCCTTGAGAGTGTTTCGCTTTTGTAGGGCGAATTAGAGAGACGGCATTGGCCGTGAGGTTTTGGTTATCTGTACACTCTCGGTATGTGCAACACGCGCTTGTAAGCGACTGAAAATAATCAACCCTACGTTTATGGAACCGTGTTGATCATCTCTTATGCCCTTTGCTCTCAATTTAAATGCACACAATTATGGTTGGCACGGGAGCGCGACCCAAAAAAAGCTCCGCCTCGGCGTAGCTTAGAAAGAGCTTCAATTAGTTGTATGTATTGTCACCAGCCTTCTTCGAGATATCTTCTTGAATATTCTTGACTTCAGGAAGGACGGTCGCGTTCATGATGTCAGTTACAAACTCAGATAGATCGAGTGCTGAGAAGTCAATTCGCTGGAACTCTTCAACCGTAAAGCCACCACAACTAGGGCTTTCGGCCGTGCCCCATCCCTTCCCTATTTGCGGTTTGCCCTGCTCGTTGATTATCTTCGCAAGCACAGAGTTGTAACAACAGTACGCTTGGGTGGTTTCCAGGCACGCGCCGAAGACTTTCTTGGAGCAGTAGCTGCCGACGAAGTGGCAAAGATTTGCGCCGCGGTGCATGCCCAGTTGCTGTTCCTCTGGTTCACATGACTTAAGCTCCATCACCACTTGAATTGCCACAGCAGCCGCAAAACTGTATGGATCAAAATAGAACCCGCCGCCAAGGCCGTACACGGGGCCGCCAAGCATGCCGGTAGCTGGGATAGTACCGCCAACTGCATAACTCAATCCGTAAACACTGAAGCTGAGTGTTGGTGCAGATGGTGCAGCGGCACCCAATGCAGACGCGCCTTGTTTAACCCACTCTACGTTGTTGTACGCGAAATCGTACATATACTTCGAGCCGTAACTAGCTAGGCCGCCTCCTACTGTAGAAACGGCTTGCCCCATAATGGAGTAGTTTGTTTCAGCGCCGCTGCTCTTACCACAGCAGTTCTTGATACCGCCGTAGCCTTTCCGGCAGGACTCATCTTCACCACCGAACAACTCCCCGTCCGAACCGTACACCCCAGCTTCTCGGGCAGCTTCTTTAGCTGCAACAGCTTTGGCGAAATCACTATCCGAAGGGTAACTTGTATCCCAGCAGACTCCCTCGTAACAGGAGACCTTTGTGCTGCAGTCCTCTGTGGTCGTGGTCTCGCCTTTTTTTGTGATGCAACTATAGGTCACCTGAGACATGACACACCCGATCGGGTCGGTGCTCTCGATACAGGTCTGGTCGATTTTTTTGCACCCCTTGTCCTCGAACTGCTGGCAGTCATTCTCTTTGTTCGGATTGATGCAGGAGTAGTCGTCTTTGTATTTCCAGCATGCCTTATAGACTGGCAGTCCGTTGATTACACGGGTTTCAGGCCCTTCGACGCAGGTGTGCGCTGCTTTGTAGCACAACGGATTTGTGGCGAGAGGATTGCACTGACTGGTATCAAGTTCGTCTCGGATGATCGTATGGGTATCGTCCAGCTGGACAGTGTCCGATGGTTTCGGAGTTGCAGGGTTATCGCAACGATAGGTTCGCTGCTCAACCAGGCACGTACCATTCCAGGCTGTTGAAATGCATGAGGTCGACGTTTGATAACAGCCCGCTACCTTTGAAATCGCAGCACAATAATCAACAGAATCAGGCTTGATGCACTCATAAGTAGATCGGTAGCGCCAGCACTCTTTATAGATCATATTGCCGGCAATATTACGGGTCTCAGGCCCTTCAACGCATGCTTGGCCTGTGATCCGGCAATCTGCCGCATACACAGTTGCGGACATAGCAAAGAAAATAGCTATAACACAAAAGGCTGACTTCAGCGCTAACAGTCCGTGCGCTGCAGTTGTTCGAAGTATTTCTGTTAATTTTAACATCCCTATCCGCCAAATCAGAGCAGTATTATGGTTGGTTGGTCAGTTTGGTCATTTACAAGTTCTATCACTGAGATCTAGCCTGAAGTGAACTGCATTGGTCCGTCCATGTTTCAGTGCAAGCGCCTGGGCAAACCATTCGCGCATTCATCGTAATGTAAGTTTCCCCTGAGCCGCCAACCGCTGTTCTGGTTTCTAAGATGTTGTTGCCTGCGACCAAATAGGGCCTTAGATCAATGTTAGGCCGGGTCTCGTTGCTTTCACCTCTTTCAGGATCGCGCAATACACCATCACCCACATCAACGCGATAGCAGGCTCGGCCTTTGTTGCAAGTAGTTAAAATCCAATCAAGTGTTGCACCACCAAATGGGCCACTAAACACGGTATGACCATTTATCTTTATTAGGATATAGTCATCATAAGCAACAGATGCTAGGACAAAATCAGTGATCAATGCCGGGTCTTTAATGGAAAATTGCAATGAGCGGTCGTAAAGGCCTTCGCTCCAGTAGTTGTCGCCGATGGAGCCAAATTGGAGCGCATAAGTACCAGAAGCTGCATTGGCCAGGGACCAGCTTGTATACATGTCTGCCTGGGTGGTTCCGGGAATAATCCCGCCATTATCGCACCCGGCCACTGGGGGTTCGCATACAATGGCAAGAAACTTATCGCAGGTTACGTTTTCAAGAGAATTGTATGTTTTGTTGCATTGGAAGTTGGCTTTTGTGTCGACATTAACTACCTGCCCCATTGTGCAACTGTTGTTTTCGCTGAGGTTGTACTCGTTGCAGACCTCGGTCGAGTAAATGTCAGGGGTTGTAGTGGTTTTTGTACCGCAGTTTTCGGTAATGTCTCCGGGTTTAGCGTTATTAATGATTTCCCCGATGCCGCTTATGATAGGGTCGTTCTCATCTACATCAACTTTTACACGCTCGTACGGGTTCTTAGCAAGGAAGTTGACTGCATCGCATTCTTGGTTGGCGATTTGGTCGGGACCATCGGCCTCTGTCTTGCAGGTGTTAATCCGTGAGGTGCCGACGTTGAAGAGTGATGAGTTGCCAAATTGCGAAGACTGCGATGGCGTATCGGTATAAAACGGCATCGCCTTTGCATTGGAGGAAGTCACATTAGAGGAAAGTTTACTGAGGTTCGACTTGCCGAGTGCAGTCCCCTCAGAGTGTGGATCAGCCACAGCAGTGCTCGACAACAGCAGCATTGCGGCCAAGGTCAGCAGGCCATTGGCTCTTAGTTTCATTGGGATTGGACCT
>CAACWQ010000278.1_pt1 | contig 39301 bp, 25 predicted proteins | sample 2275681 | NCBI WGS metagenome assembly CAACWQ01 (sample SAMEA5312463, study PRJEB27640) | indoor metagenome | biome: indoor environment; feature: controlled; material: polymer furnished wood metals | place: Austria | collected 2011-04-21
TCCCACCGCTCGATCGTCTAACCTGAAGCGACATTTCCGGACGGACTGTTCAACCATTCGTTCTTTTTTTCGAACAGCCTATTGTCCAACACCCCAGCAGCCGCTTAGCATTCGTTTGAGATTTCAAACGCTCGATGCCCTGCCTTGGGCGCTTTTCAACAATCAACAATTCGGGAAGCCGACATGCAGCTCAAAGACGCTCAGTTGTTCCGCCAGCAAGCCTACATCAATGGTGAGTGGCTGGATGCGGACAACGGCCAGACCATCAAGGTGACCAACCCGGCCACCGGTGAAGTCATCGGTACCGTGCCGAAGATGGGCACCGCGGAAACCCGCCGCGCCATCGAAGCCGCCGACAAGGCCCTGCCGGCCTGGCGTGCCCTGACCGCCAAAGAGCGTTCGGCCAAGCTGCGTCGCTGGTTCGAACTGATGATCGAGAACCAGGACGACCTGGCTCGCCTGATGACCACCGAACAAGGCAAGCCACTGGCCGAAGCCAAGGGCGAAATCGCCTACGCCGCCTCGTTCATCGAGTGGTTCGCCGAAGAAGCCAAGCGCGTCTACGGTGACACCATCCCTGGCCACCAGCCAGACAAGCGTCTGATCGTTATCAAGCAGCCAATCGGCGTTACCGCGGCCATCACCCCGTGGAACTTCCCGGCCGCCATGATCACCCGTAAAGCCGGCCCGGCCCTGGCCGCTGGCTGCACCATGGTGCTCAAGCCTGCCTCGCAAACCCCATACTCCGCCCTGGCCCTGGTCGAGCTGGCCCACCGTGCCGGTATCCCGGCTGGCGTGCTGAGCGTCGTTACCGGCAGCGCTGGCGAAGTGGGCGGCGAATTGACCGGTAACTCCCTGGTACGCAAGCTGTCCTTCACCGGCTCGACCGAAATCGGTCGCCAGCTGATGGAAGAATGCGCCAAGGACATCAAGAAGGTTTCCCTGGAGCTGGGTGGCAACGCCCCGTTCATCGTGTTTGACGACGCCGACCTGGACAAGGCGGTCGAGGGCGCGATCATCTCCAAGTACCGTAACAACGGCCAGACCTGCGTCTGCGCCAACCGTATCTACGTGCAGGACGGCGTCTACGACGCGTTCGCCCAGAAGCTGGCCGCCGCTGTCGCCAAGCTGAAGATCGGTAACGGCTTGGAAGAAGGCACCACCACTGGCCCGCTGATCGACGGTAAAGCTGTCGCCAAGGTTCAGGAACACATCGAAGACGCCGTTGGCAAAGGCGCCAAGGTGCTGTCTGGTGGCAAGATCATCGAAGGCAACTTCTTCGAGCCGACCATCCTGGTTGACGTACCGAAGACCGCTGCCGTCGCCAAGGAAGAGACCTTCGGCCCACTGGCGCCGCTGTTCCGCTTCAAAGACGAAGCCGAAGTCATCGCCATGTCCAACGACACCGAGTTCGGCCTGGCTTCGTACTTCTACGCCCGCGACATGAGCCGTGTGTTCCGTGTTGCCGAAGCCCTGGAATACGGCATGGTGGGTATCAACACCGGCCTGATCTCCAACGAAGTCGCGCCATTCGGCGGCATCAAGGCTTCGGGCCTGGGCCGCGAAGGTTCCAAGTACGGTATCGAGGACTACCTCGAAATCAAATACCTGTGCATCAGCGTCTGATAGCACGGTAAAGGCTTTACCTCTGCCAGCGGGGCGCGAGAGCGACGTCTCGCTGGCCTTTTTTACATCGCAGTACCTGGTGGCCAGGGCGTTTGCGGCAGTCGATCAACGAATACTGTTCGCGAGCACTCCCAGCCACCCCCGAATAAAAGCGCCATTCCTGTCGGCGCAATGAGGGCATTATGAGCAAGACCAACGAATCCTTGATGCAACGTCGTGTAGCTGCCGTCCCACGTGGCGTCGGCCAAATCCACCCGATCTTCGTCGACACCGCGAAGAACTCGACCGTGATCGACGTTGAAGGCCGCGAACTGATCGACTTCGCCGGCGGCATCGCAGTACTGAACACCGGCCACCTGCACCCGAAAGTGGTTGCAGCCGTGCAAGATCAGCTGACCAAAGTCAGCCACACCTGCTTCCAGGTGCTGGCCTACGAACCCTACGTAGCGCTGTGCGAAAAGATCAACAAGCTGGTACCAGGCGACTTCGACAAGAAGACCCTGCTGGTCACCACCGGCTCCGAAGCCGTTGAAAACGCCGTAAAAATCGCCCGTGCTGCCACTGGCCGCGCTGGCGTCATCGCCTTCACCGGCGGCTACCACGGCCGTACCATGATGACCCTGGGCCTGACCGGCAAAGTCGTACCGTACTCCGCTGGTATGGGCCTGATGCCAGGCGGCATCTTCCGCGCCCTGTTCCCGAGCGAACTGCACGGTATCAGCGTTGACGACGCCATCGCCTCGGTCGAGCGCATCTTCAAGAACGACGCCGAGCCACGCGACATCGCCGCGATCATCCTCGAGCCAGTACAAGGCGAAGGCGGCTTCCTGCCAGCGCCGAAAGAGCTGATGAAGCGTCTGCGCGAGCTGTGCGACAAGCACGGTATCCTGCTGATCGCCGACGAAGTACAGACCGGCGCTGGCCGTACTGGTACCTTCTTCGCCATGGAACAGATGGGCGTTGCGCCTGACCTGACCACCTTCGCCAAGTCCATCGCTGGCGGCTTCCCGCTGGCCGGTGTGTGCGGCAAGGCCGAGTACATGGACGCCATCGCGCCAGGCGGCCTGGGCGGCACCTACGCCGGTTCGCCGATCGCTTGCGCCGCGGCTCTGGCCGTGATCGAAGTGTTCGAAGAAGAAAAACTGCTGGACCGCAGCAAGGCTGTGGGTGAGCGCCTGACCACTGGCCTGCGCGAAATCCAGAAGAAGTTCCCGATCATCGGCGACGTCCGTGGTCTGGGCTCGATGATTGCTGTCGAAGTCTTCGAGAAAGGCACTCATACCCCGGACGCTGCTGCTGTTGGCCAGGTTGTTGCCAAGGCACGCGACAAGGGTCTGATCCTGCTGTCCTGCGGCACCTACGGCAACGTCCTGCGTATCCTGGTACCGCTGACTGCTGAAGACGCCCTGCTGGACAAAGGCCTGGCCATCATCGAAGAGTGCTTCGCTGAACTCGCTTGATGTGACGCGCTTCAGAAAAAACCCGCCTCGGCGGGTTTTTTTTTGTGCCCAGAAAAGCCCTGGGGCGCTATCGTTAGCGGAGGATTTGCTTTGGAAGCTGCGACGGACTGTGTGTCAGGCTAATCAGGAGCTGTTGGCGATGAGCGCTGCAAACCCCACCGCACCACACGTACTGATTGTCGAGGGTGATCCCTGGGTACGTGACATGCTCAGCGAGATGCTGCTCAGCGTGCGTTGTGATGCCCGGCTGCAGGTATGCGCCGACGGCTCGCAGGCACTCAACCTGTTGGCCAACAAGCCTGACCTGATCATCGCCGCCCGCGAGCTGGCCGGTGTCGACGGCCTGGACCTGCTGCGCAAGGTCCGCGCCAAAGGGCCGGGCTTGCCGTTCATCCTCATGAGCAACCGCAGCGACAGCGCCAGTGTGCGCGAGGTGTTGCCTCTGCACCCCACCGCCTACCTGAGCAAACCACTGAACCTGGACAACCTGCGCAAGCGCCTGGAAGAGCTGCTGGTGGCCGTTGGCGAAGAAATCGCCTGCCCGGTGCCGGCTTTGCCGGCTGGCGCCAGCCTGCCCGCTTACCTTGAGCAGCGCCGTGCTACCGCCGATGGTGGGCCGCTGTTGGCCGATGTGCAGGTGGCGATCAAGCGAGCGCTCAACCCCCAGGGCCTGAACCTGAAGGTGCTCGAAGAGGAAGTGCGTAACGACCCTCAGGTTACCGCCGTGTTGATTGCCGCCGCCAACAGCGCCGCGCTGCACCGTGACGCCCCGGTACAAACGTTGCTGCAGGCCTTGAACAAGCTTGGCAGTACCCAGAGCATGAACCTGATCTTGGGCATGACCCTCAAGCGCAGCGCACGCCTCAGCGACCCGTTGCTGGCGGAACATGCCGCCCGTTACTGGGACCTGTCGCTGCACACTGCCGAATATGGCCGTACCTTGGCGCGCATGCTCGAACTGGACGAAGGGCGTTGTTATTGCGCGGGTTTGCTGCATTGCCTGGGGGACTTGGCGGTGTTGCGCTGCCTACAGGAGTGGCGCCTGGCCGGCGGCGAGCTGGACGAGGACAAGGTGCAGCTGTCGCTTGACGAATTTGGTGCGGCGTTCGGCTCGGCGCTGCGTACCCGCTGGCGCTTGCCGTTGACGCTGCGGGAGTTGATCGCGGCCATTTACCAGCTTGGCGGTGGTGTCTATTCGCGGGAGATTCTGGCCATGAACCTGGCTGGGCAGTTGTCACGGCTGCCGGCCGAGCAGGGGATGGAGAAGGTGGCCAGTGGCAAGACCGCGCGCTTGCTCAAGCTTGGGTTGCCAGCGCTGAACCGGCTGCGCAAGGTGGAAAACCCCGAAGCGAACCCCGTGCAGTTGGCCGAGGCGCCCTTGACAATCGACGAACCGACGCCCCCCGAGCAGCCCGAGCCAACCGAGCCGACTGCCTAAGCGTTTGCATGCGCTGTGCGCCTCCAGGGTAGTCGCGCAGCGCCCTGACCCCGCTACCCGGCCGCTGCTTAATTTTGTGTTAGTTGCGACAAAACACGACTTTTAGTGTGGGAATTGCTTCACAAAAAGCTATTTTTCACCAATTTTCTTCCCATCTACTGCAACTTTTCCTGCTCTCGCCCGTCACATCGCCCGATAAACGCCTCCGTACTTATCGGTCCACAAGGATGTGATATGCCTACCATCGCCCTCCGCCTGCTCCTGCTGGCCGGCTGCCTGAGCGCAGCGCAAAGCAGCCTTGCTGCCACAGCCGACGATCCTCTGTTGCGCCAACAGCAGCGCGAACGGGCATTGCGTGAGCAGCTTGAAGCCCAGCCGGATGTTCGCCTGGAAGCGCCCACCACCGCGCACGGAATACTGCCTGCCCGGGAAACCCCGTGCTTCAGGATCAACGACATTCGCCTGATCGGCGACGCCGCCGAGCAGTTCCAGTGGGCCCTGGCGGCGGCCAACCCCAACGGTGACCCCGCGCTGGGGCGCTGCCTGGGGTCGGGCGCTATCAACCTCACCATGAAGCGCATGCAGAATGCGATTATCGAAAAGGGTTACGTCACCACCCGGGTGCTGGCCGAAGCACAGGACCTGAGCAGCGGCATCCTGGTACTGACCCTGCTGCCGGGGCGTATTGGTGATATCCGTTTCGCCGAAGGCACAAGCCGCCGGGCCAACCTGTGGAACGCCATGCCGGCTCAGCCCGGCGACCTGTTGAACTTGCGTGATATCGAGCAAGCGCTGGAGAACTTCAAGCGTGTGCCCACCGCAGAAGCCGATATCCGCATTGCCCCCGCCAGCGGCCGCAAGGCCAAGCCCGGCGAGAGCGATGTAATCATTGCATGGCGCCAGCGCTTCCCGGCACGCCTGAGCCTGTCGGTGGACAACGGCGGTAGCAAGACAACCGGCAAATACCAGGGCGCCGTAGCGCTGTCGCTGGACAACCCGTTGAGCCTCAACGACCTGTTCTATGCCAGTTTCAACCATGACCTGGGCGGTGGCGAGTCCGGCGACAAAGGCTCCAAGGGCCATACGCTGCATTACTCGGTGCCCTTCGGTTACTGGCAGCTGGCGGTGACCAGCAGTGAGTACGACTACCACCAGAATGTGGCCGGGGTTAACCAGAGCTTCCAGTACCGCGGCGAGAGCCGCAACAACGAACTGCGCCTGTCGCGCCTGGTTTACCGCGATGCCGTGCGCAAGACCACGCTGTGGAGCAGCCTGTGGACGCGCTCGTCCGACAATTTCATCGATGACACGCAGATTCAGCAACAGCACCGGCGCATGGCTGGCTGGCAGGCGGGCTTCAACCACCGCGAGTTTATCGGGCCGGCCACCCTCGACCTGGGGGCCAGCTACCGCCGCGGCACCGGTGCCCATGGCTCGCTGGAGGCTCCTGAAGAGGCGATTGGAGACGGCTCGTCGCGCTCGAAAATCATCCTCGCCGATGCCCAGTGGCAAGTGCCGTTCAGCGCCTATGACCAGCGTTTACGCTATCTGGGTGCGTGGCGCGCGCAGTGGAACCGTACCGAACTGGTTCCCCAGGACCGCTTCAGCATCGGTGGGCGCTACAGCGTGCGCGGCTTCGATGGTGAAAACATTCTGGCCGCCGACCGCGGCTGGACCTTGAGCAACGAACTGGGCCTGGCCCTGGGCAGCAGCGGCCAGGAGCTCTACACCGGTATCGATTACGGCGAGGTGGGCGGCAATTCCGCCGACTACCTGGTTGGCCGGCGCCTGGCCGGCGCTGTGGTGGGAGTACGCGGCGGGTACCGTAACCTGTCCTACGACTGGTCGTGGGGCACGCCGCTGAAAAAGCCGGACGGTTTCGAGACCGCCCACTTCACCAGCGCCTTTACCGTCGCGTTGTCTTTCTGAGGGCCCACCATGCGATTCGACACCTTTGAGATCACGGCCCCTGGCGTGTTCGACGAGCCCTGGAACGAGGCCACGGCGCTGGGCAGCGCCACCTGGTTGTGGATGCACTCCCAAGCGCACCGTGATGTGCCGCTGCACACCCTGTCGAGCCTGCTGCTGCCGGCCCTGAAGCACCGCCAGTTCGTGCTGGGCAGCGAGGGTGGCAAGCCGGTGTTCTACCTGTCGTGGCTAAGCCTGGACGAGGCAGCCGAGCGCCGCTACCTGACGCGTTCGCCCATCGAGATGGACGACGCTGACTGGTGCAGCGGCCAGCGGCTGTGGGTGAACGACTGGGTTGCGCCGTTTGGCCACACCGAGGTGCTGAGCCGGCTGTTGTTAAGCCGCGTGTTCCCCAACAGCTGTGCCCGCGCGCTCTACCACAAGGGCGAACAGCGTGGCCTGAAGATCAAGACATTTCATGGCATCGGCGTGATCCCCGAACAGGCCCGTGCCTGGTTTGCCGCCCACCCCGTCGTCACCGCTGGCTGACCTGCAAGCGCAAAGGGAGTTGCAATGAACAAGCACCTTTACCGGATCGTTTTCAACAAGGCGCGCGGCCTGCTCATGGTGGTGGCCGAAAATGTCAGCGCGCAGGGCAAGGCGCCGGGCAACACGCAGGCGCCAGGACACAGTGCCGGACAGTGCATCGCAACCTTGGGCCGCTTGCGCTTTGCCGTGATGGGCGCCCTGGGCCTGGTAAGCCTGAGTGCTGCGCCGGCCTGGGCTGCGGGCATTGTTGCCGACCCATCGGCTCCAGGCGGCCAGCGGCCGATGGTGATGGAAAGCGCCAACGGCACACCTTTGGTCAACATCCAGGCGCCCAGTGCAGCAGGTGTTTCGCACAACACCTACAACCAGTTCGACGTCGATGGCCGAGGTGCCATCCTCAACAACGCCGGGAGCAATAGCCAGACGCAATTGGGCGGTTGGGTCGAAGGTAACCCGTACCTGGGCAATGGCAGTGCGCGTGTCATTCTGAACGAAGTCAACGCCAGCAACCCTAGCCAGTTGCGCGGCTATGTCGAAGTGGCCGGCAAGCGCGCCGAGGTTGTGATCGCCAACCCGGCGGGTATTACCTGTGACGGCTGCGGCTTCATTAACGCCGACCGCTCCACGCTGACCACCGGGCGTGCTCAGCTGGAGAATGGCCAGATCACCGGCTACCGCGTTGAAGGCGGCACCTTGAGCATCTCTGGCAAGGGCCTGGATGCCCGTGACAGTGACTACACCGACCTGATTGCACGCACCGTCGAGGTAAACGCCGGGGTGTGGGCCAGCGACCTGAAAGTCACCGCCGGGCGCAATCAGGTGAATGCAGCTAACACCCAGGCTACTGCGCTTGCAGACGACGGCAGCGCCAAGCCGGAAGTGGCAATTGATGTGGCTGCACTGGGAGGCATGTACGCCGGCAAGATCAAGCTGGTGGGCACCGAGGCCGGCGTAGGCGTGCGCAACGCCGGGCAAATCGGCGCCATGGCCGGTGACGTGGTGGTCAGCGCCGATGGCAAGCTGGTCAACCAGGGGGCGATCAGCAGTGCCAGTGCCTTGCAGGTAGCGGCCGGAGCTGTTGAAAACAGCGGCAGTGCGTATGCCAAAGGCTCACTGGAGGTGACCAGCGCCGGTAGCGTGACAAACAGTGGCGTGCTGGCTGGCCAAGGCGATGTGAATATCCAGGCCGCCACGCTCAGCAACAGCAAGGCTTCCTTGCTGGCGGCTGGCGTCGATAGCGCAGGCAAGTCCAGTGGCAATGCCCGCCTGCAAGCCAGCGCAGAACAGATCGCGGCCAATGGCCAGGTCCATGCCAGCGGCACGCTCGACCTGCAAGGCAAAAGCATCGACCTGCAGGGTAGCCAGGCCCAGGCCGGTGACATGCGGCTCAATGCAACTCAAGGTGACCTGGACTTGGCCGACAGCCAGATCAACAGTGCAGGCACGCTCAATGCCAGCGCCGTTGGCACCTTGCGCAGCGACAGTGCGAAGGTCAACGTGGGTAACCTGCAACTGACGGCCAAGCACATTGCCAACGTCGGTGGTGAGTTGGTGCAGACGGGCCAAGGCGCTTCCAGCATCCAGGCCGCAGGCACGCTGGATAACCACGACGGGCGCATCGCCAGCAATGGTCAGGACCTGACCCTGCAAGCCAGCCACCTGAATAACCAGCAAGGCAAGGTCGAACACGCCGGCAGCGGGCAACTGACGGTGCAGGCCGATCAGTTCGACGGCAAGGCGGGCACCTTGGCCAGTAACGGCAGCTTGCAGCTGACGGCGCAGGACGCCGTACTCGCCGAGGGGCAGACCCAGGCCCGCAAGCTGGTGCTCGACACGCGTACCCTCGACACCCGCGATGGCACGGTCATCGCCACGCAGGGCGGCTCCCTCGAAGTGCGCAGTGCCCAGCACCTGGACAACCGCGGTGGCACGCTTGCCGCCGGTGGTGCGGCCAGTTTCAACGTGGGTGAGTTGCTCAACGACGACGGCACCCTCAGCGCTGGTGGCGCCTTGAACATACAGGCCCAGCGCCTGAGCAACTTGGCCGGCACCGTGGCGGCCACCCAGGCCATGCAAGTGATGGCCGGCCAGCTGGACAACAGCGGCGGGGTACTCGGGTCGGTGAATGCCGGCTTGCAGCTCATGTTGGATAACAGGCTGCTCAACCTGGGCGGGCGTCTGGAAGCGACGGGGGACATTCAGCTGAGTGCAGCGGGTGTGGATAACCGTCAAGGTGTGGTCAGTGGCCGAAACCTGTTGCTCGACAGTCGCGGTCAAAGTGTCGATAACGGCGGTGGCACCCTCGATGCTGCTGCCACGCTCGACTTGCGCAGTGGCGAGTTGCTCAATGCCGCTGGCTTGATCCAGGCCGGTGGTCGCCTGCTGGTCGACACCGGCGACAAGGCGTTGCGCAATAGCGATTCCGGCACCACCCAGGGCATCGTCGGCCAGGGTGAAGTGCAACTGCACAGCGCACAGTTGATCAACGACCAAGGTTTCATCGCCGGCAAGGGCGACGTATTGCTGGCTGCCGAAACCCTGGTGAACCACGGCCAGATCATCGGTGAAAGCACGGTGCGTCTGACCGGCGCCCAACTGGATAACCAGACGGGCGAAGTCCAGGCACGTGGTGCGCTGACCCTCGAACAGGCCAACACGGTCGACAACCGCAACGGCCTGTTGCGCAGCGCCGGGCAGCTCACCTTGACCACGGTGCAGCTGGACAACAGCACGAGTGGGGGCCTGGACCATGGCATTGAAGGCCATTCGCTGCTGCTGCGCGCCGACAGCCTGGACAACCGTTCGGGCGCACTGCGCGCCGACAGCGACATCGACCTGGGCCTGAGCACTGGCCTGAACAACGATGCAGGCCTGGTTTCGGCAGGCGGCAAGCTGTTGCTGGCCGACCGTGACAGCAACGCCACGCGCCTGCGCATCGACAATGGCAGCGGTACCCTGCTGGCAGGCAGCCTGCTGTCGATGAATGCCGCCTACTTCAGCGGCAGCGGCCAAGCCTTGAGCCTGGGCGACCTTATCCTGCGCCAGCAGGGCGACCTGACCACCCGCGGGCGCCTGCAAGCCAATGGCACGCTGGACATCGCCATTGGCGGCAGCCTGAGCAACAGCGGCCAGCTGTTGGCCGGCAAAACCCTCGCGCTCAGCAGCCAGGCGCTGGATAACCAGGCCAGCGGCGAGCTGTCTGCCACTGCAGTGAATGTGCGCGTCGGTGGCCAACTGACTAACCGGGGCCTGTTCGACGGCCAGCACGTACGGCTTCAGGCCGCTACCCTCGACAACCTTGGCACCGGGCGCGTTTACGGCGATCAGTTGGCCATCTCTGCCAACGCGTTGAACAACCGCGACGAGCAGGGGCGTGCGGCGGTGATCGCTGCCCGCGAGCAACTGGACATCGGCGCCCAGTCCATCGACAACCGCGAAGACGCGCTGTTGTTCAGCGCCGGCGATCTGGCCATTGGTGGTGCACTCGATGCCGACGATCATGCCACCGGCAGTGCCGCAGAGCTGCGCAATGCCAGTGCCACTGTCGAGTCCCTGGGTGACCTGCGCCTGGCAGTGGCCGCATTGCGCAACACCAACGAACACTTCAGTACCGCCCAGGTGCAGGTCAGCAGCGAGCAACTGCGCGAGTACCAGATCAGTGGCTCGCCGAACCGCTACAGGCCTGACGAGGTCAGCGTCTACAACGACGAAGTCGACCACCTGCGCACACCGACGGGTACCCGCGACAACTTCAACCGCTACGACTACACCCGTACGGTGACCGAAACCCGCATCCTGACCTCGGCACCAGGGCAGATCCTGGCCGGTGGCAACCTCACCTTCAGCGGCGACTCGATTTACAACGACAAGAGCCGCATCCTCGCGGGTGGCCTGCTGCAGGCCGGGGCGGCCACGGTGACCAACACCGAGGTGGATGGTCAGCGTGTAACCACCGACGCCGGTACCGCCACCAACTTCTACCGGATTCAGCGCAAGGGGCGCGACCGCCAAGGCACCAGCGTCACCGCCTATCGCCCCGCACCGTTAATCCAGGACATCGACCTCACCCCCACCGAGTATGGCGAGCACGCCACCATCAGTGGCAGCGGCACCCAGATCAACGGGCGCGAGCAGCAGGCGGTGGGCCAGCAGGTCGCGGCAGTCGGGCAAGTGGACGCCCAGGTCAGCGAGCAGCACCAGGTGGGCGCCGTGGTAGAGGTGAAACTCGAAGACGGCCAGGGCGTGGCCGACCTGGTACGCAGCGGCGCGCCGAGCCTGGCGCTGCCGAGCAACAGCCTGTTCCAGACCAACCCTGCAGGCACCCAGGGTTACCTGATCGAGTCGGACCCGCGCTTCACCAGCTACCGTCAGTGGCTGTCGTCGGACTACATGCTCGACCGCCTGAAGGTCGACCCGGCCACCACCCAGCTGCGCCTGGGCGATGGCTTCTACGAACAGAAGCTGATCCGCGAACAGATTGCCCAGCTCACTGGGCGCCGCTTCCTCGACGGTTATGCCAGCGACGAAACCCAGTACCGGGCCCTGATCGATAATGCCGTTACCTTGGCAAACGACTGGAACCTGGTGCCGGGTGTTGCCCTGACTGCCGGGCAGATGGCCCAGCTGACCAGCGATATCGTCTGGCTGGTGCAGCGCTCGGTAACCCTGGCCAATGGCGAGACGCGCCAGGTGCTGGTGCCGCAGGTCTACGTGCGGGTACGTGAAGGCGACCTCACCGGCAATGGTGCCCTGATCGCCGGCCAACAGCTCAAGCTCGACCTCAGCAGCGACTTGCTCAACAGTGGTAGCCTGGGTGGGCGCAGCGTGATGGCGCTGACCGCGCAGAACATCGACAACCTCGGTGGGCGCATCCAGGCCAACAATGTGTCGTTGCAGACCCGCGACAGCCTCAATAACCTCGGTGGCCTGATCGGTGCCACCGACAGCTTGGCCATCGACGCCGGGCAGGACATCAACGTGCGTTCGCTGACCCGCGACAGCAGCAGCGAACAGGGCAGCCGCACCAACGTGTCGCGGGTGGCCGGGTTGTTTGTCAGCGGCGCCGAGGGCACGATGCGGGTGTCGGCCGGCAACGACCTAAACCTGGCTGCAGCCCAGGTGGTCAACACCGGCGCAGGGGGCGTCACTCAGCTTGAAGCCGGGCGTGACGTCAACCTGACCACGCTTGGCGAAAGCCACCAGCAGTCGCTGGTGTGGAACTCCAGCAACTGGCGCAACGAGGCCAGCCGTGGTGAGGCTGGCAGTACGGTGCAGGCTACCGGCGACCTGCGGGTTCAGGCTGGGCAGGATATTGCGGCCCGAGGCGCTACCTTTAGGAGTGAAGAAGGCATGGTGCTGGCCGAAGCCGGGCGCGACCTGACACTGGCCGCATCCGAGCAGTACCAGTTCGCCGATGAAGCCCACAAGTTCAAGGGCAGCAACGGGCTGTTCTCCAGCAAGACCACCACCCTGCGCGACACCGTGAGCCAGACCCAGGCCAGTGGCAGCACGCTCAGTGCCGAGCAGGCTTACCTGCAAGCGGGCCGCGACATCAACGTGCGCGGCAGCGATGTGGTATCCACCAGCCAGACCGTGCTGGCGGCTGACCGCGATATCAATATCGAGGCCGCCAGCGAAAGCAGCAGCGAGCGCCATGACAAGGCCACCAAGAAAAGTGGCCTATTCAGCGGTGGCGGTATTGCGGTCACCCTGGGCACCCAGGAACAGAGCGTCAAAGACCTCACCACCCGCGAAACCGCACGTGCCAGCACCGTCGGCAGCACTGAGGGCGACATTCTGATCGACGCCGGCCGCCAGTACCGCCAGGTGGGCAGTGATGTAATGGCGCCCAAGGGCGACATCGACGTGCTGGCCCAGCAGATTGCAATCACCGAAGCCCGTGAAACCACCGAACGCACCCGTGAAACACGCTTCAAGCAGACCGGTTTCACCCTGACCATCACCAACCCGGTCATCAGTGCCATCCAGACCAGCCAGCAGATGCACGACGCCTCGAAGAAAACCGAGGATGGCCGCATGCAGGCGCTGGCGGCGGCGACCACGGCACTGGCGGTGAACAATGCCGCAACTGCCGTAGCGCAGGACCCGGGGATGGCCGGTGGTATCAACATCAGCCTGTCACTGGGTACCAAACAGCAGCAGAGCACCACGGTGCAGCACAGCGATGCTGCTGCGGGCTCGACCATCGTCGCTGGCAACGACGTGCGCCTGCACGCCACCGGAGCGGGTAGCGACAGCGATATCACCGTGCAGGGCAGCGACATTCGTGCCGGCCGCGACGCCTCGCTGGTGGCCGATGGCGATATCAACCTGCTTGCCGCACGCAACACCAGCCAGCAGGACAGCGACAGCAAAGGCAGCAGTGCCAGCGTGGGCATTGGATTTTCGCTGGGGGGCAGTCGCAACGGCTTCACCCTCGACCTGGGGGTGAGCGGCAACCGTGGCGAAGCCGACGGCGATACCCTGACTCACACCAATAGCCATGTGCAGGCGGGCAACACGGCTTCATTGATTTCTGGCGGCGACACCAACCTGCGCGGTGCAGTGGTCAGTGGCCAGCAGGTGATCGCCGACGTGGGCGGTGATCTGAACATCGAAAGCTTGCAAGACACCGACACCTTCAAGGTTGACGAGAGCAGCATGGGCTTTGGCCTCAGCCTGTGCATCCCGCCGTTCTGTGCCGGCGTCAGCTCGGTGTCGGTGGACGGTGCCAGTGCCAACTTTGGCGGCACCAACATGGACTCGGACTACGCCAGCGTCACCGAGCAGTCCGGTATCAAGGCCGGTGATGGTGGCTTCGACGTGCGTGTGGGCGGCAACACCGACTTGGTCGGCGCAGTCATTGCCAGCAGCGACAAGGCCGTGCAGGACGGCAACAACCGTCTGGTTACCGCCAGCCTGACCAGCAGCGACATCCGTAACAAGGCCGAATACGACGCCAGCACATTCAACATCGGTGGCGGCTGGAAGGCAGCGGGCAAGGACCAGGAAGGCCAGGTGCAGACGGGCGGCAAGGTCAGCCCCGGCACCGAGCTGCCAACCAATGAAGACGAACTGGGCGCGAGCCTGCCCATCGCGATCAGCGCCAGCGACAGTGCCAGTAGCGTGACCCGCAGCGGCATCAGCGGTGGGTCGATCCTGATTACTGACGAAGCCGCCCAGCGCGAGCGCACCGGCAAGGGCGCTGAACAGACGGTTGCCGAGCTGAACCGCGATGTGTCCAGCGATCGCGACAGCAGCGAAGCGCTCAAGCCGATTTTCGATGAAGAGCAGATTCGTGCCGGGTTCGAGATCGTCAATGCCTTTGCCAACGAAGCCGGCACGCTGCTGGCGAACAAGGCCAAGGAAGTTGACGAGAAACGCAAGGCTGCGGCTGAAGCGGATGCGAAAGCCGATGCTGCAACCGACCCCTTGGCTGCCTTGGCCCTGCGCGAGCAGGCCATCAGCCTGCGTGGCCAGGCCGACGGCATCGCCGGCAACTGGGGCTCCGGTGGTACCTATCGGCAGATCACCACCGCTCTGGTGGCGGCTGCGAGCGGTAATATCAGTGCCGGCAACGGCGCCTTCCTGCAAGGAATGGTGGTCAACTATGTGCAGCAGCAAGGTGCCGGCTACATCGGCGACTTGGTGGCCGACGGCACGCTTGTCGAAGGCTCGCCCTTGCATGCGGCCTTGCACGGCATCGTTGCCTGCGCCGGCGCAGCGGCCAGCAGCCAGAGCTGTGGTAGCGGCGCGGCTGGCGCGGCAGCGTCGAGCTTGCTGACCGGGCTGTTCTCTGAAGCCAGCCCTACCGAAAGCGAGCGCGAGCGAGAGGCCAAGCGCAACCTGATCGTCAGCCTGGTCACGGGCCTTGCGGCTACCACCGGCCTGGATGCCGCGACGGCGACTGGCGCTGCCTCGGGGGCGGTAGATAACAACTGGCTGGCCACGCAGCAGCTGGTGCAGGCGAAGAAGGAAGTTGATGAGGCGGACGGTTTGTTGGCCAAAATGCAGGTCGCGGCCAAGTGGGGCTTCATCAGCAAGAAGCAGGACTTGTTGACCCAGACGGGCATTGGCGTTGGCTTGGTCGAGGCCGGTTTCAGCGATATCCAGGGGATAGCGCAGTTGCTCGCCCACCCAATCGATAGCCTCAATGGCATGAAGGCATTGGTTACCGATCGCGCAGCCCGTGAGGCATTCGGTGATCAGGTGGTCAATGAGCTGAGCGACAAGATCGACCGCATGAAACTGGCCCTTGAGCAGGGCGGGGACGACCAGGCTTTGCAGCTCGGACGTGACCTGGGTGAGCTGGTCTGGCAGGTGGGCAGCATCGCTACGGGGGCGGGTGGTATCGCCAAGGGCGGCGTGAAGTTGGCCACGGTCGGCATCAAGCTGAGCACCAGCAGCCTGGAAAGCATGGCGGGTATGGGGCGTTTCGAAAAGCTCTTGGCCAAAGGTGGGCAATTCAACCCCAACGGCACACCGATCATGGACTTCCGAGCGTTGAGCAATGCACAGAAAAGTATTGTTGGCGACCTGATGGGCGGCGAGCGCATTCAGCAGATCGTGCCCGGTGCGCAAAAAATTGGTCGGGCGCCTGACATCGGCCAGACAGGCATCGATGACTTGTACAAGGTCAACAAGCCTGATGTGGACTATCTGATTGTTGAATACAAGTTTGGCTCTTCAACGCTCAAGCAGACCAAGGATGGTATGCAGATGAGCGATAGTTGGTTGACAGGGGCGAACACTAACTACAATCGCGTTCTGGAGTCGGTAAGCGGTGATGCGCGCGAAGCGAGAAATATCCGGCAAGCGCTGGCTGCCGGGCGCGTTGAGAAGTGGTTGGTTCATACCGACCCGTTTGGCAATGTGACCGTCGGGGTGTTGGACAAGGCAGGCAAGTACGTGGCCGACCCGACGGCTACCTCCAAGTTACTGGGGATCAAGTGATGAAAATGCGTGCACCTCTTGGCGATCCTGCCTACTGGGCGGAGTGGGTCGCTTTCGGTGAGGAATCCATCGCCCTTGGCTGGGAAACAGCCAGCAAACCTTTCGGCGACCCATCCTATGCACCGCAATACCTGTTCGAATTGGCGCAGGATCATTGGCATCAGATGTTGCGTTGCTATTCGGCGGGTCTGCCAACCCCGTCGCTGGCAAGCTACTTTCCTGGGCTGCTCGATGCCTGGGAACGCTCTCAGGCATTAGGTGCGCAGCAGTGGACCGAAGATCAGGTATTCACCCGTAATGCTTGGCGAGTTAACTATGACCATTACATTACTTGCTTCTGGGTGGTGGCGTTGGCGCTGGTATTGGAAATTCCCGACGAGCAGTGGCAGCGGTTGGTCCGATTGGTGGGCAACGAAGGTGAAGATAGCCTGCTGGATCGCGTAATAGCGACCCGTTCGCCACAGCGGTGTATTGGCGGCGAGTTGCTTTACCCCAAACCATACGGGCGGTTGCAAACTGCGATCGATGCCGAGCGCCCCCAGCAAGCCAGTCTGCTGCGTGATTTTGTTGACCATTGGTATCTTGAGCTCGGTAATGGTGCACGGTCTGGCAAGTACAAACAGGCTGCAGCGTTCAAGCACCCCTACTGGTATCGCTATGGCGATGAGAACTTTGCTGGCGGTGCGTATTTTGGTCGCTGGTGCGTCGAGGCTGCGGCGGCGGTCAAGGTATTTGGACTGGATGATCAGCTTTGTCTCGGCCATGAGCATTACCCACAGGCGTTTTTGCATGAGCAGGCGGATTTGCCATCACCACCAGTAATCGAGCGCGAAAAACGTGGGTTCTGGGCCAGGTTGCTAGGCAAGTGACTGGAACACCTGATTAATCGAGGTTAAGCAGGCGCTCGGATTGCCTTCACTTGTCATCAAGCATCCGTTGATTAGCGCTGCAACGACCGGTTGGGGCTGACTCGCATGCCTGCGCTGCGGTCAGCCGCAGACGATCTGGTTCTTGCCCTGCCGTTTGGCCTGGTACATTGCCGCATCGGCCCGGGCATACAGGCTATCCAGCGTCACATCTTCATCCGTTAGCGCAGTTAGCCCCTGGCTCACTGTCACCCCGTACACCTGCTCTTCATGGCTAAAGCTCAAACGCTGAATCGCCCGCTGCAAGCGTTCGGCAATCTGTTCTGCCGCCTGGGCATTGCAACCCGGGAACACCGCCGCGAACTCCTCACCACCAATACGCCCGAACAGGTCGCCACGGCGTAGCACGGCCTTGCCGCTGTCGGCGATGCGTTGTAGCACCTGATCGCCTTCCTGGTGACCGTAGCTGTCGTTGATGCGCTTGAAATCATCGATGTCGAGCAGCAAAAAGGCCAACGGTGTGCCGTCTTCGCGGGCGCTGTCAAAGGCTCGCTGGGCGCACTCGAAGAAGTGCCGACGGTTACTGCTCTGGGTCAGCACGTCAGTGGTGGCCAGGCGTTGCAACTCGCCTTCAAGCTGTTTCTTTTCAGTGATGTCTTCGGCGATGCCGACAATGATCACCCGGTCGCCGTCGTGCTGCTGGTTGATGTAGCACTTGTCACTTAGCCAGCGCAGTTGACCGTCGGCATTGAGAATGCGGTATTCGCGGTCTTCCACCGAACCTTTGAGCAGCACCTGGGCCAGGCTGCGCTCGGCGTACTCCAGGTCGTCGGGGTAGATGCTGTCGCGCCATTCGTTGTAGTCGGCCAGCACCAGGCTGACCGGGCGGCCGAAGATTCGCTCGTAGGCGGGGCTTACGTACAGCACCTGGCGGGTTTCCCAGTCGAAGGCCCAGAGCACCGCATTGACACTGTCGAGCAGTGAACTGAACAGTTGCTCGCGTTCGCTCAGGCGGGCGACTTCGCCTTGGGCGTGGAGCAAGGCCAGCAGAGTCTGGGCGGCTTCAGGAGGCGGGGTACCGGGCAGGATCGTGGGGATGTTCTTGGCCATGTGCACGAATCGGGTCTCGACTTGAAAGCGTGCGGCCAGCATCCTGCCCGCCACGCGGGCGATGTGCGATTTTGAGTGGTGGCGAGGGGGCGAAGTTCCGAACGGCATGCCCCGAAAGGGGGCATGCCGACTAACGGCGGTCAGGCGCCGGAGGGGCGTAGGGAATAGGTTTTCAGCTGCGCTGCGAAGTCGCGCAGGGCATGAATGCCGCTGGTTTCGGCTTCGTGTACCCAGTCCTTCATGGCCGCTAGCATGTCGTGCCCGTTGGCGCTGGTGCGCGCCCAGATCTGCTGCAGGGCCAGGCGTTTTTCGTAAATGGTCTTCAACGCCTGGCTGTGCGCAAGCATGGACTCGATGCGCATGTGGTGGCGGTCTTCCAGCAGGCTGGTTTCACGCGACAGCAGGCGCTTGGCGCGGCGGAAGTGGTGACTTACCGAGGCGTCTACCCGGGCCAGCTCCTGCTTGACCAGCGGGCCGATCACCAGCTTGCGGTACTGCGCCATGATCTGGAAGCGGTTGTTGAGGATGGCCATGGCGGTGTCCATGTCCAGGCTGGCCTTGCCCGCCACCCGGTGAGCGATCGGCGCCACACGCTGCACCTTGGCCAGGCGCAACAGGCAGAACAGGCGTATCCAGGCCCAGCCCATGTCGAACTCCCAGCGCTTGACCGACAGCTTGGCCGAGTTGGGGTAGGTGTGGTGGTTGTTGTGCAGTTCTTCACCCCCGATGACGATGCCCCATGGCACCAGGTTGGTGGCAGCGTCGCGGCATTCGAAGTTGCGATAGCCCAGTGCGTGGCCCAGGCCGTTGACCACGCCGGCCGCCCAGAACGGAATCCACATCATCTGCACGGCCCAGATGGTGATACCGATGGTGCCGAACAGCAGCAGGTCGATGACGGCCATCAGTGCAATGCCGCCCAGCTTGTAGCGCGAATAGAGGTTGCGCTCGATCCAGTCCTCCGGGCAGTTCTTGCCATAAATGCGCAGGGTTTCGGGGTTGCGCGCCTCTTCCCTGTACAGCTCGGCGCCCTTGCGCAATACCGTGCTCAGGCCTTTGTGAACAGGGCTGTGCGGGTCGTCGGGGGTTTCGCATTTGGCGTGGTGTTTGCGATGGACGGCGGTCCACTCGCGTGTGTTCTGCGCCGTGGTCAGCCACAGCCAGAAGCGGAAGAAGTGCTTGAGCGCGCCGTTGAGCTCCAGTGCCCGGTGCGCGGAGTAGCGATGCAGGTAGACCGTGACGCTGACAATGGTCACATGGGTCATCAACAGAGTGATGCCGACCAGTTGCCAGGCCGACAAGTCGAGCAGGCCGTTGTACCACATAGGTGTAAAAACCCTCGGAATGCAGGAGGAGGGGCTGATTATCCCTCGGGAGGGAAATAAAACCAGTCACCCGTTCAGATAGGAGGTCACGACATGTTTCAGCCTTTATACTGCCCCATTATTTCTGATGGGCTATCCCACCCGACATGTCTGTTTCCGTTCGCGACGCCTTGCGCATGGCTGCGCTGTATGTAGTGCTCTCGATCCTCTGGCTGGTGCTGGCCGAGGTGGTGCTGCACGGCATGACTGACGATCCCCTTGCATTGACCGTGGGGCGGCAGATCAATGTGGTGCTGTGGGTGCTGTTCAGTGCTTTGCTGATTTACGTGTCGCGGGTGCGCCTGCTTAACTTCATCGGCCGTGGTGCCCGCTTGCGTTGCGAAGACCGGGAACGGCTGCGCATGGCGGCTGCGGTGTTCGACAGCACACTCGAAGGGGTGCTGGTCACCGACCGCCAGGGCCTGATCGTGCACGTCAACCGCGCATTCATGCGCATCACCGGCTACCAGCAGGATGAGGTCATCGGGCAGCGCCCGAACAAGTTCAAATCAGGCCGCCATGGGTTGCCGTTCTACGAGCAGATCTTCGCCACGCTGGCCGATAAGGGCGAGTGGAGCGGGGAAATCTGGAACCGGCGCAAAAGCGGCGAAATCTACCCGCAATGGCAGACCATTTGCGCCATTCGCGACGACGATGGTGAACTGAGCCATTACGTGGCGGTATTCAGTGACATCAGCGCAATCAAGCATTCGGAGCAGGAACTGGCCTACCTGGCCCACTACGACCCGTTGACCGGCCTGCCCAACCGCCTGCTGTTCACCGACCGCGTCGAGCAGGCCTTGGCGGCGGCTCAGGCCAACAAGCGCGGTTGTGCCCTGTTGCTGCTGGACCTGGACCACTTTCAGAGCATCAACGATGGCCTGGGCCACACCATCGGTGACCAGTTGCTGAAGCTGGTGGGCGAGCGCCTGGGGGAGGTACTGGGTGCAGGCGTGACCTTGGCGCGCTTGGGTGGCGACGAATTTGGCGTGCTGGCGGAGAACTGCCAGCAGGTCGGCCAGGCGGGCAAGCTGGCGCAGTGCATCATCGAGCGTATGCGCGAGCCGTTCCAGTTCGATGGCCATCGCCTGTTCATCAGTGTCAGTGCGGGCATCAGCCTGTTCCCCAGCGACGCGTTGAGTGCCGAACAACTGCTGCGCAATGCCGATTCGGCACTGTTCAAAGCCAAGAGCAACGGGCGGGCGTGCTATGCGCTGTATACCGAAGAGCTGACCGCCCATGCCCAGCACCGGGTAGAGACCGCCGGTGAGCTGCGCCGGGCCCTGGAGCAGGATGAGCTGCGGGTGTACTTCCAGCCGGTACATGACCTGGCTTCAGGCCGACAAGTCGGGGTCGAAACGCTGGTGCGCTGGCAGCACCCCCAGCGCGGCCTGGTGCCGCCGGGCGAGTTCATCCCGATTGCCGAGCGCACGGGGCTGATTGCCGAGATCGACTCCTGGGTGCTGCGCCAGGCCTGCCGACAAATGGTGCAGTGGCAGGCTGAAGGCCGGCAGCTGGCGTTCGTGGCGGTAAACATCTCCAGCCGCCTGTTTGGCCAGCACGAGTTGTACCGGCAGGTGGCCGAAGTGCTGCACGAGACGGGTCTGGCCCCGGCCCTGCTGGAGCTCGAAGTAACCGAAAGCGCGGTGATGGAAGACCCGGAAGTGGCACTGGAGCAGTTGCACCGGTTGCGTGAGCTGGGGGTGACCTTGGCCATCGATGACTTTGGCACCGGGTATTCGTCGCTGCTGCGGCTCAAGCGTTTGCCGGTGCAGAAGCTGAAAATCGACCAGGGCTTCGTGGCCGGTTTGCCGTACGATGAAGACGACATCGCGATCGTGCGGGTGATCATCGCCTTGGCCCACAGCATGGGTATGCAGGTGCATGCCGAGGGCATCGAGCTGGCAGAGCAGGCCAGCTTCTTGCTGCAAGAGCAGTGTCAGCTGGGGCAGGGCTATTGGTTCGGGCGGCCGGTACCGGCTGGGGATATTCGCTGGGATTGAGATCTTGGGGCTGCAAAGCAGCCCCCGGCATTCAACGCTTGTTCAAGCCCTTCGCCAAGCGGTCCCCGCCCAGCTGGATCAACGCCACCAACGCCACCAGCATGGCGATCACGGTCAGCATGATTTGGCTGTCGAAACGCTGGTAGCCATACCGGTAGGCAATATCCCCCAACCCCCCCGCACCAATCGCGCCGGCCATGGCCGAAGAGTTGATCAGGGTTACCAGGGTAATGGTGAAGCCGCCGACAATGCCGGGCAGCGCCTCAGGCAAGAGCACATGCCAGACGATGTGCCAGCGTCGGCAGCCCATGGCCTGCGCAGCTTCCACCAGGCCATGGTCCACTTCGCGCAGGCTGACCTCGGCAATCCGCGCGAAGAACGGGGTGGCGGCAATGGTCAGCGGCACCACCGCCGCCCATACGCCGTAAGTGGTGCCTACCACCAGGCGTGTGAAGGGGATCAGCGCGACCATCAGGATCAGGAACGGAATCGAACGGAACAGGTTGACGAAGGCGCCCAACACGCGATTAAGCAGCGGTGCTTCGAAGATGCCACATTTGTCGCTGGTGACCAGCAGCACCGCCATCGGTACCCCTACCAGCAGGGCGATCAGCGACGACACACCGACCATCAGCAGGGTATCGAGCAAACCTTCCAGCAAGCGATCAAACCACATGGCCCAGTACCTCAACGTCCTCGGCCCAGCGGCGGGCGCGCTCCAGTAATTGATGAGTGTCATGCGGCGAGTGCCGCACCGAAAGGATCAGTTGGCCCAAGGCATGTTCGCCAATGGTCTCCACGCCGCCCTGCAGCAAGCGCACACGCCCACCCAGTTCGTTGAACAGGGCAGACAGTTCAGGTTCGCCCAGCACCGTCAGTTTCAACACCACGGCACTGTCGCGGCTCGCCGGGCTGGCTTGCAGGCTGGCTTGCAGCGCGGCAGGCAGCCTGGCCTGCAGTGGTGCAAGCAAGGTGCGGGTGACCTCGTGGCGAGGCGAACCGAACACCCGCCAGACCTCGCCCTGTTCGACCACTTCGCCACGCTCGAGCACCACCACCCGGTGGCAGATATCGCGGATCACGGCCATTTCGTGGGTGATCAGCACGATGGTCAGCCCCAGGCGCTGGTTGATGTCGCGCAGCAGCTCAAGGATCGAGGCCGTGGTTTCCGGGTCCAGCGCGGAGGTGGCCTCGTCGCACAGCAGAATCTCGGGGTCGTGTACCAGCGCCCGGGCAATACCGACGCGCTGCTTTTGCCCGCCGGACAGCTGCGCCGGGTAGACGTGGTGTTTTTCCTGCAGGCCAACCAGCTCCAGCAGTTCACGCACCTTGCGCTGGCGCTCGGCCTTGGCCACACCGGCCACTTTCAACGGCAGCTCGACGTTCTGCCACACCGTTTTGGCCGACATCAGGTTGAAGTGCTGGAAGATCATGCCGATGCGCCGACGCAGCGCCACCAGGTGGTCTTCGTCGAAGGGGGCGATGTCCACCTGATTGATCAGCACTCGGCCCTGGCAGGGTTGCTCCAGACGGTTGATGGTACGCAACAGCGATGACTTGCCGGCTCCGCTGCGGCCGATGATGCCGAAGATCTCGCCATGGCGGATGTTCAGGTCGATGCCTTGCAAGGCCGGTTGTGCCTGGCCAGGGTAGGTCTTGCCCAGGCCGATGAAGCGCACATGGGCTTCATTGACCTCCGGGCGCAGGGCCTGTTCCTTGACCGTTGGCGGCAATGGTTGGGGGGTAGGCGCCCTGAGCGCGCTGGCCTGGCTCATATCAGCCTTCCCAGCCGGCTTGATAGAGCTTGCCGTGGGCTTTGTCGAGCGCTGCACGCACGGCTGGCGAGTGCTGATAGATGTCAACGAACTTGGCCAGGCGCGGGTCGTCCTTGCTCTGTGGGCGAATGACGAACTGGATCACGTATTCCTTGTTCTCCAGGCCGTCGAACAGCAGCGCAGAGCCTGCGTCGAAGCTGTTGGCCAGGCGGATGTAGGCCGGGTAACCCTGCACCAGGTCGGCGTCATCGTAAGCGCGTACCAGCTGAACTGCCTCGACCTGAAGGATTTTCAGTTTTTTCGGGTTGGCGACGATGTCGTCCTCGGTGGCCTTGTAGCCAACGCCCGGCTTGAGGGAAATCAGCCCGGCCTTGGCCAGCAGTTGCAGGCCACGGCCGCTGTTGATCGGGTCGTTGGCAATGGCCACGCTGGCGCCTTCAGGCAGCTCGGCAAAGCTTTTGTACTTTTTCGAGTACAGGCCAACGTTGTTGATGATGCCCGGTGCATAAGGCACCAGGTTGAAGCCAGCAGCTGCCTTGGCGTTTTCCAGGAACGGGATGTGCTGGAAGTAGTTCACGTCGATGTCGCCGCTGTTGAGGCTGACGTTGGGTGCGATCCAGTCGCTGAACTCGATCAGCTTCACTTCCAGGCCTTGTTTGTGCGCTTCTTCCACGGCGGCTTCCAGCGGTATCGCAAAGGCCGAGGTGGTGCCGATCTTCAGTGGGTCGGCTGCCAGGGCGTGGGCGGACAGGCCAAGGGTGAGGGCAATGGCCGCGACGGGCCGGAACAGTTTCTCAAGCATGGTGCGGGACTCCAGTCGGGGCAGGGGAAGGGACAAAACGATAGGCCGAACCAGGGTGATCGGCGGGCAAGTGCGGGTGGTCGGACTGGAACAGCTTCTCGCGCAGGGTGCCTTCGGCGTAGGCCGTCTTGTAGCGGCCACGCCGCTGCAGTTGCGGGATGACCAGGTTGATGAAGTCTTCGAAGCTTTCCGGGGTGACGGTACGGGTCAGGTTGAAACCGTCCAGGCCGGTTTCATCAATCCATGCGATCAACTGATCGGCCACCTGTTCGGGAGCGCCGACCAAGGTTACGTAGCGGCCACCGAGGGCGTGCTGCTCAAGCAGACGGCGGCGGGTCCAGGCGTTGTCTTGTAACTGGCGCGTGGCGGACTGAATGGCGTTGCTCTGGCTGAAGCCGATTGGCTCATCCAGTTCATAGGCCGCAAAGTCTATGCCGGTGGATGCAGCGAAGTGCGCGACGCCGGCTTCAGGGCTTGCATGGCGCAAGTACTCGGCATGCTTGGCCTGGGCCTCTTGCTCGGTGGCTGCGACGATTACCGTGATCCCCATGAACACCTTGATTGCCTGCGGGTCGCGGCCGGCCGCTTGCGCAGCGGCGCGTACCTTGTCGACCTGGGCGCGTGTGGCCGCTTTGTCCTGGCCACTGATGAACACGCATTCGGCGTGGCTGCCGGCAAAGGCCAGGCCGCGCTGCGAGCTGCCGGCCTGGAACAGTACCGGCGTGCGCTGTGGCGAGGGTTCGCTCAGGTGATAGCCCTCGACGTTGTAGAACTCGCCGTGGTGGCTGACTTTGCGCACCTTGTCGGGCTGGGCGTACACGCGCTGCTGGCGGTCGGCGACCACCGCATCGTCGGCCCAGCTGCCTTCCAGCAGCTTGTACAGCACCTGCAGGTATTCGTCGGCCTGGTCGTAGCGGCGGTCATGCTCCGGTTGTTGTGCCAGGCCCATGGCCCGGGCGGCACTGTCGAGGTAGCCGGTGACGATGTTCCAGCCCACCCGGCCATTGCTCAGGTGGTCGAGGGTGGACAGGCGGCGGGCGAACAGGTACGGCGCCTCGTAGGTGAGGTTGGCGGTAAGGCCGAAACCCAGGTGGCGGGTAACTGCTGCCATGGCCGAGACTAGCAGCAGCGGGTCGTTGACCGGCAGCTGGATCGACTCCTTGAGGGTGACGTCCAGCGACTGGCCGTAGATGTCGTAGGTACCCACGATGTCGGCAATGAACAGCCCATCGAACAGGCCGCGTTCCAGCAGGCGTGCCAGGTTGGTCCAGTAGTCCAGGGTCTTGTACTGGGTCGAGGTGTCCCGTGGGTGGGTCCACAGGCCGTGGTTGATGTGCCCGATGCAGTTCATGTTGAAGGCATTGAGCAGGAGCTGCTTGGCCATCAGATAGTCCCCCGGCGTGGCGGGTTGGCATCGTTGAGGTAGTAGTTGCCGATGGCGTGGTACTTCCAGCGCACCGGGTCGTGCAGGGTGTGCACGCGAGCGTTGCGCCAGTGTCGGTCGAGGTTGTGTTCGGCCAGGGTGGCCTGGCTGCCGCCCAGTTCGAACAGGGCGGTACCGGCGGCAAGGGAGATCTCGGTGCTGATGGCCCGTGCTTCGGCCACGGCGATGGAGGCGGCGGCCACATTGTCGGCGGTGCTGTCGTCGCGGGCGCGGTCGAGGTATTCACCGGCGCGTTCCAGCAGGGCCTCGGCGGCGTGCAGGCGGATGGCCAGGTGGCCGAAGCTTTTGAGTGTCAGCGGGTCATCGGTGGCCTTGTCCAGCCCGGAATCGACCCACGGGCGGCTGCGGGTACGCACGAAGTGCAGGGCATCTTCATAAGCGGCGCGGGCGATGCCGGTGTCGATGGCGGCATGAAGGATCTGCGCCAGCGGGCCGACCGGAGTAGGGCGCTCGAAGGCGCTCTGGAACGGCACGACGTCGGCAGCGCTGACGTACACGTTGTCGAACACCACCGAGCCACTGCCGGTAGTGCGTTGGCCGAAACCGCTCCAGTCGTCGATCACTTGCAGGCCCTGGCTGTCGGCCGGGACGAAGGCCAGTTGCTGTACGCCTTGGTCATCAACGACCGAAGTCGGGATGCGCTGGGCATAAATGGCGCCAGTCGAATAGAACTTGCGGCCGTTTATGCGGAAACCGTCACCATCACGGCTCAGGCGAGTGGTGCGCTCGTTGGCGGTCTTGGTGCCCAGCTCGGCCAGGGCGTTGCCGAAACGCCTGCCGGCCAGTACTTCGGCGTACAGGCGTTGCTGCTGCTCGGGTGTACCGTTTACCCGTAGCACTTCCAGGCCGTAGAAGTGGTTTTGCGGGATTTGCCCGAGCGAGCCGTCGGCCTGGGCGATACGGGCGATGACCTTGGCCAGGGTGACGTTGGACACGCCAGCGCCGCCGAAGGCCTTGGGTACGCTGATGGCCCACAGGCCGGAGCGGGTGAACAGCTCCAGTTCGGCGTGGGGCAGGCGGCGTTCGCGGTCGCGCAGGGCGCTGTCGCGGCGCAGTTGCTGGGCGATGTCTTCGGCGACATTCAGGGCTTCTGTGTCGCTGGTGATGATGTTTGTAGTCATGGTGTTCTCCGGGGGCCGCTGCGCAGCCCTTCGCGGGCATTCCCGCGAAGGGCTGCGCAGCGGCCCCAAAGGCAGCAAATCAGATCCAGGAATGCCGCGCAGGCAGGGTGCCGTTGAGGTGGTACGCGCCCACCGCGTGGTACTTCCAGCGCACCGGGTCATGCAGGGTATGCACCCGGGCGTTGCGCCAGTGGCGGTCGAGGTTGAACTCGCCAAGGGTGGCGCGGCTGCCGGCCAGTTCGAAAAGCTTTTCGCTGGCTTGCAAGGCGATTTCGGTGGTCAGCACCTTGGCCTCGGCCACGGCAATCGAGGCTCGCGCCGCACTGGCTGCGTCGATTGGCGCGGCATTGACTTCGTCCAGTACCCGCGCAGCCTTGCGCAGCAGGGCTTCGGCGGCGTGTAGCTCAAGCTTCAGGCGGCCGATGTCGGCGATTACATACGGGTCGTCGCTGGCGCGGTCCACGTTGGCTTCGATCCACGGGCGAGACTTTTCGCGCACGAAGGTGATCGCATCATCAATCGCTGCTTCAGCGATGCCGGCATCAATTGCCGCCTGGATCAGCTGTGAAGCCGCACCCTGGATGTTGGGGATATCACGCTGGCGCCAGTTGTCGATCACCAGCTCCGCGTCTACCGGCACCTGGTCGAGCAGCACGGTGCCGCTGGCGGTGGTACGTTGGCCAAACCCGGACCAGTCATCGACGATGCGCAACCCCGGGCTGCCGCGGCGCACGAACGCCAGGCGCTGGCGGCCCTCGTCGTCCAGTGCCTTGACGGCCACCCAGTGGGCGAACAGGGCGCCGGTGGAATAGAACTTCTCGCCGCTGATGCGATAGCTGTCGCCAGCGCGAGTGATCCGGGCCTTGAGGGTGAGGGTGTCTTTGGTGCCGCGCTCGGGGCCGGCATTGCCGATGCGCCAACCGTCGAGCACGCTGCGGAAGATCAGCGCCTGTTGCGCCTCGGTGGCTGTCAGGCGAATCAGTTGCAGCATGCCGAACTGGTTCTGCGGGATCTGCCCCAGAGCCGGGTCGGCGGCGCTGATCACGCGGAACACTTCGGCAACGGTTTCGAACGACACGTCGGGGCCGCCGTGGGCCTTGGGTACGCTGATGCTGCCCAGGCCGCTGCGGGTGAACAGTTCGATCTCGGCCCAAGGCAGTTTGCGTTGCTGGTCGCGGCGTGCGGCCTGCTCGCGGGCGACCTCAGCCAGTTCGCGGGCCGCTTGCAAGGCTTCGGCGTCGTTGCGCAGAACTTTGGCCGGCAGCAGCAAGGGCGAGCTGTCGAGATCGCTGTGGAATTGGGTGTTTGGCTGGCTGGACATCAGTACCGCTCCTTGGCTGCACTCAATGCCCTGGCGTTACGCACTGGGGTGATTGTGATCCTGACCATTCCTGACCTCACAAAAAAGTTGTGCCGCTACAGCTGATCGCGACAGATATGTGCTGGTCCGGTGGTCCGGTTTATATACCCTAATGCTTTATAAAAAGTTTATGAACTAACTCTTTGGAATATGTATAGAAGGAGGGATTTACAGCGGATGTGCCGGCCCTTTCGCGGGTAAACCCGCGAAAGGGCCGTAACAGGTTTACTCGGAGGCGGCAGTACCCAGGAACTTGCGCAAGAACTGCCGGGTACGCTCTTCCTTTGGCGCCGCAAACAGTGCCTTGGCTTCCCCCTGCTCCACGATCACGCCCTTGTCGAAGAAGATCACCCGGTTCGCCACATCCCGGGCAAAGCTCATTTCGTGCGTAACGATGATCATGGTGCGCTTCTCCTCGGCCAGGCCGCGGATGGTCGCCAGCACTTCACCCACCAGCTCCGGGTCCAGTGCCGAGGTGGGTTCGTCGAACAGGATCACCTCCGGCTCCATGGCCAGTGCGCGGGCGATGGCCACCCGTTGCTGCTGGCCACCGGACAAGCGCCGGGGGTAGGCGTCTTCCTTGCCTGCCAGGCCAACCTTGGCCAGCAGGCGCCGGCCAAGGTCGATGGCCTGCTCGCGGGGCGTCTTCTTGACGATCACCGGCCCCTCGATCACGTTCTCCAGCGCGGTGCGGTGCGGGAACAGGTTGAAGTTCTGGAACACGAACCCGGCTTGCTGGCGCAATCGGCGAATCGCACTTTGCTGCCCGCCCAAAGGGCGGTTGGCATCGATGCTGATATCGCCGATCTTGATCTGCCCGGCGTCGGGCGTTTCCAGCAGGTTGAGGCAGCGCAGGAAGGTGGTCTTGCCCGAGCCACTGGGGCCAATGATGGCCACCACTTCGCCGGGCTGTACGGTCAGGTCGATACCGTTGAGCACGGTCTGGCCCTTGAACCGCTTGGTCAGGCCTTTGACTTCAATCATGCTCAGTGCTCCTGGTCATGCTGGTTGACCCGCGCTTCCATGCGGTTCTGGAAGTGCGCAAGGATGCTGCACAGCACCCAGTAGATGACCGCGACCGCCACGTACATGGTGAACACTTCGAAGGTGCGTGCGGTAATCAGCTGCGCCTGGCGGAACAGTTCGGGCACCTGGATGGTGGCCGCCAGGGCGGTGTCCTTGACCAGCGAAATGAAGCTGTTGCCCAAGGGGGGCAGGGCAGTGCGCAAGGCTTGCGGCAGGATCGCCCGGCGCATGGCCTGAACGCGGGTCATGCCGATGCTGGCGGCCGCTTCCCACTGGCCACGGTCGATTGAGGAGATTGCTGCGCGCAGGATCTCGCAGATGTAGGCCGCCATGTTCAACGACAGGCCGATCAGCGAGGCGGGGATGGGGTCGAGTTCGATGCCGATCTGCGGCATGCCGAAATAGATCACGAACAGCTGCACCAGCAGCGGCGTGCCGCGAAAGAACGACACGTAGATCCGCGCCAGCCAGTTCAGCGGCAAGATCTTCGACAGACGCATCAGCGCCAGGGCAAAGCCCAGCACCAGGCCGAAGAACATGCCGCCAACGCTGAGCAGCACCGTATAACCCGCGCCCTTCAGCAGGAAGGGCGTGGAGTCGACAACGAGTTGCAGGCTTTCAGCGATCATTTGGTGACATCAGCACCGAAGTATTTCTCGGACAGCTTGGCCAGCGTGCCGTCAGCCTTGAGCTTGTCGATGGCCTTGTTGATGGCATCGAGCAGCTCTGGCTCGCCCTTGCGCAGGGCTACGCCACTTTCCAGGCGGGAGAACGCATCGCCGGCCAGCTCCGTGTCCTTGGCTTTTTGCGCGTATTCCAGTGCGGCCAGGCGGTCGATCAGGATGGCGTCGATGCGACCGTTACGCAGGTCGGCGAACTTGCTCGGGTCGTCTTCATAGGTGCGCACATCGGCTTGCGGCACGTCTTTTTTCACCCACTGTTCGTAGTTGGTGCCCAGGCCCACGCCCACTTTCTTGCCGGCCAGGTCGGCGGCCTTGTGGATGTTCAACTGCTCGGCCTTTTTCTTCAGGATCAGCGCCTGGATGCCGGAGATGGTGTAGGGCTCGGAGAAGTCGTACTTCTTCTTGCGCTCTTCGGAAATCGTCACCTGGTTGATGACGACGTCCAGGCGCTTGGACTCCAGCGCAGCGAGGATGCCGTCCCATTTGGTCGGCTGGACCTTGGCCTTGACCCCCAGCTCCTTGGCCAGCAACTCGGACAGCTCCACTTCGAAGCCGGTCAGCTTGCCGTTTTCGTCCTGGAAGCTGAACGGTGGGTACGTGCCTTCCAGGCCGACGTTGATCACGCCTTTTTCCTGGATGGTCTTCAGCTGCTCGCCCGCGAAGGCCTGGCTGAGCAGGCCGGTACCCAGCAAAACAGCCAGGGTAGCGTTGAGTAGCGGTTTGGCGAATTTCGACATGTCAGAGCCCCGCGCTTGTTGTGTAAGTAGTGAGGTGGCGACTATAGGGTTGGCTGCTTAGGCCAGGAAATACTAAAAAATTATTTTGTTATTTCCATTTTGACTGGTGCCAGGAGCTGGCTGCTTTGAGGGTAGGCGATGATGCCTGTGCCGTCATCGCGGCTTATGCCTGACTTAGCGCAGGATGGAATAAAGCGTTGTTTTTTCCAAGGGGCTGATTTGCCGTAGAGTGGATTGCATGTAGGCAGGCCCGGCCTTTTCGCGGGCCTGGCGACACCATTAGATGGCCTATACGGCAGGAGAAAACCGTGAGCGAACAACCTTCATCCGCGCACTGGCAGTTGCAGAGCATCGTCAGTGGCCTGCGCGGCGCCCGTGAGCAATGGCGCACCCGTAATGGCCGCAGCATTGGCGAGCAGGGCGGGCGCGAGTTGCCTTCGCGCGAGGCGATGCGGCAGATTCTGGAGCAACTGTGCGGCGCGCTGTTCCCCATGCGCCTGGGCCCAGTCGATTTGCGCGAAGAAAGCGAAGATTTCTATGTCGGCCATACCCTGGATGCCGCGTTGACCGCCTTGCTTGCCCAGGCTCGCCTTGAACTGCGCTATGCGGCACGGCAAAGCAAGGCTGAGCTGGCTGGCGTCGACGCCCATGCGCTGAGCCTGATCCAGGGTTTCGCAGCTGCGCTACCGGAGCTGCGCGTACTGCTCGACACCGACGTGCTGGCCGCCTACCACGGCGACCCGGCAGCGCGTAGCGTGGATGAAGTGCTGCTGTGCTACCCGGGTATCCTGGCGATCATCCACCACCGCCTGGCGCACCACTTGTACCAGGCCGGCTTGCCGCTGCTGGCGCGGATCAGCTCGGAGCTGGCGCATTCGGCCACCGGTATCGACATTCACCCTGGCGCGCAGATTGGCCCGAGCTTCTTCATCGACCACGGGACCGGTGTGGTGATTGGCGAAACCGCGATCATCGGCGAGCGCGTGCGCATCTACCAGGCCGTGACCCTGGGCGCCAAGCGCTTCCCGAGCGATGAGTCTGGGACCCTGCACAAAGGCCTGCCACGGCACCCGATTGTCGAGGACGATGTGGTGATCTATGCCGGGGCCACGGTGCTCGGGCGCATTACCATCGGCAAAGGTTCGACCATTGGCGGCAATGTGTGGCTGACCCGCAGTGTGCCGGCTGAAAGCAACATTACCCAGGCCAACCTGCAGCTGGATTGCCAGGACAAGAATTGATCTGGCATTTGTATTGGTTGTTCCGGCCTCTTCGCGGGTAAACCCGCGAAGAGGCCGGAACAGGAAGGCACCAATCAGCACCCCAATTCGCAATGAAATCCGATCCATGTTTAACTTGAACGCTTGTTCAATGAAAAAACGCTGGTCCGCTGCCGGTGTTCAACAGGAGGATTCCTTTGCTGAACCCGTTCATTCCGAACCTTACGTCATTTGACGAGGTGCACGCCCGATGAGTGCACCGACCCCGTCCATTGCCAATGGCAAAATCCGCATGAACCCTCCGGTGTTCTACTTTGCGGCAAGTTTCATCCTCGTTTTTGGCCTGGTAGTCATTTCCAACCCGCAAGCGGCAGGTGATTGGTTGCTGGCAGCGCAGAACTGGGCGGCCAACACGGTCGGCTGGTACTACATGCTGGCCATGACGCTGTACCTGGTCTTCGTGGTGGTCACCGCCTTGTCCGGCTACGGCAAGATCAAGCTCGGTGCCGACCACGACGAACCCGAGTTCAGTTACCTGTCTTGGGCCGGCATGCTGTTTGCCGCCGGTATCAGCATCACGTTGTTCTTCTTCTGTGTTTCCGAACCGCTGACCCACATGCTGCAGCCGCCCCAGGGCGAAGCGGGCACGGCAGAGGCCGGGCGCCAGGCGATGCAGATTCTGTTCCTGCACTGGGGCCTGCATGGCTGGGGGGTGTTCGCCTTCGTCGGCATGGCCCTGGCCTATTTCGCCTACCGGCACAACCTGCCGCTGGCGTTGCGTTCGGCGCTGTACCCGCTGATCGGAAAGCGCATCAACGGGCCGATCGGCTACGCAGTGGATGGCTTCGGCATCATCGCCACGGTGTTCGGCCTGGGGGCCGACATGGGCTTTGGCGTGCTGCACCTGAACGCTGGCCTGGACTACCTGTTCGGTATCAGCCACAGCCAGTGGGTGCAGGTGATCCTCATCACCCTGATGATGGGCGCGGCGGTAGCCGTGGCCGTTGCCGGGGTGGAGAAGGGCGTGCGGGTGATGAGCGACATCAACCTGTTCCTGGCCTGCGCACTGCTGCTGTTCGTGCTGTTCGCCGGGCCGACCCAGCACCTGTTCAACACATTGATCCAGAACCTGGGTGACTACCTGGGCGCCTTGCCGCGCAAGAGCTTCGATGTGTATGCCTACGGTGAAAACCGTGACTGGCTGGGCGGCTGGACAGTGTTTTACTGGGCCTGGTGGATTGCCTGGGCACCGTTCGTGGGCCTGTTCATCGCCCGTATCTCCCGTGGCCGTACCATCCGCGAGTTCGTCTTTGGCGTGCTGCTGATTCCGTTGGGGTTCACCCTGGCGTGGATGTCGATCTTCGGCAACAGCGCGCTGGACCAGGTGATCAACCATGGCATGACCGCACTGGGCCAGTCGGCACTGGATGACCCGTCGATGAGCCTGTACCTGCTGCTGGAGACCTACCCTTGGAGCAAGGCGGTGATCGCCACCACGGTGTTCATCAGCTTCGTGTTCTTCGTCACGTCGGCCGACTCGGGCACCGTGGTGCTGTCGACCTTGTCGGCCAAGGGGGGGGAAGCCGATGAGGACGGGCCGAACTGGCTGCGCATCTTCTGGGGCGCGATGACCGCGCTGATCACCAGTGCGCTGTTGTTCGCGGGCAGCATCGACTCGCTGAAGTCGGCGGTGGTGCTGACCTCGCTGCCGTTCTCGCTGATTCTGTTGTGCATGATGTGGGGTTTGCATAAGGCGTTCTACCTGGAGTCGCAACGGCAGATCGCGCAGATGCACTCGCTGGCCCCGTTCGCCCAGTCACGTCGCGGCCGTGGTGGCTGGCGCCAGCGCCTGAGCCAGGCCGTGCATTTCCCGTCGCGTGATGAGGTGTACCGCTTCATGGACGACGTAGTGCGCCCGGCGATTGCCGAGGTCCGCGAGGTGTTCGAGCAGAAGGGCCTGGTGCTGATTACCCAGGATGACCCGAGCCACGACAACGTCAGCCTGAAGATTGGCCATGGCGAGGAGCAGCCGTTCATCTACCAAGTGCAGATGCGTGGGTATTTCACGCCGTCGTTCGCCTTGGGTGGGCTGGGCACGCAGGAGTTGAAGAACCGCCGTTATTACCGGGCGGAGGTTCACCTGAGCGAAGGCAGCCAGAACTATGACCTGGTGGGCTACAGCAAGGAGCAGATCATCAACGACATTCTGGACCAGTACGAACGGCACATGCAGTACCTGCATCTGGTCCGCTAGGTTGTCGTTGGTTTCACCGGCCTCTTCGCGGGACAAGCCCGCGAAGAGGCCGGTACAGGTCACATCAAAGTTCAGAACGGCGCATCCCCCAGGATGGTCGCCCGATGCATCACCCGCCGGTTCGGCCGGTAGTCATCCACCGCAAAATGCTGGGTCACGCGGTTGTCCCAGAACGCCACGTCGTTCTCCTGCCAACGCCAGCGAATGCTGAACTCCGGCCGCGTCGCATGGGCGAACAGCAGCTTCAACAGCGCCTCGCTTTCCAGCTCGCTCAACTCATTGATACGCGTGGTGAACCCTTCATTGACGAACAGCGCCTTGCGCCCGCTAACCGGGTGAGTGCGCACCACCGGGTGTGACAGCGGCGGGTTGTTGCGCCGCGTTGCTTCCCAGCGCGCCAGGTCTTCCGGCGTGGTGCCAAAGCGCTCCAGCGGAAACGACTTGGTGAAGTCGTGGGTGGCGGTCAGCCCAGCGAGCATTGCACGTAGCGGCGCCGACAAGGCTTCAAAAGCGGCAATCCCGCTGGCCCACAGCGTATCGCCACCGTAAGCGGGCAATTGCTTGGCGCTGAGCACCGCGCCCAGTGCCGGGGTCGGCAAGAACGTCACGTCGGTGTGCCACACGGCGTTGTCGCGCACATCGGTCACCGCCGTGTCGAGCACCAGCACCTGCGGGGTTTCGGGCACGTTGGGGTAGATCGGGTGAATGTGCAGGTCACCGAAGCGGGCTGCAAAGCGCGCTTGCTGTTCCGGGTTGATCGGCTGGTCGCGGAAGAACAGCACCTGATGCTGCAGCAGCGCCTGTTCGATGGCGTCGCGCTCTTCTGCGGTGATCTCGCGGCTGATGTCTACGCCGCTGATCTGCGCACCCAGCGCCGGGCTGATGGGGGTAACGGTCAGGCTCATGTCTTTTCTCGCTCTAGGCGCCGGGTTGCCGGCGTGGTCAATCGGCAATCAGTGGCTCTGCCCGTGCCAGGGCACCAGTTTGCGTTGCAGGGCACGCAGGCCCATTTCCAGGGCGAAGGCGATCAGGGCGATCAGCAGGATGCCCAACACCACCACATCGGTGACCAAAAACTGCGCCGCCGACTGCACCATGAAGCCCAGGCCGCTGGTGGCAGCAATCAGTTCGGCGGCCACCAGGGTCGACCAGCCGACCCCCAGGCCGATGCGGATGCCAGTAAGGATGTCGGGCAGCGCACTGGGCAGGATCACATGGCGGATCAACTGGGCCTTGGTGGCGCCCAGCGACTGCGCCGCACGCAGCTTGGCCGGGTCGACCGTGCGCACGCCGGTGGCGGTGGCGATGGCGATGGGGGCGAAGATCGCCAGGTAAATCAGCAGCACCTTCGACAGCTCGCCGATGCCGCACCAGATGACGATCAGCGGCAGGTATGCAAGCGGCGGTATCGGCCGGTAGAACTCGATCAGCGGGTCGAGGATGCCACGGGCCACGCGGTTGTAGCCGATGGCGATGCCCACCGGGATCGCGGTCAGGGTCGCTGCAACCAGCGCCAGGCCAATGCGGCCCAGGCTTGCGCCCAGGTGCTGCCACAGGCTGGCGTCCATGTAGCCTTGGGTCAGCAGGGTCCAGGCCTTGGCCAGGATGTCGCCGGGCGAAGGCAGGAACAGCGGTTCGATCCAGCCAGCGGCGGTCACCAGCCACCAGACCAACAGCAGGCTGGTCAGGGTCAGGGTACTGATCCAGCGGGTAGAGCGTTGGCGGCGTGCTGTTGCAACAGGCCGGGTTTGGGTGTCGTGCTTGCCGGCAACCGGCAGGTCCAGGCTGCTCATGCGCGCTCCTGCAGGCTTTGGCGTTGGGAGAACACCCGCGCCAGCACATGCTCGCGGGTTTCGATGAAGCGTGGGTCGGATTTGATTGCCCGGGCCGATTCGCCAGCGGCATAGCGCTGGCCGAAGTCCAGTTGCAGGCGCTCCACTACGCGGCCCGGGTTGGGTGCCAGTAGCACCAGCTCGCTGGCGAGGAACACCGCTTCTTCAATGTCGTGGGTAATCAGGAACACCGGTTTGGCGGTGCGTTGCCAGACCTGCAGCAGCAGTTCCTGCATTTGTTCGCGGGTGAAGGCGTCGAGGGCGCCGAACGGTTCATCCATCAACAACACCCGTGGGTCGGCCGCCAGTGCGCGGGCCAGGCCTACGCGCTGTTTCTGGCCACCGGACAATTGCCAGATGCGCCGCTCGCCAAAGCCATCCAGGTCGACGAGTGCGAGCATTTCACGGGCCTTGGCTTCACGCTGGGCGCGGGGTACGCCAGCCAGTTCGAGGCCGAAGGCGACATTGCCCAGCACGTTCTGCCATGGCAGCAGGGCGTCGTCCTGGAACACCACGCCGCGCTCGGCACCCGGGCCTTGTACCGGTACGCCATCGAGGGTTATTCGCCCGCCACTGGGGGCGACGAAGCCGGCGATCAGGTTGAGCAGCGAGGTCTTGCCGCTGCCGGACGGCCCCAGGGCCACCAGCAGCTGGCGCGGGCCCAGGCTCAGGTTGATGTCGGCCAGCACCGCGGTGCTGGCGCCAGGGTACTGTGCGCTGATGCGCTCCAGTTCAAGCAAGGCCATGACGGGCTCCGGATCAGTTTGGAAGGAACTTGGCGCTGACGTACGGCGAGTAGTCCGGCAGCACGGCGTCAACCTTGCCTTGCTGCTTGAGGAAGTTGGCCGTGTCGGTCAGTGCCTGGGTGGTCGGCGCGCCCAGGGCGTTGGCCTGGTCGGCGGCCAGCGGGTAGACGTTGCCCTCCAGCAGCACCGGGATATCGCTGGCCTTGGCGCCCGAGAGCTTCACCAGTTTGTCGACGTTGCCTTTGTCGGCCAGCCAGGCTTTCGGGTCTTTGCGGTAATCGGCGTAGGCGTCCAGGGTGACTTTGGCAAAGGCTTTGACCACCTCAGGGTGCTTGTCGGCGAAGTCTTTGCGCACGATCCAGGCATCGAAGGTGGGAGCGCCTTTCTGGGCCAGTTCGCCAGAAGTGATCAGCACCTTGCCGTTCTCCTTGGCTACGCCCAGTGCCGGGTCCCACACGTAGGTGGCGTCGATGTCACCGCGTTTCCAGGCCGCAATGATGGCCGGTGGTGCCAGGTTGAGGATCTGTACCTTGGACGGGTCGATATTCCAGCTTTTGAGTGCGGCCAGCAGGCTGTAGTGGCCGGTGGACACAAACGGTACGGCGACTTTCTTGCCGATCAGGTCTTGCGGCGTCTTGATGCTGTCGCGGGCGACCAGCGCTTCACCGGCACCAATCTGGGTGGCGATGAGGAATGTTTCTACGGGCAGCTTGCGGGTAGCGGCTGCGGCCAGCGGGCTGGAACCCAGATAGCCGATCTGCACATCACCGCTGGCCACGGCGGTGATCACGTCAGCGCCATTATCGAATTTGCGCCAGTCGATGCTGGCCTTGCTGGCTTTTTCGTAGTCGCCATCGACCTGCGCCACTTTGGCAGGGTCGACGGTGGTCTGGTAGGCCACGGTCAGGTCGGCAGCCTGGGCAAACCAGCTGGTGCTGGCGAGGGTCAGGGCGGCGAACAGGCGCAGCGGAGCGTGCGGGATCATGGTGGACCTCTCGTCAGGCAATCGATGTGATGGATGACGAGAAGACTAAATGATCTAAGAATTCAAAAATAAATAACTTTTTTGCATTAGCTTAGGAGCCAAATGCTTTAAGCCCAGGATCGGTGATTACCCTCAATGGCGAATGTCGAGGCACCTGCTAGGCTTTTTCGTCCCTATAGAACGATACGGAATTAGGTTATGAGCAAACGTTTGCAAATAACCAAATGTTATGAATGGCGCGGCTGCTACAACGAATGGTAGTAAAGGTTCCTAACATATTCCTTAAAAATCTTACAAATTCATAAAACGGTCATTTTGGATTTATAGGATTGTCATTATCCTGTAGCGCAGGTGGCGTCTTAGACCAAAGTCTCGAAACGTTTAGAAACGATTGACTTATGAGTCACGCTTTGGGACTAAATCGCCAATCCACGGTGAGCGGGGCAGCAGACCCCTCCGCCAGAGATACACAAGAATTAGAACGTAGAGGAGCAAAACATGTACAAGTCCAGCCTGGCCCTGGCCGTGGCACTGGGGGTTCTCGCCCAACAAGCAGGCGCTGCCGGTTTCGTTGAAGACAGCAAACTGTCGCTCAGCTCGCGCACCATGTACTTCAACAACGACAACCGTGATGGCGGTGCCGACAACCGTGAGTCGGGTCAGGGCTTCAAGCTCGACTACATCTCCGGCTTCACTGAAGGCACCGTTGGCTTCGGTGTCGATGCCCAGGCCCTGTGGGGTATCCACCTGGATGGTGGCCGTGGCAAGCACCCAGACAACAGCAGCTTCTTCCCGAGCGACACCGACGGTTCGGCTGTAAGCCAGTGGGCTCGTGTTGGCGCCAACGCCAAGGCACGCTTCTCGAAGACTGAGGTTCACTACGGTAGCGCCCTGGCGCCAAACCTGCCGATCCTGGTCTCCAACGATGGCCGTCTGCTGCCGCAAACCTTCGAGGGTGGCACCATCCAGTCGAAGGAAATCGACAACCTGACCATCAACGCCGGCCAGCTGACCCACGCCATGGGCCGCGCTTCGAGCAACCGTACCGGCCTGTCGATTGCCGGTGCCAGCCAGGACAGTAACAAGTTCCGCTACGGTGGTCTGGACTACAAGCTCACGCCAGACCTGACCCTGCAGTACTACTACTCGAACCTGGAAGACTTCTACAAGCAGCACTTCCTGGGCGCGACGCACGTATTCAAGATCGCTGACGACCAGTCGTTCAAAACCGACCTGCGCTACTTCGACAGCAGCAGCGACGGCAAGAACGGCGACGGCGGCGGTTACAACTTCAACAACAACGGTGGCTATGCCAAGAACCTCGGCGAGGTCGACAACAAGACTTGGTCCGCGATCTTCACCTATACCCTGGGTGGCCACTCGTTCCTGCTCGGCCACCAGCGCGTCAATGACGACGGTGGCTTCGTCTGGCTGAACCAAGGCAGCGTTGTTGATGGCAACGGTCGCAACGAAGGCGCCGGTGGCTCCAGCTTCTACCTGTTTACCGACAGCATGATCAACCAGTTCGCCAAGGCCGGTGAAAACACCACCTTCGGTCAGTACGCCTATGATTTCGCACGTCTGGGCGTGCCAGGCCTGAAAGCTTCGGTTTCCTACCTGAAAGGTGAAGACGGCAAGAACGCCAACGGCAACGGCACCTTCAGCGAATGGGAACGTGACGCCCGCGTTGACTACGTCATCCAGGAAGGCACCTTCAAAGGCCTGGGCGCCAGCCTGCGTCACGGCGTATACCGTGGCACCGGCACCAGCTCGCTGGCTGACCAGGATCAGACCCGTCTGATCTTCAACTACACTTACAACTTCCTGTAAGCCGTAGCTGATCCAAGAGCCTCGCCTAGTGCGAGGCTTTTTTGTGTGCGCCAGGCATGGCGCGTTGCGCGTAAGCGCAACCCGCTTGGCTGTGGTGGCCAAGCGGGTGACTTGGAGGTGAAAGTCCTCTACACACCCGGCAAGGGGAAGTGTTAGCCGGAGGCAAGGGTGTCGCGGGTGACCGCGAATCTGAAGGAAGCCCGAGGCAAA